>ERZ724508.106-NODE-106-length-57857-cov-5.931144_pt1 | contig 57857 bp, 86 predicted proteins | sample MGYA00376041_ERZ724508 | MGnify/ENA primary metagenome ERZ724508 (study PRJEB28724, sample SAMN07190887) | wastewater metagenome | isolation source: effluent of sewage treatment plant in Hong Hong | place: USA: Christiansburg, Virginia | collected 2016-03-01 ...
GTACTTCTCACGCATTTCATAGCTCACGTGGTCGATCTCCACTCCCATCTCCAACAGCTTCTTCCTCTTCAACCGGATCAGCTCGCGAGTAGTTAGCTTATGCACGTTGTCAAGCATCTTGACCCCCTCAAACTCCTCACGGCTGCAGGTATAGTTCTTATCGATAACTTCATTGTTCATGTGAGAGTAGCGGTTGTCCGTGTACACCAGCACCTTCACCTTCTGTTTTTCGGGTAGTACATTGTACAGTGTATCGCTAATCTGCGCCTGTGTTACCAAAGGACTGAGGGTCTTCACATCAAACTCCAACATCTTGATGTGCTACTCAAGTTCCTGAATGTAGTGACTCAACTTTTTGCTGTAGGATAGGTTACTGGACACTGCAGCAATCATACCCTCCAGCCTCGCGATTTCCTCCTCAAGGTGGATATCCTTCCCTTGCAGCTATAAATGCTTCTGGGCCTGCTGCTAGAAGCTCCGCTCATTGAGCCTCTGGATAGACTCCAGAGTGGCAATGCGATTCTCGAGTTCGCGTTCAGCTTACCTACTTCTCTTATCAGCTTCCTGCTGTTCCTTGTGGTTTTTCAGCACCTCACTGTTGAGCTCGAGAATGACGTTTTGAAGCTGATTACGAAACTGCTCAATGCTGGTGTTCTGCTCCCGGATTTCCTCGTTGACACGCAGCTTCAGCTGCATGTTATTGAGCAGGATCTCGGAATTCTCTTTGAGACGCTGGTCTTGCAACTCAAAGCGGCCTTCGAACATCTTGGCCTGCTCCCCAATCATGTTTCGTATCTCCATTGCCTAGAGATGCTGCTTTTCGAACTTCTTGTCAATTTGCCTGAAAGCATCAACCTCGCTACTGCCAGAATCGTTGGTGACCATCATCTGAAGCTGCTTTAGCTTTTCCGCTTCGCCGGAGGTGAGTGTGGAAAGAGTTTTTATTGTGCTAGTGTTCTCGTTGACTCGCTTTTGGAAGGGTGCAATGAGTTCCTGAACCATCTGCCGCACTCGAGTTTCCATTTCAAACCATTCGAACTCCCGCACCTTGAATTTAGGTTGGTCCTTACTGGCGTTCGACATTCTATTGCTTATATTTATTAGCGGAAACCAAAGCAAGTATCACATGTTCAGCATACACCTGTACTGCTGCTGGAGCAATGTCTATGTTCCCTAAATCGACCGTAAGGGTACCTCGAAGGTGGCTAGGCTGAACCGACGGTAGATATCGCTGACCTGCCTCACAGATGGAATTGGGTAGCTGATCTTCCGGGACTTACGGGCGAGCTTTTCGCACTGAGCCAGCAGGCTATGCTTCTTGTTCAAGTAGGCTGACTCGTAGGTGCTTTCGAGCTATTCAAGGGGAATGTGTTTTTACCTTGGCAGCTGGTGGGTTGGTGAGCGAACGGTATTGAAGGTAACTACTGGCCGACTTCCATCCAGCTTTGCTAAAGGAGGTCTTTTTATGGTGATGTTTGATTCTTGTTCATTCGATATGTTTGCTAAGTTTTTATGGCGAACTGCCAAGGGAGGTTGACCTGTTGGTCTTCTTTGATGCTGGACAGTTTTGTCAGTAGATCTTGAGCGAGATTTTGAAGGTGGCTCCCTAATTTGCTTTGTCTGTTAGGTGGGTGCTTGTAATTTGCGTTGCCTCTCTTCTTCTATAGCTTTGCGAGGATCATATTTGGTACGACGTTTAAGAAATTTCTTACGGTCGTCCCCTTATTTGCCATCTTCGGCGTCGCTACTGTACTGTTGGACTGCTTGGAATGCTGTCGGTGCTTCAATCCACTGTTTTTCACTCATATCAAGAGGATCGGTATCCCCTGCAATTTGTGGTAGTCCTATCACAGGTTGGATGTACTGCTTACGTGCTTCACTTTCCTTCGCGGATTTAGCCAACAGTTCATCCTGAGGATGAGACAATTTAACCACCTTCTTTTTTTGAGGAGGTTTCTTCGTGGTAGGCTTTTTCGTTTTTTCGGGGACACTGCTATTTGTGGCGATATCGAATGCTGCATCGTCGTTAAAGTTATATTGTGCCCCACCGGAAGTTGCCTTGATGGGCACCTCTTAAAGGTTAACAAGCGGAGCCTTATTAGCATTGGCGTGTGTCGGTAAAGGCATATCCTCGTTGAAGGAGGCCTTGTTTTGCAGAGTCTTCTTGGCTGAAGGTTGAGTATTAGGCTCGATATCCGTCATTGGATTGGGGTTGGAAACAGGATTTGCAACAGTCTTGAGAAATCTAAACTTGCTAGGTTTGAGATTGTTGCCTCGGGCGGCTCTGAGCTAGTCAAGCCATTTCGCACTTCTGAGCATCTTGGAAATCTCCGTAGCGAACTCTCTTTTCTGAATGCGCATATCCTTGAGCTTCTTCTCCTGCTCCTTCTTGCGAATTTCCTCCACCATTCTGCATATCGTTCGGGTCTTGAAGATTCTGCGTACCTTCCACCCAAGGCACATTGCCTCCACCAGCTACTTCATCCTCGACACACAGCGCACATAGTGACGGTAGTACTTCTGCGTAATATACCGGCGGAAGTGTTTTTGGATCATCGTTGCGCAGTGATTGGTGAACATAAGAATCATCCTGTTGGCCTGCTCTGATTGATTTTGTAAAAGTTTAAAGACTCGAGCCAACGTGAGTCTTCTCAGTTTCTGGATGTTCTTCAGCATCTTTGAGAGGATCTTCTCTTACCATGTGGCCACATCGAGCTGTGGGTGTTTCGGCTGCGAAATCAATTTCTGTTGGATTTTTGTATCATTCACAGCTGTTGGGTGCCGACTCTGCATGTGAAGTGTGAACCCCTCTACAAGAGAGGACTCGTTGGATTCATGCTGATAGCTGGTTCTGTTGGCTTATACAACTGTCGTAGACTGTGGACTTTCCGAACTGTAAGGCTCCTTACGTTTGTGGTTGCTCCCACCACCAAGCTGTATGACATGAATTTGCTGCGAGTTATTGCTTGCAGGCGTTACGTGCTGCCGATGATTGTACGGTGGAAGTGGTGGCTGCATATCATGATAGTGAAATCCAACTGTACTGTCCTGCGAGTGCTTCGTGGTTTCAAGTTGTCGTTGAACACTGGTTTGATGATGTGTTCCACTTGCTGATTGAGGGCTCTCGGATTGTTCTCCGTCAAGCATCTGCGAAAAGCGGAAGTGGTAATCACGACTCATGCCGATTCAAATAATAGCTGACTCGTTAAGCGCTACTGTATACTTGAACATCAACTTATCAGTTCGGCCGCGGATGTTCGTACCAAGGACTGTCGGTAGACTTATGCCGCTTTGGTCTCCTTCAGAAGCTATTCCTTCAATTCGAAGAATTCTTGGGTCTTTCGTGGAACATCCAGTGCAGGCGGCTGCGGCTCGCTCTCCCAATCTTCGACCATGTTGCTGGGTGTCGGTAGCGGTTATATACTTGTAAGGAACTTCCTGAGCTTGATGAGGAAGAGGTTATATACTTCGTCGCCTGCCTTTTGTGCTGCCTTCTGCTGGTAGCAATATATATCTTTGGATGGGTTGTGGGGGTTTGCGTAGTGGGCAAGCGCGTACGACCATTTGAGGGTGTTGATGATGTCAATGGCCGATCTGAGGTAGTTATCGATGAAGCTGGTTTCAAAGTAGTCGATAGAGAGCAACTCGAAGAGCATATCCTGAGCCTGCTTGTACTGCTGCCACATCTTCTCCAGCTTCTGCATCTTCACATCGTTCTCGACGTAGGCAGAGAAGTTGATGTTGGTGAGTTCGAGGATCTTTCGCTATCGGATTGTTACCGTCGAGCTCTTGTACTTGTAGTTTGGGCAGTAATACGGATTCTTGTGCTTGAACTTCCACTCCTCAGTGCATACGTAGCAGAACTGGGTACCACACCCTCTCGGAGGTGCACACGTCATATGGCTGCATCCTCCGATCCGTTCAATCAGGATGTTGCACTTCGGGCAGATGCTTGTATTTCGTTTCAACCATAATGCTGAAGGTTCCTGGATGACTGCTACCTTCCAGTGACCCACCTGATCGCAGGTACTCGGGTGGTGCGAGCGTTCCCCACAGTCCCAGCAAAACTTGGTCTTGCATGGACATTCTACTTCCTTCAGTGCAGAGTCATTCCGTTGCAGGATGTTGTTACAGCCGCTGGAGGTACAACATCGAAGGTTTCTGCTATTCTCAACGAATCTTTTTCTGAGGAGCATCTAGTATCGCTCATGAAGCTCTGCCTTCTTATCGATAATTGTGAGGATGGTCTGACGAAGGAAAGGCGTCTCGCAGCAGGCATGCATACACTTGAAGAAGGTGTCCCCTCGAGTCAGGTTGAACTCAACGTAGTCACGACAGCAGTCGGTACAAAGTAAGTGTCCACATCCCAACGACCAGAAGCTTTCATGGTTTAGCTAGCACACCTCGCAAATGCCAGACAGCAGCAGTGTGTACTGCTTTTCGCTGGTATAACCACACCTCTCCATCAAATTTGATGTGAAGAAGTCCGTCTTGACTTTCTCCATATTCCACTTGCACACTTCCAGAAACACCAATGCCCAATCTTCGCTCATCGCAATCACATCAACAAGCTCCCGCAGTTGCATCGTGATCCTTTCGGAGACCTCATCTAAGGCCATAGCTTAGACTGGCTTTCGCTACTCGACATGCTGTTCGGCTATGCATGCCGAGTCTAGATCCTCCTCGTCGTAGATGATGTCCTACGGTTCCTCGTAGTACTCCTCCTCCTCCATAATTTATTATTAACCTTTGACCCTTCCAGTCGAAGCGCCACTATTATCTTTTTTAAATCTGGCATATGCTGACCATTTGCATTTCGCATGCTCCTCAGTGAGTCACAGATTAATTATACTTGATAACTCTCAAAATATCAGTTCGTCAAACGGCTTTTGTGAAGAAGCCTTGCAGGTGAACCGGACAGCTTTTAGCAGCCCCCTTTAGAATGTCAAGTTCGAGTGCATAGCAAAGCAGAATCGTATCGGAACCAGCGCCAAATACATCCATGAACAGTGAAGCCACGACAAAGCTGACCACGAAAAAGACCTGAATTATTTCGGCTGCTTACCAGGGTTGGCCCAACTGGCGAGAACAAGTTGAGAGAGAAGTATGTGATGTTCGTAATCATCAGGTAGCCGCAGATGGTGCAGATCACAGTCACGAGCAACTTCCCGAAATGGGTCACCAGAGAAGCTGCACTTTAAGTCAAGGCATAGGCTGATTTTGTCCTCATGATCAGGTAGAAGGCATCATGAGCTGATGAGCAGAATGTGCCGCCCTTGATCGCCATCATAATAAACGCGTTCTTACTGATGAAGCGCATGAACCTTTCAAAGCAAGCCAATCCACACCTCAGGCAGTCCACGCAACAACGGTCACAGGTCTTTTCAACTGAGTTGCCATCCATGCTCTTTTGTTTGGAGCATTTATGGAAGAGTTCAAAGAAGAGCTGTAGCACCCAAACTATGAGTAAGATAAGTGCTCCAAAGGCAATGGATCCTCCGTGATAGAATAGTCCTCTCCAAAAGCTTTTGCAGATGTGGCTTTCATCTTTGAGCTTTTCGTTGCCGTGACTGAAGTACCAGTAAGATGCTGCAGAAGCGATGACAAACTGGCACATGCCAATAGCGAACTCGCAGTTCCTGCAATTACTGGGTACAGTACCAGAAAAGGGCGAAGATGTAGTAGCCCAGACAGGACTTGATTGTTTCGTTCCAGCTGACGCAACCGTACGGTGAACCTCCGCTGCACTTCGTTACCTTTCCAGAACTGAAGATATAGATGGATACCAACGCCCACAATATGAAGAAGATTGCCTGAATTAGCTAAAAGGATACCATAACCAGGAACATGACGAAGGGAATTATAATAGTTCTGACCTTTTCCTCCGTAAAGGTAGCTGTTGCTTTGATGACTGCTATTGCAACTCGGATGCTTTTGAAGCACACGATGAAGATGATTAGAATGATGCCGTCAAAGGTCCAAATCCCAATAGCAATCCACTCAAGCCCTTGAAGGTTGCTTACCATTTGAGTGTGTAAAACTTCATCAGCAAATTGAGGGTTTTCGTACATGTAGTAACAGAGGCCGCCGAAGCATGCAGTCAATGCAAAGAATAAGAAGATGAGTGTCCAGATCAGACAGGCTCCACACCACTTAATGAGGTACATAAAGAAGACCGAGATGATAAGTGCGATGAATAGGACGGCCAGTTCGATAGGCCAAGTCAGTCGAATGTCGCTCATACCCTGCTCAAACTCGCCCATCGACAGGTTAATGGCTTGAGTGAATTCTGATGAATTTGTGGGAAAGCAGATATCTATAAGGCGGCTTGTATTGTAGAGTCCAAACAGAGGACAAGCAATACTTTGATTGTCGTAGCGGCAGTTGCTAGTACTGAAGTTATTGATCTTCGGGCAAAAGTCCACACAGCAGAACTGAGATGAGTTGGATTGGTTGAAGAGAGCATAGGGAAAATTTTCGTAACCGGGACTATACCCGCACTGGTAGCCTGTTGAGTCGAAAGGGGCAGCCAGAAGGTGTGGCTGTCCCTGTTGGAAAGCAAACACAGCGACAACAATGAGACCTACCCAATATATGGCGAAGAGCAAGCAGCAGAGGACATCGGTACAGCGCCGACTATCCAAAGGTCCTTGAACTAGAGCCTATTCGAGAGCTTCGCCAGGATACTCTGGATTCTGTTCCTTGTAAGAGAATTTCTTGTCATTGTCAACCAGCTACTGATCCATTGACATACTTATTATTATGCATTGTGGAAGGTTGACCGCGAGAAGCTTGAACATTAAAAGGCTTCGGTAATTTGACTTGTAAAATACATGACTTCAAATTAGCGGGAAAATAAGATGAGGCAAAGCAACCTGCTTTCATACATAAGCAAGTTGTCCATTAAGCCATCCAGTCAGGAGAGCGAAGAGCTCAACAAGCAGCAACCATAGTCGAAGATGGAGACTGAAATGCCACCCAGCGAAGTCAAGCCATTAGGGAAACTCAAAAGGCTTCAGCAGAGTAGTGATTCAGATGGATAGGATCGGAAGGGTGAAGCCAACTAAGATAAGGAGAGATACAACGTCAGCAACGACCGAAAGTTTGGTTCGCATCCAATAAAAAAACCACCTGTCGTTAAGAAAGAACCTCAGACAAAGACTATGGGGAAAATGGCAGCTCCGAAGTCGAAAGGTGAGAAAATGGAGGTTGAGTCGCAGAGTGAGGATGTCTGCGAGAGACTTGCCGATAATAATGCTGCTCCCCTAGCAGAAGGAGCATGCATGGAGTTTACAGATAAAACTCCTTGGTGGGCAATGAGAGGAACAACCGGCTGCCTCGATAAGAACCGGAGAAACCATTCAGACCCTTAGTATGATTCGACAACTCTTTACATTCCCGAGAAAGAGTTCAAGCAGCTAACCAACACTATGAAGCAGTATTGGACCATCAAGTCGGAGAACCTGGATAAGGTTGTGCTCTTTAAACTCGGAAAGTTCTATTAACTTTTTTACGAGGACGCTGAGATCTCCAACAAGTACCTAAATCTGAAGTGGATGGGCACAAAGATGCATACGGGCTTCCCAGAGAAATGTCTCGACCGATATGTTGATTAGCTGGTCGAACTCGGTTTCAAAGTCGTCGTCGTTGAACAGATGGAGACCCCAGATGAAATGCAGCTTCGCGTGAAGGAAGAGAAGAAGAATACAGGCAAGGCTGAGAAGTGCATCACTCGAGAGATAACTCAGATTCTCACAAAGGGCACCTATACTAAGCCTACAAACCTCGCCGATGAGAGCAAATAAAAGCAAAGCTACATGCCTAACTATCTGATTTCTCTCCAGTGCAACCATCCGCTCTACGCCTTCGCGTTACTAGACACCGCGAATAACAAGATTGTTATTGGACTCAGCAAGTCACTGGATGAATTTAAAACTGTCCTGTATCGAACCCGACCTGTAGAGGTGCTATACGACCCAGCCAACCTTCCCATGGACGAGAAGAAAATGATGACATAATCGTTTCTCGCCATGATTCAAAGTCCACTCCCCAACAAAGACAGTGCTTGGCACCACCTCAACAGCATTATGATGTTGAAGGAACACACCTCGGGAGTTTTTCCCGAAGCGTAACTGGAAAGGTACCCCGAAAGACCGAAACAAATGCTCTATAGCTGTCTATCTGGACTGTTTGCCTACCTCAAGTCAATGCTGCTTGTTGATACCGTACTCGAGACTGCTCGGTTTGAGATGTACGACCCGTAACAGTCGCTGGTGGAGCACATGATACTTGATTCGCAAGCTTTACAGCATCTTGAACTCCTGGAGACCTCAGCTGGAGAATAAAAGGGTTCTCTCCTTCAGCTGATCAATCGATGCAGAACTGGTTATGGTAAGCGATTGATGAAGAAGTGGTTATGCTCTCCCTCAACAAATATAGAAGTCATCAACCAAAGGCTGGACGCAGTTGAAGACCTAAACAGCCATCCCAACGAAAAGAATAAGTTGGCTGAGGGGTTAGCTCGTCTTATCGACTTGGAGATGATGACAAACAAGCTTTATCGGTATAGTGTGAAGAACCTGGCCAACAAGGCAGTTTACTTTAGCAATGTCAATGCTGAGAGGATGAAGGAGTACCGCAAGTTTTTTACGGATGTCGAACAAAGTTGGAATTTGCTAGCTCCTCTTCGGAAGCACATTGGGGCACTCAAATCTAGGCGGTTGGTAAGTTTGCTGTCGGTTGCTCGTTCCGATGAAATTGAAAGTGTCTATGTTGAGGATGAGTTTGAACAGATTACTGCGACACCCCTTCTACCAGATGTGCTAAGCCATCTCAAGGAGGTGGACGAATTTGTGAAGTGGGACGGAGACAAGCCTATACCTCAAAGAGGACTATTCGAGGCCTACGACGTGACAGTCGAAGAAATAGCAGCAATATAGGAAGAGCTCAGACAGTACCTTGAGCAGCAGAGAACGATGTTGAATGAACCCAAGATTCAGTTCGCTCATACCAAGGAACGGTATGAGATAGAGGTTCCGGATCGATCCATCAAACGGAAGCCAGAATACTACATCTTTACTTCCAAGAGGCAGGGGATCGAGAGATATGTCACCAAACAAAGTAGAAAGCTAGTACACAATCTGGAAGAAGCAGAACAGCGATTGAAGGACCACCTGAAAAACTTCACGACCTTCTTCTTTGAGGAGTTCCGCAAAAAGAGTCGGATTTGGGAGCAGTATGTTCGGGTTCTTGCTGAAATCGACTGTCTTATCTCAAACTCAGTCGTGTCGCAGATGTGGGAAAGCTGTCGTCCAACGTTCAATTCTGCTGGCAGGTTGGATATTGTGCAGGGAAGGCATCCATGCCTTAGTCACCTAATCTTCGTACCGAATGATATTCACATCGATTCAGAGAGATCGATGATGCTATTGACTGGCCCCAATATGGGCGGCAAGTCAACCCTACTGCGAATGGTCTGCGTACTCGCTGTTATGGCTCAGCTTGGCATCTTTGTCCCTTGCCAACAATACAACTCCATCATCTTCGATAGGATATTCACTCGCATCGGCGCAAGCGATCGCCTTGTCGAAAAGAAATCGACATTCTATATTGAGATGGAGTAGACGAAGTCGATGCTGGACCACGCCACCCCACACAGCCTTGTTATCGTTGATGAACTGGGCAGAGGTACCTCGACTTTCGATGGAATGTCCATCGCTGAAGCTACCTTCAAATACCTCTGTGAACGTTCGAAGTGTTTGGGGTTGTTCGCCACCCACTATAACATCCTCGTCTAGGAGTTCCTCTTCAACCGCAATGTGAGCATCCACCACATGAGCTACCTCGTGAACACTTAAACTCGCCAGATAAAATTCCTGTACCGACTGAAGAACGGTAGATGCGATGAGTCCTTCGCCGTCAACGTCGCTCGGATGGTCGGTATAAATCCCGATATTATTCACAAAGCATAAGACTTAGCACGAGTAATGAAAGCTGAAATCCAACGCAAGAGGCAAGCCCAGATAAACAGCAACTTCGCAGAGCTGTTGCAGGAGTTCGGTTTATGATTGGAAATGTTGTTTAGGGAATAGCAAGATATAAGCGGCATGAACTACATGCCCCGTGTGGACATTGGACAGCTATAACTAATTTTTTGAATCAACATTGCCGCCAAGAGCATCACAAACGCAAACGCAGTTTTGGCGGGAACTAGATTTTTGTGGAAAAATGAGTCTCCTTGGGGTCCTTTCGCTGCCTAAGTGTACCTTGCGATGGGCAGTATAAGTTGGTTGCAAGCATCCGCCAATTACAATCCTTTGATATTATCCCGCACAAGATGCACGACTGGCGTTTTCGAAGCTAGGAGGATGAGAACAGTACCTTCCGGCTCAACTATCGCAACTTGGAGGCTTCAATGAAGCTCAAAGCCGAGGAACCACAGCTGCAGTCAGTCTATAACAGTCAAACTCTGAGGGATGTGTACCTCCCCTTCCCGGCAGTCTATGATACAGAGCGATCTCAGGCTTACCGCTCTGTTCCCCTTGGCTTTCGCATTGTGGCTGAGTAGAAGGAACCTCCAGAGGTTTAGCAAGATCTAAAAGAGGAGGATCCATCCTTAAACCATGATCTCGAGCAGCGCAAAGGCCTTCGTTATTTAGCATTGAGAGTGAGCCAGCTTCTTCGATCAATGGAGTCAGCTTCTTATCGAGAGGTGTCGAATATGTTGGTGGATGAACTGGTACCTACAAAGCTGAGCCATTCGGTAAAGTCGACGCTAATGTAGTCACGTCATAAGGAATAGAAAAACATAAAAAGGAGAGTGTACGACGCTCTCAACGTGTTGATTTCGGTGGGAGTCATCGAAAAGAAATCGAAGCGTATATCCATCAGGGAGCAGCTTTCAGTGGGTACCCCCAACACTAATGTAGGGAAGTGCCTGACCAGCAACAGTTGGGATACTCTCAAGACCATGCAAAAAAAGTATGATGACTTGAATCGATCGCTGCAGTATCGAACTACCCACTTAAAAAATGTCGCTCGGAAGTACCTGGCCCTGAGGAAATTGAAGGAGAAGAACCAGAGGTAGGTGCAGCCAACAGCACACATATCGTTTCCGATGGTAATTGTTCGCACACCTGGGAAGGAGGTGAAGATATACGAATCTTAATGCCGGAAGTCGTTGGCAGTCTGCTCCACGAACAAGATTACCATACGCGGAGACTTCGACATTATACGTGAGGCCATGGCAGTCGACGAATCAGAGCTCGAGGAGTTGATGGATTAACTTGGTTGGGTTTTGTGAAGGTTCAATCATCTTGCCTGTCTTGTCTGTGCATTCATGACTTCGGCTGTAGATCCTCTGCCTCTTTCGCCTTCTGCTCCTCCTGAAGCTTCCTTCTCAGCTGTTAGACGTTGGCTGCTAGCTGGATGTTACGCTGGATTTCCTATTTAACCTTCCCATCGATTTCCGTAAGGTTCAGTTCATATTCCTGACGTAGAGCCATGATCTTCTTCGAGCTACTGTTGATGTAGTCATCGCGGGTGATGAATCCTAACACTGCCCCAAGAGTTAGCCCTGCAGCAGCGTAAAGGTTATTTATTGACATCACAACTACAAATCATTTGCGTTCGGGCTTCTTGGTCTCGGTCTTGTTTTTAATCTTCTTGAGGTGCTACTCCGAATAGTGCGTGATTTCGTTTTGTTTCTTTTGCTCGTTGTAGCGAGAACCCTTCTTCTTATAGATCTTGAATCCGTAGATCTTTGGAATGTAGGTGTTCGGTGGAGAAGTGGGTATCAAGTCCTCGTAGGTCTGTGATTACCACTGGTGTTACCATCAGCAGGATGTGTGGGAAGGAACATCCGAAGTAGGCTCCATCCACGTCTGGGTACTTCTTCTTTGGCATGTAAACATCCTCGCAGCGTGGGCAGTACACCTTGACCCGAGAGGTTCGAATATCCTCGCTCATGCCGATAGGCAGCACGTTCTGTCGCTCACAGAGCACTCTCGGACAGATTCCAAACTTCCCCAGCAAGTACTTCTCTCGCATAAGAGCTAACCCCTTGGGAGTAAGTATGAATCGAGCATGAATGAGACCGTAGATGTCAGTGGCCTCTTGATACAGCTCCAAAAACCTGCGTAATGCATTGAATCTACTTCTCGTTTTCAAGTTCGTCTTCATCTGGGGGTTCGGCTCGGAGTATCATGGCAACTGCTTCACTGCATGATATAGAATGGTACTTGAAGTGGCTGAACTTTTGCTTGATGCCATAGAGATTGAAGTTGTCGCGGATAAACTCCTCATCGACTTCGCAGAAGAACTGATGATCTTCGTAGTTGCAGAACCACTGGATCCACCCACCTGCCGAATCGTCGCTGAATTCAGATTCCTCCGACATGGATATTCAAAACTTGATTATAAACCCAGTTGAAGGGCGCTCTACTCTGCACTGTAACTGCTGAGAACATCAAATCTATTGGACTATCACAGAGTTTCGTCGCTTCCTGAGCCAATATCATCCTTAAGTTCACTTGCACTGTCCAATTCAACCTTTTCCTTTGGTTCAGCGTTGGCTTCTTCCTCCTCTCCCTCTTTGGCGGCTTGTGGAAGGGCTGGAGCAAGGGCAAACCGTTCCATATCAAGTTCTTCCTGACCGACCAAAATGCAAGCAGTTCCATTAACACCCCACTCCTCTCCCCAAGAGTTTTCGATGAGCCAGCAGTTCTTCCCTTGCTGGACATCCCATCCAATAATCTTGACAGCGTGGCCTGAAGGGAATTTTTGGTTCTTGGGATAGACCTGATAAAGTCCTTCCTTGTAGATGAGGAAATCGCGATAAACTGGAATGACCACGATAATTGGTCCGTGGTTGAACACTTCCTGTTTGATGCCCTCCTCAGTCGAACTGACGCAATAGTCCGAGATCTTCCACTTGGGGCAATCCTTGATCTTGGTGGCACAATCAAAAGTTTTATCAACCTTGCTTACATCATAGCCGAGGCAGGTATTGTCGACAAGTCCATAAATTTTTGCATAGTCGAGAGTCCTTGACACGAACCCACCCTTACACTGGTTGTTAATTGCCTTATCGCAAGCAATCGGAGCTTGTGGTGACAGAATTGGATGATCAGCTTTGTTCTGAAGGCAATAACGGTCATTGATGGCACTCACTGCAGCAATGGAGTACGAAGCAGAGCAATTTCCTGAATAACAATAAACCAATACCTTGGTTGTAGATCTCCTGGGCGCACTCAGGATGAGCAGTTCGGAAATTGTAGCTTTCGGAGATGATGGAGGCCTTATCGCTTGACTGGCAACGGTACAGTTGCTGCTTGTTGGTCGCCTGATTGTTGAAAAGTAGCTTAGCATCAGAGAGCTTGTAATCATGGAAGGCTGGTTGGACAGCAACCTTAAAGGTGGAGTCACCAGAGTTTCGGAGGGCGATCAGAGCCTCATCATTGACGAGAGTGGTGTTAATGTTTGGTCCTGACTTCCAGAGACTGTTGATGAGTCCATAGGCCACGACCACCAGGAAGACGCCAATCACAATGTGGTAGGCGTACTTCTCATAGAAAGGTTTGGGCTTGCGAGTGCGCTTCTGAATGGCCTCACGAGCCTTCTCGCGCATATCTTCACTCTCAGGGCTTCTCTCAGGGGACTTGCTTTTGGAGGCTCTCGACATCAAATAATTAGCTGATTTTATAGCTGTGTTACGTGTTTATCTTTAAATCCCTAAGCAAGACTTATCGATTAAAGTTAGATGCACGTGCTCATCGTAAGCGGTTGGAGGAATTCGAGTGGAGTTTACTTGCACACTACAAAAACCAACATCGATCAGAACAATAATTTTGCTGGGAGTGTTTACTTGCTGCTTCACGCCGGGTGTTTTGCTCCGATCAGTCAGTAGGTCTTCGTCAGTTGTATTAAATATTCCATTATGAAAAATCCGTTTACCTCAAACGATAACATCTTTGACAAGATCGCTCGGAGGTAACCTTCCAAAAGAGAGCCAGTGTTAACCAGGGGAGGACCCACCAGGGATCGGACTCCAACTCGAGCGGAAAGGATTGATCTAACTGCTGGAGGACCTGCAGAAAGGGGAGTCTAGCCCATTTAAAATTTACAAGGGTACATCCCCAGCGATTCGTACGGCTATTTAGCTGGTACTTAAGTCGAGGGTAAAGCAATTGGTTACAACACGTTGCCACCGAAGCGGCAATAATCTCAAAGGTTTGCGCTACCGTCGTACAATACATACGAGGATTCCGAACAGCCATTCAGAACGGAGTATATAAAACCAATGGCAGGATTGGTTCAAGTCTCGGCTCCTAAAGAACCTACAACTACCGGAGTAGCTTTCATCGGGATTGAGTCGATACCGGTCCGCAAGCACGAAATGAAGTAGCAAGATTCCAGCACAAAGTATACGAAGAGTTAGCATCATCATGAATACAAGACCAAAGCGGAGTCTTAATTCTTGTCTTATTAAGGTGTTCATGAAGAGGGTCCTCCTCAGATCGGTAAGCCTAATCCGTTTTTAAAACCCCATCTCTTCCAAACTCTCAACTCAAAGCAAGAAGAAAGAGCTTCTCGAAGGAGCGAGAAATTCGCTAACCCGTCCCCAGCATTTGTACGTGACAAGTCTCTGACGAATCCAAGAAATCAGGAGCTCAACCCAAACCAAAAACTCAAGGCAGTGGTGCAATAGGCACCCTATGTCATGATTGATAAGAATGAGCCAACAAGATAGCAACTCGATACCAAATACCAACTTCCAACACCAATTAACAGGTGCCCTGAGGGAAACGTACCTGCCTCGGCAAGAACGAACTCTCGCTCCACCAGTCAAGACACACTCCAAAGGCTGAATGAGCTTTTCAACCAGCCCCACTTGAACATACCAACTTATGGAGACGAGGAAGCATTAAGCCCAAAGGGTCCAACGTCATTACCTCTGCAAACCGAATCACACCAAAGATAGCGAATTGAAGAGGATAAGCTCGACCCCACATTATTCGAGGACTACATAAAGATATGCATGATGAACCCAACAGGACGTTAGTAGCTGAGAAAACTTGTCGGAATGGACATCCCAGAACCATCTGCGAAGGTTACCGAAAGAGGGCAAGGTTAGCTGAACAAACAAGTAACAGCAGATCATTCGGTTGCAACTCTCGATCGGCTGCCGACAGTCCAATCCTAAGACTTCCGATCTGCCAAGACTCAACCAAACCACCAATAAATCGTCTTGCCAACTTTCAATAAATTTCCCTTAGAACAACAACAGTTAGCCCAGCAACCAGTACACAACTAGCACCAATAAGTCAATAAGAAGGCTTCTCCTATCGACACTTCATCTATGCTTGTACGTTAAAGATCTCCATTCCACCGTTCCCACTTTGAAGATCCCGAATAGGATAGGTCTTATTCGACCTTCATTGAAGTGCACGAAAGTGTCCCGAAAGTGAAGCCTTACCAACCTACTGTTCTTACTGAAAAATCCAATCTTAAAGTTGCATCGAGCTGCACCAAACATCTGGAAATTTCGCAACTTAAAGAGCCTCCAAAACCTTCAGCCGGTTCTGAAGAAGAGATGAAGCTGGAGATCAACTGCGACCTTAATCGGAGAGTGGAGGAGAAGCTTAAGCAACATTACCAGGCAGGTTCTACAAGAGTGTTCCTCAGCTTCGGCGAAAGACTAACCATGAGACGTTACTTGCTAAAAGACTGAAGCAAAGAACGCGGGTTCGCCTTACTTATTCAGGCTTGATTGACATCAGCGCAGCGCGCCTTACTAATATTACTAAGTTTCGCATGGAGGGAGGTAGGAGACAGTTCGTAAGCACCATTCCTTATTTAGGTCAACGAGCTGGCGAGCATGTGCACAGCTTTCTTCGGTCAGATGTCCAACCACTACCATGAAGTGGCTCGAAGATTGACAAGACAGAGCGATCTGCCAGAGAAGAAGTCCTCAAAGGACATCAACGGAGGCATCGGCAAATAGCACCAAATGACAGAACCGCAGCTCAGCAAGGGATGCCTCCTCTTCCAATCTGAAAACAAACCCATGATGCAGAGCAAGTTTCGAGGTAGAATCTTGACTAATACTTAGCCTTCAACGACTTCGAGATCGACCGGTTGTTGGTGAGGGAATGGAGTTTACTCGAGGCTCCCCTTCGTGCAGTACATCAGTGATAATGTAGGCATACGAAAGTAAAGCAGAGGGAAAAGGTCAGCTCTACACTTCCAATCTAGTCGTCGAATGATAACTACTTATTGTCATTGGAAAAGTTATGTACCATCAAATGTGTCACTTTAAACAGCAGGCAGGAAGACAGCCACAGTAACCATCCTTTGAGCAACAGTGACAACCATTGCCACTGCTACTCTGCGTTCCTCTCGATCCACAGCAACAATTCCCACCGCAGATGCAGGCACAGATGCCTCCAAAGCACTCCGTGCAACATTTCGACTGGCATTTTAGGCATTTTGGCATGCACTGGTCTTCGCACAGACATACTTCTGTGCAAAAGCGTCCAGAACAGCTGAGACACTTATCCAGCATCTTACTCTCACAAAAGCAGCACTCCATGCAGAAACGACTGTCACACTTGACACATTTCGAACAGAAGTTACTTTAAGTGAGGCAGCAATCTCTGCAGATCTTTCCGTGAGTGTCACAGCAGCGATCCGAGCAAACAGTGTAGGTGCTTGTACAGCACAACAATGAACGAAGACCACAGCACTAACGGCAGATACGGTTATAGCATTCCCGGTCGCACCGAAGGCAAGCCCCAAAACACATGTCGAGATATCCCCAACGAACCCAGCAGCACGTGCAATTGCAACAGGGTTCAGCAACGCTAGCCTCCTCTCCGCTATTGATGAAAGCAGTTGAGCCTGGTTGTGTTCTCAATTGGCGTTAAGTTACCGGTGGTTGGTTTAAATGTGAAAGGTGGTGGTTCGTATGGGCGAGTTGAGGATGCATTCCATGAGAGGTAGTTTTATGCCCCGAAGGAGGGTCCATCGGAGAAGCTGGAAAGACAACCGATACGTTCGGAGCTGGGTTTGGTTGAGCTTCTTTTGAGCGATCGCCTGGCTGGATATAGGAATATGTTGGTAGATTCGCCGAATTATTCGGCGAATAGTAAGGAAGCATTGGTCTCGAAGGAAACCGATTTCCAGTTCCTTCCTGCATAATTACAGCAGACATTGTGTCTGCATTATTGCCAACAGTTGTGGGTTTGGTTTGTACCAAACCAGACATCTGTACCTGGTTCGAGGTATAAGCCTCAGCCGCTGAATTATCGTTTGACCAACCTCTATTCGACGCAACAGGGTCGGGACCTCGCTGCCCAATTGTCACGGGGTTCGAAGTCGTTGCTGTAGTCTTGCCTAGCATGCTTCCATCATAGCCGGACCGTGGATAGTTATTGGCAGCAGAATAGTCTTTTTGCTTGGCCTACTTACTAGTCGACTGAGGATCGCGATTGAATTCCATATAATTGACTATAACCCAAGTAGACGGAGAAAAACCATCATAGGCAAACCACCGACATTTCAAGCTAAACATTGAATGGCATCAGGTTGTCCGATCAGCGTGCCTCAATAAAAATATTATCAAAAATTATAACCTGCATGGCTGAAGACATCGAGCCTCATGTGCTCCGTCGGTACGAGATTCAGAGGAAGATTGGAAGCGGAGCATACGGACATGTTTGGAAGGTGCTCGATCGACGTACAAACCAGATATACGCTTTGAAAAAAATCTTCGATGCGTTCCAGCACGCCACAGATGCACAGCGTACCTACCGGTAGATAGTGTTCCTCCAGGAATTCGACCATGAGAACATCATCAAACTCATCAACGTCATCAAGGCTGATAACGAAAAGGATATCTACCTGGTGTTCGAGTTTATGGACATCGACCTTCATCATGTCATCAGAGAAAATATTCTCAAGGACAAACACAAGGAGTACATCGTCTACCAGATCGCCCGGGCTATTAAGTACCTGCACAGTGCGGATCTACTCCACCGCGACCTCAAGCCGTCCAACATACTCATCAATTCAGACTGTCTCGTTAAGGTCTGTGATTTTGGGCTGGTTCGTTCTGTCGCCAGGTCTGATGGAGACTCTCCTGCAATCATGACGGAGTATGTGGCAACGCGCTGGTACCGAGCGCCAGAGATTTTGCTCGGCTCACATCACTATACTAAGGGGGTGGATATCTGGAGCTTCGGGTGTTTGATGGCCGAGCTGATTAAGGGAAAACCGTTATTCGCAGGAAACTCAACCCTGAATCAGTTGGAGAAACTGTTGAGTTGGACCGGGAGCCCCTCACCATCGGACATTCAATCGTTGGAATCGGATGTAGGGTGGTCGATGATCGAAAACATGCGTGCTGTGAAGCAGAAGAGTATCAGAGAATGGCTACCAAACGCTGATGAGCTAGCCTTGGATCTAATTTCGAAGATGCTTCAGTTTAGCCCAAAAAAACGAATTACTATTGAGGAGGTGCTCAAACACCCGTACCTTCGAGACTTCCATAATTCCTCCAATTAACCTGTTTCCCGCTCTATCCGCCCTGTCATCGATGATAACAAGAAGCTGTCCCTGAAGGACTATCGCTCGCTGATCTACAAGTAGATCAATAAGAGATGCCCCACTGAGAAATCAAAGGGACCTGATCTAGCCAAGTGTTAAATCAAGTGCGAGTTACCCAACTATGACAGGGCAAAGAAAAAATCTCTGAGGGAAGCCACTCATGAAGATGAAGATCAAAATGAGAAAGTTGCTGCAAAGACAGTGTACGTTCAAAAACGGCAGTCAAACAGGGGCGCTGCAGGCAATGGTATGGGGACCGTATACACCTCGCCTCATCGACCTGATAAAGGAAATTCCGAACAGAAGCGTAAGTAACCCTTCAAGACAAAATACTTAACCGAAGGGAAAGACACTTCACTGAACACTTCAGCGAAGCACCGGAACAAGCTAATGAGCGTTTACAGCAGCAAGAAGCAATCGTTGAAGGACAGCAGCAACGAAAAGCCAACAAGCTTCGAGGAGCCCAAGAAGAAGAGTGCGTCGATCTACTCAGCAGCTACCTCAAAGAAAACCTCACTGCTAGCCAAATACTTACACAAGCCGGTGAGGTTGGTGTGAAATGCTTTTCAACGGTTCTATTGTTATTTTGCTCAATCAATCGTGTTCGGCTTCGCTTTAGGAAATCTCCTCGTCGGAGGATTGATGCGCCTTTGTTTTGGGCTTTTCAAAGGACTGTTTAAGCTGTTGTAGTTTGTTCTATATTCGTTAAGGGTGTTACCTTCAAGTGCTCAGATGATTGGGCTTCGAGTTTTCGCAACTCAGAATTCCATTCCACTGGCCGCCATAATATCTCGGGTTTGCTCTCTGTTAGGATATTACCTATCAGGCGGTTGTAGTAGCGTCCGGTAGAGTTGGTCAGGTACTCCGTCTAATTCTACACAACTACCTTGGAGAATTGGATGGGCTCGGCAACTGACTTCACCAACTTGCACGCGGCTTCCTATTGAACCTAGGTTGTTTATTGCTGTACCTTGAGCTGCTCTGTTGATTCAGAGGCGAGTTTGGTCAGTACATCGCTCGACTCGGCTGGTCGCCACAAAAGTTTAGGGAGGGTTCTACAGTTAGCGTCTGGGTACTTTGTGTGAATGAAGCCGTCCAACTGGCTGATGTACTTTTTGAATCTCGTTTCGAGCAGGGTGTTCTCAAGGTCGAGCAACTTTCGCGCTAAATTATCCTTCTTCTGAATGAGATCCTCCTTGGATTTCTAAGTCGATGCTAAGCATACCGCCAAGGACTGTCTCTTCTCGTCTTTCAGCGCTCTCACGCTGACTTGCTGCTGCTGAATTGCTTCCTTCTCCAATTATGCTTTCTTCTTTGCCTATGTAAAACAGACTCTCACCTGTTCCTCTTCGCTCTTAAGTTTGCTCTCTGCTCTCTTTAGATGCATTGTCATATCGCCCATCATTCTCTTGAACCGCTGCTCAATATTCTTTGGAAGCTGTTTGCCATGTGGCTCATGTTCATGCTTCTTCGGGCTATGGGTCTCAACTTTTGGCTTTTCGGCTTCGGCCTCTTCAACCTTTAATGCCTCTTTCTCATGCTCTTCGGATTTGAGTTTTTCTCTGTGAACTTACCCTTTGGTTGGTGACTCCCCGTCCTCGTTACGAAAATAGCGTTCACTTTTGCGTACGTTGGTCAGAGATTTGAGCGTATTCTTGCGCTGTTGTAGCAACTGTTTCTGTTACTCCTCAAACTTACTGATGAGTTCGGAGAAGTGTTGCTGAGGCGCAGACATTGAATATAATAATATATCTTATGAAGGGAAACCACTTCGGACTCTTGGATACCGGTGACGAGGTCGAGACTGATTACCAGACTGTCGACAGCAAGCTGAAGAAGGGTATGAATCATTCTAAAAGCAGATAAACCTGCTCGCAAGCCCTCTCAACAAGAGGACACCAAACCCAAGCGAGTCGCAAACGTTAACGCGAACGTTCCAGGAGACTTCAAGGACGATAGCAAGGAGCACAAGCATGACCGTGAACACCGACCAGTGAAGGGAGCCTATGATCACAGACTGTTCGATAGGCAAAGCGCCAACAATAAGCCTCATGAGGCAAGGAAGCAAGGAGGTGGTGCTGGTAACATCGGCAACTTGAGGGATGAGCTTAATCAGGACAAAATTCTGGCTAAGGTCAGGGAAGACGGGAATGATGAAGCTGCCGATGAAACACCCAAGGTTCCTGAAAAGCCGTCGCTTACTCTTGATCAGTACTATGAGCAACAGGGAATTTCTTTGGAAAGCTTGGAGAAGCAGTTATCCAAGGAGGAGAAGAAGAAAACCGGACCAATCGAAGCTGAATGGATTGCCAAGGAGAAGCTTACCCTCCTCAAGACTAAGGAGGATACGAAGGATGAGGAAGCAGATCGCAAGCCTGCTGTGATCAAGGCCACCGAACACAAGGTTCAGGTTGCTCCCGAACAGGAACTTCTTGGTATTTTTCAGTCGTTATTTAGGCTTCAAGTCAAACCTTGCCCGTGATGAGCGTCGTGCCCCTCGCGAAGACAACACGAAACCCGTGAAGGGTGGCAAGCCAGAGCCCAAGAAAGGCAGCAAGCCTGTGATCAGTGAGGAGGACTTCCCCTCGCTTTGATTTAGGATAAATGTGCCTATATCTCCCCTCGAAAGCGATGGGTCTTGCCTAGGCGTTGGCGGAGTGTTTGTTGCCGATGACACACCTGGTGTCTAATGTTGAAGTCCCGAATCGTATTATAATCTTCTGACATGTTATTATCGCGCAGGATCTTACGCCTGTTTTCCAACGAACAGCACATCAAGAATATCAAAGCGCTGGGTATCACCAATCGAAACCTGCTGATCAACCCGACAGTTTCCGAACTGTACGAGATTGCTTTTCTTCTGGAAGCACCCTCAGACTTTGCTACCAAACAAACTTATGTGAGCAACAGCGGTGCGTTATGTGCCGATTCCGGTCTCAAGAAAGTACGTGACCAACGCCAAGAGCGAGTAGTCAAAGACGCCTAAACAGAAAAAACGGTTAACTGGGAAGGCTCCAAGAACATTCCCTTGAAGCGAGAGTCTTTCAAGATTGTCGAACAATTCGCCATGGACTACATCAACCACAAGATGCGCTGCATTGTTGTGGATGGCTACATCGGCTGGAATAAAGAAAACAGACTCAAAGTGAGATCGTTTTGCACCAGATCATACCACGCACTATTCATGCATAATATGCTGGTTAGGCCGACTGAGAGGGAGCTCCTGGAAGATTTTTCGAAAGGAGCTGACGTCCATATCTTTAACGCAGGTGAAATGGCAGTCAGTAAGAATATCGAAGGCCTTGGGAGCACTGCTGTCACTGCCATCAATCTCAGTGAGAAGAAGTTGGCTATTCTCGGTACCCAGTTCGCTGGAGAAATGAAGAAATCACTGTTTAAGATTACCCACTACACAATGCCCAGAAAAGGAGTTCTGACGCTCCGTGCTTCCGCAACAGTCAATCCAAAAGGTAGTGTGACGGTTCTTTGTGGTCGTTCAGCAGCTGGTAAAAGCGCACTATTCATGCAAAACGACCGAAAGGTCATCAGTGATGATGAACTTGCTTGGAGTGACGAGGGGGTCTCCAGTATTGAAGGGGGTTGCTACGTGAAAGTGCAAAACCACAATCGATAGTCCAATCGGTACATCGACGATGCCATCAAGTATGGCACACTTTTGGAGAATGTTAACTTTTTCCCAGGCAGTCGAGACGTAAACTACAATGACACATCATCTACTCATAACCTTCGAGCTGTCTTCCCATTGAATTACCTGTCCAACTCTGCTATACCACCAGTCGGAGATCACCCCGAACATTTTATCCTAATGTCAGCTGATAGTTCAGGAGTGTTACCACTTGTGTCAAGGCTGACAGCTGAGCAAGCTGCATTCTATTTCCTATCAGGCTATACAACGAAACTCTCTGATCCAAAGAATCCCGAACCTTCCTTCTCGCCATGCTTTGCAGAGACTTCGCTACCACTTAGCCCTGTAGTTTACACCAAACTATTTTACGAAAAGATCAAGAATCACAACACCAAAGTCTGGCTGATCAACTCTGGGTACTCTCTGTTCTTACAATAGATGGACAAAGGGAAGGACTGGACTTGACAGGATCATTAGCTTTAAGGAAATTTAAACAATCATCGATGCTATCGTCGCAGGTAAGCTCGATAAAACTGACACCCAGGTAATCCCCACCTTCAACCTGGCAGTTCCGAAGTACATCGATGGAGTTGCAAGCGAACTCCTGTTCCCTGATTGGGGAAGCAAGATCGAACTCGATGAGGAAACCGCTTCACTGGCGATCAAATTTAACGAAAACTTCCAGAGCAAATGGAAGGGAAAGCTCGGAAACTATGAGAGCTAGATCTCTTCAGCTCTTCCCAAGGTCGCATGATTATGATGAGATGAGTGAATAGTAGGTTATAATTCAAGGAGTTCACGATATTCAGTTCGAAGCGACATGAGCCTCCAATGCATGTGCTAGAATCCCTTTTTGGTCAATGAACAGCGAGGAAAGCTCGGTTAGCTCGATTTCATGGTTGGCTTGGATGAGTTTGAGAGGCTCAATCGATTCCAGTAAGAGTCCCTCTGAATTAGTCATCAACTACTTCGAAGAATAATGCTAAGATGTGGGTAGCTCACTTTTCCGGGTTCGACCCTCTTGAACTCCATCTGCTCGGCCAAAGAATTCAATTCGTTTCGAGGAAGAGAAACCAAACGCGAAAGCGGATGACTCTACTCCACCATCATAAACACGAATTCAGAAAAGTACCTGATCCAGAATTTCTGCTCGAATTCAGAGAAGGCTTGGAACAGTTTGAGCAGGCTTGCCGCTTTGAGCGAGTGAGCAATTACAATAGCCTCAGCCACACATGTCGACCTATACTTCTGAGACATTATGGATTCGAGCCCCACCATACCAGACACCGCAGACTTAAACTTAATGGTGCCGTTGAAGGAGTGTATCTCCACCTGGCAGCTGCCCCGTCGAATGAAGTAGATATACTTTGTGTGTGTGCCCTCCTTTATGATGTTCTCTTCCTGATCGAAAGGTTTGGTGGGCATCTCGCCAGTCTTCTCGAGCTTCAAGAGCACATCGTCAGGTATTCCTGTAAAGATATCGTTTTCGCGCAGACAGTCAATGAAAGGTTTCATTTGCTGCATCAATACATTCATACCCAATGCGGGACGTGCAGCTCTAATGCAGCTGCTCGTTTATCGATTCGATCCTTGAGGCCTTGGTACTATTGGGAGTCCAACTGCCCCGTCTTCAGGTATCTGTTAAGGATGTCTAGCTTAGGTAATTCAGTACTTCTTGAGAATTAGACGACGTTAAACGCAGCCTTTTTTGTCTTGATCTCCAGCGAGATTTCTGGAAAGCTGGCATTCAAGAAATTCTCTAAGAATTCCTCAGCATGTTTCTGGTTCGAAATGCTTTCCTAAAAAACTTTTTTCATCACTTCCTCCTGTGCACCGAATGCTTCAGCCTTCAACCGAGTTTTCTCGTGCGCCTAAATGTAGCTGCTTACAATATCGTAGGAATAGGCCACATAATTGAAGAGATAGTTGCGAGCGTACCGTCCAATCAGAGAGTACCCTCTCAACATAAACAGAAACTTAATGTAAGACTGGCTGATCTGAGCCTTGATCCACTCCCAACTGTTCATCTACTCCGACTCACAGTCCAAGTCCCAGTTGGTTGCCTCTATGAGAATGACTGCTGCCTCTGCAGATGTATTGTTCTTTTCGAGGAATTCCCAAAATTGGGTCTTTAAGACTGTGAGAAACTTGCTTCGCATTTCAATCACCGTCTCTGACTGCTCAGATTTCAGAACGTCTCTCGAAGATTCCAGCTTCTTCAAATCGCCGACGCTCGCAGCGTTGATGTGTGCTTCGAGGATTTCATCAATACCTGTATTTTTTCGCTTCTTCGGCTTGTTTATTGTTGGCTTGTTTAGGATCTTCTCGGTTCGCTCGATGAGGTCTTTGAGCTTGGTTCGACCCACACTTCTATCAACGTCGTGCCAGTTCACTTCGTTGAAGTAAAGCTCGCTTTTTATCGCTTCCTCCTTATCGTGACTCTCGTCTATTAACTTTCTGATGAACTCAATGTAGGTCTTCTCCTTAACTTGAGTAACTGAACTCAAGCCTAACCACTTCACCAGCGGTCCGGTGCTTATGCCATTGATCAAGAGGGTCAGGATAACGTTGCCAGCCATATCGAACAAGATGATCTCTCTCAATCTTTGGTTGTACTCATTGTCGTTGAATACAATCAGGGCGAAACTGATACCTATCGCCCCTCTTAAACCACCGTAGGTAAGCACATATACCTCTTTCCAGGTAAGCCCATAACCTAAACGCGGAAGGTATCTCATAAACACAGCGATTGATAAGAACCGTGCTCCAACCATGCAGACATACAGACCCAGTAATTTGTATAGGTCTGTGACAATAATAGTGCTGGCTATCGTGAAGACCTTGGTGCCGACGAGAATACCTGCCAGGATAAAGATAATTGTTTCTGCACAGAACACTGCATACTTCCAGAAGCCATCGACATAGCTCTCAGCCTAACTGGTGATGCGGGTCTTTCCAAATGCAGCCATATACAAACCGAGTGACACCAAAGCGATGATTCCAGACACCTTGATGCCAATATCCACATTCTCCGCAATGAAGTAGACCATGTAGCAGCTGATGATAGTAATATTAACCACCAGGATACCATCGTTGAAGATCCTTCTGATCCAGTAGGTGCTAACGATTGCGAAGAGAATGCCCAGAATGGTTCCTCCCACTGTCAGTGATGTAAATAGGCAGACGATGTCAAACAGAGTTATTGGGTGTCCCTTAACAAGCTCCTGCATAAGCGGCATACGGTACGCTGGAGATTTGGAACATCACCATGCACGAGCCGTCGTTCAGCAGTGACTCTCCTTCGATGAGAGAATTGAACTTTTTTGGTGCTCCTATTTCCTTCAGTAGTGCCAGCACAGCTACAGTATCGGTGCATGAGAGGATGCTGCCGAACATAAAGGCTCCTGCCCAAGTGTAGTAGTTCTAGATATTGGCAGATAGTTACGTCCTCGTACTGAAGGATCAGTTTGATTGAGAGCATGATGAAGAGGCTTCCGAAGAAAACGCAAGGGAATGCGAGGATAAAGGTCTGCCCAAACTGCTTCTTGAAGATGTGCCAGTCCGCGTTGAAACCACTTTCAAAGATGAGTACCGGTAGGAAGATCATCAGAATGCCGTGAGGGTTAATCTCCGATACAACCTCAACAGCCTCTCCAAAGTAGCTGAGGTAGCGAGAGAACTTTCCAAAGAGCACACCTGACACGAACAGCATGGGCGTGTAGGGTATCTAAATGAGTAAGTTGCTACTCCAGTCTTTTTGTTAATTTCCTTGAGCATGCCTCCGTAGAGCATACCACCGAAGATGAAGAGTGTCATCAAAGATATCGTAGGTACACCGTGTTCCTCGACAGGGGATTGGTCGGTGATGTTGGCAAGGCTATCACCAAAGATGCTGAAGATCAGCAGCGATCTTAATGTGTTTGACATCGACCAGAAACATTATTGAAAAAGCTAGGAAGTGTGCCTCGAAAGCCCAGCCTACAACCTTAAAATTGGCGCTCTCAACGATAATTATAACATTTCCAAATGATAGAGGAACAGGAGTTGGATCCCTGCCATCAGTATTGCTACTCACAAAGGGAGGTAGGGTTGTTTGAGGATAAGGAAGCAGAAGAGATTAGATCGACTTTGCCAATTGCAACTTCAGTGATTCCTCGAAACCTCTTGCCTATTGCCGTCGAACCAAGAGCCCAAAAGGGTCTGACAAATTCAAGGCCTTCAAGTTTCGATTTCCCTTTGAGCTCAATTGGTGTCGTTTCAGTAAAGCTAGACTCTGGACAAAGGGTCTTCGGAATTGGGACTGTTGTGGGCGATCATCATGTGCTAACCTGTGCACACAATCTAGTCGACGAGCGTTATTATGCTGTGGAAGTTTTCTTCATTGTTTCGATTGAGGGAGCGAAAGGGAGGGTACTCAAAGCCAAGTCGTGGAGAATACCAGATATGTACTTCAATTCAGCGACTCCTGGAAGCTGGGATATTGCTGTGATAGAACTAGAAGAAAGAGGAGCAGCACGACGGTACGGTCGACTTGCAAGAAAGCATAGGCCAACAACCCTTGAATACATGGAAGGAGCGCGAATATTTCGTTTGGAACTCATCCAAGAAATGTACGATAGAGAATCAACATGGGCCATAGTTCAACAACGGCAACACGGACCTAAGTTGCTTGACCATAGCTACCAACAGGGAAGCCCAGTTGTACTTGACTGCCGAGACTATTCCTACTTTGTGGGAGTGTATGTTGGTGGGCCTCAGAAGGTCATAGCATTCGAGGATAATATCGTCTCTACGTTGAATCAACTGACGAGTACAACCGAAGGTCACGTAACTGCAAGTAAGGCTAATTGGTATTTTAGACGTCAAGCTCGATACCAGCGCAGTTGCGCATTTATCTCTTTCGAACCTCCCACAATTAACTTCCATAGTCTTACGTAGTTCTTGGCTAACCCCAGCTGAAAACCGCCTTGGAGACGATGGAATTAGAATACTTGTATTCGGGAAGTGGCCTAATTTGAGGAACCTCAACCTAAGTAATAGCTTCTTTACGTTCAGAAACGAACATTATATCAGATGAAGGAGCTTATCGCCTAACTCGACCCGCCTGGCTCTTTCTATCCCAAATAGAACTATCAGGCAATATCTTTGGAACGGAAGGGTATCAGAAGCTGGTTCTTGCCTCGTGGCCGGAACTAACGTCTCTGGCTTGCTCAGGCTGCAAATTCATGACGACTGACAGAAACTATGTCGCGCCATCGTTCTATCGGAATATGCTAAGAACACATTGGAGATAACGAAATGCCCTCTCCTGGATAAGTCCGATACGAGTAGATGAAGTACCTTTGAGCAAAGCCCTGCTGCTGGCAATTCAAAACCGACAGGGAATTGAACTGAATTTCAAAGATGCAACCCGTCGTTTAAGATGCAATGTTCCCTTCGAATGATAATAGCTGTCTCAACTTCACAACAACACAACGATCACTCCTCCCTCACCAGTTTATGGTAGAATGCCTGCAGTTCCTCGTCTCGTTCAACTTTGCCGCCGAAGATGTCCTGGAGTGCACTGCCGTGCGTTCTTTCCAGTACTGTGTATTTTCGTTTGATCTGATCACGGGACTTCCTCATTCGAAACGCTATCATTGAGAAGTCCGTGCCATAGAGGTTGATCAACTTCAGCAGGATGTCGACTTCGGCTCGTGACCATTTATTGGTGGGGCGGTGACAGGCAACTCCGCGTCGTTTCTTGCTTCTAAGGGCTATCTCGTCAACAAGGTCAACAAGAGTGTCTTCCGGCGGGTTGTTCGTGGATGATTGTTGCTGGTGCTGGCAGGAGCAGGGGGAGAGGGGCTCAACCGTTGGGCTATCAGTGAGCGACTCGGTCACAACTCCGAGCACAACTCCCGATCGAGGTAGAACTCCGAGCGATGAGTGGCTGCATTATCACTGAAATATTATACACTTCGACATCGAATGGCGAGCTTTAAACTCAAGTCGAATAGAATTCATCAGAGAGGGATGTATTCAACTCCGAATTCAAATATCCAGCAATTGCGATCAAGTTCGGAACGGACGGTTTCCTTGGATTCGTGTGTTACCGTCGCCGTCCAAAGCACGGAAGCTCAGTTGGCTGTTACTCACGCTCATCATCCACACGTGTTCAGAGTTGTCATTGTCGTACGAATCGAAGAGATCGCTGTCGACTCTTTTGCTCTGTGGGCATGGATCGTTGGTAACTCCCCAACACCCATCGCCAATATAAACGATGCCATTCTGATCATCCCTTTTTCCACCGTAAATGGGATAGGTGTATTTCAGATGGTGCGTATGATGCTCCATCGAAGCCACGTAGCTGTACTTTTCAAAGAGGGGAACCCAATGTGTTCGTGATTCGTTGAGCACCTTCATTTCGAACTAAATTGAATGGAGTCATTACTTTGTTGTTCGTGTCTGAGCATGTAGGATAAATTGGGTTGTGATAGTTGGCGATCTTCTGATAGGCGGGATGGGCCTTACTGACATCCTCAATGAATGAATTCTGCTCTTCGAAGTTCTTGAGATAACCACTGTCCAGGTTCACCATTAGAATCTTCCCCAGACGATGGAAATGAGTTGAAGATCGATTCTCTACTGTAGGGATGCCACTCTTCGAGGTAATGTTCGCATAGTGCTGTGGGTGGAATGTGAAGAAGAATGGACCTTCCTTGTCAGGTTTGACTGTCACATTGGCAAGTGCATCGAATCCGACATCATGGTTACCTACGGTCAGGATCATTGGCACAAGTCTCCCCAATTTATTGTTCAAACCCTCAAATATCTCGTAGTAGTTGTCCCAACTGTAGTAACAGGTGGACATTGCGTCATCGTAGCTGATGTCACCGCCTATGATCACGACGTGAGGGTCATAGATTGGTGACGCCAATAGTTCTGTCAGCTGGCTGCCCAGTTTCGTCATACCAACATCACCACCAAATGCGACTCTCAGTTCGGTATTGGAATCGAAGCTAGGAAGGGTTCTATAACGGGTACTGTACGAAGTATTTCCAGCTGTAAACTGCACTGCATAGGATGTATCTGGTTTGAGGTCATTAAACAAGACGGTAAAGAGATTGCGTTGGCCATTGAATTCGAGTGTTTCTCCGACAATAAATTTTGTTGCTTCAACCGGGCTTGCAGTAATTCCAGTTTCGAGGGTTGCGACATCCTGGACTGAAACCGAAACAGACTGAATGTCAGTGCCCGTTTGAATGTTAAAGAACACAGAAGTATCGGTGTCTTCCGGTAATGTAGCATAAATGTGGCAGATGGCTCCGTCTTTGCATATCTTCCCACGGCTCGAACGTGTAAATTGAGTAGAAAGCCGAAAATCTGTCTGGACAGTAGCACCATAGCGATCGTTGAACGCGCATAAGCACGCTCGACGCATCATAATGACTCCAAGAATCGAGAGTCCCAGCCAGGCAAATAAGAGGACACCCGTGATAATGTATTCACGCTTCATTTGCCGGTGAGTTTTAGTGCGACTGAGCAACTTCCATAAGATAGCTGGAACGACAACAATAATTGTGGATATGCCCATAGCGAGGATATCGATGCCAGTTCCGTAACCCATCACCCCGAACATGAAGGCTGCGAGAAAGATTAACGCAGCCGCCACGAGGATCATGTATAGAAACACACTCACCAATACTTGAATTATCTTCTTCCACATTGGTAGCTTCTCGTCATCAGACTGTTCCAGAAGGCGCTGCTCCGTCGTCTCCTGTTACTACCGTTCTGTTGAGACCATCGACTACTTATCTTTGTCTGTTCTCCTGCGGATGAACCTCCATTTGATGATGAATAGGATAATCCACACTCCCGTCACAGTGATAGCAGCTAGTCCCACGTTCCAGATCAGCGTGTACATGAAAAGTTAGTGGTATGATAGCCTCATTCGCTCCTCAACTATGCCAGGGATGTTTGCAGCCATAATTTTCTTTGAAAATTACAATTGCTCGGACTGATCTCGCTCGAGCACACCGGTATTATAGTCTATTACCAATGAAGAGAAATGATAAAGAGGCAAAACAATGTCGCGCAGGGAAAGTCAAACAACTCATTGAGCACAAGTCAGAGACTAAGCGATTCAGGAATAAGGAGGAAAGGGTGGAAGGGTGTCTGAAAGAAGACCCATAACATCTTAATGAGAGATTAGAGTAGCCTGAAAAGCTGTGGATTAAAGAGCAAGCTCCTGAAGTGTGCAGTGCAGTACTTCTCAAACTTGGAACACTTTTGGGGCGTGTCCATGAGCTCCCTTCTCTTGATGAGCTCCGATCCATGGAGTACTCAAAACTAGTAAATCTCAAAAGCATCGTAAAGCTGTAGCTGAAGGACTACGATGCCATGTTCATGTCCCACTTTGATCGTGCTCCTCTAAAGCAGGAAAAGTAACCTATGCGCGAAATCTATGGCTTTTACAAAAGCATCCGGAATGTGTTACAATAAAGAGAATCACATGGTTTCGGTGACCAGACTTTGGTGTACCTAGATGACAAGAAGAAAGAGAAAGAGGAGCTGAAGGAGGAGCTGCTTCGGTTTCAAAAAAACTTCGAAGTCACCAACGGAAGGAAGATGAACAAAGCTTCCGACATCCTTCCCATTAAATAAGAGTATCTTCGCTACAAGCGAATAAAGACAGAAATTTCGAAGATATACGACAAGAACGATCTCAAAATATGGAGGAGAGCTGATGTAAGTGGGTGTTCAAGTTTTACCGCTTGGCTAAACTGTTTGGGACAGTATTATGTGTTCCTGCGGATGAGGCAGTCTCAATTAGCCAATCTATTTCTGCTTATCCAATAGCTTCGCTGTTTTCTTGTGCTTCGCTGTTCGCAAGTGTTGCTGATATTCCAGCTAGCCGTTTAAGGTTCGGTTGCAGATCTCGCACAATTGTTTTTTCCACTCTCCGATGCCCTTTCCGAAGTTGTTTTTGCATTGCTTATCTCTCTCCATCATTGGAAGACCCCCTTCAACGATCCCGAAGCCTTCCGAATTAATTATTTTGCAGATTTATAACGCCTTTGTTTTAACTTGCTTCTCAAATCGGTCTGATAGCTACCCCTTGCCACTCAGTTACAGTACAAAGAAGTTATGGTTGTTGCTGTCTGTGTTGAACAGCCGGTTACGAATCCAAGTTACTTGTCGCTTGGCATATTGGAAAGTTGAGGTGAGCAGCTCTTCTTTGCACTGCTTCAGAAGGTTGTCGTGCTGATGCCAGTCGATATTATCGAATTAGGAATCCACGAACTTCTGTACTTCCTAAAAAGTGGTGCACTACTTTGGTATCTTCAGATCAACCGCCTCGACGAGCCGAGCAAATTCCTTATAGCCAATCGACTGCAATACCCCCCCTCCTTCTTCCTCTTGTTGTTTTGGAGCACATGCAAACACCGACAGTATCTCCACCAAACCTTCTCGATTGATCATACTTCCGATGCGCACTTACATGAGACTGCGCAGCTCCTCGCGATCGCTATTTCGAATCCAAAACAGCAATGTGTTGGGGTTGCGAAGTTTGTCTGTTGGCTTACCATAGCTGCTGCTTGGCTTTTCTCCTGTCATGATGAATTTCTTTAGGTAGGCATCCACACGATGCTCGTCGTTCGGATGAAGTTTTTCAGCGAGAAGTGGATCCACTTGCTGGAGCAGTGCGTATTTCTCGGGCAAGCTGCTCTTAAGAGTTTATTCGATTCTGGTTGCCTGTTCAGGTGTGGGTACTTCTGGCTATCCTCCCGCTTCAATATCAAACAGCAGAGTCTCGATGTAATAGTTCGTTCCACCAACAACTATCGGTGGTCGATTGCCAGCATGTAATTCTTTTATAACCTTGCTGGCTTGCTCGTAGAACTTATTCCGGTTGTAGCCTCCCTCACGTAGCTCCAACACATCGATCATGTGATGGCGAGCTTGCTATTGCTCCTCAGGAGTTGCTTTGGCAGTCAGGATGTTCGCATGCCGGTAAAGTTGCATTGAGTCGCAGCTGACTATCTCGGAGTTGAAGTGATTGGCAAGAGCCAGACTAAGTTTAGTCTTGCCGACAGCCGTGGTCCCAACGATGAAGATGTCCAGCTCTCGTGAGTTATTTGGAATCATGTTATATTATGATAAGTAAGTGTTGCAGCAGTCGAGTTCTCTCATTAGCCAACTCCCAGCGGTCCCTGAGGTTCATGTTCAGCAAGCCACCTTCAAAATAAGAAAGCTTCATCATTAAGGATCCCAGCGACTACACCAAGTTTCTGTTCAACGCTGACGGCAAATGCAAAGTGTTCGAGCACAAGCGAGGCGAAACAGAAATCAAGTGGACTACACGGGCAGCTGCTTGCTTTACCCTCCTGAACACGTTCCTTGCGATAACGTAGTACAGTGATCCAGGTACAGCGCCAGCGATAGTTAGTGTTCGGTGGATGGAATAGCTTCGCGTTCAACCTGTGTGCTGGCATGGGCTACACAGCGCTCATGATGCTCCATGTCTTCTCCCGCAGGGTTGTTCATCGGGCGGAGCTTCAGAGCAACCTCAAAGTGTTGGACCTGACATTCTTCAATGCCTTTTGGGTACTGCTTGGAGCAAGCGTAGAAACCACAGACAGTGTCGTTCCACATTTCAGAGTTTCAGTACCCAGTGAGATCGTTCGCTGGCTACACTCGCTTCGAGCTGACCAGCATGGGCAAGATCTGGATAAACCTGGACAAGAATGAATTCAGAAATGTGAAGGATTACGAGGAGGTGCTCGAATACATCTTCGCTGGTAAGCCACTGGAACCATACTTCATGAAAAGCAAGGAGCTGAGATCGAGAAAGAATAATATGTGAAAATGCTTGTAAGTGGAATATACCCATTGTCACTTCAGTTCAGACAACCTTCTCAGGAAGCAGATCCAGCTCGGTTGCTCGTAGGCGATTGCAGTTGCAGTGATGTCCAGTAGCAGGTTGCCTTTGCTATTATCCAGCACGCAGCCCTCCCGGAGCTGCAGCACCAGTTGAGAGTGCTTATTTATTGAGAGCGACTGTCTCGGTCGTTGAATAAAAGGTCCAGCTTGAAGCACTAGTTTCGATAGGGCAACTCGAGTTCTAATGCTAAATTTAACCAGCCAGTCCATAACGTATCCGCTTGGGTTCGGAAGAGCATCCATTCTGATTGCGATACCGTCGACTCCGAACATAGCCTTGCTCGAATTTCTCGCTACCGGTGTCGGTGGGGTATTCTCAGAAATAACTGCACATTTTGGTTGCATGTTGTAGCCGACGACCGACAAACACCCCTCTGGCAGGATATTATGCCCTTGTGGCTCAAAGGTGAGCCATACTCGGAAGTCTTTATGAGGATCGTTGCGGTGATTTCGCAGCATCATACTCAGCTCTGACAGAAACCTCCGATGGAGATGAACATTGAATACGAAGAGCCACTATCCTTTCCTCCAAGCCTCCCGCAGTACTCTAGAGCATTCTTCTCCAAGTGGGCTTGGTGAGTAAAAAGTAAATTCTTTGTCAGCTGAATCCTGGAGACGTTCAGCAACTTCGGAAAGGAGTTCATAGGGAGATAGGAAGGCTGTCACTAACAACCTGCGGTCCACATTCGGATTCATCAGCACTGCTCTCAGATCTTCTATGTGAACTTCAGCAAGCTTTTTGAACTGGGACAGAAGTCTTCCGTGCCTTCTGTGCAGTTTCTTCTCCAGCCCCTCGAGTTCGGGAGTGTTGAGCATACATTAAATTTCGTGCTCTGGGATATCCTCTAGGGCTAATCGAATGTAGCTGAGCATGAGAACCCTTGACTGTTGAGTTGTTTGGGCTTGAATCGATACCAACAGTTTTTCTGACAGTTGCTCTTCCAGCTATTATTGAAATTGCTGGATGGATCCCACCTTCTTTAAGGGCTTAACACTCTCCAAGAATACTTCCTTCCAATTGCTAGCGTGGAACTCAGGTTCCACCTTCTCCAGAAATCGGTACGCTTGGTACACAATTCGGCACAGCCGCAAGACCTTCCCGTATTTATGACGAACCTCCTCTTCCTTCGTGCGGAGCTTCTCCATGTTCAAGTTCAGCGTAGATTGGACACTGGCAAGTTCCTCAACAAGCCCTAAGATCATGGTGTAGATGTCTTCATAGTCGGTGAGGCTGAGTGAAAGGTTATTCAGGTAGCTCAATAGCTGATGCGAACGGGTTTCCATGGTTTCCTGCTATTCCAGTATGCTTTATTTTAGTGCTGTCAGGGAGCTGTAAATGACAGCTTATCGGATGCTGAGCAGTGCTCTCTCAGTTTCGCTGCTAACATCCTTTGACGACTACACATGGGAGACAGTCACCAGGTACCTTTGTATTCTATGATCGCATGGAGTTATGGATTGAGCGACGAATAGCAATTTCACATTAGGGATCTCAGCTTCGTTCTTTATTATTCGGACTAGCTACACATCTTCCAGCAGTCTTTCGTCGGGAATTATTAGCAGTCTTCGTTGGTCAAAGTAACATTCCCTTTGGAACTCCTTTCTGATAAACTTGAGACACTCAGCGCGTTGGGTTGGTGCCTCTATGATATCGAATTCTCCTTGTTTGAGAAAGTCAAGCACCTCCTGCATCCGGTTAACCACGCCCATCCGGTCAACAACTAGCACAGTCGACGGACAATGGGCGGTAGCGACCAACTTATTCAAAGCGTCTTCCTCTAAATTAAACTTCTTGCAGCATCTCTTACACTTGTTGCTGCCGTAGATCATGGCAGCAAGCCCAAAGTGATCCGAGACATTGAGACCAGCAGTGTTCAGTCTTGCCTTAGAGCTGCATTCATTAACTCCAGACAATAGGCAACAGATAAGCAGGACATCACCAACTGAAGCTTCCAACAGTTCTGCCTCATCGCGTAGCCGGAGAGCGATATCATACCTCTGGAAATGACTCCATAATTCCTTCGACCGTTCGCACCGGAGTTGCATTAGGTGCATCTGCTTGTTGTTCTCCTCCAGCTGGTCCTTGTTTTGTCTAATACTGATAGCCAAGCTCGATAACCCCGATTCAGTTATGCCTGCAGCTTGGGTGGCTTCAGTTAGTAATTCCAAGCATTCTTGATGTTCCTTAAGGATGGCGCTATCTGAGGTATCAGCAGCATCAATATCGCCATATTGCAAACGGTACCGTTCGGATAGTGCACATAACCACTCGTATACAATCTTAGTAGGGCCAGCAGACTTCGGTTGGTGTAGTTTATCATCCAGAAACTGTTTCAAATAGGCAAAATCTTCCCTGTTTGGCTCCTACCTGGAGTACTGCCTGAGCTGGCTACTGCTTTCAAGCGGTTTCTTCAGCAGTCTGTTCATGAGCTCGTTGTATGTCTTTGTCAGCGACTTGCAATCAGCAGGAAGGAGTTTTGCCTAATATTTTAAGAGTCTATTTTCGAGGGTACTGAGTTGCTGGTTAGAGGAGTCCTTGGCTATTGCCAGCTGCCTTTCTACTCGTAATTTTGTTTCTTCCAGAATTCTGATCCGAGACACCTGACTTTCCAGCTGTTCTGCAAGGCTACGGCTGGCCTGTTGCTTTCTGTAAAGTTAATCTTCTAATTGTCTTGCAGCTTCGATAAGCTTGGTCAGCTGTTGCTAGACAAGCGTAGTGTTTGTTGGTGATAAGCTCTCAATCCGTCCTTTGCACGTCAGCGATACCCTCTTCAGTTCGCTTACTCTATCACTATTCCTCGCAAAATATGTCTTCACCAGCCGATTGAAATAACTCGCAGAACGCATATCTTTGCATATGCCCAGTTAGAGCAGAACCGAATTCACCTCCGGGAGCAGGTCCTTCGGCAAAGACCAAGAACACATCATTAATAAACTCTCCTTGGATGGGGCTTCGAAGTATACTGAGGTAGCCCAAGGCAGCCAACTTTCATAGGCATCCAGATTATTCACGCAAATAACCCATTGCTGTCGGCTTGTCTCACCAGTTCCATCAGTGTTCCAGGGAGGCTGGCTTAGATTTTTTAGCTAATATTACACCTCCTCATGATCAAACTCTCCTTCCCGAACGAACCGAATATCTGAACAGATTGACTCCTTGCCTTCGTTCCCGAACGATATTGATTTCTTCAGCAGCAACGTCGAGAGTACTGTTGCTGTTGCCTTGCCAGTACACGCCCCGCCCACAAGCAGTAGATTCTGATGGTGACTCAAGTGCAGGCATACTGTTCTGACTTGCTCCAAAAACAACTCTGTAGGAAGAAGCTGGGCAACGAAAAGGTTTTCTTGCTCTTGTTGGAGATAGCTCAAAATGGTTGGTTTATCGATAGTATCGATAGGGGAGCACAACTTAGAACCCAACGCGTGAACCTCAACTTTGGGTAGCAACCCGCTGATCTTTGCCCGAAGTGACTGAGGAAACCCATTGATACAGTTCTACAGGTAAAGCGTCGAGAAAAGTTTATTGGCCGATGGCTTCCACCAGCTCGAGCCGCTACTTGCACAGTAATTTTCTATCTGTTTGGCTGCTTCGAGTATGATGTTAGAGCTGTGACGGAATACAGTTTTACCTATAGACATGAAAATGTTCTGGCAGTGTTCATCCGGTATGTCAACTACAAACATCCTGCGTCTGATTCTGCTCAAAGCTGGATTACTCACTTTGCTAGGTTTAGCAGCCAACATCCAACTGACTCGAAGGTACGGTTCGACAATGCGGCCCACCATCGTGCCCTCTGTGACCATCTCACTGATGCAATCTACAACATCCAGCGGAGGAAGGTGCACATCGTCAATCACCACTCGCTGGTCTGGAAGCCACTTCGGAACGTAATGACCCCGCTGGGCTGTCCTTTCGAGGCAGGCTGCTTCAAATTGGTTAAAGAAGCTGTTCAGAGTCGTGTAGCGGCTACAGGCTACATACAAACGCTTCGAAGATTTTAAGTGGCTGGTCAGAAATTGCGTACCATCAACAAATATTCCGCAGTCGAGATACTGAGACAGGAAGGATAGCTGGTTGCGGTACACGCTGCCAACCTCCAAGACACTCCACTCACCGCCGAAACAGATAAATTATGGCTGTTGGCAGACTTCAAGAATACCACTTTCCATCACCATTTCGTCGAGGTTTCCACCGAGCTGAAGATTCTTAATTTATTTAAAACGCAATAGTTCTTACTTGATTGCGTCCCTTAACAATGAGCGATCTGTGAAACAGCTGTACCCCCAAATCAAGGAATACACCATGCAGCTGACTGCATCGAATGCAACCTCTGTCAGCAGCCTCCTCAGCAGCAACCTGAACTGTCGCCGAGCACTGTTGAGGTTGTGCTTTAAACCAAGGCGGTATTCGATGGCCTCGAAAGCTGACTGAAATTTCTCTAGTCTGTGCGGCAGTATAATCTCTTCGGGGGTTGTTCGTAGGTGAGCAAGATTGCACTCGATGAGGGTTGATGGCTCGTGCTCGTGGATGGTTGATTCTTCGAAGATGCACCGAACTTGACGCAACGCTACCTACTGCTTGAGTTGGTTGTAAAGGTATAGACCTCGATCCAGGACGACAACCTTTGATGATGGAATCGAACTTAGTTGCTCCTTTAGCTTCTGTATGCCCAGATGCCGACAGTAAAGAACGACGACTTGATCAGACCCGTAGGTCTCTCGAACTGTACTGGTTTTACGGCTAAAGTATGTTTCTCCATAGACGATCTGGTGTCTGGTTGTCGTCTCTGCGAGGGTTCTGGTATGCCAAGACGGTAGCTGCTCTCGCATAAAAAAAGCGTGAATCAGTTACTGATGGGGCTTCTCTGAGAACACTTCGTACAAAATATTCTCAAGTTGCCGCTGAATGTTTTGGTCGTCTCGAGCATCCATGAAGCGGTTGACGAAGGCCTTGACTAACTTCATATTGGCCAAGTCGGGAAAGCTATATTGAAGGCATTCAAACAACAACCCGAGGGATGAACTGATGCTGTGAAGGCCTATGAGTTCGAGATGCAAACGGATTAATCTTGGAATTGGCGATGCAGCTAACCTGACTGGCTCTTCGTTCAGCAGCGTCTTAACCATTTCATTCTGACTCGCGAAATAAACTTCGTCCTATGAGAGGGTAAAGAAGCATTAGAACGTCTTGGCCTGCTTACGACTCATTTTACTAGCTCTGAGATGATGGTAGAGCAGTGCCACATGCTCCTGTGGCTGGCGCATTATGTGTGCAACCAATAGCCAAACCTTGCAACGAGTGCATCCTTTGAGCAGCTTGTCAAGTACTTCGTAACTGTCTTTCACGTTGACGACCCTGAGCTGAATGGACAACAATTGGGCGATGTTGAACACACGTGTGATCTTTCCAGATGAAGATTGGGACACCAAACACTTCCCAAATTTTTGGTGGTCAAGGAGGGGCAGCTCCAACTGGTCGATATAATTGAATGCATACTCAAACTACCGCTCTGCAATTTGTAAGTAAGTGTGTTGATGGCGATGATAGAACCGAGGTTTATCTTGCCATACGCCGCTAGTTACTGACTGCACATCTTTTGCGATCAGCTCCCTCACTATCTCGATGTAAGTAACTTTGGTTATACCTATGTTTCTCGGTTTGTGTTGTCTTTTCAGATCAGCCGATAGATCCTCTAGAAGAGTGGACAAAGACCGCCCTTCAATTGCTTACTCAACACTCTTTGTGAAATTCAACCATAACATCAGAACCTTCAGTTGCTCCGGGTATATTGTACTTTCCAGCCATTCTTGCTTTTACTGAGAGTCGATTAACAGCGATGTAAACAGCAGCTGCAGCTGTCTCCTCACTGAATTCTCGAGTTCCTTCATCCAGAGCTCAACCTGGCTAAAGCGGCTTCTCACTTCAGTGGGAGAATCCAGCACAAGTTCAAAACGACTTCCAATAGACACTATTTTTCCACTGCAAAACTGCAGCTCCTTCCACTCTGGAAAGCAACTGAGCACTGCCTTCTGTACCAGCTTCTCGTTATATCTGCACATCACCTCAAACAGAAGCTCCCGGTCTATGAAGTAGAGCCGTGGATGCTGCTAGCATAGCTTATCCTGGACATAGCCCAGATTGGCTCTAACCTCCTCGAGCAGCTCCTCTGCTTTGTTGAGGTGCACTTTAGTTTCTTTGCGATCTGGCAACTCCGTGAGGGAACCGCTGACCGTGATAGATTTCATAAGATCAGACCATATTTGTTGGATTAGCTGAAACCTTTCGCGGTCGCTGTTGAGATAGCGCAGATCTTTCATACTGAATAGTCCCTCAATTGATAAGTAGTCTCGCTGAATGTTATACAGTTTCCTGGTCATTGTCAATACTTCACCAATCGTGTTCAACAACTCCCGCAGCTATTTCTGGAGATGAACATCACCGATGTTCTCGTTCTTGTGCGAAGACATAACTGTCGCTGCTGATCTCACCTGAAATTGAAGTTGGTCCAGCTTAGACAGTTCTTCCTGCCACTCCACAATGTCCACTTCACCTGGGCCGGCCACTATCTTCATTCTCAGGGTGCTCAGGCTATCTGCACTTGTCTCCACCACAGTCCGCACGTGATGCTCTATCATCGACATCTGACACACTTTCTTCACCTGTTGGTGCAGCCTGTAACTTTAGTGCTCTGAAATCTACTGCCACTCCTCGACAAAGGTTCGCACTGGCAGCAAAGGCCACCGTGGATTCGGCAGCCAGCAGTAGTGGTTTTGTGTCAGCAGCTTCGAACTGAGTAGTTTCAGTAACTATTTAGCTCGTTCGTAGGGGGCCAGTTCTTCTTTGAACTGGTTAAGATACTTTTTGTATGTTGCGCTCGCAGGCAGCTCAGTTGTTAGCTGGCCTGCTCGTGCTTTGCACTGTACCACGATTTTCTAGTATTCCTCACTCGCGAGATCTCTGACCTCCAGTTTGTTGATGCTTCGGATATGCTGGTCGAACTTGTAGGCGTTGCGCCAGAATCCTGCCAAGCTCTTTCCGACCTTCTCTACTTCTAGAAATTATCTCTGTAGAATCAGGATTTGGTCGCTATCCTCTTTGAATAGCAAAAAGTGATCTCTGGAGAGACACTCAAGCCCACTGCCCAGCTCTTTCATGGACTGTTCAAATACGTTAAGGCACTCGTTATAGTAGGACAGTTTACTGTGGAGGTAAGCACAGCTCATCAATTCGCCATCAATAGCTTGTTTAATACGATTCAGGCTCTCACCGGCGTCCCTGATGGTATCCTTCAGGTCCAATTATAGAGTAAACCGTTCTTTCTAGTGCTTTTTTTCGACGATGCCTTCAATAAGCTCCTGAATGCTCCGCGGGAGCTTATATACATAGCTCAGCTTGGCCTGAAGCACTGACAAAACACTATCACTGGCGTTCCTGCTATCCATTGTGCCGATGTAGGACAGGATGATGTTGATAGTGGTGTTGCAGTTATACCTGAGCTATGGCAGCAAAGTCGATTTGATAGTTTCCAGCAGATGCTCTGCTTGAGACAACTGCTCTGCAGTTTTGTTACCGCTCAGCAACTTCTGGGAAAGATCGTTGGCAGCCCCCTCAACTAAATGGATATCGCGAAACAGAATTCGCTTATACTTCTTTTGAGCAAGGTAGAGCATCTCGTTGATCTTTTCGTTAAGGAAGCCTTTGACTGGAAGCACGTTGATATGGAACAGACTGTAGTTGTAGCCGTCTTCCAGATCGCTGATACGGCGTTGATAGGATCGGAGCTCGTCTGTATGTTTCAGGAACGCTTCGTAGGAATAAGCTTCTTCATCAAAGTCGGCTGAAAGGAAGTCAAACGTAAGGTCGGGTCTTCTGACCAGAGGTTGGAAACTCTCAAACATCCGAATGGTTGTCGAACAGGAGTCATAACACTCGGCGATAGTGGTTAAAAGCCTATCAACTCGCGGCTGAAAGGTCTAGGGGTTTAGCCAGCTTACCTTCAGAACAAGCCGACTGGGAACCTGCCTTACGACAACAAAAGGAAGGTATTTGAGGTACCGACTGCTGTTTTCAAGAAGCTGTGTCTTGGATTGGTCCATAATAACATCGGCTCCTTGGAAGGAGATTTTGAGCAGTTGTTGGAGGAGGTTTCGAAAAAGCGCCAGTACTTCCTTCTGGGAATGGTTGTAGACAAGCAGATCATTCCTCACTGAGAGATTGAGCTTAAATAGTGGTGCTTCGGCTTGAACGAAATCACCAATGAACTTCTCGAACTTACTGAGATTGGCATTGATGAGCTCGTAGAGTTCCGTGAAGAGAATCTGTGAGCAGGATGCAAGTGTCGGTCGTTCGTGATGTTCTCTCTCTGACTGTTCCGGTACCACGGTTGATAGATTACAGTGCAGTGCTGTCCACTCTTCAGGAATAGAAATCTTGAGGAAAGAACTGTAAAGTTATTCGTAGATAACCGAAGCAGGTCGATTCTTGTAGTAGTTGTTGGTCTGGTCGTGATACACCAATCGGTAGTCTTGAGTGTGGTTTATCAGTAACTCTCTCCACGGGTTTCTTCCGGAGTATAGGTACCTGCCAAGAAGAGCGATTGAAAGAGCTCCACGGAACCAGATATGTCTCAACAGTTCTTCACGGTCTTCGAAATGCTGAAGCTGGATCGCAGCAAACACATCCAAGTCGAGGTAGTACCCCTCCAGTGAGAGAGCAGCAGTCAATTCCAGCTCCAACAGTTGCACACCGTTAAAGTCTTCGAACCACTTACGCAGTGCAAGATTCGATGGGTTGTACTTTAGCAGGTTCTATTATAACAGACGGCGAGAGTTCTGAACGTAGTAGCTCCAATGGGTAAAGAGCAGTTGAGAGTAACCTCCTGACTTAACTATCTTCTATTGGTTAGTGCGGTAGAGATGGGGGAGAACCTTCAATCCACTACGCTGCTTCTCGACTGGAGTCAACAATTTGTAGCAGGCAATAGCCATGCGCTGAGATTGCTCGTAGCCTTGCCAAATTTCCCGTATACATCTCTTGAAAACCTCCTCGTCAACCATCTTCTCGTCCAAATCCTTAATGGAGTGCTCGATCCAGATGTAGTTGTACGGAGATATGCACTACGAGTTGACTTATGTCATATGAGTTCTTAGGATCTTCCAATCCGTTTCAGTAGCTAAAGGCTCTTTGTAGATTGCAGCGAGAATTTCAGGGTCATATGTGTCTCCCATGACTTTCATAAGACTTTCCAGGTAGAATGTTCGCATCTAAGCTGACTTATGGGGATTCGAATCAAAATACTCGGGGAAGATGCACAGCTTAATCGGCACAGAATTGTTATTGTCGATGGTATTGGATGTTGTTGTCGAGACACCACTTATTGCGTACTGCAAGGGCAGGTACTTCTTGTTCGCCAGATCACCCTACTTCAATTTGCTCAGGTGATCGTAGGTAAAAAGAGCAAGAACTTGCATATTCACTCCAATCTTTTCAACGGGGCTGTGGTAGGTTAGGTCGTTGATGGGCTTTACTCGAATCTGTGTGATCTTTTATTTGAGGGCTGGAAGGTTCTCCCGTGTTAAACTCTTCATATTGTTTGGTTTCGCTGTAACTGGCCGAAGAGTGGACCAGTCCCTTGCTGTCGGGTTCGCAGAGGGAGGCTTCGAGTTTTGCTACATATTTCTTTGCTTGGAGTTAGGATCTTTAGCCTCAGATGCTCCACAGTGTTTTGCTAGCTGCTTATGCCAGAAGTCAGAACCGTCAGGGTCAGTTGGTATCAACAGATCATCCTCAGCCATGGTATGATCCTTTCGCGGTACGCATTTGGCACTTTTAATTCTTTTGAGCTGCTTCTTCTTTTGCTCAGGTTAGCATTTGTGAGGTATTGGTTGACCAATGGTCGCTGTCCTCCCTCCAATAGATGTTAAGAACGAGTAGGGCGTATTATATAGCTGCAAACGCTTTTCTGCTTCTAACTTCTCGTTAAGCTCTCGGGAAGCCTTCTTCCAGGGAGGGATGTTCTCAGCAACAGGGTCATTAGGGGACAGCTTTGCCAGAGACCGTGTATTTTGGTTAGCCAAGCACCAAAATCTTTGGGAACCCAATGCAGGCACGCCAGTCGGCGAGGCAACCCTATAGACGACTGACCCCAAGCCATCCTTCTGAGCTATCCGTTCTTCACTAGTGGGTTATAGAACCCCCATCTTCTTCTTCAGCACCTTTTTGGTTTGACGCATCGAACTTATAAGAACATTGCAGTCACTTCGAAGCAAACTCTATGTTAGAATTCGATGCTGATTCTAATAAACAACTTCCAAACAAGTCGTGGGTACATCAAATGTGAGGGCTTTTCTAAACCGTCCGAAGGCAGACTCCGCTCCGCCCATAGTATCAACTCTTTGCATACTTTCATCATTTACTTGTCGAACGGGCTGTATCGTTGATCCCACCCGTTCGAGTTATAATTAACGCAGATGGCTGAACTCTATGAGGCTCTCTGTGACATGTTCATTCGACCAACACGTCAGCACTACAGTCCGTATGACTTAGGTACTGCTCGACTAAGGCAGGTTGCCCACTTGTTGGCTCGATAGGTCGACGTCGAGACTTAACCATAACAAACACCAGAGGCTTCAAACTGCAGTGTAGCTACTATTAGCCAGTCGCTCAACCAGCCACACAATGTGTGATCTACCTGCATAGCCTTAATGGTTGCAGACTGGAGTGTACTTTCTGGTTAGAAAGTAGGTATTCGGCTGCCAGAACACTTCTTGAAGGAGGGAATCGCTTTCGCCAGTTTAGATTTCACTGCCTGCGGCAATTCGGAGGGGCAGTATGTGTCACTTGGCTGCCACGAAACGCAAGATACTCTGGAATTCGTGGAGTACCTACACCACAATTACAAGATAACCGCTTTCTCTTTGTGGGGTCGATCCATGGGAGCCGTAACGGCCATCAAGTTTGCAGATATGTACGAAAGCGACTTCGGTAAGAACTTTACTAATACAAGCGGCTTCTCGAACTGTCAAGTGGGTTCTCGCAGCTATTGTCCTGGACAGTCCATTTAGCAACCTGCACCGACTGGCACTTGAAATTGCTGACAAGAAGATAAACATCCCATCTTTTTTGATAAAGGGTATGCTGGGCTTAATGCAGCCGCACTGATGTTCGTGAGGAGATCTATCGAACAGAAGGCCGATTTCAAGTTCGAGTAGCTGGACCTAACCACCTGCATTCCTAAGCTGAACACTCCGGTGATGATATTAGCCTCGAAAGACGACGAGCTCATTAGCTACAAACACTCCGAAGAGATCTTCCATGGCTACGCTGGTAAGGATAAGCAACTGGAGTACGTGGATGGCAACCACAACGACTATCGCAGCCAGGAGCTAGTTGCAAAACTCGCAGCATTTGTTATCCGCAGGTTCGAAATTGTCAAGCGCAAGCAGCGTGATCAGTCAGTTGATGACGGACGTCGCAGACTAACATCCATCAAAAGCAGTTCAGGTAACCTCACGATCCTCACTTCCAACAAATCCTACACCACGCTGAATGCCAGCAGTCTAACCCCGACAAGCAAACCCAGTGCTCGGCTGACCTTTTCCAACGAAAAGCAGTACAATTTTAAGACAAGCAAGAAGCGTGAACATCACACCGACAGCAAGCCAAAGGTCCACCTGGGAGAGTTTTCTGAGAAGGTCATTGGTGAGACTGATTCTCCGCTTCAGGACAATGACCACATCCAAATCGAAGAACGAGCACACTACAACATCATCCACGAGAAGCTGGGCAACATGAAGAAGAAAGGGTTTCTCATGGCCTCTCCGTTGGAAAAGAAGAATTCTGAACAGGAAGTCAAGCGCAAGCACACCATCTCTTTGAGCAAATCACCGTTGATACTGACCCCAAAACAAGAGCAAAACCTGCACATCAACCTTCCAGGATACCACTCAACTGGTGAATCACAGAAGACCAGCGATATCAAAAACTCGATCATAGCCGGCAGCAATTTACTGAGGTTTAATAAGAAACCAGACTACGGAAGCCTCAGTAACCGCAAGGAACATGATTCCAGCAGATCAACCAGTAAACCACCCACTCAACATCATCTTCCAACGCAGCAGCAGCTCACCTCAGCACATCAGATAAGCTTGGCATGGCCACAGACTCCCACAAAATGATAGGCAGAGAGCTGTGAAGTCTCCGCACTGATGTTGATTGGCACTTCCACTATAAATTAATGAAGGCGCTGCTAAACAAACTCGCTGGTTGGGGAGGCCGTAATAAGGCAGTTCGCATCATCGTCAAGAAAGGACCAACCACTGAAATCCTCATAGGAAAGGAAGGTAAGCTGCTCAGTAACCCAGGCGATAATCTTATGGACCTCACCAACCAAACCGTCAACGCAGCAGCCAATATCTACGGGTTATGCGATAAGCAGTTGGCCTGTACGACTTGTTCGATTCAGGTCAAGGCCGGCTACACGAAACTGCCACCTCCCAGCGATGAAGAATTGGATGTGTTGGTGGGTCTCAAACATTACCGCGAGAAGTACTGTCGCTTGCTACTGCAGCGAGACTCGCATGGCCTGCCAGATCTATCTGCGACCCGAACTAAACGATATGGTGGTGGAGGTACCCTATGCTGCTGGCATGGTACCACCCAAGTGACATTGCCGCTGACAGTTTGCCGCTCGGCAGGTCTTATAATTGCCTACAATGATAAACTCAGAAGTTTAAGAGCTCAAGAAGTCTGGGCTTGAGGAGACCGCGTAGTTTCCGTTCGTCTCTGCAGACGGCGCTCAAGTTATTGGCGGAATTCCCCGTCGGTACGTCATAAGTTCCAAGCTCGAACTTGATCATCTGATATGTACATTCAAGCTGACATAGGTCCGCTGTGCAAGAACATTATCTGGCGGCCGGTTGCATGTGGTCAGAACGGATGCTTCAGCAGTTTCTGCGAGTACTGCATTAGCAACTACGAGCATGGCGAGAACATTGTAGTTGAGGAGGGTGAGGAACCCGTGAGGAAGTGTCCAAAGTGCAGCTGCATATTCAAGAAGACCACGATTCCACTGCTGAACACCATCCTGTCAGGATTAGTGCTGAAATGCGTCTATTCAAACAGCGGCTGCCGCGAGGAAATAAGCTATGAGGGGTTCCTCAAACATGTGCTGATCTGCTAGTTCCGCAGTACCCAGTGTGCTTATGGTAGAGAGATAATGCGACGGTTGCAAGTAGTGGTTCCTACAGCGGCAGCTCCAGCAGCATCGCGAGAACTGTAAACACATCGTAGTGACATGTTAAAAGTGCCTGCTTGCCCTCCCTCAAAGCGAATTCTCAAGCAAGCACCTGAGCACGACCTGCCTAGAAAAGCAGCTAGCCAACAGAAATGCAGTCGTCTCCGACCTCTAATGCAAGATGAAGATTATGAAAAGCCGACTGGACTACTACGAATACATCATGGAAAGGATAGTGAAAGGAGAGAACCTTTCACTTTCGTACTAGTTTCACACATCCTTTCCAATGAACTTCCAATTCAACAATAATGAGGTCAGGCTGATCAAGGCCAGTTGGAATGCCTCCAAATAAAAATTCGATTTCTTGCATTTCTACATCACATCTCCCATCAAGACAGAAGCCTTTGTCGGAAGTTAGTGGAAGCTCAGTGTCAAGTCGCTATCAGGAAACCTGCTTATTGGGGTCTGCTCGTCTCTCACCACCAATTCCGTGGATTTCGTGATCAACAAGTTCGGCGAGATTAAAAAGAAGGAATGGAATGAGAACAAGTACAAACTCGTCCGTAAGGTACCCTGAAAAGCTATACAGTCGTGTTTGAATTTCGGTGAAGGGGACGTCTTAGCGTTTCACTACCAAGCACGCCAGAAACTGCTTCGGATCGAAAACTAGACTAAGAAAGTAGATTGCAAGCTGGACCCCAAGGAGATCGGAGAAATCGGTTAGCATTTGTACACCTTCTACAGCTTGGACACCTCAGGAGATACCGTGCGGTTTCTGTGACTTGCTCAAACTATCCACCAACGAAAGATCATTCACGACCGCGAAGGTTTAGGAACATTAGCTTGGGAGTCGGCTTATGTGCTATTTCCTGGATCATCTACAGGTAGCGAATCTGCATGGCTGCTTTGGAGTCTAAAATTTCAGCTGCTTCCTTCATCATCTTTGCAGACTCGACGTCAGCCTTGGCTGAGATAATCGCTGCTTCGCTCAACCTTTTTTGTTTGGCAGCTGCTGACAGGTTCTTTTGAGTTTCTGGGTCCATCACAAGGTCTAAGCTAGTGCTCCAGTTACCTTTCAGGAAAATGTTCTCGATTAGCAGTCCCCAAGGTTCAACCTGGTTTTCCACAAAACGTTGTAGTTCACGGGCAATCTTGTCACGGTTGCTCAGCATATCCTGGAGGGTGTGCTCACCGCCAACACTCCTGAGAGCTGCCTGAGACATCTCGACGATGAAATTCTGGGCGCCCTGGTTCGAGGAGCCAAGCTTGTAGGCAACTTTGAAGGAATCTACGACACGGTAGTACACAGCTGTTTGGATTTGCAGAGTAATGTTGTCTTTGGTGATGACCGGCTGTCGAGGCATTGTAGCCACCTTCGTCTTCAAATCGATCAGCACCACAGAGTCTGTCATGGGGTTGATTATGTTAATGCCAGGCGACAGCACTTTAAGAAACTTGCCGAAGCGCTGCAGGATACCACTTTCGCTGGTTGCCAACTGCATGAGAGATGTACTACCTGGTAAACTGGTGAGCCACAGCAGCAGCACAGGCAGGGACACCACATCTTCAGACATCCACCAAATGCTCCGCAACATGACAGGCAGCTTTCGTAGAAGGTGGAGTCGTGATTCTCGTCGTACCGATTTAATTAGTGCTGCATCCAATTATTGATTATAAGGTTTGACTCAAGGGAGCGGCATCCAGCAGCTTACCTCCTTGGTGATTTGCACTTGTATTTTGGTCAGTGGTCTGGTTAGTCAGAATATTCCATTATTATTATGGAAAACCGTCAACAGGATTGTAGTCAGAAGTCGCTGCGCAAGTCCAACAGAAAACGGAGAGTCCCTGAGCTTAGCGACTACGAGCCAACCACCATTTAGCTCGAAAATCTTGCTCGCAGAAAACTTACAGCAATCTTTCCCGATGTTGTTGAAGTCTTTCAGTCCATGTCAGCAATAACCAACAAGGAATGCATCGTAACGGTACGGCACGGCAAGCACACGATCATTCACCGCTATTCTCTTGGCACACCTTTCAGACAGCTCAAGTATCTCATCCTCGCGCACATACTGCATTCCGAGGAGCGGCATAGGAGGTAGGATACAGCACTGTTGCATGTTGCTCGAATCGTGGGTTTCCAGTCAATTCCTAGCAACATTCCGCTCGACTACAGGTTGTCGATTGGCAATGGCGAACTCTCACATAACTTGCAGCTGTAGTGTCTCTGCTACAGTAATGCTGCCAACCTGAGCCGCTATATCATCATCAAGTGCTTAGCTATCGGTGGGTTCAGTAAGGTGTACTTAGTTCGCAGCCTGCTTGATGGTCGCTTCCTCGCCATGAAGATCATGGATAAGCGATTCATCTTCCAAAACGAGAAGGAATCAGTCGTGGAGAACGAAAAGAGCATTTGTTCGCAACTGGATCATCCCTTCGTAGTGAGGTTGGAGCATAGCTTCGAAACAAGAAACTTCACGTTCTTCGTGATGGAATGTAATGCCACCGGCTATGGTAGATTGTCCTGGAGGCGAGTTATTCTATCTCCTCAAACGTGTGAAGAGGATGGACGAGGCCGATGCTCGCTTCTACTTCACCGAAATCCTGTACGGGCTGCAATATCTCCACGAAAAGGGAATCGTTTACAGAGATCTCAAGCCAGAAAATCTACTGATTGGGGAGGACGGGCACATAAAAATCGCTGATTTTGGATTGTCGAAGACAGGAATGACACGTTAGACAGTCACCTATTCATACTGCGGAAGTGCCTAGTATATGCCACCCGAAATGATTCTACGTTCGGGACATGGATTCGGCGTGGATTACTATACCCTTGGTGCACTCCTCTATGAACTTGTGACGGGACTACCACCATACTACTCTCGCGACGAAACCAAGATAAGGGATTGTATCCTCTATGAACCACTTGCATTCCCAGAAGATGTACCATTGTCAGAATAACTTAAAAGCCTGTTGGTAGGGCTTCTCAACAAGAACCACAAGATGAGGCTCGGCTGCCTGCGTGGAATCAAGTAGATACTGTTCCACCCTTGGATGGGAAAGGTCGATGGAAAGGCTGTCCTAAACAAACAGAAACAGCCTCCTCACATGCCGAACCTAGCATAATTGAATTTTGATGAGGAGGAATTGGGAGAAGACGAAAGATAGTTCACAGCGAGGGTATTTCGTGAGGTGCGATCGAAGGAATCCGTAACAAAGTACCACTTTCCGGGAATAAATTTTGAATCAAATTGCTGTCATTTGAGCACAGCACATCGAAGATTGCTGTTAGAGTGCACCTCAAAGGATAATGTGAAGAAATGCAATAGCCTGGATTCAAGTGAACGAGGTGTTCGAAACTATTCCCACGATAAGGAGAACAGAGCAGAGCGGCTGATTGACCAGTCACCATATCTGCAGCGACTGATGTAGTCCAAGCACAGTAATTCAACGAGTTCTGTGAGGAAGCACTATTTTGGCCAAGCCTCCAGCTAAAAGCAGGAAAAGTTGCACAACCAAACGACACTCAACGACATCAAAAGGATCTACTGGCCGCACTACTCGCAAGATACTGATCCTACCAAGGCCTTTCGCGGTATTTTGATCTAAGGAAGCAGTAAACGTCGTGCCCTGCAAAACCTAACTTCAAAGGCAAGTAACGCATCTGCAGGTCGGCTCGTCCCGCTGAACCGCTCCCCGAAGAAGAAGCGACTGAAAGTACAACGCAACTGTGTCGATGATTGAAAGTCAACCAATGATAGTACTTGCAACAGCTTGACAAAGAATCAGTGTTTGACGATCGCAGCGATGAAGAGCCCTCCAGTGTTGCTTACCTTCGGGGTAAACCTGACGGCAAACTTTAGATCACTCTTTTCCCAGTGTACACGTGACTCCTCTGGGAATGGTTCCACCATTTAGCATTCAGGATGTCGCTACAGAAGGGCCTCCACAATCCTTTCGTTCTGGTTGCTGTCGAAGGAGCATGTACTGTAAACCAACCTTCCGCCATGTTTGGTCATTTGATATCCGTTTTCGATGAGGGCTGTCTGCAGTTCGTGCAGCATCTCCAACTTTTTCTTGTCTAGGAATCTTTCTTCAAAGTCCTCTTTTGTCCAGAGGTTCTTATTGTTGATGGACGAAGTGTATGGGTTACTATTGTTCTTCCTGAACTGTTTCCGGGCGCTACGGCTTGGTTTATTTGGCTCGTTTGACGGTTCCTTCATTGTATTCAGAAACTTCTTCAAGTGTTTCAGGGAGCCCTCATGTGTGCATTAGGCATCTACGAGCACTCTGTCGTAAAGTTTGTCCTTTGAGGGTGGCCGATCGAACTTGGTTGCATCCTCACAGTAGAGCTGAATGGACTATTCGTGACCATACTTTTTGATGAGGCTGCGGGTAATTTCCATTCTTGGTTGGCTAATGTCGACGCCTGTAATGGTGCCTCCATTCATCAAATCACGTGCATACATCAGCTTGTTACCAGGAGCACAACACAGCTCGAGCAAATCCATATCGTCCTTGAGGTCAAGCGCCTTCACTGCGTATCCGCTGCTCATGTCCATTCCATAGAGCTTGCCAGTAGAATAGTAATTGCAGTGATGAATGCTTTGCTCCGCCGGCAGCCTGTAGAAGTCATTGAATCTGTCAAGATCTGCCAAATCTACCCCAATGTCCTTTGCCAATTATTCCAACGACACGTTGACAGTTGGCTTAAGCCTGAAGTACCTTGGCGGCACAAGCGTAAAGTTTTCGAGTGGGATACCTTTTTCCCGTAAAAATGCTTGAAAACTTTCGGGAAGGGTATCGAGAAGATTTGTTGTGGAATTCAGCTGAAGAGCAACAGTTCCAGTTTTACTCTCGACGATTTCAGTGTTCTCCATCCCTACGATTTAATATTCTCATGTCTCCAAAGTTGTCGGGAAGCTATAAATCCCGCCTCACTCCCAGATAATCACTCAAAGAATGATTGCCAGCAACCACGAGGAAGTTGAACACTTCCTCAACGAAGAACATTACAAGACTGATGAAGGAAACGACCCACAAAAGCAGAAGGCCATTATTGATTGGGTTCGTGAGTCCACTAACACTTCCAGCAAGTTTAAACAGATCGTCAAGCTTGCCAGACACTATGGGATACCGTTCCTTTACCTATGTAAGGAGTGCTACGACCAGCTGACATCTGCCCAGCGAGGCGAGTTCATCCGTGAACTCGAATAGATTGCTGTTCTAGCAAAATGGCTGCTTGGGGACGACATTCCTAAAGAACTGGAATTCCTCCTGGAAGGGTTCGAGGTGACCAATAGTTTGGATCATCGACCAGCTGAAAAGGAAGGCGCATTTATGAACTATTGGAAAAGCATCCGAATGGGAATAGCCAACATCAAAAGCCTTTCGTAGAAAGATCTGGGCGTGCAAGAAGAAGCCATCAATACCTTCTTCGAGAGAAACATCAGGGACATCAAGGAACTAAATGTTTTTGAGAACTTTGCCGTGGGCGTTTAGATTGATTGGGTCTATGAGCATTACAAAAATGTGGTCGAGCTGCTCAATGCGAAGCTGTTTAAAGACCTTGCCCCTTCACCTCGGAAGAGTGAAATCAACTTCTTCCCCAACAGTGAGATCGGTTCAGGCTACCAAGAAGGAAACTCCACAGAAATCAGTTCTGAAGAGACACTAACTCCAAAGAAAGAAGACCAACAACAGAATCTTCTTCCTGAAATTGGGATCTCTCGACAAAAATCGTCCCAATAGGAAGTACCTGTGCCTATTTGCTGTCGGCGCTACTTCTACAAGGGCGAGGACCTCCAAGAGTCTGAAAGTTTAACACTGGAGTTTAAAGACTACCGATATCCTTGGAACGATACCCTCAAGGAGGAGATTGCCAAGGCTCTCGTTGGCTTTCTGAATATGAATGGAGGAATAATTATGATTGGAGTAAAGTAAAACCTCTGCGTTGGAAGGGTAGTGGGTGCATTCTACAACAAACCAACGCAGTAGAGTGTGCATGCTGAAATCATTCGGATTTCTCGTTCGATTACTCCAAATATCTTGTCGAAGTGCAAAGTTCAGTTCGTGCCATTGCGCAACCCAGATACCGAATAATTCATCTCTGGAGCCTACGTCATCCGAATCAATGTCTAACCTGGCGAAAGGGACCGTGTCTACTTCTTCAAGAAACATCAAGTGGATATGTATATGTTCAGGACTGAGAAGTCAGTGGAGCAGCTCACTACTGAGCAAGCCCTTTAGCGTCAAATTGCTATTGCTCGCAAATCATTGGACATGCCAATTAGGCTGCATAGCGGCCCTTGCAAATAGCCTGAAATCGGTGGGAATATTTGCCAAGTGCGAGAGCCAGAGCAAGTAGCACGACCATATCCAGCTCAAAGTGAAAAAAACAAAAAAAACACCAATAAGTTTAACTACCTTGTTGCAATCGGGCTCCCTTGTGGTCAAGGAAAAAAATGGATCGCAAAAGCTTTGAAGAGCATTACCGATGAAGACAAGCTGATTGCTGATGGACAACATATTGCAGTCCTCGCATATCCAAAAGTTGCCGAGGAAACTCTCCGAAGAAACCTGTTATAAGTACAGAGGGTCACCTTGCTCGTCCCCTCAACTTCATTGAGCTTCAACGATATCAGTGAAATGTTTGATGCGCACCGGGCTATTGGAAAAAAATCTCCTCACTGGTACGACAAAAAGGAAGTCACGATCACGTTTGATCGAATTGAAGATGCACTTCGAGCGTTTATCCACCTCGTGAACGAGGGATTCACAGCGTATTTCTCTCCTGGGATCCCCTTCGTATGATATGCATGCCAGTGAGGAGTGTGATACTTATTCAACTGTGATAACACGGTATCGATTGAGTCTCTTTGGGTGCTTCTTAACTCGTATACTTTGACTTTTTTACTTTATCTTTATGATTGCTAGCGACCAAAGCTAAATAGAGAAGTACATTGGCTAAGAACGCTACAAAGAGGACGGAGGGAGGGAACCGGAGCAGCATTACGCCATCATTGAGTGGCTGGAGGAGACCAAAAATACTTCTGAAAAACTCAGGCATGTGCTCAACCTTACAAAATTCTATGGCATCCCCTTCCTGTACGAATGCCGAGTACTCTTCAGTCGAATGACTGTCAGTGATTACGAATCCCTTGCTCCGGAGCTGCACAAGCTAGCAGCATACGCTAAAAGCCTGCTTGGCGACGACATCCCCAAGGAACTCTAGTTCCTGTTCTCAACCAAGCAGCAAACCAGCAGCAAGATAGTTTACCCACCTTATAAATTCAGCGAGCCTGAAAGGAAGTTCATCGATTACTGGAAGAGCATCAGAAGAGGAGTCGCAAAGATAGAAAGCCTATCATTTACTAATAAGGTGTCTTACGAAAAGGCTGTTAATGATTTCCTTGAGAAGGAGATCAAAGATGACGCGTAGTTCACGACCTTCGAAAACAGGGTGATCGATGTCTACCTCGAAAAGGTGTATGAGCATCAGAATACTGCAAATAGTGTTATGGTCCCCCAAGAGGCTTAAAAGACCCCAATGGGGAGGCCAAACACTGCAATGGAAGTTGAAGGAGAATAGACTGATTATGGCATTCCGCTTATCTCTCGAGCTGATTTAAGTTCCGCTACAGGAGAAAACTGGAGGCCTATCACTGCTGACTACGCTAACCCAAACAAAATGCCAGATACTCGACCACTGAATACTCCAGCTGGTTTGAAGCATGAACCGATGCGCTAGCCTAATTTCCAAACACAAAACAGAAAGGTCCCGCAATAGAATCCCTTTCCAGGGCCTCAAACCAACCCCCAACCGCAGGAGCAAAGACCAAGAACAAACCAAGGTAAGGGACCGGAGCAAGCTAACAATCAATTACCAATATGTTGCAGACGATCGTTCTACAAAAATGAGGTCTTGGACTAATCAGAGAGCCTAACTTTGGAGTTCAAGAACTACCGGTATCCTTGGAATGACGAACTCCGGGAGACTCTCACCAAGGTCATAGTTGGCTTCCTAAACAGAAGTGGAGGGATTCTGCTGATCGGAGTTGCCGAGGACAACGACACCAAGAAGCCCACAGTCGTTGGAGGTATGTACAACGAAGCAACAAAGTAGCTGATTCAGTTTGAGTTCACAAAGCTTATCAAGAAGATCTACCCAGATATTATCTCCAATGCAAAAGTGGACATTCAATTTGTACCGCTGCGCAGTCATCAATCCGAACAGTACATCGCTGGGATGTACTTGATTCGAGTGATCATTGAGTATGGCGAGAGAGATCGAGTCTACTTCTTTACCAAAGGCACTCAGGGTGTTGGCGGCGGCACTCAGGACGTGTTTGTGTTTCGAACTCAAAAAGAGGTGATCTATCGGAACACAAAAGCAGCACTCGACGAACAGCTTAGCCGTGCCAGGAAACCCTTGTAGATTCCTCCGAGACTTCACGAAGGGTATTGTTTGAAGCCAGAGATCGGTCGACCTATCTATGGCGATCCAGCTAATACCCCGACCAGGATGCGCGAAACCGAATTTAATCGACCACAAGAAAATTTCCAGAAGAATGGGTTCGCACCTCGAGGTGGTTTTGAAAAGGCTGAAAAAGTAAAACCAGAATCCGGCAGTAATTGGGACCATCCAAACAACTACCGTCAGTAGCCACAGAGAGGTGGAGTTGATCCACAAGGCAGACCAGGTTCAGGCTTCGATGTACAACACACTGGACAACAACAGCGACCGAACAGCCGCCAAAACGAAGCTCAAAGACGGCCTACCTAGAAGCCCCAACCAAGCGGCAAGCAAACACCGTCCAACATGAGCTTCATCTACATCATCGCAATAAAACTGCCCAGCAAGAACGAGGAATCCTATGTGAGGAAGCTCTTGGAAGGAATTCAATACGCCTCTCCTGTTTATACTGCAAGCAAGACCATCGCAGCTATCGAAATTCCAAAGAGTGCTGACCAGCAACTCAAGTCGAATTTTATGCAGTTGCAGAAAGCCTATCCTTAACTTAGGTCGATCACTCTGATCACCCCCACAGTGTGCTTGGAGTTCAGGGGGGATAAGGCTCAAGAGTCCTTCGCTACTGCAGCTAAAGCACTTGACAAGCGAGTAGCTTACCAAATTGACTACAAGAGTCAGCTGCTCAAGTTTAAAGCGATAACAGATGCAATCAATGCATTCCTGCGCCTCGTTAACGCAGGGCTATTCCCACGCTTCTCCAACAGAGAATGATAAGGCGAACCAATTATTCTTAGTCATCTGTTAGCCATAATTAATTATGTTCCTGCCTTTACGGGCGTTCGTTTCTCCCAAGCGAGGCGGCTCTTTGCATGCAACCTGCATCAAATATCGCTTCTCAGGTTCATTTGCCCAGGCAGTTGCGAGAAGTCTCGCAGCCAAGACCAAGACCGAATAGAGCTGCCCTCTGACATTTGCTGAGAAGGTGCTTGATAGGGTAGACAAGAAGTTCTATAGCTAGCCTAACATCGGTAAGCTGAGAGCTCGGGTTGACCTTGAGCAGCAGATCGAGCAGCTTGAAAATGAGCTGAAGCAGGAAATCAGCAAATCCCTCCGCAAGACAGAGGAAAAGCTAATTACATTGCTAGCAGCTACTAACGCCACCCACAAGCACCTGGAGGCGATGAAGGCATTCCACGGATCAGCATTTATAAAGAAAGAAAGGAGTCTCATCCTAGATTTCAATCGATTAGTCGCCTAAAGCATCAAGGCCAGGTGGGCGCTGATAGTCCAGCGTCAATGCGCCGGCTTTACCATTCGCAACCATGAGCTCGTTTGTGGGTTATACCCTATACCGCCAGCCATTGAACTCGCTTCTTGATAAACATCTTATGCGTATGGAATCTTATCATTTGGGAAATGAGTTCTGTTGGTAGAACGGGAACAGGTGCTCGATAAGCCTCATCACACCAAGCACTCTTTCGTCTTGATAGGGCATACCGACTACTTGGATACCCACAGGAAGTCCAGCAGAACCTCGAGCATTTTGGCTCAACCCTTCGTTGATTGGATCATTGAATGTTTGATGATAGATTTCTTCATCGGCTTGGACCTTTGTGATTGGAAGGTTGCCAGTCGGAGTTTCCAGCATGTTCCAGATGAAAGTATAACCTGCCGCTAAGGTACAATCCTGAGAAAGGCCATGCTTTAGGGCTTGCGCCCCAAAACCTGGGCAGATCAGCACATCAAGGTTTTGCTTTCTCCACATGTCAACGAATTCCTGCTTGTGGACAATATGACGGTAGGACAACTTGAGAAATTCGTGAGCGTCTTTCGAAGTGGACTTGGATGCAATAAATCCAAACCTAGGCTTGAATTTTTTGATGACCTAAGCTCGCAGCATAACGTACTGAAGAAAGGCAGTTGATGAGGCAGTTGGGCAAACCGAATACTGTTGCAACTGTCTTGTACTCATCAATCATATCCTCACCTTCCAGGATCTCCCTGTAGCCCTTGAGATTACCCTCAGCAGCCACAAACTCGTAAAACTCTCCGATTATGTCATCTACAGATGGAATGGTGACTCTCACCAGCTCATGGCCGAGCTTTTCGAGACCCTACTTGACCATCATGACTGCTCGTCTTGACGCTGGGTTAATGCAATGGAGTACCTGTAGTCGCTGGAATTATGTCCAAACTGTCAAAGAACCCAATCCTCATTTTGGGGGGAAGAGTTCGATACATTTTGATGTCGAAAGGTACCAACCTTGAGTATGGATCCAAGGAATCCTTGGTGTAGTTCTTCTCATCGCAAAGAACCTTCACGAATAATGCCAAGTCTTCGGTACTTTTACCAATTGGCCCCATGGTCAAGGGTATGTTGATGCTGCCGTTGATGGATTTTTCGTAGAATCTGTGTTGGTGAGATATTATACGTGTGGCCTTTCATTGGGTAGCGTAAAGAGCTCGGTTTGAGTGAGTAAACCCCACAAAATTCGGATGGAATGCGAACACTACCACCAAGATCGGAACCGAGACCGATCGGTGAACATCTGCCGGCCACCACAGCAGCCTCTCCACCTGAACTTCCTCCTACTGCTCGAGTACTATCCCACGGATTGGTGGCACGACCCCACATATGATTTACTGACTCAAAGGTCATGGCAAGCTGGGGAATGTTCGACTTTACGAAGGGAATCATTCCAGATTTCCTCACAACCTTCACTATATTCCCGTCATCTGGCTGTTTTAAGTCGTACCTAGCGGTCGCACCAATAGTCGAAGACATTCCTTTCATGTCGATAGTGTCTTTAATGCTGACCGGAACCCCAAACAGTTCTGGAAGTCCATCAGGTGTGTCCTGGTCGATAGTACGGTTCGCTAAACGAGTGCGCTGTCTCACTTGGTCGCATTATTTCGCAGCTCTAATAGCCTCATCAAAGTTATCCTCAGTGATCCAACAGTGTTCAAGTCCAAG
>ERZ724508.107-NODE-107-length-57691-cov-6.300732_pt1 | contig 57691 bp, 85 predicted proteins | sample MGYA00376041_ERZ724508 | MGnify/ENA primary metagenome ERZ724508 (study PRJEB28724, sample SAMN07190887) | wastewater metagenome | isolation source: effluent of sewage treatment plant in Hong Hong | place: USA: Christiansburg, Virginia | collected 2016-03-01 ...
CTGACTGTACAGTCTATCAAGAAGCTGAGCATCTTGCATTCGCTCCTACTAAGATGATCCAACTCAGTAGTGAAGTGATTAAAAAGCTGATGAGGTACAAATGTATCGCCCACTTAACTTTGGAAGGGTGCTAGCTGAGCCAACTATTAGGACTACCTAAGCTGCCAATGCTATTGCGTCTTGATCTCTCAAACAATCGGTATGCACCCAACTAATTCAGCATTCCCGGAAAGGAAATAGTTCACCTTGGTGGGTTTAATGTGCTGATGGTGCTTTATCTCGCTCACAATCTCATTGCACTTGTGGATGAACTCGAACCTCTTAACCGCAATCCTTGCCTCTACCAACTCGAGCTCAAAGGCAACCCGATACGTAGCACAAGGGGATACCACAACAAGGTGTTCGACTGTCTGGGGACTCTGAACATACTCGATCGTAGGAGCATTTCTGGCAACAAAGTGGATTTCTCAGTTACCAAGAAATCCAGGGAGGCTGATATCGATGAAGCAGAACTATCAGGGCAGCTCACTACTATCAACGAGCTTGATATCCCAGAACAGGAGAATATCCACGAATTAGCTTCGCCAAAGAGCCGTCGAAAGTTCAAGGTAGCGCGAGAGAGGACATCTGGGTGATATCCCTTCATTACCCCTTCAGTTTCTATTGACTTAGCTGGAGCCTATAAAATCCAATATTTTTTTGAATGATCAAGCAAAGATAACCACGACCAAGCAGCGGAAGTCACCGACAAAGCCCTCAACCGACGGTACCAACGAGCCCACAATTTCAACCACGCACTTAAAGGCTCTACTCCTTCGATGAAGTCAGAGAGTGGTGCGACAAACTGCTTTAATCCAAGTTTAAGTACCTTACGTTGGAGATTGCCGAGAATACTGAAACAATAAGACAGCTTAATGAACGGTTAAACCATAACGAACGTGAACTCGAGAGGAAGGAGAAGCTGCTTTCTGTGTTGCGCGATCGAGAGCAGACACAAATTACATTGTCTGTCGGTGCAGCTCAGTCGAATGCTGCCAACAATGCAGATCTATCAAACAAGCTAACAAGCACCCAGTTGGAGGAGAAACTCACATCGATCAATACCTTGCTCCGAGAAACGTAGATGTACAGACAGGGAGTTCTCAAACCTACACAGTCAACTCTGGATGCCTACCAATCGCATATGGAGGGATGGATTGACACGAACATGACTCGCATCAAGTAGTATATCAAGGAAAAGTGCCACTCAGTAAAAAGGCACAATAGTGAATACTGGAGTAAGATTAAAAATTGGGTGCAACTGTTTGAAGAGAGGCTACGGAGATGTGAAGGAGCCATTCAGTCAGTCTATGAAGAAACCCAGAATATCACCCTCGGCGATGAGTTCATGGGTCTATACAGGCTTAAAAATTCTCAAACTAGGTTTAGGGAGCTCGAGGAAGCTGTGGTTGATTTAGAGGAAGGCTTTAAGCTTGCTGCCGAGACACAGGAGGAGATGCGCGAGCTGTTATGGTAAAATGACCGAGCTGATTTCTTGGAGGGCAGACAGTTCTCTGAAATTGCTGAAAATTACCGACCTGAAGCAGTTATGTAAGGGCAAGAATAAGTAAAGCCGAGACTGACTAACAGAGGTTCCATCAGAGAAAGGCTTACCAACAATCTTGAGTCGATAAGTCCACTTCCCAATCGTAAATCCAATACCCGTGAGTAGCAATCGATAGCCAACATTGAACTCATTGACTTCCAACCACCGACCGAATCGAACATTCCTTTTGAGCGGTAGGTTGATCAGGCCGATAGCTATTCCAGCATGGTAAAGGTGATGTCTCCCAAGCCTACGGAAGAATCTGAACCGCTGCTTCGCGAGCGCATACTAAACATGATCGCAGAGCACAACCTGCAGAAACCAGTGCCTTGCTACCTAGACGAATTTTCCTACCTCAAGTCGAACAGCAGCACCTACCTCTTCGACCAGCTTGGCGACATGATCAAGTTGAGTGGCACCGTCTATAGCAAGTTTTGCAACGAGGGACTTCTCTAACCGTTCGTCCCAGCCCCGTGATAACGTTTATAATGTTGCATGGCTCAAAACTTGCCGAAGATAACGCAGCAACAACGTAACGGCTACGATTACAGTTTTCGGAACTCACTCAACAAGGCAACAATGGTGGAGCAGCAGCATAACCGTTAGCAATCCGATGAAGATGAATAGAATGGATATGCCCTACCGTCCTTTCGCAAGCCTACCACTGCGGAAAAGAATGAGAAGTCGACCACGATGAAGACCTCCATGTACAGCAAGAACATGCGTGGGTCGGTTGAAACATTCGGTCGACGTTCTCGGAGCCAACTCACCCTACAGCCAATAACAACCGTGCATAACCAGATCAATCGCATCGAAATTAATTTCAATGGCTTCGTCACTCCAGTGAAGTCGGCAGTTGCTCTCATGGACAACTTACAATCTGTCCGGAGTTTATCTTCAGCGGGCAAATCAAACAAAATTGTGATAAATCCATCAAATCGTAGCAACCAGCGGCCTGCCAGCAAGTCAAGGCCGTTAACTGTCGAGGAGGTCTATGTCTTCCGAATCCGTGATAGGTTCATCCAGAAGTCACAGGAACATCTTCAGAAAGCATCCGTGGCACCCGTAGTGGTTGGACTTCCCGAGCATTTCCTGAAGGTTACTCGGAGCAAGAAAGACATCATCTACGGGAAAAACTTCAATCGGAGACAGCTCATGGAGCGTCGCTTGCGTGACAGTCGACTTCGCACTCAACACTGATCTTTCCATACTCAGTCAGAATTAGATGTGTGGTTTCACACAGCACAGTCATCAGTTCAGCAGCACGAGCTTTTTGTAGCTGGCTTGTCAGTGCCGGGGGTGAGGCGGGTGCCGCCGATGGGTTGTACCGATGGACGATTCTCCACTAACACCTTGTCTTTGATTTCTCGTGCAAGGTAGTAGAATGCTTCCTTGATGTTACGGTCCTCCTTGGCGCTGGTTTCGAAGAACTCTATGCCGTAGGTCTCTGCGAGCTTCTTGCCTTCTTCGAAGGAAATCTACAATATCTTCTGCGGCGTACTTCACGGTCTGTGCAGTCGGACTTGTTGCCGATCAGAACCTTGATGACATTTTCGCTTGCGTGCGTTTTGATTTGCTTCATCCAGTTCTACAGTGACTGGAAGGTCTAGCGGTCATTGATGGCATATGTCATAATAATGCCCATTGCACCTTTGTAGTAGGTCTGCGTTATGGTCTTGAAGCGTTCCTGACCGGCAGTGTCCCAGATCTGCATGCGAATCTTCTTTCCGTCTACTTCGATGGTCTTAATCTTGAAGTCAATGCCTACTCTAAGTGGAGAGGTCTACCGATGGTGGTGAGGTGCGACGTTAGGAAGTTGTTTTAGCAGAATCTCAGCAGAATGTTGGTTTTGCCCACACCAGAATCGCCAATGATGAGCAACTTGGCTAGCCAGTCATAACCCTCGTTGCGCTTCGCCATTTAAACTGATTATATTATCGATTCTGACACGCACATCACCCTAGAAGGTGCTCCACTCTAAACTCAACCTTAGCAGAGCCCCCTCTTTTGATTATCGGTACGAGGTTAGTGTTACGCATGCTGTCCAGTCGCTTCTCTCCGTGGAGTTTGCCCTGGGGATCAAATAGAAACACCATTCCCTTGTTCCGGTTCAGTTAGAAGGTGATTACATTCTACTTTGCGTTCAGCTTATCTTTCATTTTGACGTTGTCCTTGATATCAAAGCTGTAGCCGGACCATGGTCCGTTGCAACAAAGGCAGCTCAACACCGAACCTATTGACACGTCAGTCATACTTAGAGTGTCCAGACTCGCCAACCCGAAACCGATACAACCGACTGCCTCGAGGCTCGTGAACACGATGCGCCAGCGATGCACTCGCTGATCCAGCGTCCGATTGCCTATCAGATTGCAGTCTTGGTTTATTCGGTAGACGTTACGCTCAATGTCTCTCACTTTCCTACCGTCTGGCATCACAAACTACCAACGCGGCAGCTGATTGAGCTTGTTTCCTTAGAGTTCCAGCCGAAAACGGTTGAGTATGGCTCGCTTCCCCTCGATATGCGCTTCAATCTCATGATGTACGTTGTTGTCGCTGGGGCTGTGCTTGATGTGTTCCATCGTTTGTCTAAGTATGGTGCTGGTCAGTTTGGAGAACTGCCGTTCACGAATGAGTTTAATCCCGTCACGCACCTACGGATCTATGGTAGCATCCTTCTTATTGCAGATGTATTCTGTGAAGGTCTTCTCGTCTTCTTCGAGTGCCTTACAGATGCTTTCCCGCATGTCATGATAGAAGCCTCGGATGGTGTTGGTTATGCTATCGCTGTCATAGGCTTTGTCGTTCTCAGCGAGCAACTTTTCGACCTTCTTGACAGAAGTGGTGTCGTGGCAGTGATCCTCTTCACTGCATTGGTTGCAGATGAGTATGGGTAGCGTACACTTCTCCTCGTTGCAGAGGAAGTAGGCTCGTTCGTTATGCCGTTCACACATGTAAGCAATGTCGAGCACACTGCTGTTACTCTTGCTTACTGATAGGTCCGAAGCTTTTTCCATGTAATTATAATTTGGGTGAATCGTTCCGACAGTTTAAAGCCACGCTAACTAAGAGTTGGCATCAGCAGGTAAAGGGAAGTGGGCATTTCTCCCTGCAACCAAATCTTGGTCTATTGGATAAAATGTACACGGCTCCAACTGGTCTTTAGAAAGTGCTGAACTTTAATGGCTCGAAACAAACACCCCAAGAATATCTCCAACAAACGAGCGAAGAAGCACGATCACTTGAAGAAATCTCCAGAGGCGATAGTTGAAGGCTCTAAATAACCCTACGTAGGGTCGATACACGATGCTCCTGGCTATGCAATCGACAATGTGTTCATTTACAAGGGTTACCGAATCAACTACGATACTCCCAGGAAGATGCTTCGCACGCTGTTTATGGTCCACAACGAAACTGTCAGCATATGGACACATTTAATCGCTGCTGTCGCCCTCCTTGCGCTCTTAGGATACGCCTTCGTATTCATCAACCCAACTTCAGGTGTCGATCGAGCACGCGCACTCAACGATACCATCGACCTGCACGTGGACAGCCTGAATAACCACTCCTTAATCCAGGAGATTACTGATGGAGCACAGCAGAAAATCGAGCTGCTCAAGAACAGCTTTCGGGATGCTTACAATGAATTTGTAGAAGCAGCTCGAGATCGATTGGCAATAACTGGCTCCAACCTGACTGAGCTCAAGTCAGAACTGAAGGGACGTCTGCACAGCACCTTAATAAGCATTGCAAACCTAAAGCACCAATTCGAGGAGCAATAAAGTAGTGTGGTCGATTCAGTCAGGCGCCTCGGGGACGATAGCCTTGTTCTAAGCGAGTTAAAACACTCGCTCTCAGCAGCAACTGACAGCTTTATGCAGTTCACCAACTCTCACATGATGGACTTTCTGGATCCAATGCATTCCCCAAACCCGCGCTACGTTTCCAGATGGCCACTCTTTGTGTTTCTTCTTTCGGCCACGGTGTGTTTACTCTTCAGCACTATCTTCCACCTCTTCTATCCAATGTCCGGCAGTAAAATGACATGTTAGCATAGTCGCCAAGACAATTGTGAGGAGATTTGATTATGCGGGCATCAGCATCGTCATTGCTGGAAGTTTCTTCCCACCCATCTACTACGGAATGTACTGCAACAGCAACCTCGCTGTGTTCTATCTTAGCATCATCGCTGTGCTGGCAACAGTAGTGTTCGTCATCAGTCTATTTGAGTGGGTCTACAGGAACCTCAAGATGAAGTCGATGCTCTTTGGTGGCTTCGGAGCCTTCTTCGTAATACCCATTTCGCATATGCTCCTCAACGAATACCTCGGTGACTCAGCAGACACCTTTACTTTTGCTCACTGCGTGCCTGTGGTGGTATGTGTTGCTCTCAGCTACCTACTGGGGATGTTTATCTACGCAACACAGTAACCTATTAACCTATACCTAGGTGTCCCTAACGTCATCGACCAGGCAAATTTGATCTCTGCGGGCACAGCCATCAAATTTGGCATCTGCTGGTTGTCATCGGCATTGTCTTCACCTATCTTCTTGCCTTGCAGACGTTCGAATAACGAAAGAATAATGCTTGCCCCGTCCTTTGATGATTTAAGTCATTCATATTATCAACAATATACAAGAAAACGGCAATGGCGAACATATTTTGAAAATGCTTTAGCAGGTTGAATGCATAGGCTATCAGGTTGCAGGGAAGGTTATTCCAAGCATATCCTCTGACTTTTTCCATAAGGTCTTTTGGTTTTGAGGTTATTTTGCGAAGGGGCTCACCTAAGCTACCTTGCACTCACTGAAGTAACCTCCATTCTTCAAATTGTCAGCGCTTTGAAAGAGTGTATACAGCGTGGTCTGGGCTCCATGCCAGCAATCCTTCATGATCAAGAATAGAATCGGAGTGAGGAGGCATGCTGCAGCCTTCTGCCAACCGCTGTTTTCTCGAAAGATATCTGTGCGGACAAGACCAGGGTGTAGGCACACCACTCTTGCCTATGGGTTTATCTTAGCTGCTCTTTCAGCCAATTCCTGCGTAAAAAGAACATTAGCAAGTTTGGATCGAGAGTACTGCCTAAACTTTTCGTAATCCTTCCTGCCATAAAGATCATCGAAGTCAAAGTTCACTCCCGCGCTGCTCATCCGGTTACTGATGTGAGCCCTCGAGCTTACGTTGACTATTCTCAACCCCTCGGAATGTTTGAGCAGATCCCAAAGCTTGAATGTCAGATAAAAATGCCCGAAGTGGTTGACTGCCATTGCCATCTCAATGCCTTCGGAATTAAGAGTGAGATCCTTGAGAGCAGAGACTCCTGCATTGTTGACAAGGATGTTAATCTTATTGAACTTGGCTTTGATTTCTCTCACAAAGTCATCGATCGAGACGCGTGATGCCAAGTCTAATTGTTTGTATTCGACGTTGTTATTTCCAGAGTTTGTTCGTACGTATTACACTGTTTCCTGGCACTTCTTGACATCACGGGCTGCGATAACAACTGTGCAGTGCTCACGAGCGAGTGCCAGCGCTGTTTCTCTCCCAATTCCGCTATTGGAACCTGTAATGATGGCGACCTGTCCAGTTAGATCCCTCCTTACTTTACACTCAGCTCCATTAAAGAACTTTCTTGCAGCATAGAGTCCAGCAACGCCGGCAACTCCTGCATACGCCAACATACTTATATGAATAATACACTAGTGTGGAGGCTTTGATTGATTTCGCAAATGGAAATCAGCCGATCTCGTTGCTGACGACTGGCTCCTATCAAGCAGGCTGTCGATGGCTTATTGTAAGAGAGAGGACTTCTCCAGCCAAGCTTATCGGGTATGGTGATTTCTGTTTTATTCGATTCACACGCCCGATCGGGCTCCTTCTTCCAAAAGGCTGCAGCTCGGAATGGAGTATCTGAACCCTGCAGCACTCAACTAAGATACCTGAGCCTCAGAAACCTTCCTGCCATCAATAGCTATTTCATGCCGCCGTATTCTTTACCATTTGATCGAAACAAATTACGCGATCAAGCCTGAGGGCGTGAGCAGTGTTAATGGCCGACCAGGGCAACGTACAAGAGTGATAGCATCAGGAAATAACCTTAAACAAAGAGAGGATCGGAGGAAAGTTATCGGCTCTTGTTAACATATTAATTCATGAGCTGCGATCCGAAATTTGTTGTTTTCTATGTGAGATCTATCGATTGGCCATCTTAAAAATGAGGATGGGTCGTCGAAGATTATCAACCAAAATGGAGAATCACTTGGCCTTTCGAACAGCTCATTGGCGAGGGCTTCGGAGCTACACTGACCAAATAAGTTCGTTTATTGCAAATGGTTGTTGCGCAATTCGATCGCTTTGATGATCATGAAATTTCTGTTTGGTTAATAACAGTCTCAGCACTGTTGAATTCCACAAATCGGATGCAACGCCTTTCTTTTAAAGCTGCTGGTCTTACGTAACATAATAAAATCAATCAACCCCAGATATGTTGGTGGATAATCCAGAATCAACGTACGCTGGTGACTGCGTTCTTTTGCAATCAACCCCCCCAAGCAAGAAACAGTAAGATTTCTACTCCTTTGACCCTGTTCCACGCACAAATTTCACGTTTATCGCTGGCGAAGACAGTCACGTGCGGCGACGGCAGCTGATTCTGAAGGCACATCCCGACATCGCCAAGTTGATGAAATCGAACAGTCTGTTGAGTCACTGTCTAACTCTGCTGTTCGTTACTACGCAACTTTCAATTGCTCATCTCCTTCGGGTAAACATATTGTAACTCAGAATGCTTCCTGGCCGGTGTTTCTCGCAGTAACGTATATACTTGGCGGAGCTATAGCCCATGCTTCACACATACTCATCCATGACTTCACACATTTCGCTGGTGGACAGTCTCCAAACATGTGTCAGTTATTTGCCATTCTCAACAACCTCTGCACTGGAATTCCATCTGCGATATCATATGGCAACTACCACGCCGACCACCATAACTTTAATGGTGAATATCGCAAAGACTCGGGACTTCCCACAGTAACATAGCTGTAACTCAGGAGTTAGAATTAAGATATGTGAATACTCGTGCGAGAAAGGCACTCTGGATATTTTTCTTCGGCCTTATCAGCTCCTTTCGTCCGGTGCTCTTCTACGATAAGCCAAAAATGACGAGGGAACAACTTGCCAACATCCTTTTCATAGCTGCCAGCGATCTTCTCATCTACAAGTTCATGGGGCCAAGTGCCATCGCATATCTATTCATCTGCGCGTTCCTTTCATATGGCCCGCATCCAACTGCATTCCACAACTTCACGGAGCACTACGAGTATGTCAGCAAGATGGAAACCTATGACTATACTGGGCCTATGAATTTCTTCGGGCTGAACATCGGCTACCACATCGAGCACCATGACTTCCCCAGCGTCCCATGGTACAACCTTCCGAAGGTTAGGGCAACTGCTCCATAGTTCTATGAGCAGTACCCAAGGCACACAAGTTACATGAAGATGATGTACAAGTTCATCATGGACGACAACTTCGGACTCTACCATCGGATTGTCAGGATTAGTTCCAAGCAGACTGCTTGATCATGTTCGTCAAAATGTGAATACTTTTCCTTTCTTTCCAAACAATATTCTGAATCTATAGGAATCGAATGGTTTGAACAGTTGATGTCAATGGAAGACGAATGTGTAATAAGTCGAACCAGCGGCAGGTCGGCGCGATAATTTGGATAGTGATATCGTGTCTACGAGCCGGTCGATACTCAGCTGTCCAGTGTGTGGGTCGGCAAGTGTACTGAACAGCAATTGCTTGAGATGTCTAGGACGATCGAAGACATTGGTATCTATGTGGCTTCAAGCTGTACTTTATTGGGGTTGCTGTGATTGCATTTTGTCAAACCAGCTGGGAACCTTCGCGAACTTGTCGGCAGTCAGTGCTGCACCTCCAATCTTTTAGAGATCCTTACGGTAGACATTCAGTTGGTCAGCCGTGGGTAACTCACAATCCGAAAGAATGATAACTGTGAAAAGATCCTTGAGCAGAATATAGCCTTGCCTACCGAAGTCAAGCACGCTGATTAGCCTTTCGTAGTCGTCGAAGGTGTGCTTCAGCCAGCTCTCCGGTAATGCTCGATTGGTCTGTTTGTTGGTCTGAATAGACTATTCCCGTACCGTGAATCGAGTCAAGAGCATCAGCAGCTTGCGATTGATAATTCTACGTTGGTGCTTTTCCGATTCAGCTTCGATGTTGCCGAGCAGGAAATAAAGCTGGCTGACAGTGAATCGGTTGGCTAGTACGGCTTCCCTAGCAGGTTGTATTTGAGGCTGAATAAGCGAGCTAGTACCTTGGGGGTGAGGTAGTTGAGTACTTCCTGACGTACGTGCACATCCACGTAGTTCAACTCCAACTCTGTTTGAACCTTTGCTTGTTGCTCTACCTTCTACCGCAGCAGCTTCGAAAGCCGATCAATAGCTTCCAGCTCCACTTGATAGGTATACCTGAGAAGATCCTCAAGCTGTGCGTAAAAGTCCAGTGATTGCTGGCGAATGCCTTTCAGTTATCGCTTAGCAATTTGTTTGAGAATGTTCATCCGGAACCGGAAGATTGACTTCTCGGTGTTCACTGCACTCTGAAGCTCCAACTCTTGAGGTGTGGGTTCTTTCTTCTCTTCGGGTTATTCCTTGCCACCCTTCTTTCCAGCTTTTTTATCATCTTTCTTCGGCGGAGCTGGTGGGGCCTTTCCTCCTTTCTTGTTCTTATCGTCGGCAGCCACTTCTGGTTCCTATCTATTGAATACTCGGTTGGCTTCAGCGAACAGCTTGTCGATTCGGGGACACTCGAACTCAGAGTTAATCACCTACAGTGCTTGATCGACATTCAGATCGTTGTTCGATTCGGGCACTTCCTTCGCCTCGATAGAATAAGCTGCACAATAGTAGTCGGTGAGGAGCTGTTGGCAGCCCACTGATCGTTCCATTTCAGCTGCAACCAAGAGTTGCACGTACATGTAGTACCGTTCCAGTCTGTTCTACAGCCATCCGGAGTTCATGATCTGAGTACGTTCGTCAGTTGCCTCATCGCGCTTTCCCTCGGTGAGTTCCTTCAACTGATCTTCGAGGTCGTCAATACGCTGGTGCAGTTCCTCCTTTGTTTGGTCCTCTTCCACCATGTCACGATTATTATCCACAAACTTGTTGTACTCCAGCTGGAATTGTTTAGCGAGATTGAACTTACTGTCTTGTCGAAGCAGCTGTCCGATAAACCTGCGTTTGAGAGAAGCTAACCGAGTGATGCTGGATTCCCTCTGCTCCCTCATCCCTTCAAAGGCTTTGAGATAGGATTCGACTGTATTGCTTTCAAGGTTGTTCCACAGATTCACACACGCGTTAATAAAGCTTGGGTTGAGGGAGTTCTTCGAAAGAGCAACCCCAAGATTTTGTTGCAATTGCTCAGAAGTGCTCAGGATACACTTCTTTTTTATCAGCTCGGCTTGCTTATTCTTCTCCTACTGTTTGGCTTGTTCTTCTGCCTGGCGTTGTTTGAGTTTCTCGAGATGGTTGCTATATGTCTCCTTGTAAGACAGCACCCTTTCCATAATATCCTTTACTCCCTGGGCGACTGCCGGCTGTTTTGGTCGGGCATCCACCTCCTGCCAACAGACAAATTTGGAGCTGTTGCCTTCAGAATCCTCTGTAGCAAGCCCGAAATTTTCAAACCAGCCTTTGAGTTCCGGCAGGTTGTTTCGCTTAAAGTTATTCCTTTCGACAGTAGAAGCACCTCGATCGCCAATTTCCAACAGATTTACCTAACTGCCGATATCGTCCCTGATGTGGATAACTCGTTCGCCAATCCACCTCCTCCCGACGCACCTATCAAGTGACTCTTCAGGTCCAATATCCAGCCACAGAAGCATATCAAGCCCACAACTGCGAATGGTGCGTTCTATCCATGTTGTTTATGTTGGTAGCACCAATTTAGAGAACTGTTCTATCTTTGTTTCGAGAGCAGAAGGTTTAGTGTGGTCTTTCGGAGCAATTCCTGCAAGACGATTGCTGAGCATCACTGCCTGTTCGTAGGTTAGTGGGAAGTCTACAAGCAAAAACTGAGGGTGCTTTCTGATTTATTGTTCGACAAGCTCAACGAGCAGTTCGTTTGGAAGGTCTCCTCCCTTCTGGCACAAACGAACCAGCTGGGCTGTTGTCTAACTGACATCCAGATTGGTTTAGGTGAGAGAGGCGAACGAAGAGAGTCTTTCCTCAATAATGCCGTCTACTTTTACAATCTTTAGTTTAAATTCCTTGGCGAGAAGTTCAGCTACAGTTTTCTTCCCTGCAAATTCCAAACCTACCAAGCATACCCCTAGCTCTGGTTTAAAACCAGTTGCTATCTCCTCGGCACGGTTTTCTGAGAGATGTTTGCTGAACAGAAGCTTCAGCACATTTCCAAGATAGTAGTTGTTGAGTGCTGCTTCTGGCAAAGCGTTTTCCTTATCAGGTTCAGTGGGTTGCCCATCGCGCTGCACTGCTACCGCCCAGTAATTACGTCCACCAATATAGTCTTTCATTTCTTGCTAGGCAATTTGTTTGGGTGTTGAAGTTCGCTCTACAAACTGCTGGATCATTTCGTTGAGGTACTCTCCATGGATGTCTGGGCTATTCGTGTTTTGCTGGTGCTAATAACACTACTCAGCAATCTCGAGCAGCTGCAGCACCATGTCGTTGCACTTGCTGTATAGATTCTTTCGGCGGTCAACCTTCGCGATAGACTGCAGTTAGTTCTGTTTGGTCATCCGAATACGGAGGTCCTCGGTGTGCTCCTCTCGATAAGTGCGCAACAGCTCCTCGTCTTTGAACTTAGCGTTGGTCTGTTTAAGTTATGCCTTCTCGGTGTATTTAGTATCCCTTAGCCTACGGTTCTCGATGATGACCTGCTTGTTTTGCCAGGCTCGCCACAATTCATACTCAATTTCCTTCTATTGTTTTGAAGTCTGTTGGAGGCAGAACATTATCTGTTGCTCGCGTTTCTCGATTTCTATTAGATTCTGGTGCTTACTGAGGTCGACAATCATCTTGCGCCGACGCTTGTCACGCTATCTCCGAGAGATCTCTTCAAGCTATGGATTCTTTTTAACTCGCATAGTTGCTGTAGGGATGCTGCGCCCCAAGGATTTTTCCTTCAGGGTTTGCGTCATCCTATCGGAAGGACTACGATTAGCTGGCGATTGTGAAGCCTTCTACGCTGGCTATTCTTAATCGTCATCCTGTTTCTTCGAAAACTTGCGTTCGAATTCCTCGATTTCTGAAGATACTTGCTTCAATGCCTGATCTTCCTTTTCGGACTCACTTTTTTTCTTGAGTGCTTCCAATTTGGTGCGGTATAGCACATCAGTCTCGTGGTTCATCTTACGCATCTCCATATTCGTTTGCCATTTCTCTCCGTTGCTCTTCTCCCACTGGTTGCGGAAGTCAGTGGCTCGCTTGAGTGTTGTGCGGCGTTCATCACGGAGAGAATCTCTGGCTGCAAGTGCCTTTTGTTCTTACACCTGGGCATCCATCCGGTTTTTTTCAAGCTGGTTCTTGTGGAAGTCCGAGAACTTCTTGAGTACGTTCTCCTCGTTGATGCGCTTCTGTGCACGATGCGTTTCCTGAAGACGCTTCTTGAAGAATTCTGCATCGAGCTGGTCCTTGACCTCCTTTCCCACTTGAACCTTCTTGAGGGGTGTGAGCCCACTCTTCGGCACCTTGCTGAAGTAGTTGGTCGTGGACTTTTCAAGTTGCTACATCGACCACACCTTACCATCTTCAGTTCGTAGAGGATCTTTTTTGAAACTCCTTCCTTGCCGTCGATGATCTGTGTCACCAGGTTGCTGTCGAAGCCTATTCGCAGCGTGCGGAAGGTCTCGAAGAGCAATGTGAAGTTCTTCAGCCTACTATCCTTGTCATCGCTGCATCAGTACAACTCCTACCGGTCCACAAATTCGTTGAAGTTAAGCTGCTGATTGTAGCGAGCAAGTATCTCTCCGAAGAGGAAGCCATTCGTGAAGTCTCGTTCGAAGCTAGTGACACGTCTGGACAGCTGTAGCTCATCATTGAGCCAACCGAGGATGAGCTCGCTCATGAATTTAATATTATCGAAGCTACAACTGTGAGGTGGCTGGCCGTGGATTGCCACGGCGGCAGCACGGCAATAAACTTATAACGGGATGATGAAAAAACTGTATGAAAGGGTCATGCACCGAATTCACTTCATCGAGGAGCTGTGCTTGATTAAGTCCTTTAGGGAGGCACTTACAATCGATCCTCAGCGGCACGTTGAACATCATAAGCAATGCATGAGCCTGTAGAATGAATGTTTGCAGTATCTCGTGGCGACATGCAACTTTGATGAAGCATTGCGAATGCGTAACCGACCCGACTTACTTAGAGTTTCATGTCTTCTCGCTCAAGGTGTTTCGCAGGTGGGAATCCAACTTTCGCAAGCGGTACCTTGCCAAGGGAAAGCTGTCCGAAATCGTCGAGACTTATCTTGAGTTTTTCGAGTTCATTGGAGATAAAGGCGTCGTCCAGTACCTCAGGCAAATGTGCTTGGAGGCACCCACACAAAACGTACCTACTTGCGAGTCACATGATAGATCTCAGTGCTGTACCTGCTCTGCGACGCCATGCTGAGAGTACTACGCAAGAAAACAGAGACCATCATCAATGCATTACACGAGCAAATTCGGCCTAACTGTCTGCTCATGAGAAGAATCAGTGCAAAGTCAAGGGTGCAGACGACCCCAGTTTTCTAGCGAAAGTATGAACCTACCAAAACAGCGACGGAGCTTGTCGTTCGTAGTGGTAGCAAGTGCATCAGTCGAAACAGCAATAGAGGAGCTGAGCAAAACTACTCCGGCACGCCAACACAGAAATTCAGAAAAAACACTTCGCCTTTCGTCGGTCAGCAAATACGAAAACACCTCACGACTGAATTGGAGACTCTTGAGTCAGTACGCCATTAAACTGAAGGTACATTGCTCCGAGTCAGCGGTCGGGGAGTTGCAGAGAGTGATACTTTAGAATAATTCAAACTCTTCTTCCGCAGGGAATTTCAGAAGAGCTATGAACTGATTCCTGCAGATATGGAAGTGAGCTTACAAGGACTAGAACCTGCTGAGGAGGCGGATGAAAGGATGAAGGGACTCTGGCTTCGAAAGAACTACGAACCACTATTCTACGGAATGCTGACCAAGAACCAACAAATACGCCAGACCGTAACGGACTACCGACGAGCACATCGCCTTCACTTGGCCTCGAAGACTGTAAGCACGAAATACCCGATATTATGATTTAAGCAAGCTTCGAATTTCATGTGAAAGTAGTGCCGCAGATTTTTCCCAGGTTCGGGGGTTGGTAATTTGTTGCTAGGCTGACCACCAACAACTTTCCAACGAACTCGCATTCCTACCTCGCAACGCTCCATTTCATAGCTATAGAACTCTCAGTGAAGAAGTTTAAACTTATAAATGCAATATCGATGAACGAGGAATATCCATATTCGATTCGGGAAGGCATGAGTTGCTCACCGCAGTTCCTCGTGGTTAACCGTCGCAGTCTGCCAGAGGATGAGCTCGCAGAGTTGAGGCAAGAACTGACCTTCCTATATCCAGCAAACAGGCTTATTGATTGCTAACCTAACAATCTGCAGGCAGTACTGGCCAAGGCACAACAGAACAACCCTGCGGTCGTGGTGTTACTGCTCAACCAGTTTCTCAGTGAATCGGTGCTGCAGTATTGCGTGGTCGCACTGCAGAAGCTTAGAGCCAAGTACATCATCCACCCAAGACCTACTGAACTTGCCCCAGACGCTGTTGCTCTCACAAAAAAAGATGTTATGGCGAAAGTAGCGAGGTTGCTGGAAGCGTGTCCCAAACAACTCATGGAACCTGTTGCGGAAACATTCTCCGACAATGTCCATCCGAAGTTAGGAGTGGTCTTGCTTACCAGCAGCGATAGAGCGTATCAGCAGAGCTTCTATGATCTTTGGTAGCACATCGGTAAAGGTTCCACGCAACTCCAGTTTTACGAGATTCGCTCACTGGATAAGTTTACGCCTTCAAAGACCCACCAAGGCTGGATTTTGGTATTGAATGCCAACGAACTTCACAACAACGTTTAGGCCCTGCGAATAATCTGTAGGTGCGAGAGGGTTACTGTGGTCCTCTACGACAGATATGGCAGCTCAAGTACAGTTGAGTGCGGCATCAAGGAAGTTATACGCTAGCCTTCCGAAATAGAAAAAATTGTGCAGAAGGAACTTGATAACTTACGACCGCTGGTAACAATCAATAAAAAGAGAAGATCAAGTGCTGCTGCTACAATTCTCAGAACTCCATCGACCACAAGGAGAAACTCTACCCTCACCAAAGCTGCCTTGCAGTTCGAAGATAACAAGAAGAAGCGAGTGTCCATGGTCAAGTAGAGTAAGCTTCTCAAGCAGCAGGAAGTCGATGTATTTGTGCTTGAGTCTCACAACTAAAAATTCAAACAGTTTGCAAGGGAGCTGCAGGTACCTCATAGCACTCTCAGCAAGCTCTAGGATGGGTTCACCCGCAAGACTATCATTGTGGCATGCTATGAAGATCGCCTCCAGATAGTGCGGGCACTTAAGGTTGACTATAAAACCTTCAAGTTGGTACTCTTCAGTACTGAGAAGTAACCACCTAAGTACGTGAACCATCCCTTGGTGGAGCTCTCAACCAACCGTGTCGAAGAGCTGATGAATTACTTTAGCGAGAGGAAAGTCAAGGGAATATCTTCCAGTGAATACTACGGTCTGAGGAGCATGAAAAGCATGAAAAGTCTTCGACACATCCGGGATGGGAGACAGAAAGCAACCAAATCTGATCTCGAACCAAATCGCAACGTACAGGAATCACATCAGCAGCAGCCTGAAGATTGCTACTACAACAAAGGCGACATGAACAACAGAGAAAGTCAACTATCGGAACGACAACTGCGAGGGCAAAGCATGGTGGTACAACACGAGCAATATACTCAACTCTCCAGCATCAATCCTCTCCAAAGCGAAGTCAACACACTGCATGGACAACCCGACAGCAAACCATTCAAACGTCCATCGAACGTGAAGGTTGTGAAGAACCGTAACTCTCTGCTAAACTTTCCGAATAATAGCCAGCACCAACCTCAACTCAATAACGATTCTTTGCTGCATATGCATCAGCCTCCGATCAACTCCTACAACGAACTCAACAATGTCGATTTCAGTCTGCTTCAAGGATCGTTGAAGAGTGTGGAGAGTATGACTAATCTCAATACTCAGCAAAGACTGGCAACAGCCAATGAAAAGGCAAGTCAGCCATCGAAGGTGAGTCTTCAAAGACCTTCCGTTTAGGAAAGTCTGCTCAAAGATGGTTTACCTTTGGTGCCTGAGCTCAAGCGGTCCATTACAATCACAAATGAAAAAGTCGACAAACTTGAAGTTCTGGATGTCTCCATTATCGATTTCGATGAAGTCTCAAGCCAAACCGAATAATCTGAGACTTTGATTACCGATTCCGAGATGAGATTAGACCAAACCAAAGAATACCTTGCCAAGTTGAACATAAGGCTTGTGTAGGAACGACCTTCTTTATTACTCAGTCCCCCCGAGCGATACAGAAGATCCTCCAAGGCTCTTTACAGTGAGCTGAGTGAGCAACTCAAACAGCAAGAGCCAAGTTAAATTCCAATCCATAGCTACCTATAAAACTCTTCGGAGCATACCAGCTCTTTACTCTAAAAACAACCTTCAGTTGTGAGTAGTGCATCGCCAGTCTTGTAAGTCCCAGTTCAACCCGAAGAGGTTTTGCAAGTCAGAATCATCCGTCATTCAGTCAAATGTCCGACCATCCACGAGGAATAGGGGGAATCATCATTGGATCAAAGTAGACCAACGCCTACCAAACCGGGCTCCAGCGACGGAAATCAGTCTATTTACAGTCCGAGTTATAAGGAGTCTGTGGTTGGTGGAGCTGATCGCCCATCAACACAGTCAAGTTCTGGTCAAGCATTTATGAAAATGAGCTTTGGTCCTGCCGAAAACGGAACATCGAACGGAAACAATCGAGAAATACTGAATGGAGCGATGCTTCGTCGAACCCTTCAATCAGCGCCTACCTACAGTGCTGAACCAATAGCAAATCAATCCCCTTCTCAGCAAGTATTAGCAGAAAGGACAATGAGCCCTCGAAACGTATCTATAATTGCGAGACCTCCAACATAGGCAGTGTAAAGAGTTTCAAAGGTTGCTTCTCCAATTTCTGTCGTCACCTCAGTCGAGAAGCCAGCATCAACAAGGGAGCAAATCCCAGCAAGATAGTTCAGCACAGCGAAATTCATGAAGAGCCAGCTGGTAACCGAACCAACAGCCATCTCCAACTAATACAGCATAGGATCTTCCAATTCACCAGCAAATGGAAACTCCATCTCATCGAAGCACTACGAGATTAAGACAGTGAACGGAATTGAAATATACAGTTGGAAAGGTCAACGGCCAACTCTGCGCCCATCAACAATTACTATCGGCCAAAGCAACCTGTAACTTCAGCCGTCAAACCAATTCGACAGCTACTACAATCAGCAACCTGCACGAAAAACCAAAGGCCAAGATTCGTAGAATTTTAAGCGATCACATTCACTGGTAGTTAAACCACTCAAGGTTGTCGGCAAACAAGTTTAACCTCCAGACCGATCTCTTATCCTGAAGCCGATCGATACAAACCAACTGGTTATCTAGCCTAATGCACACTCTAAACTATCAACATATTCCAATGTACAAGGGGTCCGCCCTCTTTCGGCAGCCAGTAACTTAAAATTGGGGAATAGCCAGTTACTGCTGTATCCACCTCCAACTACCTCAGTCATGAAAAAACGGCCGCCCTAACCAAAAGCTGTTCTCCGAAGTCATTCCCAAGCCACCTCGACCAAACGAGAGCCCAGATCAAATAGCCGTCACTCCGTTCAGATAGCCTTCCAGAACTCTGTAGCAAGCATCAATAGCCTCACGAACTACTTCGATAACTATCCTTCAAAACTGCTGTCCTTCGGCAACCTCGATGAACTGAAAAGCATATTTAAGAACAACGTTGCAGATAGCTCGCTAAACTTCTTCGTGGTGAGTGTAGAAGGGCTACGTTGGCTCCAACAAACTTCTTCAAATTTCACCACTTCCTCCAATATCATTGCGGCGGTTGCTGACGAGTCTTTCGAGCATCTGCAGCTTCCCGGCATCAATTAAACGAGATGCTTCAAATCCAGAGACAACAAGGATATGTTTCAGGAGCTATCGCAGTTTGTCAGAGAGTGGAAGGTTCGTTTGTTTGAGGCACCTGACTTTGAGGATTACAACATTCACGGCGATTCGCCAGTCAATCTTGTTAACCTGTACTTCCAAGATTCAAAGGGTCTTGCCCGTATTCACAATTCCCTCAGCCGCCACTTCAATAATCAGTTCAGCTGGTTTAAATACAATAGTCCGCAACATCTCGCACAGAGGATTGAACGGCTTGGCCACAGATAATTCGACATTATCATAACAAGTTCCCCTCCCGAGAGCATACTCAATACCCTTATGTCAGCGCAACTGGTATCTGACCGATTGATGGTGTGCTACTTCGGAAACTGCAATATCAGCTCCCTACACCCGCTAATTCGCAGTTGTGGCGATGATAGAGTCCTATTCGAGGAGATTCTCCAAGTATTCAACAGGCTTGAGCAGCCAGTAGAATGACTGTGTGTGACATGCTCCTCTACTTCAAACAATCATTATTAAATGCCAATCAAGTACATCGGTTCGATGGGCCTAGGCATAGGACTCGCTGCATTTTGCTTCCAAGCCACAGTTCTACATCCTTGGCATATGCGCATGAACGGCGAGTTGGACACTCTGCGCAAGGAAGTGAATGAGATTGCTGCAAGAATCGTTGAAATCGAGGACGAGAAAGTGGATCTTCTGGCATAACTGGAAAGACAAATCGAGCACAGGAAGTACCTCTTCGAGCAGTGAGCAAGTGATGGTTGGGTTGTGTGCATCGAATCGTATTAGGACGTTATGCAGCATACTGCTAGCCTGTATGCTGAACCTTCACAAAGTTTCTCTTGAGGAGGCAAGATCATCTTCAAGTGTTTGCAATATCAGCAGTAAAGCTGAAGGAACAACCCAACTAAACCTGAACAACTGACTATATCGAGACTCTGTGCTTATCAGTCGAACTCCGTATCCTTGACGTTCAGCTTGACCATTGCCTTGCCGATCTGTCCAATCCACTGTTCCTTCTCCACCGTGCTGCTTGCGCACATGTAGTAGCTGCGATCAGCTGTCTCAATTTTCTGAGTTAAGGTGCGACATTACGAAGGTAAACTACTTCTGTGTCTCGTCCTCGCAGGACTTTATGCTGGTTATGCTCTTCAGTGGTAAACACTCCGTCGGTGAACTGTACACCTTACGTTCCTTAAAGCTGTATAGGGTCAAGGGGGTCAGTACGAACCACCGTCTACCTTAGTATTGCAGCCTTACTTTCGCCAGCTCTTTATGTACCGTGATTACTTCTCCAGGAAGCCCTCCTTGATGATCTTCTCAAGATCCTTCCCCATGTCGACTCCCTCCATCGCTGTTTTATATTATTGTAGCAACTCAATCAATCGATATGCTGGTTGAACCACAGGGGACGATCAATTCTTGACTGCCTCGCTCTGAGGCTTAACCAGCTCTGCACAGACCACGAAGTGATCGAAGGGATGCGCATCGCAAGGCAAGTAAATTTTCTCGTCGATCCAGTTGCCATTGATCATGCCAATGAAGTGGTGTTTTTCCCGAAGAGTCGATACCAAGTGGTCTTTGGTCTCCATGACGATGACGTTGGCTTTGCTGGTCTGCAACTGCATCCAAGTGCGTTTTTTTGATGTTGTTGACATCTTCTATTGATTTGGGATGAAGGAATAGCCTTTGTACAGAGCAGGATCCATGAAGTGGTTGGAGTCAGTGCCAAGGATCAGCTCTAAGCCAGGGTTTTCCTTGAGTATGCGATCGAATGTGGCGAACATCTGCTTCGCTTGTTCAACATTCGTTGCTTTCGAGGTGAGATGAGCAGACACCAGCAGGTAATTGCCTCTTCGAGCAAATACTGTGTCCTTGTTGAAATTCATATTCTCCCATTCTTTCTTCTCGAAGGTCTTGTCATCAGGGCCTTCCGGGAACACTGCCTTTCGGTAGATAATGCTTGACTCTGTTCCCTATCGAGTAGCGATCCCGTAGGTCTCAGGAGTATGCTTCTCCCAGGTCAAATTCCCACGTACTTCAGTCTCTTGCATGAAAATGACATCGACACTGTCTTTTTTTAGAAAATCCATAACTCGCTGCATCTTCTTCTCATTGTCAAGATAGGACTTAGCGTGCCACTCCTTCAGGAAGTTCTGGAATGGCTTCGGGTTCAATTATTTGATCTTTACCATATCCACCTCATCTTTTGGACTCTTCTCGTAGACTACGCTTATCATGGTCTCGTAGGAAATCCAGTCGAACTCGAGGCATTGCTTAATCATCTCCTCGTCGGGTTGGTTCTATTTCATATGATAGCGATTCTTCTCAAACGCCTCTCTCCATAGTTTTTCGAAGGTTGGGCGGTCGACGAGTTGACCATCTTCTACACAGACATTCTTATTGTAGATGGGAGTGTAACGCTCCTTCTGGAGCTTCTTGTCAATCTCACCGATCTTCCAAGAGAAGTCCTGCTTCTTGCCGTACTTATTCATGATCTTCCTAAACTTCTCGCTCATGTAGTCCTTTTCGACAGAACAGTCATGGTATTCGAAAGGAGACAGGCATATCCCCGAGAAGTTGAGTGTTGCGCATACAAGGTTGGTCTTGTTGCCCTAGGTACTGATATTGCCCATGAAAACTAATATCCCCAAGCGAAAATCCCCAGACGGTTATAACCCAGTGTTGATCTCTCAGCTTGAGAGAATCAAAACTCTGTTCTCATAACACACCTCATCTTTCTCAAAATTGAAACTCTGGCCAACTATTGAAGTTGAACTTCAAATCTTTTGAGTTCAAAAACTTTCGAAGCATGAGAGGTCTCGTTTTGGTCGGTCGTGTTATGTCCATCTTAACTGCTTGCTGCCAACCTACCTGTATTTTGTCGTTGTTACTTGGCGTTACCTACCCGCTAGAAACTTATATGCTTTCCCGACACTGACCAACAAGTTTTGAAATGAGACTGAGAGAGGATGAGAGAGAATCAAAGTTCGAAGAGGAACTGTGTGCGTTCTCGAAGAGAGCATTGAGAGGGAGAATCTGGAGAAGCCACTCCGCCGATACTGCAACAAATTACGAGCCTTTGGGGACCTTGGCGAAGGCCTGCAGTGAGCCTTGGTCCGTCGTTGGAGTCCGTAAAATCCGTCGGTGTGTCTGCTTCCTGCTTTACCTCCTGCAGAAACTTATGCTTCCTGCGATAAAGGAAGAGGATGGTCTTGGCGGTGGAATAGTTGATGCGGATTTGCTGTGCGGCCTTGCGTTAACAACTGAGGTTACCTCTTTGATGGAAATCCCATCCTGGAATACTTTCTTAAGTAGCTTGCGCTTCGTGATCATGGGGATTCGCGAATAGCGCTGAGAATGGCAGCGAGAGGAAGGAGAAGGAAGGTTAGAGAGAGAAGAGTTCGACATGAGTGAGACTGAGAAGAGAGTTGAGTTGTTATTCCCGAAATGATTATACGTGGTCAATAATTGCACAGCATTAAACCCTGATGGAAGGTGGTCCAGAGCCATGAGCAACAGAGTTTTGGAGGAGGTTTATTCATATCCGCTGGCAATAAATACGGTCAATTAATGGATGCGTCCTGCTGGCCGAATATTTGAAAATTATTTGATGCTGCTCAGGCTATAATTAGTAGCGATGACGAGAACATCGAGTTGAGAGAACCTGCTAAATGCTATCTGCAATCAAATTCATCTACCATTACACTGATTAAGGCGATCAATTATTAAACCTTCAGAAAGCAGTAGCATTAAGAGCCAAGGAAATGTGCGGAGGGAGGAATTATTGACAGAGCGTCAACTCGGCTGTCTATATTATAGTCGATTAACATGTTTGGCTACCGAACGGGTCATTAGGCGATGCTCAAGAAAATTGAGTTCGAGAATAAACTGAACAGCTACGTTAACCCACAACGCTCCTTTGAAGTGCTACTGCCAGTTGCCCTGTGGAGTATGCTCAGAGTACGCTGCGATTCGACCCCACCATCCACATAACAGCAGCAATCCGTCTCGGGAGAGCTCAAGATGAGGTATACCTGTAGCCAGTCACATTTTGAGGAGGACGATGGGAGATGGACAACAGCAAGGAGCAGGTGTGAGCTTACGTATCAAATCTTGAGGTTATCAGGAACTCTCGACGAATATGTAGTTCGTTATCATCTCAAAACCTACCGTCAAAAATGCAGGAATCTGAGCCATAATATGGTCACAGGGGAGGCTCAGCTGAACTCCCTCATTAAGCTAATCCATCGATTCACCGAGATGTTTATTGCTCCGATAATCGACCGCCAAATTATAGTAAACATGCCTCGAAAGGTTTACCTTGTTGATGAGGGTAAGTCAACATTATCACCAAACGACTATGAGGTCCTATGGAACATAAAGGATATTCCTTAGAAGGGACTGGAGAGAAATGGAGCAACTATTATTATACCATGGTGGGATCACCATGACTTCGTGACTAAGCTCGCAGCGAATGATGAAGAGATGAGACTGAGGAAAGGAATCCAGCCTCGCAGAGGAAATTACGATCCAGAAGGACAGGTAGGTCATATCTAATAGCGTTGCGAGGCTTGCCAAGAGGGAAAATGCCAGCAAACAACCTCAGATCGACCAGAGCAGTACCTCATTAAAACAGGCATCGTAAGTCGTCCTGTATCGAACGAATTGTAGAGGCTATTGAGATCTATGCTACCACAACCCCAGCAAATTCGCGCTGAGGTGCCCATAAACTTAAGCGCTCGAATGAAAAAGACAGCCATAGCATAACCAAGCCTTGGTATCTCAATGAACACAGGACTTATCCACAACCGCCGAGCAGAACCCTCTGGTCAGTTTAAGAAGATTCCTTTTCAGCAAGCTGCATTTGCAGAAACGATTCCATTGGAAATTCCAAAACCCCGGACATCTATCAATTCCCTTCAAACCCTTGCACAAGTCCAACCACCTCCGACGGTCATATACCCCATTTGGTTTTCTGGCTTCTCTCATGCAGTCGGAGGAATGGCAGCCCAAAGACGCTAAGAACCGTAAAACGAAGAAAACGAAGAGAACGATGCATTCGTTGACGACGAAACCGATGAAGAAGATGAAGCTTTTAACATGGACATCGCAAGAATCGCATCTGAAAACGCTCGTATAAAAGAGAAAGAAGAACTGGAGCTCGCGTTAAGACTGAGCTTATCGGATCAGTCTTCGAAGAATAAAGTAATCCCCCGAGAACCTGAGCATAGGGACGGCGATATGTACTCCGACGAATACCTGTTCGAGGATCCGTTGCTTCGTCCAAAGCCAGACAGCGACTATCCCGACTACTATCTGTTCGAGGGCATCGAGAGCGTGTGACATTCATTAAAGAAATATTTGGTTTATTCTTTCTTTCCTTAAGGTTGCGAGGTTGAAGCCAACCACCAAAATTTGTTTAACCATATTTATCACATGGGTTAAGTGGATTAAGTGGATTAAGTGCTTAAGAGGAAGACTGACTCCAAGGTCAAGGGATCCAAAGAGTATTGGTAATTCAATAAGCTGGGCGATGGATAGAACTCAAGCCCTTCCCTGGAGAAAAACATACTCCGGCTGATCTTGTAAAAATTCTAAAAAGACCCTTTAGGGTTCCTCTCTCAACATTTCCCGTCCTTCCGGCGACTGACATAATTGCTGTAGTATCTAAGCTCACCAGATAGCCTAAGCCGGAGGGGGGATCAAAGTTCCTAAACCGACAAACCGTCGATGAATAAACACAAGGCAAAAAGTAAGAAGAAACACAAACCTACATAACCTGATGATTAATCAGACTTCAGGAATTACAAGCCGGAGATTATCGAACATGTGTTCGTACCACATTTGGCAAAGCATCACCCGTCGGTGTACCAAAGGGTAAAAAAGCGAATATCCTACTACAAGAAGAATCGCGCAAGGTTAACCTACAACATCTGCAACTTCAGCAGAATCGTGCGAGCTTCAGGGGAAGATTTTGTGGAATTGTTCAGAGACTCACTCATTGGTCTTGATGAATACGCCCAGAAAATGGATTGGAGCGACTCCAAGCGGACGAAGACCAAGACATACTTCAAACAGTGTTTGGGTTCGCTTACAAAGCTCAAAGAATTGAAGAAGTAAAAGTTCAGCGATCAAGAGATCAAAGATTGCTGGTCGGAAGGAGAAGAGTGATGATCTGGATGACGAATACGAAGAGAATATATAAAAGACTCATCATATCGATCACCCATCAGTTTTTATCAGGCAACTTTATTGCGTAAGCACGAACTGGAAAACAATAGCGGGTGTCCCTATGGGGGGATAGCTTAGGTACCTCCTTAGCGACACAACTGACTCTACATCTCGACAATTTATATCCGCCGTGTCCTGTACTAAATCTTTTGGAAATACTGGTATTGTCTACTTTTGAGTTAGATTGAGGTCTTACGCCGTCATATCAATGGTTCCTTATAAAGCCAGCACTAAATCCCCCCGGTTTATAATCATTAATGAACTAAAATACTCGAGATTTGACAAGCTAGGAGATGGAAGGACCGCTCAGAAACGTACCTTAACCGGAGAAACCTTCTTTCTTGGAGCAGCTTTCATTAGATGGAAGGTTGTCCTCTGAACCTCCTCCCGTCGATTCTCTATCCCACCAGTTGGCAGCACAAGCATAAATGGAGAAGCATATTGCTTCGGCTATTTAGCATTCCTCTCTCAGTGCTGCCAACTTCGCCGACGATCTCTCGGAGCAACTTCCTGAGGGTCGCCCCAGCGAGACCCACACTGTTATCGACGATCAGATGGAGGAGGAATCTTCAGATTCAAGTGCTAATGAGCTCCTCCAAATTGCCAAGCCCAGCAAAGCTGGGAAGTACCGAGGTGACTGCAAACGTTGCCTTATCCAACGCTTCAATGAATTCTATCAAGGGAAACCCCAATGGTAGTACATTAATGAAGTGATGGACGGCTTCCTCGAAGGAAAGCTAATCAGCTAAATTTCGTGGAACGAAGTACAGTTCAGCCGAATCGTGATGGCTGCAGGTGACGATTTCGTCAGATGCTTCCGAGCTTCGAAGAAGCAATTACTTAAGCATGCTGCGAAGGAAGGGTGGTCCCAGGAAAGACTTGCGGCGTACCGTTAGAGCTTCAACAAGTGCTTGTCAGCCATGAAGAAAATCAGCAGCTTGACCCCCGCCGAACAGGCCATCGATGCCAAGATCAAGAAATGCTGGAGAAAGCAAGCTTGATGAATGTGTATGTATGAATTTGGCTATAAGAAGCGTGGATCAACTTATTGAGCTGGGTATTAACTGATGGTATATCAATGGCTAGTTTGAGCTGGTTGATTGGCATGCAGCAGCTTCTACATGAATAACGCAATATTGAGGCTATCCATGAAGTCGAATTCATTTTGGTGAGGTCAGTCAATTGAAATCCATGAATACATTATGCTCAGAACATCAAATTTGGCTCACATCGTAATCGTTATGAAATGGTCTTCATTGCTTGAACTTTAGCTCGTAGACTTCGAAGCAGTCCAATTTGAAAATCTCAGCCCCTCCGAATAACGATGCTAGGTCATACCCGTCTTTGTAGGGTTCCGAGCAGTAAGATCCCGTATAGTGTCGGAATTTATTCCAACCATTTGGAAAGTTAATCCCCAAGTCATTACCGAATTGGATTCCACAGTATATGTCAGCTTTAATTCTTGTGCTCCTGTCCCTTGCTTGAAAGATGACATTGTGTTTAAGTTCGAATAGGAAGGCTTTGCTGATAGTAGTTTCACTAATGATACTACTCTCAACAAATCCGCCAAAACAGCTGTATTTATTTCGAGCCAACACTAAAGTACTTGTGAGATACGAGCACTTTCTGAGACCTTCTTCCGTGAGTGGCCTACTACTACTTACCCGGAGAATTTGTTTGGCGTCAACTATGGTAAATCGTTGATCTGAGAACACCTTTAGTAAGCTAGCTCTGAGTTATGGCGTGTCAACACACTGAGAATCAGAAAAGAGCACATAAGTAAGAACTTGGAGCTTGGTAAAGTAATCTTTCTGAGGATTCAATTGCGCTACGCAATTTTATACACCCACAAATGTTGGTTCGTGCTTGTAAGGGGAATTGAAATTTGGGGGTATATTCTGAACGAAGGTCCCTCCGGTTTATGGTTTCATGAAAGGGGTGGGTGCGATATGCTGAGCTACCACCTGACGAGGAGTTGTGATGAGCTCAACATGTTACTCATTACGCGCCTTGTTAATAAACGACGTAAGTTTTTGGAGGTCAATGCGCATTTGGTTGTTCTCGCTGACCAACTTCTCCATTCTCTGCCGATTTTGATCAAAGTTCATCTACTGCAATCTTTTCTAAAGCTCTGATATTACTTGCTCTTTCTAGCGGATGGTGTTTGTGTTCATGGTATTGTGGCGCTGAAGTGTCTCTAGACTGGATTACTGTTGTTGATACCTCTTGTTTAACTCCTCAAATGCACTGCTCTCCTTCGACTCTAACTTTGATATCTTATCTTTAAGTTCAGACACTGCTTTGTTGGCTGATTCGGTCAGGTATGGAATTTGAGTCTTTTCGTAGAAATCGAGCTGTCTCTGAAGTGTCCTCTTCTCTTCTTCAAATCTTTCTGTTTTGCTGTAAAATTCTGCTTTGAGCCTGTCGGTTTCCCTATTTGAGGAATTAGCATGATTCTTTTTGGTAATCTCCTCAAGCACTGACATCTGTTCCCTCAGCTATTTAACCAAATAATTTAGAGAGTCGTTTTGCTTTTTTGCGTCTATTGCATCCTGTTTGTATCTTCTGGCGTCTTCTAACAACTGAGTGTGCTATACTTACAGGTTCTTTCCTAATGATTTCATCTTTGCAACGGTCTACTATGCATTGCTGAGTCTCTCACTCAACACCAGTGACAGGCTCAGTTCTGCAAGACGTTGTTACTTATCCACCCTCTCGAACTCCTCGTCTTCCATTGCGGTGTCCATATCTTTGTTATAAGTTCGTCCTATGACTAGATACAGCAGCTGGCTCAGTATACTAGCTGCTCTCTTCAAGTAGCTGAACTGTTCTCCGAACCTTTCAAGTAGCCTAGAGTTTTAGCTCTGCTTCTCCTGCTCCAGCAGGTCGAGGGCATTGAAATCAACTTAGAGTGCATAGCTGGGGTCGCTGGACAGCCAATTCAACGCGAATTGTAACGAGTCAATCCTGGCATTAGCATCTGCACGGATCTCTTCGAGGCGTATCCCATTCATAGCACTTTTGTAGATTTCATCCAGTGTCTGAACAATAGTAGCCTTAATAACATCCAGTTGGTATAATGCATCTGGTTTCTTCAGAGCTAATTGACGCTATTCAAGCTATTGCCGTAAGTCGCTTGCTTTTCTAATCACATCTCCCTCCTTGATGTTTCTGAGACACTAAATGCAGCCATTCACTGCATTCTTCTTGGACGCCTCATTGTAGATGATGTACTCCTTTACTTGCCAGTTATGCCCTCCGGCATCGCAATAGGCTACTTTCCCAGTCGATCCTTGCTGCATTGCTAATACTATTTAGCTCTGAGCTATGATAAATTGCAGAGTCAGCCATAGTATGCCCAAGCTGGACAACTTATTAATCGTGATTGAAGCAGTTTGATTGTATACCTTTGGTTGGGACCTTTACGCAATAATTTTATCGATGGCCGAAATCCGAAGGTGTGTGACCTACCAGGGGAGTTCCGTCAGCAAAAAAAATGCCAAGCTCAACATAAGTCACTTTCATACTGCAGTCAGCCACGAGACGGATAGTGTCCTTCAAGAGGATATTCATACTTCCGATGTAGATAGTCCACTCAAAAGAATCAGTCGCAATGTGGAACGGAAGAAGGATAAGGAAGTTAGTTAGTTCCTCAAATTCACTATGGCAGATGATGACGAGGAAGATGCTCGAGCCAAAATGAGAAAGCGATAGCGACTAAAAACTGAATCGGATTTCAATCTCTACAGTAAGCATTGAGATTATTCAGCAAGAGCAGTGTCTTACTCCCGTTAGAAAGTACTGAAGAAGGCATTTGATAGCCGCTTCAAGCCCAATTACGTCCCTGGGAGGCAAACAGGCGTCATTACCCTTTCCTAGATTATGGGAAGGAAAGAAAGTCAGCACTTAATCGATCAAAACAAGAATACCAGAGATAATTATATCACAGAACAGTTTCTCAACGATCCTGAGCTACGTGAAAAGACGCTTCAGAAGGCTTTGCTCTTCGAAAGGTTTTACGATGTGCAAAGAGAGGAACTGCAAGAGCTTGCTGCAAAGACAACACCATCCAAATCAGGGATTTCCCGGAGCTTTCACAGCAAGAATACCAAACAACCGACCAACGACAATGAGGAAGAGAACACCAAAGGCAGCAAAAATTCAAAATCGAAAACCTCTACTGCAAATTCGTAAGTTCCAAAACGCTTTAAGAGCATCAACCCAAGGCACATGAGGATAACCACCGAAGGTGCCTACACTGAAGAGAACTTTCGACGCCGTAAGTACATTGAAACGAAGACGAGACTGCAATACTTCTCAAAAGCCATGAAAGTCATGGAGGAGGATGTGCATAATCGGAGAAGGTAGAACGCAGACCTAATCAACATGCTCGTCGAAATCAATTTGAACCAACGCGTAGAAAAGCCTCACTATCGCGATGAATCTCGATTGCTAAAGCGACTGTACCTGCACTACTCAAACCATCAAGGAGATGATCCAGCCTCCTTGTACACCCATGTGCCTTTGGAGCGGGTTAAGCAGCTTGTTGCTGATTTCATGCCCGAACTTGAACAGTCCGAGGTAAACCGGCTGTACGAGAAGATGAAGCCAATCAATATCTTTAAGCTGTACGAACTGATCCATAGCTTCTGCCGAATCATCTATGGAAGCAGTCGCAAACAACTAGTCAGCCAGCTGCTCTAAGAGCGAATTCAACCGAAGAGGGAGCTATTCTTGGATCCAATTTGGCAGGAGTTAGAACAGAATCAGAGTGAGGTGATGCTTCTTCGTCGCACAGATCGACGGGTCGAATAGGCCATCTGGCAGCTATTCCGACGCGGCATAAAAGATGCATTAAACAAGGAGGCTATCAGCTTTAGCGAGGTATTCGAGACCCTCTGGGAATTCAATATCTTTCCCAACCACCTCGCCAAGTCTAAGATCCGATACTTCTACGAATACTGCTCCCTGGAGGATGACGGGCTACTATTTGAGTAGTTCCGCGAACTCATCGATGGCATTTGCTTATACATCGAACGACAGTCTCCCGAGCTTAAAACACGAGAGAAGATTCTGAAGGTGTACGCCAGCTACAATTACTTTGAGCAGCAGCACAAACATTGACTTCCCCTACTATAATATATGGCAAGTTCAAACGGTTTGCACAGTGAACAGGCAGTTCTGCCTGCCTAGCTACCACCAGACCTCGATAACGCTGGAAACCTACCGTTTGGAGAGCGCATACAACACGCACGGTGGCAGGTGCGCAAACATCTCTACGAACAGCTGAGTGAGATGTTCGAAAGAACAGAGCCTCTCGTCAAACTCGGGCTGACCATCGAAAGCTTCTGTCCGTGGATTAAGAACATGCTGGGCGAGCAGCACCCGTCAAGTCTAAGTGAAGCACTTCGTTCGATCGAACTGTTCACCCGCAAGTATAGCCTGTCGGTCGGATCAGTCAACAACTTCGTGACAGTGTTAGTCGAACGAACAGGATCAAGCAACTTAAACATCAAATTAGCTGAGGAAGTGCTGCTGAATTGTATGAACACTCCGTAGAAAGCATGGTTTGTGGTGAGTGAACTCAGCCGCTATTGCCATCATAAAAACCAAAGGATTGCACTGTTCGCCATCGAGGGCGTCGGGTTTGCTTTGTAAAAGTACCAGCTTACAGACGATAAGGAAACACTATCACTGTTCAAACTCCTCACAACTATCCTCGAGCAAACTGCCAGTAAGGAAATTAGGACTAGTGCAATTCGCAGCATGGTGGTGGTATTGCAGTACGTCAACGAACCGTTTGAGGAGCTCTGCCAGTGCGAATTTCGTGGAATTCGGCCAGTTGTAATCCGAGAACTCGCAACCGCCCTCAATATTAAGATTGCCGAGACTCCAGCACCAGCAGTTATGAAGAGTAGTCAACTTGTGCAAGCTCTATAACAAAGATAACCGGCAGCACAAGATCTCATGAACGTAGTGCCGCCGAACTTCTTCGAATTCAGGCGGCTCAAAGAAGCAAACGACCGCATAAAAGTGCTTGAGGATATGGACAGTAAGCTCGCCAAACTGTCAGGAATAGCCCAAGCCAAGGACTACAGCCAGCTATTCAACCACATGGAGTTACCACTGGAGGACCAGAATTTCTTGGTTGTTTCGGCTATCGTTAGAGTTCTCGGAAGATTGTTAAGGCTGTGCCCTGCCATGATTGCTCCATCCAACGCAAAACGACTACTGGCTCTGACAGTCGATAAGTACAAAGGACCTAAGTCAAAGACATTCAACGTGCTGATCCATCAGCTTGTGAGGGAGTTTGTTACTAATAGGTCGCTGTCACTCGAACACATCGTGGATATTCTTACGGAAGTCGTAGATAAAAGCAAAAATTTGAATGCGAAGATTGGAGTATTGGAGTGGCTGGCAACTGAGTTTGAAGACATCTGCATTGGCATCCTCACAGGGACAGAGGTATCACTTGGAACCGAAGAGGGAGGAGCCAACAAGATTAAGAGAATCAGCAACAACCTCAAAAAGAGGCTGGAATTGATGGTCAAACTTGACAGTTTCCTCAAGGTCAAGGAAGACCTGCGAGGAGTAATTCAGGTGCTAAGCAATATCGAAACCGGCGAAAAGAGGGAGACTTTGAAATCTCGAACAGCAACTGCGTTCACTAAAATGGAATAGAGTGCAAAATTCAGCCAGACGTTGGCAAACTCAAAGAGCCGTGAACGTAATATAAACAAATCTCCGATGCGAAAGAGTGTCAACCAATTCGTAAAGAAAGCTCAACCGAGACAATCGCCAGTAAAGGCAGAAGTAGTATAACAGCCTGTTGCTCGGAGCAACAAACAATAGACACTAATCGATAGGCTGGAGCGAAAGCTTACTAGTCTAAGAAATGAAGCACTCAGCGGCGCCAAGTAGTCTCACCTAACTCGTGAGTTCATAATGCTTCGTAACACGATGCTGACCCCAGAGGGGCGACCATATTTTCGGTAGGTTATGGAATGCCTCATTACATTCAGCGATGAACTTTCCTGTTTGGATCTCAGCAAGAATAAACTCACGACCAACATCAAACCGAGAGTGCGAGACTTACTGTTCGACTGGACAGTTGAGTGTATGCTCACTATTAACGAATGGTTGAGATCCTTCGATGATGTGGCAGTTCAAATGCAACTTGAGCTCATCCTTCTCAAAGGATCAGCCAACGTCGATCTGGTTGAGCGGTTGGTTCATTCGATCTTTGCCAGATGCAACTATGAAACACTATTGAGGAAGGCTGCCCAGATATTTAAATCATCGGGCTGTAATCCCATATCCAAGCAAGTTGTAAGTCACTTCTTGAGAGAGAAAACGGATTCTGCAGAGGTGTCTGACGAGTCACTCAAGAAATGTTACGCTGAGTTGCTTGGAACTGATGGCGAGTTGGCTTTGGCAGTGAGAGCCAGACTCAAGAGCTCAACATTTGGAGCCAATGTGAGCACGAGTGCTGTCAACCTCTCTTCAAGTTCGGTCCTTCATCCGAAAGTGAAGATTGCAACTCCCACGAAAAGCCCTTCACCAACAAAGGAACTAGACCACTCCCATAGCCGTGAACGAACCAACAGCGACATCTCAACCATATCGGAGCAGATCATGCACTTCTAAGATGCCATAATCGACAACTTTTCAGTTGGCTTACTGGAGTTCCAGCGATAGCTTGAGAGTATTCCAGCGGATACTGATTTATTGGGTGTCCACTCCCGAGCTGGCTATCAAAGGATTGTGAAGACTGTGTGCTGTAGAATAAATCTGACCAACTGGGCACAAGCTTAGTCGTTCTTGCTGATGATAAAGCAGAGGCTCAAGAGTAATGGTTTATTGGTGGCCAAAGTTGTATGGATGACTATGTGTCTCACCAATATCTTCATCGGAGACAAAATGGAATCAGCTCGGAATAGCCTGTTCAGTAGGCTAGTTGAGGGGTTTTAGCGAACCAAAGTATTGACATGCTTCAAGGAAGTATTTTCTGCAGTGTACAAAATGTTTGGTGGAAGCGATCAAACTAAGAACCTGGCAGTCAGCGTATTGACTTGGATACTGGAGACTTTTCTGCAAGGTGGAGTTACCGTCAAATAGTTGTAGTATCTTTCCGAATGTCTTTGCTTCTGCCTAACAGTCCCTGAATTGAATAAGCTTGCAGTTGGGCAGCTGCAATCTCTACATCAAAATCGTGGGAGCTTTACATCCGTACAAAAGCTATTCAGAATGAAACTGGCCAAAAGCCCAGAACTTCTGAGGGCATATCAATCCTGGATTGATGGGGTCGTTCACAGGGAGTCTACAGAACCACAGTAGCAGAGGCTGGATTTAACTGAAGGCACAATTGCTGATCTGACCCAGATCCACTAGCTATCTTACGACGAAGATAGCCGAAGTGCTATCGCAGGGGGGCTGTAGGTATTTTTGGAAAGCAAGAAACATCAATCACCGGAAGGTAAGCACAACTCAAAGACACCCTCTAACTTCAAACTGGCACTTTCAAAGAGCAACAAGCGAGAGAAGTCGCAAGAAAGGAGTCATGGTCGTTCAGTTGAAAGACCTCACAAATTTCTTGCCAGCATGGAAAAAGAGCTAGAAGAGCTCGAACGATCGTTAGAGTATTCAAAGGTCGTGAGTCCAAAGCCCCCACAAGAAATTAAAGAAGTGGATGAGTACGATGTAGAAAGAAACCGAGCTGAGAACCTTCTGGCAGAAGAGGGAGTTGATTCAAGCGAATGTATTCGCCAGCTCCAGGATATGCTGCTCAACTGTGACGATAGCCCAGGATAGTTGCTTGATAGCCTGCTGTAGACTTACAGTTCGTTGGAAGGGCATCGCCAAGACCAGTTTGTTGCAGACTTGCGCAGCTGCATACTCCACTCTGACTTTTTGCTGTGCCTTTCGGAGGTTGGCTACCGAACAACATTACAGTTACTGCTGAAGCTATGCTCCAATGTACACGATGTGCCAAAGTAGATTCCCCAATAAAAGCATGAGACGACTAGCTCAAAGAATATTCAATATATGCTTCATGTCGTGCTTTCGTTTAAGAATGCCAATGGGGCTGCACTGGCTTGTTTGGCTATTCTCAACGAAGAGGTACCAGATAATCTATCTTTGGAACTTCCATCAGCTACAAAGCTGTTAGTCAGGCTGGTTACAAACTGTCTGCAAAAGCTCATTGGAATTCTCAAGCCTCCAGAAATGAGGGTGTTCGAACTGCTGATGGCAGTCTACAAGTTCTTCAAAAGGCATCCTCCAGAAAGGCTTGTAGCTGGGATGCCATCTGTAGGAGAATTCGAACATCTATTTCGGGTGCTTCGAGGAATCAGCGACTAGCTGATAACCGCACAACCTAATCGAGCGATAGACCTGGTCCGGTTTGTCAAGCGACCAGGTGCCAAGAGTATTTACGTTGAGTACTTGGAAGCGAGTCTCAAATGAATGATGTAAGTATGCACTGTCACTATTTGTCTCAGTTGAGTCGATTCAGCAGATAATTATGCAGCTCACTCTCAGGAACGCAGGGGTTTGCTGGCAAGGAGACCCACTTCGATAGCTGATTCAAAATAAACTCACACTTGTTCGAAGCTGCCAACTTGACCAACTGTTTGCTGCTGGCTTGCCAGAAGTGCACGCCGTCCTGCAACCGATGCCCCGCCATCTCGAGAGTGTCCTCCAACACAAACACCACTTCAATTTGCTTGTATAGAAGTTTGAACAGCCTATTAGCAGTAGCTGCTATCCCCTCGATATCAGAATCGAACAAGCTTTGGAGGCTGAAGATCAAGGTATCGACTGATTTATTGACACTTTGAACAATTTTGTCGTTGATCTAGTCCGAGAGCTCAACGTCTCTCTAATATTTGTCAATAGAGAAGTATCGAATCGTTTTGGACATCCTCAGTAGCCTCACTATTCTCTTGTTGAGCTGTTATTGGCTTGATTTGCTTCCGAGTACTTTCCGGATAAAGGAACCAATCTACTTGCTTTCGAACTTGCCTTTGAAAATGTTCTATGGTTTGGGAGTAGAGAAGTCTAAGAGGGCTAGAGTAGGTGGAGGCTGCTCAACCGACACTCCCAATATCTTCTTCTTGTCGGGGTTGGCTGACCCCTCGATCCAGAAGAGGTAGATCTCTTACCGGAAGATTGCTAGCACGCTCTAGAGAATGTTGAGCTGCTTCTGAGACTCCTCAACTCGATAGGCTGAATCGATTAGACAGACAAACACCACCTTCTCAGTTGCTCTTGCTGTCTTATACAACTCGTGGGTGAGTTCCTGTACTGAACTGAGCATTGCTTCTTTGATTGCTTTGCTGGTGTTTTCATGGTCGTTGTAGTTACATGCAACTTTGACAAACCACTCTAATCTAGTGGTAAAGCGAAAATAGAGCAATGTCTTATCCTCATCCTCGAACCATTAAGGGTACTCTTCTCTCAGTAACTGAGCTAAGTCGGGGTTGCTGATGATCATGAATTCTGTCTCTCCTCCTAACTCGCTTCTGGCGATAGATCTCATCATGTTCGCCATTGCATGCGACTCGTCAATGTCTTGAGAGATGAAAAGGAATAGGCTCTGAGGCCTCTGCTTGTGTTCGTAGATCATGCTGATCAGCTCGTCCACCTCGATATTTTCACTTACTTAGGAAATGGGGTTGCTTATGGAATCGATGAATAGTTGTACTCGGCTGGATAACATTAATCCACGGTAACGATGTTCCAGTACGTCGCTTCCTTCCTTCTTCAGCAAGATCAGGTACGGAAACCTCACGATTCGAAATCTCTTTTGGAGCTCAGGATTGGTTTGCAGTTCACATCTGTAAGCTGTCACATTGTGAGCCTCGAGTAGGCTCAAGACCAGCCTGATTTAGGGTTCGTTGGAGTGGCAAGACAGACACGCCTTCAATGTGAATATTATTGCTAGTCCTCCCGATGGTACTTTCTAGATGATCCGCGAGTAGTTGCTGTCAGCAATGTACCGGTTCCCTTGGAAGTACAAGTCGTGACTGGCGACACCAGCATCCATAAGGTATTTGGGTAAGGTCACAGCTGCTCCAGCTCTGTTGACTATAGCCGCTAACAGCAACAAGCACCCAAACATTACAATTCACATATAGTCTTCAAGTAGCTTGGCCGATAGTCTGCCGTTTGTCTTGCTCACAACGTTCTGGCTCTACCTCAGTTACTGACGGATGTCACTGAGCTCTGTCTCTTGCTGTGCCTCTGGTGTGAACGTGAATTTGTCCGGTGGTTTGATCAGACGGAGGTCCTTCTGAAAGGTACGGTAGGCATCGTAAAAGACGGCTCCAATGTTACCGTATCGCCTCTTTGAGAGCTCATAGTTCTTATAGGTGTATGCCAATCCACCTGCGATGGACATAAGCAGCATTTCGAAGCAGATGAGTGTATTCTACATGCCAGAATGTCTTACTTAGAACTTGCTGACGATAACCTTGCCGTCGAAGACGGGTGAGTTGCGGTCGAAGCACTAGAAGACTGGTTCTTCGAGCATCCCAATCACCAGCTTCTGCCAGAATGTGAAGAACAGTGTGACTTTGATTGTGAGAAACTTGAGCATCGGAGAGTACGGAGCCAACGGTGTTTTGAGTGCATGATAGAACAGAACCAGGTAGTAGAGTGAGTACGAAATGGAAGTCATTACGGTCCAGTTGATCACGGAGGCAACGACCGGCTACATTACAGCTTGCAATACCGCCCAGGAAAAGTTGCGCTCGAGGAGGGGGTAGACAGTCATCATGAACAGTGTTGCGAAGGGTTTGATCACCAAAAACTGGAGAATGTACTTCTTGCAGCGATACGTAAAGTGCTTTGCTTTCTTCCAGCTAGTCAGTTGATACGGTTTTTGGCAATAGTGGAACGGCCAGAAGTGGCTCACCTCCTTTTCGTTGGCAATCATGATCTTGTACAGCTTCTTATCCTCAATTTCGTCCTACATTATGTTGGTGCATACCTTGTCTTCGTTGAAGGCGAGGTACGCGAATATGAGATAGAAGAACTCGAACAGCAGGATGGCTTCGTAGACATCTCGGGTGAGTGTGAGGTAGGCCTCGGCATTCTGCATGTATGCTATGGGTTACAGGCCAGATAATGGAGGACATGGAGGTGATGCAGTAGAAGGGCGCCATGAGCAGGATGACTGAGCTGTAGTAGCCAAGCACTTACTGATGATCTTGGACTGGAAGTAGGGGTTATTGAAGTGGCACATGTGCAAGTAGCAGTTCACCAGACTGATGATGATGGTCAGCAGCGAAAGTGCACCAGCTGCACCCATATCGATCAGGATGCTACTTCGTTGGCACTGCTCATCGCAGTAGAATGGGCAGTGCGCCGGCACATGCTCCGCCATAATAACTTGTATTCAATATCGTTGCTATGCGTCACTTGTTGGCCTGCAGTTCCTCCCGCTCGGCTTTCTAGTTGTGCAGGTAACACTTCTCGGACTCGATAACGAAGTCCTCGGCGTTCTTCATTTCCGAGAAGGTCACTTTTTGGTTCTTGCAGACCATGCTCACCAGTTCGTTGGAAGACACGAAGGTAAGTGCCACTCCCGTGTCAGTGTACCTCCCCGTCCTTCCAGCCCTATGGATGTAGTTCACATCCGAGATTCCGGTTTTGTTGCGTGGTTCCGAATAGTTGATGACCATCGTGACGGTTCGGATATCGATACCTCGTCCAATGGCATCAGTGGCGAGCATCACGTTATACTCGCGATTGCGCAGCTTACGAATCCTTTCGGACTTGGTGTACTGACAGTCTTCGGTATGAGCATGCTGTCTGAAGGTGTTACACCCACAGCTACCATGGATGTACCCTACCATGAGATTCCCCTTGGAAACTTTAGAGGAGTTCACAGTAAAGCGATCCTGCTCCTGTTTAAGCGTCGCGTAGAAGCCACTGAGTTCCTGCTTGCTGTTGAAGAAGATGATCATCTGGTTCTTTACTGACTTCTTTGCGAAGATTTCAAGTATCTCCTTGATCTTTTCGTCCCTCCCCTCAGCCGCTTGGTAATAGTGTGAAACGCCTGTGAGTGCAGTATCACTGTTGTCCTCCCTAAGCATGGCTATGATGTCGAGCTCCACAACATTCTTCGATGGCAAGTGTGTTTGGATGTACTTCCTAAACTGAATATTTGGTTGATAGTCGTTGTCCTGTTCGTTGGGATCGGAGTTGCCAGTAGCCGAGCATACAATGAACTGCATAACTTCATTCCTTACGTTGGCATTAGAGCTTTCCGAAAGCTTTTTGAGCAGTGGTGTAAAGTAAAGTTCGCTGTTTTCTTTTATATCATCGCACTCGTCGAACACTACCCACTTGAGCTCAGTCATAAAGTACTTCACTTCAGCAATCATTTTGCTAGTCTTCTCGGTTAGTCCCACAACAATGTGACCCCATTCTTGGATATCCTTGTAGATTCGACCGACTACAACTAACTCAAACTCTTACTGTGCAGTTTCCAGCCGAATGTGTTGTTTAAGTATTCGCTGTACTACACCAAATACGTGTAGATTTGCTCCATCAGGGTCTCAGTAGGCACCACGATCAAGGCTTGAGGTTGGGGTAGCAGTTGCTCAGTTTTCATGGTCGTATTCATGCGGAAGGTCTTGAAGGGAATCATGTGGTTGACGGAGTTTAACACTGGAATCAGGAACGATAAGGTCTTGCCTGAACCATTAAAGCAGTAGATGATCAAGCACAAGTCCACGAGTCCCTCTTCGAGGATAATCTCACAAGCCTCAGCCTGCACGGGAGTGGGCTTTGTGAAGTTCTTCCAGAGCAGAAGTTGCTTAATCTCCTGGCGTAGAGGGAAGTTACGGAAGTAATGGCGACTGCCCTTCTTATCCTGAATGTAGAGCTTCTCTGTCATAACTAATATATGATTCGGGCAGTGAAATACGCCTACATTAACATCCTCAAGCGCAATCCAAAGGGAGTGAATCGCTTCGATTACATGGACAAATACGTGGCGCAGCACAACCACGCCATCATCAAAACCAACATCGATTTCGAAATGAACAATACCATTCCAAAACATTTGTTTAATCAACTCCGAGAGGAAAAAGAGCAGAAGGAGGAGACAATTGCTTTTGTGAAGTCCAATCGGTACGGTACTTTCTACAACTTTGGTCAGGATCCGATAATGTCCAATGACAACGAGCTGGTGAATGAGATCAAAGGTAAAACATTTTGGGGATGGATGAAAGAGGCACTTGACAAGAAACAACGAACGGATTCACACTTGCTCGCCATCACGATCATCTTTGGAGCATCCTTGTTCCTCTTGGTCAACGTGCTGATCCATACACAAATGGAGATGCTTCCGCATTCCTCAAATGATAAGATAAGCGTCAACCCATAAAGGTAGTACACCTACCCAATTCGCCGGGCGAGCACTGAGATCGAACGTCTCGGCAATGAAATTCGTCGGACGACCACAGAGTACTAAGAACTCCTCGACAGCAAACTTATCGAGCGAAAATGATGCTACTTCGGATGGTTAGTTTGCTTATCGATCACAGCCGTTCACAGGTCATCAGGCTCCTACTCAGACTCTTCCTGTTTCTTCCGACCACGCTTTCGGCCTTTCTTCTCTGGCTTCTCTAGTTTTTCGTCTTCTTCGTCTCCTTCCTACTCAAGTCCGAAGTTCTCTTCGGTCCTGCGCCTCCTATCGAGCTTTTTCATCTAGCGCTGGAACAGCTATTTCAACGGAGTGTTTTTTGTGGCATCAGGCTACATGTCCTCTACAAGCATCTGCAACTGGGTGCAAAAGTTGAGGGTTGCCTTGTTGTCCTCTCTAAAATGGATAATTCCATAGCATCTCTCTGGTTATCGCTTTTCTCTATCGGTGAGCGTAGGCTTGACCTGTATGATGCCACTATAACTCTTGCCTGCGTTGGTAACTATAAGCTTGCGATCGTAGTATACCTGTTCTTTCGAACTGGTTGTCATCGCAATCATCTCATCGCGAGCTGTAGCCTTTTGTATGGACTCGCTGGCGGCAAGAGGAAGCACTGCCACGCCCATCCTAACAGAAGTGATCGAAACTGGAGTACAAATGAACTTCTTCTCTGTGTTAGTGGGCGTCTTATCCATTAATTAGTATCATTGTTTCCGATGCAGTCAAGCGTCAAAGTCTTTGAGGCAAGGAAAGTACAACGCGAGTTTCCTTACAGGATCGCCTCAGGCGACTACTTCAACGACTTCATCTACCTTGGAGATGAGAAAGGTAAGCTAGTCGCTAACACAGGCAACGTCTACAAGTACCCAATCAAGGCTGACGAATCCGAAATTGTGCAAAAGTCAGTGAAGGATGATGCCCGACAGCTCGGCACTAAGAGCAAAGTGGACAAGATCATATCGTATGTAGAGACCGGTATGATCATTGTCCTTTCTGACGAGAGGCTATTCGTGTTCGATTCTGCTCTGAACAAACCAGAGTTGCTCAAGGAGAAGGTAAGCAGATCGCTTATTTCAGGTCCAGGACTTCTGCCCAAACCAATCATTTGGGGCTCCATGTAATTTGGGTTTGGCAGTCACCAGCAAGAAGAAAGAAGGGTTTATCCTCAACTGGAACTCAAGTCTGAGGAAGTTCGAAGAGGCTGCAAAATTCCTACTCAGTGAGCTGCCGGGGTGTCTAGGATATACACGCAACCACGTCATCTTAGGGCTCAAGAAAGAATACCAAATTCTGAATACGCAGGAAAACTTCGCGGTGAAGAAGATCAGCTTGGAAGGTAACAATGCGAGCAAACTCAGTAAAGAATAACCCTTTCTTCAAGGTGACAAGCAGAGACGAAATTCTGTTCTTTCAAGACAGCATCGGCATATTTATGTCGCCTTAAGCCACACCAAGGGAAAGGAATCCATGTGTGCTAGCCACGCCCAAACCTGTCGTCGACGTGGCGCTTTCACCTAATTTTTGCTTCGTGCTGTTCGAGGGCATCGTTGAGATATTCAACACCTACGATCCAAAACAGTTCGTAGCAGTCCAAACTGTCGCACTTGCAGGATGCAGGGGCATCACCAACGGACGTGTATTTGGCTATTCCAAGGAGGACTTGATCTTCCTCTACGAAATATCGTTCGAGATCCAAATTAAAACACTTCTGGAGCGGTGCAAGGTTGACGAGGCATTGTCAGTACTGAGACAGAACGTCGGGTAGAACACCCCAATGATCAACCAGATCAAGCTCGATGCGATTTGGCCACTAATAAAGAAACTGCAACTGGAGAAGGCCAAAGACATAATGAAGGAGATCGATTTCGATGTGAGATAGCTCATCACACTGTACCCCGAATACCTCAGCATCGGCAACCAACAGAGCATGAAGCCTCAAAAGACAATGGCATTGTTCATTGCTGAAAACCTGCAGGAGAAGCAACTGCGAAAGGAAGAAAGCGAAAGAGAAACCTTATAATCCAAGAAGCGGGCAAAACTGTTCCTGAAGGAGCTTCTTGAATTTAAACGTGAGAAGTTCATTGCGGAAGCAACCAAGCAGCACCTCAAAGAGAAACTTCACTACCAGACTTCGAAGTATTCGCAGAGCGGCGTGAAGTTCCAGGATGCAACCCTAGAGGAAATACTCGAGATGGTCGATTACGCACTCATCAAATACTACCTCGAACTTGGGCTCTACAAAAACCTCGAAGAATTCCTCAGCAACAGTCTGAGAATCTACTGCACCAGCCTCTACAGCGACTTTGAAAGCGACTTTAGGTCCAGTAAACTCAAATAGTGGGCGACCCTCGTGCCGAGACTCTACGCTGCCTTCGGAAAGCTTGACCTTGCTTTAGATGGCTGGCAAAAAGTTAGCTAAATGCGAGACGAGGCTAAGGCGACGATTGCCTGCGAATAAGCTGTGAAGATCCTCGCCAAGCTTGAAGATAGGGATCGAGTAATGAACAACCTGCAGTGGATTTTAAAGCGCAAACCAGAAGTGGGCATGACCCTCTTCACGATGATCCAGTAGAACCTGTTACCCTCAGACCAAATGATAAAATACTTCGAGAACGACGAATCGTAGAACTCAAGGCAATGTCTCTAGCTCTACCTGGAGATTCTAGTTTTGCAGAAGCATACTGAAGAGGAAAGACTTCACACCAAGCTGATCGTCAAGTACCTGGATAACCTGTTCAAGGTGCGACGCAAGGAATCAAAGGAGGAAGTTACTACCCCAGATTTTACAGAAAAGCTAAACAAAATGGTCACTTTCCTCCGCTCTGAAGAAGCCAAGTATGCCTCGGAAGTTGTCTTGGAACGGATCAAAGGCTGTGAATGGCTGCTCAAGGAAGAAATTTATCTGTACAGCCGAGAGAAGAAGCACGATGAAGCTTTGCAGAAGCTCATTCAAAAATCGATGTTCTCCGACGCTGAGAGGTATTGTGAGGAAAACCAGGATCGTACACTCACTAAATACTTCACCAAACTCATCACCCTCTACGAGGTATACATCCAAAAAGGCAACAATGCGGCACTCACGACCAAGAAGTACATCATGAAGTTCCTGCGGGAGTACGTAAACCACTCTGAGCTCGACGCAATTCACGTTATGTAGCTCATCCCCAGCGACTGGATGCTAAACGAGGAATCAGGCGGAGGTCTCTACGATTTCTTGGAAAGTGCCATTAGCCATACTCTCCATCAAAAGCGTAGTCTCAATACCGCAAGGTACCTTTCGGAGATGGACCTGCTCAACGTGGAGTATGCACTTGCAAAAACCAAGCAAGCCAGCGTAAGATTCACCTTCACTAAAAAATGTCGGGTCTGCCACAAGCCGATCGCCGATAAGGTACATAGTCGTTCACGTAGATATTCGTGGTGTTTCCTAACGGAGTTGTTTGCCACCAAGCCTGCGTTAAAAAAGACAAGAGTTCTATTTGTCCAGTTACGGGTCAGGATTTCGAGAAGACCTTCAAGAATTGACATACGTGTGAAAACATTTATGACGAACACTATCAACAGAATTTCTTGACGTCCAAGAGATATGGCCATTTGTAGAAGAGCTGAGTGAGATAGACATTTGGAATGATCCCGATGGTGCTTAGAAGACACAAGCAAGTGATGATGATAAGAAGAACTCCCGGAGCGTTGGGCTTGTTTCTTAGCAGCCAGTATAGCATCACTGTTAGGAGGCCTCCCAAGACGAAGCATATTCCAAAGAACCAACCGACTTCCACCCAAGTTAGCTAACCGAATACTATCGCTTCGATAAGGCTTGACAGACCTATGAACACGATTTGATAGCCCGAGGTGGCACTTGTCACTTTTGGGCTGATTCCTACAGTGAGCATCGAAGCTACCATACAGTTCCCAGAACCCACACCGATGATTCCCTGAAGAAATCCACCGAAAAACCCTCCACCAGTGATCAACCCAAAGTTTTTGCATTCGTTGAGTTTGGCGTCGTAGACGTATCCGATCTTTGCGTAATACTCCAACTTTCTGCAGGTGAACTTATACACAAGCACAATGTACACAATGAAGATGACCACAAGAGCTCCAAAGGACACTCCAAAAGTCCACGAGCATAAGCTGAATGGCACAATTTTGCCTTGAGAGAGAAGCGACATGACTTAGAACACTGCGAATACCACAATGCTGATGAGGATATCTCTCCAATGGTACGTCTTTTCATACTCTAATTGTTTCTGCAGTAACAGTGAATTTTCGAAATCCTCCTAAACCTGCTGTGGAAGCTAGCTTACGTCATCGTTAATGTTGCTCTTCCGGATGGCTTTGCTATCTCTCTGAGGCTCTGACCTTGCACTATCCCTTACCACCAAAGAATTTCTCAGGTTTGGTGATTACTCTCCCAAATGTTGATCTCTATCCCCCATCTGAGACAGCTACACTACCGCCGTATCTTACATCTTGACCGTTTCTTCGGGCTTAAAGTTCTTCGCTTTCAAGGCGAAAAAAACGGTGAGCAGTACGAACATCAAGAAAAGAATAATGTCTTGGTAGAGCAGCGGTATGAACTTCACTAGGATGGAGCCGAGTGTTGAGCCAAAACTCACGCATGGTATCAACAGTAGCACAATGTTGTAATCCACCAACGACGTTGGCCTAGTGGGGTGTCTCTTAGGAATGAGTTGGATGAAGTTGGCTAGAGATGCACCGGTGACAATTGGGTAGGATATGTCAGTTGCCACATTCACAGGATAGTTCAGCAAGTCCATCAGAATTGGGACTTTGAATAGTCCTGCAGATAGACCTCCCACATTTGACAGCATGACACCGAAGACGAGCAGTATGTAGCAGAACGAGCTGTAGACAGTTAACGGGAAGATGGGGTCATGAACGCATATTTCAGCGACGCAGGAAAAGACGTACGGACAGCTGCCATCGGATCCACACCGTAATGACATCTAATCTATATAGGGGGGTTATTGTTTGAGGGATTAATCATTCACGACGAGGAACAGGGCTCATGCCTTCTAGTTGCCTTTTCCTTATTGATTCCGTAAGTTACCTGTAAGAAAGCCTTGGTTTAGGTTTAGACTTCGAAGGTGGGCATCCAGGGGCAATCACCTCTCGAAGCTTTCCATTGTCGTCAAAGTGGAATTTCGTTTCGCTGAACTTTGACTGCTTGGAAGGGTACTTGTTCATTGGTCTTTCGAGATACTCGAGGCTTGGGGATTCCACCATATTTCGAGTGATTTTCATGTTGTCCTAACTGAGGCGCCGCTGTTTCTTCCTTTTCTCCTGCTCAATGGCAATAGCTTCGGCGACTTTTTCAGTATAGGCGATCCAAGCAACACTTTGTCTGTTCGCAATTTTGTAGCATCTCTTGCGTGTTTTGTGGATAAGCTGGTATCGCTCAACGTCGATATCTTTCTTCGGGAACGTTGGAAGGGGTACCACAGCAAATTAATCTCGTAGCTCGCATGAAGTCAAAGGATCGAGTTTAACAAGAGCGTAGATGCCGAGGTTGTCCACGTTTGGGTCGATGACTTCGACGATAGGCTCGATGAAGTCAGGTGGTGCGAATTTGTGCTTATACTTCTTAAATTCCTCAATGCGTTTTTGAATCTCAGCCTATTCTCGTCTTGCTGCTTCCTCGTTGTCAGAATCAGCACGCGGCTCAGGTTAGTTGGGTACTGGGTGCGCTTCAAGGAGCTTTTGTGACTCTTTCGATTTTCTATTCGAGGATTTATCCTTTTGCTGGGGTGGAGATCGGCGTTTGTTACGGGCAGGACTTCGTCTCTCCTGACTTCGTTTGTTGTTCTCCTAGCGATGACTCTTCCGAAAACTCTTAGGGACCTTGTTTGAATAGCTACTCTATTCTTGAATGGCGGCATGTGGAGGTGGTGTCTTCTGAACAACCGCTTCTTCCTCCATTTTTTGTTGAGCATTGTGGCTATTACTGACCACTTGAGATTCTTCTTCAGATTGAGTTGCTTCTTAAAGCTTACGTCTTTTCTCAAGAGCTTCATGTATCATCTCATCCTCCTGACTGTATGGTTGCGAGTTGTCAAAGATTGTTGGGAATTTAGGCTTGTAAGAATAACTATCGATATGCGATATGACCTCTTGAACGTTTATGTCTTGAAGCTCGACTACTTTAACGTGACTTTTCTTCTTCGATCGTTCAGCTTTTGCTTCCTGAGACCTTTGGTTCGAATGATCATGACGGTTTCTCCTCAAGGACTTCTTCACAACCACGATTTCATTGTCGATGATTTTGTGGGTGTATGCCATGCCCAAATGCTCGTTGTCTTTTTCTTTTTTCTATTGTCTATCCTTCTCTCGGTCTCGCTTCTTCGCGACTTTCTTCTTTCTGGAGCTGTTGACTCCTGAGCCCTTGGGGTTGTTGCTTGCATTTCCGGTTCCTTACTCTTCAAAAGCCAACCCTTCTTGGGATACTCTTTGAGATTCACGAAATGCTTGCTTTCTTCTTTCACTTGCCTCCACACTTCTATCGATCGAAACCCTAAGGCAATGTGTTTGCCAGGCATCCTCAAACTCGCTCGCATGGGTCTTGGCCTGCTCTTTATAACGGAAAGCATTGATAACGCTGAAGAAGGGTTCTTCGTGGATGTTTCCTGCAGTATATTTAGCGTAAGCTAAGAGGAATAACCCATCTCTCACAAGGTAGTCCCCGACTTAGCTCCCTCTGGATTTCAAAGGATAGCCTGGTTCAATATCCAAGAAGGGTGAGAAAACCTTTTGGAATTATTCATTTGTCGTATTGTTGCGGGAATAGTAATTGGAGCAGAACAAAAGGAGTGAGTCCACATTTGTCTGCTTGAACGAACCCTCCAAGTAGTCCTTGATCGACCTTTGGTTAATGTCCTAAATAGGGTCGAACCCCTCCTCATCATCTTCCATTTTCTCTCGTTCAATAGGCCCAAGCTTTCCTTACTTATGCACACGTTAAAGACACTTTACATACCCGGCCTGGTTACTGTTACTTTTGGCGGGTGGACAATCATTTAGATTATGCGATTGATTGGAATGGTCTGCTTGTATGCCTGTTTGGTTAGTCTGAGTGTTGGTCCGATCATCGATGTTGTCGTTCTCTGCTGAATGTCCTTCTTTTACCTTTCGAACGTCAACCCTAACGGAGAGTACGGCATTGCTACTTCCCCTCGCTGCTTTGTTCGCTGATGAATCATCGGGGAACTGATGTTGGCTGTGAGGCTCTGATGCTCGAAACTCCGTGATTGGAGGATTAGCACTCACATCACTATGATCGTCAGATAATCGCTTCTTGCTAGTAGATGGACAATTGACATTCATCGAGAGGTTTTGATTACTCTCTTCAATAGACAGTCTCTGCCGCTTGCTCTTACTGCGAGACATCTGATTGCTTTCCTGAGAGGGCTCTCCACCTTGACTCATTTAAATTAATTTCACAAACTATCACTCTGCACCTCTCTTGACCTTGATGTTTCTGGTACGGTTGATCATAACGGCATGCCGCTTTGGCTCCAGCATGCCTCGACGGAAAATTGAGTCGTAGCGTTCTCGAATGACTGAGTCTCTGAGGGGCTGTTTTGATAGGGGCACTGGCTCAAGATCAGGAACAATGTCCTGCTTGTATGTGTAGCGCTTTTTAGCAAGTTTAGGACCGACCTTGATCCGACCAGTTTCCATTTCCTTGCGCAAAGTTTCTTGCTTTTCGAGAGTTTGTTGGTGAGTAAGTTATCCTTTTTTGGCTTCCATGTCAACTTCCTTGGAAATTCTCTTTAGGTGCATAAGTTGATGCTCTTGCTGCTTAAGTTTACGGTTCTGGACGGCGCGCAGCTGTTCCAGCCTCATAATTTTGTTTCGAGCCCTTGGAACTAATCTTTTGATGCGCTTGACTCGTCGAAGCTTGCGTTCGCTTGGTTTCTTCACCTCAATTTCGATGATTTGATCAACCATCTCCACGAAGTCCTTTTCGCAAGGATTGTAGGATTCACCACCGACTGGTGTCACAATCGCTGGCACTCGGACTGCTTTCTCATCGATCTTCTTTGAGTGAATGGTAGGTTCCTTCGGCTGGGCAGAGTTCCAAGCATCGAACACCTCCTCCTACATTCTGCTGTCTGAATGTGCTGGCGATTTTCGACTCAGCTCAGCAACTCGCCTCGTCTCGTGCTTAGACAGCACCTTCGGGTCCACCGGCTTCTTGCGGAAGCGGTTGGGATCCAACGGCGTTCTCTTGATCGCCTGGGTATCTTCAACAACCAGAAGCTGGGGGTTGCTTAATTGTCGCTGCTCCCTTAATTCCTGAGTGTGCTTGTTGCCGAGTGTCTCAATGAGCCCACTGACATCAATGTTCTTACGCCACTTCTTCTTGGACTGGCTGCCACTTAATCCGCGGTTCTTAACGAGTTCCTCCATGTTGAATTATATTCTCTAGATAAACAAGTGTATATACGAGATCGTCCAGCCGCCAACCATGTAATAATTTCATTCAAACAATGGAGCGCAAGGTTGAGATTAATATCGACACCATCATCGAAAAACTCCTATCGGTAAGGGGCTCCAAGCCAGGCAAGCAAGTCAACCTCACGGAAACTGAAATACGTGGGTTGTGTCTCAAGTCTCGCGAAATATTCTTCCAGCAGCCCATCCTGCTAGAGCTCTCTGCACCATTGAAGATCTGCGGTACTGACAGTTGTTATTGCAGGCGACATCCACGGACAGTACTACGATCTGATCAGACTGTTCGAGCACGGGCTGTACCCACCCGAATCAAACTATCTATTCTTGGGTGACTACGTCGATCGGGGAAAGCACAGTCTCGAAACAATTTGCCTGCTGCTGGCCTACAAGATTAAGTATCCTGAGAACTTCTTCTTGCTACGAGGCAATCACGAATGTGCAAGCATCAACCGCATCTACGGCTTCTACGATTAATGTACGATTTGGTTGAGGTAGGTCGTCGTCGGTACAATATCAAGCTGTGGAAGACCTTTACTGATTGCTTCAACTGTCTGCCAGTCGCAGCTCTCATAGACGATAAGATTCTCTGTATGCATGGTGGACTGTCTCCCGATCTGCAATCAATCGAACAGATCAAGAAAATTTAAAAACCTACTGATGTGCCTGATTCCGGTAAACTCTTGGCTGATTGTAGGACTGCTATGCGACTTGCTCTGGTCCGATCCGGAAAAGGAAGCACAAGGCTGGGGCGAAAATGAGCGTGGGGTAAGTTATGTGTTCGGTCCTGAAGTGGTGAGCGTGTTCCTAAAGAAGCACGACCTCGATCTGATTTGCCGAGCTCACCAAGTGGTCGAGGAGGGCTATGAATTCTTTGCGAAGCGCCAGCTTGTGACACTATTCTCAGCTCCGAACTACTGCAACGAATTCAACAATGCTGGAGCCCTGATGACTGTAGACGAGTAGCTAGTCTGCTCATTCCAAATCCTCAAGCCAGCTGAACAGAAGATCGCTCAGATGTCAAACCCTCGACCGAACACACCTCCACGCACAAAGACCAAATACTGATTTGCCACCTGCTATTCCAATAATCTCAAGCATTAGTGCACGCATTATTGACGATGACGATATTAATTTATAATATGACGTACCTACACGAATACGTTCGTAGTGACATCTAGTCTCATATGCCGTAGCATTAGTGCTTCCCATAATAAATACTTTCGTTTAAAACTGTAAAGAATGTCCAGGGGAAAGACCAAGAAACAGGGCACCAAGCAGACTAAATCAGTTCAAAAAGAGGAAAAGGCAGCCGAAAAGAAAGGCGATAGGCTGAATGGAGAGTATATCGGTACGATCCACGAGGCTCCCGCTTTTGTGATTGACAACAGGCACATCTTCGGGGGCTACCGCATTAACTACGACACGCCAAGGAAGATCTTCAGAACACTGTTCATGATGCACAACGAAAGCGTCAATATCTGGACACATCTGTTCGCAGCGGTCGCTGTGCTGGCCGTCATAGCCTATGCAATGATGCACATCAACCCATACGTGACTGTAGGGGCCTCAAACAATAGCACAATGATCAGCGAGCAGGTTAAGTAGCACTTGGACAGCTTCGACAACCACACCTTCATTCAGGAAATCACCCAGGGTGCTGAGGAGAAGATCGAACTATTGAAGCATAATTTGAAGGAAGCCTACCACGATTTTCTCAACGCTACACGAAATCGATTGCACCAAACTGACCTCACCATCACCGAGCTCAAGTAGACTCTGGCTGAGCGATTTCAGAGCACTATTTTGAACATTGTGGAGATGAAGGAGGAGTTCGAAACTCATGGTGTCAGTGATATCATAGAAATGGTCAAACACGTGGGCGACAATAGCTCAGTTATCAGCAACTTCAAGAAAGACCTCTCTGCAGTAACTGACAAGTTCATGGAGCTAGCAGATTCCAAGCACGTCGATTTTCTCGATCCAACACACTCACCAAACCCTCAATTTGTCTCTCGGTGGCCAGTGTTTGTGTTCCTTTGGTCGGCCACTATCTGTCTGCTATGCAGTGCAATCTTCCACCTCTTCTACCCAATGTCTGGCAGTAAATGTTGTCTTATGCAGAGGTCAACAAAATATTCAGTCGCTTCGATTACGCTGGAATCAACATTCTTATATCGGGAAGCGCATTCCCACCGATCTACTACGGCATGTACTGCAATCTGAACCTTGCTGTGTTCTACCTCAGCCTCATCGCTGTGATAGCGACTGCAGTCTTCATCACTAGCCTCTTCGAGTGGATCCATACTGAGGGGAACAAGATCTACAAAGCACTACTCTTCGGCGGCTTCGGAGTGTTTTTGATCGTTCCAGTATCCCATATGCTCATCAACGAGTATCTTGGGAATTGGGGAGACTAATTTACATTCATACACAGTGTCCCGCTCGTTGCCGGTGTCGGTGTAAGCTATCTTTTTGGCCTGTACGTCTATACTGTTCAGTAACTATTGCTCTAAATTAGATGCCCCGAACGACACAAGCCTGGACAGTTCGACCTTTGCGGGCATAGCCATCAAATTTGGCATCTCTTCGTGGTCGTCGGCATTATATTCACTTACATGTTGGCCCTGCAGACCTTCGAATAACGCAAGCTCAACATCTGTCCTAACGTGAAGCACTTCTGACCTAGAATCTGATATTGATTTGGATTGGTAAACTAATACTATTATGGAATTCTGCCCCAGACATAGGAAGCCGTGTACTCGCTTTTGTCTGGATTGCCAAGACTTTCTCTGTGCAAGTTGCGAGCATACAACGATTAGGCAACACATGTTCATTTCGGCGGAGAACTTTAAGAAAGCAGCCGAGCATGTGCGAAGTATTGCCTAAGCTGTTAGCACAACAGAGAACAATAAGGTCAGCGACCTCAAAGCAACGGATATGGTGCTAGCCAATCCAGAAGTGAGAGAAATTCCGTAGATCAGGAGGTTAATCGAAGAAGCAGCCAAGGAGGATAACCTATTGATGGATACTGTGCAAATGAGATTTGTGGAAGGAATAAATCCAAACCCTGGGCTAATCGAAAAGCTAATAGAGTATCGGTTCGTCGATGGAGGCGACGATATGATCATCCAAAATGATTATCGTAAGTGCTTTACGAAGCTGTACGACACTCATCGTCGTCTGAGGGATCGCATCAACCAGCACTTTTAGCGAAAGACTGAGGAGTTCGAAGTCATCGAAGAAATACAGCATCCTACAGCAGACTTTTACCGTGGAGGAAATTTCGACAGAGCTGTCAATCCAGATTTTGCTCGTGGTTTCATTCATGCAGTAAACGATGTAGTAGAGCCACCACCTGCGCCATTACTTGTCAAACCTGAGCGAGAAACGCCGATGAAGCCAGTCACCACCACCTTGAGACCAAGCAAACAGCTCCACAATATACTCTTGGAAATAAAGCTGGGCTGCAATCGTCAGTCATACAACGAGGCTCTATTGAAATTCAAGAAGGTTGAGGAGCTGGCCTCTGGGTATCTCACAGAGCCATTACTGCGCATCAAAGCTAAGCTCCTAATGAAAACATAAGACTACATTGCTGCGCTGTAAATCCTTCAGGCCCTTCCAGCTCGAAGTAATAAGGAGCGGTTCTAGCTTGCACTTTGCGAATTCGGAGCTGGTAATCACCAGCGTGCCAAAAAGATCATCGAAGAATTGATTCTTAAGTAGCGTCGTCACGAATATTTCATCCTCATGGGTGACTGCTGCTTCAAGAACCACGATTATATCGGCGCTGAGTAGAACTATTAAACTGCTAAGAAATACTGTCAGACTGGGATGGTATTTGCCCGGCTCGCCAACCTCATAATTGAAAAAGGAGAGGCTGAAAAGTATCATACAGCTCAGGGGCAAATTGCTTTTGCATTAAGCTTTGACTCAAAAGACAGTCGTCTTTACTCGGACAGGGCATATATTTTCAACAGAACTAGTAGCCAACGCGATCGCGCTTTGGAGGACTACAGACTTTCTCTTCAGCATAGACAGCATCCAGTGACCGAGAATAATATTGCAGTGCTCGAATACTGGAAGAACATGAGGAATTCCTCCTTGGATATTCTCAGCAGACTCGCCTTTGCGACCAATGACGCAAGGATCGTAGCTAATTACCTGTTAGTAGTGTTAAAGACAGATGGCACGAATGCTGCGTTCGACGAAGTCCTTAAGTTGCGTGGCAAGTGGGCAGATAATCCGCAGTTCATGCGTGCTGAAGCAACCATTATATACCACTTAGACACCCAGATAGAGAAACTGAACCTGCTGACGCGTCTCCGCAGCTACTATCAAAGACATCGTGAAAACAAGATGGTGGGGCAGCTGTTCTGTAAATTCGCAGCCATGTGTGGCGAGTCAGGTATTCTTTCGGAAGCCGAGGCTGATCTCCGGTGGTTCCTCAACAATGATGGGGAACAGCTCAACAGCATAACCCGAGCCAATCTGAACAACACCATGGGATTTCTGAAAGTTCGCCTAAATCAGCCACAAGAGTCGATAAAGTATTTACAGACAGCTGCGGAGTCACAAGTTTCTGACCAGTACCTATACAACTTAGCATTTCTGCTGCATATCAATGGCCAGAACGACAGTGCTCTCAAATATATCAATCAGGCCATAGCCAAGAACGCACCTTATGCTCGCTATAGCCTCCTCAAACTCAAGATTTTGTGTAGTGACCGCGCAAAGTGGAGATAGGCAGGCTACCTCGTCGATAGAATGCTTCGAAGCCCATAAAATGTAGAGTTCGTTGCCTTCCTCAAACAAGTTCAAGCTCATGTGGCAAATTGATCTGCTTGTTTAAGTATAATCCAATGTGGTCGGTAAGGTTAAGGGGTTTGACCATTCGCTTTGGCAGATAGTTGTCATACCTGCCTACAGTAGACTACAGCCAATCTGGGAAGAACAACGACCATGACTCTCGCAGACACATTCTTTTGAAGATCAAAGATGAGCAGGCACTCAAGGAGATGATCAACAAGGTCTAGTAAACAACTGGCAACCACAATTCACTCTACAGCTTCTATCGATATAATCGACTCCAGCTGGCGCTGTTGGGCATTGCAGTCGGAATGCTTTACATCGGCTACACAATGTACAGCAACATTGAGGTCTACCAAAGCTCGGTTACGGGTAAGAAGTTTGTTCTGCTCGTTACAAAAGAGAAGTAAGAGAGGTTTGCCAGGATACTTGCCAGGTCGTACTCAAAACAGTTCGGGCAGGAGAAATTCATCACGGGGGAAGAGCTCGAGAAAAAGATTTGGCAACTTTGGAACGAGCTAGAACCACCAATAACTTCTCACAAAAGCGACAGCGACCTAACATACAATGTGGATGTGGTAAACGATCGCAGCAAGGTGATCCTAGTGTTGCCTTGCCATAGGATATTCGTTTCGAATGCCGCTCTAGAGCACTATGGGCTTGACAGGATCAAGGTTGTCATCAAGGTTATGGAGGCCTATCTACAGCTTCGAATGCCTGTTCGCCAACTACCATACATTTCTATGCTTGGCACGTTGCTGTCTGGTGATCAATCGGAGTTGTCCCTGAATGAGGAGATTAAACTAAGAAGTATCTATGGCAAGTTCTCCATCAAGCCAATCGAACTCAGTGAATGTGTACAATCGTTGTCATATAATAGGTCGAATATTTGACTAAACAAGATGCGAATATGTCAAAAGAGAGCATCGTTGCAAGCCTCAAGGAAGTCTACAAGGGAGCACAATATGACGTCTCTTCCTTGAGTATCAAACATGTCCTTGAACCGCTCATGGCTTGAATTGAGGATCCAATTCAGGAAGCAGCATCGAAAATAGTTGGCTGACTATGTGTACGTTCCATGAACTGATTGAATTTTTACATCCGAACAAATCATTTAGATTGAGGTTGTAACCGGGTTGCTGTGATGCTTTGGCAGTGGTCTGCATAGACGCGAAGCAGCTTATCACACTACTCCTTGCTCATACAGTCGACCGGCATACCGTGGTTGCAGTCCAAACGCATTGGTGTGCGATACTCATAGGGCTTGCCTCCGAAGTAGTACACAGGTTATCCTTCAGCATAGTTCTTGACGGTTATTTACTGAGCGAGATGCAATGCTGCTGTCCGCCTCGCCACCCCTCCGCAGATTAAGGCAAACAACAAGAGAAGTGCCCAGCGTGCCATGCCTGCTGATAATAAATTTTATAGCAAATTCTTTCGAATCTACTTCGAACGGTATCCACCAATGCCCAATAAAGTCTATTCCCAATTACTCCTGACGTTTTGGTTCAAGGGATTTGGTTAACGCTGTTTCCGCGTATAAACCCAAGGTCACCGCGATGGATTATAAATCTGATAATGAAAGTGTCCTACAGCTTAAAGACCAGCCAGCACACCACCTTCGTAGAGTCGCTTGTCAAGCACATCGAGGAGAACTACGACCTTGAGACTGCCTACAGCTTCAAGCCCCTCCTCGGTAAGATCAACGATCTTCGAAATAAGGCTACGTCGGTAGTGCTCAAGAACGATGCTTCCGATGAGGAACTCGATAAGACGAGCTAACTGGTGTCAGCCTACTCCAAGTATGCACTCATCATCCTGAAACGATTTAATTGGGACACCAACCGTGGTCGGTCGGTACAAGGAGTGCAGATTACTTGGGCCGACTCCTTCCAACCGAACCTGGAGTTCACGAAGAACAGTATTCTCTTCGACATCTTCTGCTGCTACTACAATCTGGCGATCATGTACTTTACCCGTGCACTGCGCCTCAGCGAAATAGATTTGGATACCAGTCGCAAAGAGGGAATGACAAAGGCTAAGTATGCAGCCTTCCTCATCGGTGAGATGAAGGACAAGTACTACGGAGAGTTCACTCAGGTGGGCTTCCATGATACCCAGTTCCCCCATCTCGATATGCTGCAGAACCTATGTATGGGAGTCATTTACAAATGTCTGTTCAATACCTTCCGAGAGAGCGAGTACAAGCTGGGCATCAACAAGATAGCCGCGATTGCTGCCACTGCTGCAAAGTATTACAACAAAGCGTACAATGCCGGCACAGCCTTCTTTCAGAACCCATCGGGTATAAGCGACAAGACTAAAACTGAATTATTGTCGCTAAGCTATCTCGAGTCACTGTACTTCGATACTGTGGCCAATACGAAGTATGCTAAACACTACAACAACCTCTTGGAGAATGACCACTCGCATATCGCAACCGTGATCGCCTACTAAAGGAAAGCCCAACGTCTGATGGACATTGGAATGAAGAACCAGTCTGTCGAGCAGCTGTTCAACATGAACAAACAGCAGAAGAAGGATTTGGTGCAGATGCAAAGCGAGCTCCAGCAAAGCCTAAAAAAGAATTTGTAGAGAAACTTGCAGATCTTCAAACAACCGGAGATCAAGGAGGAGCAAATCCCACCACCAGAGGACATTCCAAAGGAATGGATCGTAAAGTTAGTCCAGCCGCCCAACCTAACAATGGAGAATGAAGGGGACTTCGGTAAGCTTATGTCAGATGAGTCCTATTCGCTAGCCCTTGAACTATCAAACTTCTCTTCAAGCAGGAAGGCAGCACTTGAGTCAAGTCAAAAGAAGCTCGACTAGGAAATCGATAAGGCATTCAACGATTCGTACGTAAACTTCTTCCTGCAGATTCAGGGAGAAACTGCGCAAAGTATTTTATCCGCTAACTTCAGAGACCATACCAAAGGCACTTCAAGAAAAGCTGTTGGATATCCGCAAGAAAGGCGGGAAGCAAAAGATCGAACAAGAAGTCAAAATGCTCAAGGACAACCAAGCTAACTGCCAGCTATGCTTTAAGAATCTGAGGCAGACACTGCGGGACGAGGAGAACTTTGACGGGCAGAAACGCTCGCAGTATGGCAATCAATGGCAGCGTCCGCCAAGCCAGCAACTCAACGGAGAGTATTACAAGAATATCGAAAGTACTCGATAATAGAAACGTAGACCTCGAGGGAAAGTTTAAGATTGCAATGGGTGTGGATGAGAGGATTATGGAGAAGTATAACCGTGCTAAGCCGTTCATCAATACCTTGGACGCCAGCGACGAGGTCATAGCTGCGAGTCTTCCCAAACCCGACTCAGCCAAATTCGTGGAGGCAAACGGTGTTGAGCTCACAGCTCTCAAAGAAAAGACTGAGAATCTCAAAAAACACAGGAACTCTCTGCAATCTCTTGGATTGTAGATTCTGGAGATTCTGCAGAAGATTAACTATCCCAAAGTCGCTAACCAGTCCCTCGCTGAGAACCTCAATAAAGAGCAGATCTTCAAGACTGTCTTCGGAGAGGTCGAAGTGCTCATTACCAAGTTCAACGCTGAAGTACTTTACGAGCTTATTGAAGTGCAAAATTATTAAGGACGAAGTAGCGATCATCACCACCATTTCCCTATCGCTGAATGGCAAAAACAAGGAGCAAGACTCCAAGCGAGACTTCGAGAAGCTGATTAGCTCCTACAATGAGATCAGTCAGCTCTTCGGCGAAACGCAGCAGGCCAGCGCCTTCTACACCAAGCTCAACGACTTCATATCAAAATTAACCTGCGGTATTGAGGATTTCTCATACGCCAGGAAGGTGTCAGGTGAAGACCTTGAAAACAGCATCAAAAACCGTGGGGGAAGCGGCTTTAGACCACCAGACTTCCCGAATATGGGGCCTGGACCTCAGCAAAATAACACTGTTCCTTGCTACTCGGGTCCTCCACCAGGTTCAGGTTTCATGAACAGCCCACCACCGTCTGCCTTTAACTTTGGCGTAGCACAACAGCCGTTTGATCCACGCACCGCTAACGTGAACGACCTCTTCCGGATGATCGGAGACTCATTCAACCAGCTCAACCCCTTCAACAGCAACAGCAACAGCAACCGCAGATGACCTTTGAGTAGAACAAATAAATCACATAATCTTGGACGTAATCATCAGCTAATATTATCTCTTGGTTATCCATACATTGGGTACTGAAGATGAAAGATTATCGTATTTATTGAATGTGGCAGTTGATTGGACTATTACTGCTCGTTGCTCTAGTTGCATGTTACTGGTATACCCGTGGAGTCCGATGTCCAGTGCAATGCGACCTGACGAATAGAGTGGCCATCGTGACTGGTGGCACAAGAGGAATCGGTAAGGAAACAGCCATATCCCTGGCAAAAAATCATTGCAGGGTGGTAATAGCAAGCAGCAGGTACAGTGAGCAGGCTCTTCAAGACATCAAGCTGAGATCAGGTAACGATGACGTGGTCTTTCTTCAACTCAACCTTGCCTCGAAGCAGTCGATCGAGAAATTTGTTGTGGCTTTCAATGCAAAATACCAAAGGTTGGATATCTTGGTGAACAATGCCGGATTGGTCTCGACTGACGATCAGAATGTTCTCACCGAGGACGGTTATGAAATCCATTTCGGAGTGAATTTTCTGGGACACTACTATCTCACACATTTGCTATGGGGCATGCTCGAAAAATCGGACCGCATGCGGGTAGCCAATCTTAGCTCAATCGGTCATAACGATGTAAAGCAGTTCGATTTGAAGCATTTGGAAAAGAAACCTGAGGGACATGCGGCCCGCCTTTCTGGTTATTGTTTTTCAAAGCTGTTGATGATATACATGAC
>ERZ724508.108-NODE-108-length-57683-cov-5.845249_pt1 | contig 57683 bp, 79 predicted proteins | sample MGYA00376041_ERZ724508 | MGnify/ENA primary metagenome ERZ724508 (study PRJEB28724, sample SAMN07190887) | wastewater metagenome | isolation source: effluent of sewage treatment plant in Hong Hong | place: USA: Christiansburg, Virginia | collected 2016-03-01 ...
AACCACAAAGAATAGAGCCACTCCAGCTATAAATTGAGGGCTTTGAATTCCATGGATAATTTAATCTACAATTGTCGTCAGGGATATGAGCAAACAAGCATGCCTGAGGAAAGATTCGAAAATTTGCGTGATAAGGTCGAAGAATCCACCGGAACACGCTCAGTGGGTGTACATCGTGGACTATTACCTCAAAGAAGCGGGTTACATGAACGTCGATGTCGTCGACATTGATAAGCTCACCTGCGGCAACCAGATGAAGGACATCATGAACCGTCATTACGATCTGTTGTTCAGTGTTGCCTGTGGGTGCATTCTCGAGCCCAAAGCTGGAATTGACGTTTGTCAGTACTTGCATGAGAAGTGTGATATTCCATTCGTAAACCCCACCGTGAGGTGTTTCGATCCCTCCCGTGAAGAAATGAAGAAAATCTGCATCCTCAACAACATTCCGACCCCAAAACACGCCTTTGTTTACGATCTGTAAACTGACATAAAGGGGCTGGAATTCTTATAGTTCCCAATGATCGTCAAGCACTACAACAGCACTGACAGTCGAGATCTCACCAAGGACTCCAAAGTCTTCAACAAGGAGCAGTTGGAGTTCCAAGTTAGAAGAATGGTAGGCAAGAATCACGGAGCTCTTGTGGAATAATTTATTGAAGGTAGATAATTCACCTGCTTGATCGCAGACAACTGGGAAAATTTATCGGAACCACTGATCTACGAGCCTGTCGAGTTCATCTTCCACCGGGATTAAACATTCAAAACGGAGGCACTCAAATATGAGGATGGGTAGCACATGAGTGCCATTCCGGTGACTGACCCTCAAATTGCGAAGAATGTCAAGGAGGTTTGCAAGGCATTCTTCAAAGCTATTGAGTTCGAGAGCTATGCCAGGTTCGATCTCCGAATGAACGACAAGGGAGAGCTGTTCATGCTCGAAATCAATGCAATTCCGTGCCTGTTCTATCCACCAAACGATTTCGGAAGCGCAGATGAAATAGTCTCAAAGTCACCAGGAGGACATTCAGCCTTCCTCGAGAACGCCATGAAGGCAGCAGTCGTTCGCTACAATCTTAAGCAGAAGGGATGGAAGGTTGAATATTCCACTTCAACGGGGTACATTTGCAGGAGTACCAGAGCATTCACTAAGGAGGAGTGCGTGTATGACTTCAGCGACAAGCAGATGAAGATTAACCCCTTGAAGAGTCTCAAGAAAATAGCTGAGGCCGAGGCTCAAGTAAAACTCCATCCGCGTTTCTACCTACCGATATCTGATACGTTGGTCATCACGTCCGAAAACGAAATCGACAACTATAGATTCATGCAGCAATCAACCGAACCGAACTGCTGGCTCGATTAGTTCTGCATCCGAGCTCGCAGAGCTATCAAGCCTAATGAGTAGCTGACATTCGACTATGCTACCCTCTATGGCAATGACTGGCGAAACCTCATAGAGAACAAGCAGTAGCGTCTGGAGCAGACCAACTGGAAGAACTTGGTGACTAAGTACGAAGGTCATGTGAGCAAGTTCGTCGAGCTGAAGGCCAAGCAACAGACATGATATATGTCCACAGCATACCTTTTATGATTATTGCAGTTCGAGTGCGCCTGAGCTATTCACGTTCCTTATATACAGTTGGCAAATGTAAAAGTACAGGAAGTTCACAGACGAAAAAACTGGAATTAACCCGTTCATCAGAGCAAAACGAACAACCTCCAATCTTGCAATGAGAGTGCTTACAGGGGTAATGCCAGTTGTATGTCTAGATACTCAAGACCATTGTCTTTATCGTCAAACTCGTATTGGCACTAACCTTGCTTGCGATTAAGGTTGTGGTGGCAATCCTAACGACCTTCGTAACCCAGTGGTCGATTGTAGATGCCATCGTTCATCGACAACCCCATAACAAAGCTCGTGGATAGTGTGCTATCGACTGTCTTTCTATTTCTTGCAGGTATCTACACCCGAGAAGACAAGAGCATCGACGGAATGCGAGCCAAACAACAAGACGCGTATCTGTTCGTATCCAATCATTCCAGTCTACTGGACACGTTCTTCTACCTCATCAAGTAAATATCCAATGATGAAGACTCTCCCCCATGAAGGTCCTTGTGCAGCTTGAGGGCAAGAATGAAGAACTTTCTTACGCAACCGTTTAAGGCCTCGCGTTGATTTGGGCCGTTCTTACACATCAAGGGTTCTATCGTAAAACTGATACCAAAGGCTGCAGTCTCAAACAGGTCTATGAAAAGGCCAAGTCAGAGGACAAAAGATTGCTCGTCTTCTTTGAGGGTGTGAGAACCAACGGACTCGGGGTCCTTTCAATTCGCGAACAACTTTCAAACGATCTCAACGATTTGGAATGCCCGATAATCATCACGGCTGTGAAGTATGCAACCAGCAACTACAACATAAACACCGTCACTGAGGGAGTCTTCTGGAATCTCTACGAAATTCTAACGTCCACTTCAATCCTTCTGAAGAACAAGTGCAGATTGTATGGTAACTATTCTCTTCGATGTAGAAAAGGCCCCAACGACAAGCATTCATGAACTAAACAACACACTCTATGAACTCTACGACATGTTTGGACTCAAACGAGTACGCATTGTATTTCATACAGTTGGATCTTGTTGCTGCCGATTACTTCGATTTCGCAGACTTCTACCAAAAGACACAACGTGCAGGGTACACCAAAGATAAGTGATAGCTGTATGATAGATAGAATCAATCATTCCTCGTCGAACACGTTACGGCGCTTTTGTACTCGATAGCGCTTTTTTATACGCTCACCTTCCTGGATGTCGTGAACTGACGGAACGTCTTCCTCTCGGAGCTCAAATTGGGAGTCGTTGAAGTCGTAGGCTGGTTTACTTTATGCTTTTTGAGGGACGTTGGATGGCTATTATTGGTCAGGTTGGGCTTAGAGGAGATCCATCTGCTTCTGGCTTTCCGCATCCGAGTTATGAGAGTGTTCGGAGATCTACTCAGCGTACACTCTGTTCTTGTTGCGGCATTCGACGATGGCATCGTATACCATACGCATAACGGTTCCTAAGCAAAACAATCCGAAGACGCACATCTGAGCATAGTTGAGTGCTATAAGGATGAACGTGTACTTGAGCCGATCAGATTCGGGAACATAGCTAATAACAGTCAAAATTGCAACCTGTGCAGTCAGTAAAAACTCTGTGAGATATGAGCAGATTGACCATGGAATTGCAAAGGGATTGCAAAGTAGCGTGTATATAAGGAATACTAGCTGCACTCCGCAGGTAACTATGCCTTGGTAGAATGCCATAAACGAGAGCACCACAATCAGCAGCTGTATGAGTAAGCATCTGAGAATAAGCATGGGAATATAGATCATGCGATACCATTTGTAGGTCTCGCGCTGTTGGAAGTCGGCATATAGTACGGCGAAGGGATCCTTTTTGTTGAGTAATTTGGTGGTGCAGGCAGAGACGAACATGACAAATAGCATGATGACATAGAACACAGCGAGGAGACAGGCGAGAGAGAAACTAATGATGTCAGCAGTGGTGAGATGCCCGAAGTCGGTGAGTTTGAGAGATACAGCGACATTAAAGGACGCTTCGGTGGCTGTAAGTAGAATGATCTTGACAGCAACTTTGTACTTGAATATACTCAACCAGTATCTCAAGATTTTGATGGTCTTGGCAAGACATTTTGTTGGCTTCCTCACATAGCGTTTATCGAGGCATGGGACGAGACAGCTGAGCAATGCAATCATGAGCCACACGATCCCGTTGATGATGAGGATATGCATGCAGGTAGTTTGAACTTGGTAGGTGGTGTGGCGGTGTAGGAACAGCGAATCGAGACTTTGCGTGGAATTATCGTACAGCATTCTTCTTCGTGAGAGTGGCTTATTCTCACCATAGCTCGATAAGAAGTTGCCTATGTTAGCCATCCCGAGATACTGGAAAACGATGTCGGTGGACGCCGGTACACTTGCATTCAAGTAGTAGTACTGGCTGATAATTTGGTTGTAGCCCATGAACCTCTCGAAGTTTAGCAGGTTGGAGCTGACCACTCCGACGGCCAGGGAAGTACCAAATACCGAAGCAGAAGAGGAAACTAAGAAACTGTTGGCTGTCGATATTGTCTTGTACAGAGATTTGTCACATATTCCGTTGCTCAGGTCGACTGATCCTTGCTGGCAGTCGCAATAACCCAGAATAGCTTGTTGGTTGCTGTCCCCTCTGAGTGCTTGGCATTTGATGCACGATGAGAAACTACTGTTGGTGCAGGTTTGGCAGTTTGGATGACACTGTACAACGATCGAAGATGAATCGAGGAAGAATCCCTCGGATAGACACATTCCGTTGGACGGATAGAGTCCAGAGTTGCATGCTGTGCAGTAGGAAATATTGGCGATACCCCCTTCCCGACAAACCGAACAGTTGGTGGGGCAGGGATAGCAGTAGCGATCAATTGAGGAAGAATACATGCCGGTGGGACACTGCGCAAGGCATTCAGTGCCAAGCATTGTGTAGCCTTGAATGCAGGAATAACACTGTTCGGATGTGACTCCAAAGCATGTTACGCAAGGCTTGACACAAGAAACACACACCCCTGACTGGGATACCGTAACATTGACTGGACAGTTGAGGAGGCAGCTCCCCTGATAGAAATTGTAGCTGGTATTACAGCTCGTGCACACGACTGATCCGTTAAGCAGCAGACAGGACTGACACGTAGATGGACAGCTGTAGCAGATACCATTTTATTCGTACTGCAACTGTGTGCATGCAGTGTTGCAAGTGTTATTGCTGGGTTGGAATTTATAGCCGGTCTGGCAGGTGGTACAGACTACAGCACTTGTGCATGTGTAGCAATTGTTTGTGCATTTGAAGCAGATATTCGTGGAGGGATATGTATAGTTTGGGCAGGTGTTGATGCACTGGTTCTCGAAGTAGTAGTTGGCGCAGCTTATCGACGGGAGGCATGTGGAAGTGAAGAGCACGAAGCCTGGATTGCAGCTGGTGCAGTTGAAGGCAGTATTGCCACCGAAACAAGTGAGGCAGCTGGTGTGGCAGGTTCCGCACATCGGAATACCTGCTTCGTAGTAACCAGCAGTGCATAAGCATGTGGTGCCTGAGAGGGTTCGGCGGAGGGTTGAGGTGCAGCTCGTGCAACTCAGGTTACCTGAAGTCGTGCAGGTTACACAGTAACCATTACACGCATAGCAAATGCTGTTGGTTGTGTTCAAGTAGGCTGTGGATTGGCATACACATTGGTTCCCACTTAAAACTGTGAGCTGCGAAGTGTTGCAGGTGAGACAGTTTGTGGAGGTACTAACACAGGTGGCACACTTGGGATCGCAACTCGCACACAGCCCTGCTCCATTGTCGAAGTACCCGGCATTGCATGGGCAAGCATTGGCAAGGAAGGACCGACGATTGCTGAAAGTACACGAAGTACAATTGGTTCCTAACACTGAACAGCTCAGGCATGTGTAGCTGCAAGCCGCACAGGTATTGCTTCCAGCTTCGTAGTAGCCAGCCATACAGACGCACATCCAACTCGAAAAGGTGCGATAGGCAGCCGCACTACATGTTAGGCAATTCGTATTAAGGAGCCCGTTGCAGGTGACACATGTCGGGTCGCATGGGGAGCACATAGTTGTGCCTGTATCGAAGTACCCAGCCATACAACCACATGTGCCAAGGGATAAGGCTCTGTAGAGGGTGCTGTCGCAAGATGTGCATACCAAGTAGCTTGAACAGTTCTGACATTTAAAGTAACACAATTGGCACATCTCGCTACTACCGTTGTCGTAGTAGCCTGCTGGGCAAACGCAAGAGGTTCCCGACATTGTGCGGAGGGCTGTCGAGTTGCAGCTCTGGCAGTTATTGATAAGACCTCCCGTGCACGAATCGCAGGAGTAGTAGCAGAGGGAGCACATGGTTATGCCTGAATCATAGTATCCAAAGTTGCATGGGCATACTGCCGAACCGAGGGTTCTTTGAGCTGTGGTATTGCAGGAAAGGCAGTTCGTGCTGCTTGTGACACAGGTAAGACATTGATATGCGCAAACAGCACACGCCGTAGCCCCAGTATCGTAGTAGCCGTTCATGCAAATACAGGCTGAGCTAAATAAAGTACGGAAGTTGGTTGTTGAGTCGCATGCTGTGCAAGTACTGAAAGCTGTGCAGTTAAGACATGTAGCAGTGCAAGTAGCACACACTGACACTCCGTTTTAGTAGTAATGGGTTATACAAAGGCACTGGTTACTGACGATTGTCCTGAAATCTCCAGCACTGCAAGTGGAGCAAGTAGTCACAGTATTACTTGTGCACGTCAAGCAGGTATAGTAGCAGGGTTGGCAGGTAGCGATACCAGCATCATAGTACCGAGCATTGCATGGGCATGAGGTGCCGGAGATGGTTCTCAGGTCCGTCGCAACGCATGTTAAACAACCTGTGCTGTATTGACTACTGCAGTTCTAACATGTGTAGTGGCATGTTCCGCACGTATTGTTTACTCCGTTATCGTAAGTGTGGGTCAGACAGAGGCATCGCCCTCCACTCAGATAATGAGTTGCATCGCAGGAACTGCAGCCAGTGTTCAGTATGGAGGTGCATGTCACACAGTAGTAGTAGCAAGCTGAGCACATCGAGACAAGGGTATCGACGTACCCCGAGTCGCATGGACAACCACTTCCTGCAGATGAACGGTGGTTGCTGGCGTTACAAGCCAGGCAGTTGGTCGAGCTGGTGACACATCCCTGGCATGCATAGCTACAGATAAGGCATCCGGCGACCCCAGCATCGTAGTAGCCGGTATTGCATGGGCATGAAGTCGCTGAAAGGGTTCGAAAGTTAGCCGCTGCGCAAGTCGAACAGGCAATATTGGAACTTCCTGTACAATTTTCGCAAGTGTAGTCACAGACGTAGCATGTTCCTCCAAAATCGTAGTAGTGGGTTTTACAATCGCAGCGGTTCAGGACGATTCCTCGATTTTGAGTGGCATTGCAAGCAAGGCAGTTTGTGTTAAGCGGGCCATTGCATGTGTAGCAAGTAGGATGGCATAGGCTGCAAGTCATTACGGTGGGCCCAACATCATAATATCCCACGTTGCAGGGGCAGGTGTTCCCAGTTTGGTAGCGGAAGGCTGTGGTACTACATGTTGAGCATTTGTTGCTGGTACTGCCTCCTGAGCAAGTTAGGCAGGTATAGTGACAAGTAGCACAGACCGCCACCCCATTATCGTAATATCCTGTATTGCAGAGGCAGCTGCTTGCTGATAGCGTTCGAAACTAAACTGTACTGTTGCAGCTGAGACACCCCGTACTTCCCGAAGTGCTGCATGTTTAGCAGGAATAGTGGCAGGCGACACAATTCGGTAGGGAGTTGTCGTAGTATCCGGTTGTGCAAGGGCAGGTATTCACATTGATCAGCCTATGCTGAACAGTTAGGTCGCAGGCTGTGCAGCTGCTGAAAGTAGAGCTTGTGCAGGAGATGCACGAATAGTGGCATGCAGGGCAGATATCACTTACACCGTCGCTGTAATAACCGAGAACGTTGCAGTCGCATGTGTTTGTCGCTCCGTTTAACACTCGATTCTGAGCTGTTGTGTAACAAGCAGTGCAAGTTGCTGACGTAGATACGCAGCTGTAGCACGTAGCATCACAAGCTTGACACCAGTTGTCGACATCGAAGTACTGTCCGATCCCTGCATTGCAGGTTTGGTTGCAGTACTTCCGATCAAGAGTCAGGTATTTGTCAATAGCGTATCCTGCACAGCTAATCTTCTGAAAGATGATATAGCTAAATCGCATCCGATAATCCGACGGGTTGTTGTTACCCACGAAGTAAAGGACGAGGTTGTAGTTGTTGCCGTTCACAGAAGAGGAAGACAAGTTAAAGCTTCCCTCATCGCCTCCGTTACCAGTTGTATACAGCATAGAAAAACCCAAAAAGTAGACGTATGGAGTATAGATTGGCCCAGCACTGTTTATAGTACCTGAATCTGGGGAATTTCTGGTGCAGCTGCTTGTGTTGTAGAGGCAGCCATAGCTTATAGTCCCTTCCACGAGTACATTAGTGGCATCAGCCGTGATTGTCGTTGATTGATAGAGCACATAGAAGAAGCTGATATAGTTGAGGGCAGTGTTTTCTTGAGATAAGCTATCTCATACCGAAGGCGACTACTGATACAGTGAAGCTTGTGGAGCCGGGATTTCCTCCACCAGTTGTGGTAACCAGCCATCCGACATTACCGTTCCCTGACGGATTCACCACCTAAACTCCTGAGACGAAGAGCCTGACCTTTAGACTTTGTGTGGTGTCCATCATAATGGTTCCACCATAGCTGATCACCTTGGTTGTAATGTAGCACTTTTTAGATGGACTAGTTGATAATTGGCTGCAAGGATTGTCCTGGTTGGTGTTTGCCTTGACATCGTCGGAAGCTGAGTTCATGCCTATGTACCTGCGAAGGTGATTGAAGCATAGAGCACTTCAAAGAGCAGACTTGATTTGACCAAGTAGCTGATCCCGAGCTCGGTCACGACGTTGGATCCATTGGCCGATACCATGATATCCATCGTGGTGGATGTGAAGCTGGGGATAGACAAATCCCACTTCCAGGTTGATCCAGCAAAGTCAAAGTAGTTTCGAACGATCCCCAGACCCGCTTGGATTGTGTTGGTTGTGCTGATAGCTCCAGAAGTATAGGTGATGATGTAGGTCTCATTTCGGTAAGTCGCAGAGGTGCCTGAAACATTAGAAGCACTTCCGGTAAACAATACCACGAAATCTATGTTGGCACAGCATTTACTTGTTTGAAAGTCGGGACGAGTTGGATCTCTGGAGGGTGAACTTAGCAATGCACTACCGATCGTGAGTGTAGCGAGAAGGAAAACCAGCAATGGAAACCCACCAACGTTTATCATTGTCACTGGTGATATTATGATAGAAGGCATGGCTCAGAATGAATTGAGATGAGAATGTCATGCTTATAACCTTGAAGCTGGCATCACGAGACGAGAGTGCTCACATTCCTCAGCGGCGATCAGTGATTCCAACAGCTTCTCTTTTTCACGTTCAATTTTGTCCAGCACAGCTCTGCGCCTCGTAATTCTTTCCTGGAGTTCCTTCTGGAGATCGATGTGCGCTGCTTTGAATTCCTACTGATAGATATCTTTGACTCGTAGGTAGGCACGGTTTCGTAACGTAATGTCGTCTGAAGGCTCTCTATTTATCTTCCAGAAAAGATCTTCATACATGCTGGTCCTTTCTGTTTCTGTGAGGAGCCTCATCCTTTTTAGCTTGCCACTTGCGGGAGGTCGGTTCAGTTTTGCAACATTGTTTTATCGCTGAATGATGGCAGGTAGTTGCTAGCTCTTTCGAATTCTGCGTGTCGTGGGAAGTTCGACAGCAGGTTGTTGAGTCTATTTGCTCGGTTCCCCAGTCTCCTTGACCCTGGAGTGGGAGTGGAACGGACATGTATGAGGCTCGGCATCCTTCTTCTTCTTTTTTTGAGGTTAGTAGTGTCGAAGTCCTAACCTAAATGGTCGGTCCATACAAATATAACAATAAATTCAGAACCTGGTTAGGCAACCGCTGGCGAAACACGCTGAATATTTGGTTCCGGCCCATCTCATCCTGCCTGGCACAGCTGGCACAAGTATTCAGCGTAGCCTGACTAGATATTCGGTAAATGACCGCCAGAACGACCCCTTTGATCGCGATTCGGTAAATTTAGACAAACTTCTCAGTTTTCTGTGAGCCAATGAACCGTTTTACGTTGCTACCCATGGTACTGATCTCTGGCAACACTATCGTTCACATTATAAACGTTCCGCATCGTTATGCATGCTGCTAATAGCAAAACTCCATTGTTTGTTTAAAGGTTGGCCAAAAGTCACCACTGGAGGCAATTAGAAATGGATCGGCAACTTTTCTTGGCCATCTTGGCTCCATACTAAGGTCATTGGACAATTTAAACTGGCTAGTTTGGAGAGGACGCTAACAGATTTTATTAAAGAGTCGCATGCGAACTGGACCCGATAAGATATGCGAACGAGCACACCTGCACCTGGTGCAGTCCCTTCACCTTTCCAAACCACTGTCTATCTTATCTTTCAGCAATATTCTAAACGCTTCTCAAGGAATTCCATTGTTCTTTGCTGATACTAACAATTTTGTGAGTACTAAAGCCTGAGAGCTTTAATGGTCGCTTTGGAGCAAGGTTCCGAATTTCTCAAGTTATATGCACGACCTTTAATGGATTGCCATAATGAAAATATTAATGGCCTAACACCAACAGGATAATCAGCTGAGCCAAGGATTTGACAAGGTTCGAGAGATACCCATTGCAGTCGTTCAATCCAGCATCAGAGAGTTAAACGAAATGATCTGCCAAGGCACTCTGGAGAGTTTTCTAATTAGTCATCTACTTTCTGATGTGCCTGTGAATTAGGATCAATAAGAAGCCGTCCCTGACGATACCCTCCTCTTGAAATTTCCCGAAGTGACCACCGAGATCAATGATGGAGGCAACCAGCTTCATTCTGTTCCCAAAGGCTTGGAGAACCCCTATGATAACCTTCTCCGATATTGATACATAGTTTACGCGAACCCCCTGGCAGGTTTATTATTTTTCAGAGTCTTTGGCGAGGAGCAGAGTTTTTCCGGCTGTCTTTCATTATTAATATTTCATGGTCTCGGCATTGTTTTTCAATGGTTTCCATTAGCTGTGCTCTCTGGCATTGACTCACCAACAATATTCGTTTGATGCTTCACCCTCAGTGATACTTGTCTTCTCTCCTATCCAGCATCAATGGCATATGCAGTAAATTTGATTCAATTGAAAACTGGATACCCCTGCAGCCCCACATTTACCTCAGTGGTATTGATGGGAACGATCGAAGAAAGAGAAAAAATCCAAACGAAGACTCACAAATCTCACAAAAAATCCGTTAAGCTAAATAACATCCAAAGAAACTGATCACAGGTCTCGTTGCATTACTCGGAACGCTCAGCCATAGTTCCTCTTTGAATTTGCAAGTTTCTCTGACTCTCACTCGAAATAGGAAATATCGAAACTTTTATATTGTCAGCTTGCTCCATTCAGAATATCCTCTCCTGCGTTCCTGGCATGTATTCCTCAGCAACTCAAAGTCCTCGTCTTGCTCTTGGCACCGCGACGATGAGGACAACTTATATGCAAACGAGTCATCGAACGAATACATCTCTCCTCCTTTTATCTGAAACTGCACGCAACCAAGACAGTTACTTCGGCTGTTTATCGGTCACAACCAAGTATGCCACCTCGCTTGTAGAATATCTCAGTTACTCTTTTTCGATGATACCCACAAACAAGTTCAGAGGCGAGCCTGAGCAGGCATGTCTGGTCTGCTACTCGCCGGCAACTCTACTGTGCCGCTTGCATCCCGCGAGCTATGTTTGCTTGTGATCAGGTTAGTCGAAAACCGTAGAGTTCTCTGAAGTCCTCGTCAAGAATATTTCGTTTTTGGAGGATGTCTCCAAGAAAATGAATAGATCCACCAAGATGATCACTAGCAAGTCCAACAACAGTGCCATGATTTCACTTCCCACCATACTCTTGGCTGATATCAAAAAGCTGATCGAGGAACAATGAGCTCGGGAGCCCATCGTCCATTGCCACTACCTCTCTCAACTTTACAGTAACAGCCGTTTGAATCCGAGTCTGCTGCCCAACTGATTTCATATTAATTTTAGATGAACACTTAATTATATGTATGTATGTATGTTGAAGCGCATCAGGCAGAAGGGACCCAATAAGAGATAGGGAGTGTTGCCACTATATCTCCTATTGGTATGCCGACTGACCATTGTTTGCGTTGTTCGCTACCGTCATCCGATTTCAGTTTTTATTACGTGGCCGGTTCCACCTTTCAACCGCTAACGGTGTACGTTTCGCAGGGCCCACGGGGACGCTTGAATTCGATTTTTATTACACGGCCGGTTCCGTTTTTCAACCGCTCACAAAGACGCCGCCCGCGAGACTCGAACCTTCATTTTTTCCGAAGAGTATGTTTTAATTATATAGTGCTTATTCCCCGAAGAACACGACTTATGCTCGCAAATCCCTTCTGGAAATGGAAACCAACAAATGGGATATTTATCCACTGGGCGACGCCCTTCACAATGCTCCTGGAAGAGAGAGGTAACCGATTGCAACAAATGGGGGAGTTGGCAGGCAAGCAAACAAGAGAAATCTCAGCGGCATATGACTACCAAATCGTTGCTCGGAGGTTGGGTTGACACATTTTATCGTGATTCTCCGCCTTCGGGTTCCTAATGGTCGTTCAGTCGTTGAGTTCATCTCAATATGTTTCTTTGGTTTCATTTCCAATGTTTTTCATAAAAAAGGTAATCGAAACGACCTCACCAAGGAATCGGGTCATCCGCCTCCTTTGCCGGTCACTTCTTTATTTTGAGTTTAAATGCCACGGTATCGCCAGATCTTCATAATTAAAAGATTAATGGTGGAGTATTCGCAAGCACTCATGATAAAAGGGTAGTTCTTAAGGTTACATGAGACATCAGCAGCAGCTGTCCAAGCCACCATCAGGGAACTGAATATTATGATGGCTGCAGGGACTTTGGAGGAATTTTTAATCGAGCAACTTCTTTCGGAAGACTCATTCTCATGGGAAGAACCACAGCTTGCAACTGGATATCCCCACCACTACGACTTTGAGCTGGCACTGCTTCACAACAGCGAAGACGGTTCGAAACCAGAGCATACTTGGTTCTGCCCAACAAATCCCTACGATGCTTTCATCGAGAACTGATCTTGCGTTTCATATCAACCTTACGATAATGCATATGGTTGGCGACTCGGTTGCATTGAGGCACTGTTCGGATGGGAGGGACGGTTTGGTTTATTTTGAGGTTGTAACAAAATTTACTTCAATTTTCATCGAGTTTGCTGACTGGAGCAACCTAACTTCAACGACCATTGCCATTCGGACAGTTGTACTCGTTCTCTGTTTACTTTCGGTTTGCATGTGAAGGGGGGTCATACATTTTAATCGAAAATTGATAAGATCTAAATACCTACGATGTAAGCAATTTCCATCGATCGTACTTCGCGCCGTTTCACCGACTTTGTGAATTGACTAATAAATTTATGAAGGCTATTCATAAGCTGCTCGGTTAGATGCACAAGTCACACGAGCCTGGTGTCGACTCAAATAGCGCAGTCGTCTGGGTGTACCTTCACCAGCCCCTTGTTTTTATTGTGTGTTAAACGTTTGTGTGTTCTTGGCTTACGCCGAACAATGTCTCGGATGAATTCGCTGGTATTCTTCTCCTCCTACTTGCGCTTCACTCGCTGCTCCTCCTTTTCCTTTTTTAGGATCTGACGAATTTGATACGCCGTCATTCCCTTGAATCGTTCCTCAAGTTCCTCATCCTCATCCGATTCTTCACAGTCCTCCTTATCGGATTCATGCTGTAGATCCTCCTTTTTCACTGCAATCGGCTCGATTCCCTTCAGCTCCTATTCCAAAGTCTTTGCTAAATCGTCAACTTCTAATTGCTAGTTCTTAATTTCGAGTTCGGTTCCTTCCTCGACATCAGCAAGAAACTCATCCTCCTCCTCAGAGTCGTACTATTATTGCTCCACTAACTCCTCTCCTCTGCGCATCTTTCTATTAAGCTCCTGATACTCCTCATAACGCTTTAAATCGATTTCACTGAAGTTGTTTTTGTCGTAGTATCCACTGGCCTTCACCTCACTATCCAAGTTGCACTTCACCTCAATACCCTTCAGGTTGGGCATAGGGAACGATGAGACATCAAAGCTTTTGTTCTATTCACATTCCAGTGACTTATTCCCCATTCTGTCAAAGAAAGTGTAGATGCACTCTACATCCCGATCGAAGTAGTCGATAGCGTTCAAGTGGTTGACCGATACGCATTGCGGGAAGTCGATTACCGTGAGAGTGCTATCCTGCCCTATCATCAGATTGAACTCGTTAAAGTCACCGTGAATCAGACCATTTTCAGCGAACTTTTCAATTAGTTCGATACAGTTTTTGAATACTTTCTCGCAGTTGCCGAGTTCCTTGAGGTGGCACATTGTGACTCCATCGACCAAAGACATGACAATACCGTGACGGTTGCAATCTATTGGGGTCGGAGTTGGGAAGCCATGCTGAATTACATTGAACTGTTACCTTGTGGAGCACCTGCATGAATGAGTATTCACTGGCTGTCGATAGCCTTGATAAGTAGAGCCAGTTGTAGCCTGTTCTGTTTTTTATGTAGTCGCGATTGGACTTGATGGTGCGGAAGGATGTGCGGCCGAGTCTAGCAAACTTCAGCACAACCTATAGCCCCTGCGGGGTTAGGCACTTGTACACATCTGACTCCTTACCAACACCAATCTTGCCTACCACCGACTTAATGACCCCTCGCTTGATGAAGGTCTGCAAGGCCAGGTAATCGTAGCCCTGATAGTTGAGTTTGTACCCATCGTACTTCTTGCTGACATGGCAGATAAACTTGAGCTTGAGTAACTGTCGAATAATTTTGTAGGCATCTCCCGTCTTGAGGTTGGCGATACCGTGTATCAGTGCAGCCGGAACAAACTCATGGTTCTTCATTCCCATTTCGATGGCAACAAGCACCCTCAGCTACTCAGGCGTGATGAACTGCAGATACTTCGTAATGGCAGGACGTTACCGAAGGGTCTAGACGCATTGTTGAATTATTCGCTAATTAACAATTTGGTGGGAACGGTCAACAGTCCAGAACTGCCTTTAACAAAGAATTAGCGCATCAATTGGAAGTTGGGAGCCGTCCATCAGAATTTAATAAATGGAGTTCAACCCAACTGCTGAAAGGAAGCATGAGCTTATCAACGGATACATCAATAGTGTACCCGAACGGCCAAAGGAAAGTCTGTGTAGGTTCTACCTTCGAGGTCTGTGCCTGTTCGAAGCAAAAGATTGCCGAATGAGCCACGGAATCAACGATCTGATCTACCACAAGACACAACATAACAACAACTACAAGGAGGATTGGGGATCGGTGGTGAGTTCCTTTAACGAAAAGCCACTCTATCGAGGCGAACTGTCATACAAATCACTGTATGAAAGTCAGGAAGAGAAAAAATACACATTGCAGGAAGTCAACAGTAGTAAGCCACTGCGCTACCAACTGAGAAGAGAGTTGCATCGCAGATAGTTCGGGAAGTTCATCGAGCTGCTCAAGAAAGAACACCAAACCAACATATTCAAAGAGGAATTTTTGGAGGAGGAGTACTACAAGGTAGGCTTCAACAAACTGATGACGAGGATCAAGTATGGCCACCTGATCGAGTATATGTGCGAGTAAGAAGAGTCCAAATTCTTCAAGGTTAAGTACAACAAGCAGGGCTATATTGCAGAACGGCTCTCCAATGAAGAAACTGTCAGCGAATGTATGGAGCTGTACCGAAAGTATTTACAGGAAGTGAGACCCGAGAAGATTGTTGAGGGTCAGCTGCGAGGTTGGATGTTCAAGAACAACAACAATATCCGGCTTCCACCGATGAACATGCTCCTGACATGGCTTAAACTGGATTTTAGTGCCTTTGTAGCTTTGCTCTCGAAATAGCTCGCTGTTTAAGGGTTGCTCGATGAATAGATAAATGTGAAACTGGAGACTGATAGCGGCGCAGCGTTGAAATTCGCATTGCAGTACATCGAAGAAAGTCAGAGTCCAGTGATTGAGTGGACTGCCATCGTTGGATGTGTCAACCAAGGGCTTGGAACCAACAATGCAACCTTGTCGGAACCACTCAAAGGTAAACTCGCTGCTTTGGGATACCCTATCTTCTATCTGCCAATGAGTGTATTCGTCTACAACCCCAAATCGAGCATCTCGCAAGCTTCGATGCATTCATGCGAGTGTCAAAGGTAGCAACCTATTTCAACCAACTACCACACACTCGCTAAGGAATACAAGTTTAATCCATCAACCAAGACTATTATGCTGTTCACCTAGAAGGAAGTCGCGAGCATCGAGAAGGAGTTACTGAGTAACCCAATAGTTGGTGTAGATGTCGAGGGCCGACTCAGAAAGAATGCGTCAATTGAAATCGTGCAAGTCAGAGCGGTAAACTGCATATATGTCTTCGATTTTCTTAGTGCTGATGCTGAAGGTCGATCGTCTATGACCGAGCTACTGAGAAAGGTATTCCTTAATGCCGATATTGTCAAAGTATTCCACGATAGTCGGCACGACTCGTTGGCCATTCACTAAGTCTTCCAGTGCTGCATCGTCAATGTACTCGATACCAGCGGGATGGATATCATCCAACAGCAGCTTAAACTCCACAATGAGGGGACGCTGCCCACTATGGCGACAGTTAAACCTGCAGGTCTCAACGATTTGCTTCGAAGGTACAATGCACCCAACGGCATCAACCGCCTCAAAGATAAGTTCCACAAGATGATGGCTGATAACTCGAATTCCCAGTACTTCCTCCAGCGACCTGTCGACAGTGAATACCTGTAATACTGCATCAAGGACGTGGAGGACCTAATATATTTAGGCCTGACCATCCACAAACACATTCCTGAACCCGTTTTGAAACACATTGGAGCAAGGTACGCCGGGTGGGGGTACCTGTCCACCAAGTGACTTTTCTTCAGTTGGCGCTTGTTACTAATTATTAAAATATGGACATATAAAGGCACTTGTACTAGCGAGTGTACCTTACAGGGATCCACAACTGGGTCAGCAGCAACAGCACCACTGGCAAAACCTTCAAATAGTTCTTACGGCAGATCAATGAGGAGCTCTGCATGCCAGTCTCATTTGATATTCGCATTATGGAACTTGTCAGGGAGTAAGAGCTCCAGCTCAAAGACTAAGCCAAGCTCCGACTGCTTCACCAGTTTGTGAAGGAGCTAATCAACCATAGTTTCATCCCGAAGCAACGCGGCAACCAACTTCTGATGACTCTTACAGACCTCAATCAGAGGCTGGAAACCTTCCTGGCAAACTACAAGCACATAGAGTGGGAGACAATACTCTCGGAGAGGGTACCAACGTTTTGCAGCAAGCTAATTCGGTACAAGGTTGTCAACCGCAGCATCAATAATTTCTGGGAAATTGTCAGGAAGCACGAATCTATTGATGAGGCCTTACGAATAACTATGTAGCACCACCTCCAAGAGACTGAGCCGTTGCTGGAGGAACTGCTAATAAGTATTGGTAAATCTAATGCTATCGACACCTCTCCCCGCTCTGACTAAATTATTGAAGTGGTTGACTATTTCCGAGGACTGTTCGATCGGTTCGAAGAGACATACTAGATAAAGCTGTAAATAGAGCTGTTCGGGTCCTGCGTCAATGGATTTGGGCTGGCTAACAGTGATCTCGATATGAACGTGGTAGCTGTGGGTATGTCTCTCGACGATGAACCAGAGTTGTTTCAGCTGTTCAGGAAAGTTACGAGCTTTCTTCGGAAGAATCTGGGGAGCGGTTATGAAATCGTACAGGAAGTGTGGAAAAACTTCAGGTTATTGGAAATCACAAAAAAGTACGGCAACGAAGAACTGGATATCGATGTGCTTGTGGGGAGGAAGCATGGCCAACGAAATACCGAAATGCAAAGAAGCTACAGTCAGTTGGATCCAAAGATACGCTGGATGGGCATTCTGCTCAAGCTATGGGGAAAGCATGTTGGCTTTATCGTGAAGTTCAAGATGACAAGCTACGCCGTAATCATGATGATGCTCCACTACCTCCAACGTAGAGGCATCATCGGTAATCTCAAGGTAGGAGCAGATGGCAACAGCTTTGACGTTGGGAAAATCTACAAAAAGAACTTCTCACTCCTCAAGGAACTCAAAGGTTTTTTCAATTTTTACAAACTCAAAGGGGAGTTCTTCAAGAAAGGCGGTCGACCAAAGATCAGCTTGGATCCAGCACAAATCAATAACTTTACTGGCAAGGGCAGTTCAGGCCTCCTCTTCGATATAGTTGATCCGTTTGAGCTCAATAAGAATCTCGGAAAGGTGCCAGTGCACGAGCAAGATATCATGAACTCCTACTTTCAGCAGGCTTTAGCAAACCTTCTGAGTGGTGATTCAAACACTATCACCTCAATGTTTTCACCGGAGTTGCCCAGTAAGCCTTTCATGAACCTCTGAACACTCTGACTATTTCATGAATTCAATGCTTAATCATCGAACCATCACGCACGCCTTCACCGATTCGAGAACTTCTTGATTGCCACGAATAATTCATCACGTGAGATCTTGCTGTCTAAGTTTCTGTCCATCGCATGCATAACTGTTCGGATGTCATCCTCGCTCACCTCCCTTTCAGTGTTATTGGAAAAGAACACATCGCGGATTACAGATATGACCTCCTCGCATTCGAGATAGCCAGTACGGTCCGTGTCATACTGCTGGAACACCTCGTCGACGGCCTTTCGTACATCGACATCACTTATCTTCTGCTTTTTATCCATTGCTATTATAGATTTCTACAACGAAGCAATAACGCTCCCATCAGATGTCTGCCATTGCATTGGCATTGTTACCAGAGTTGCGTGACCTCTCGTATTACTCCTGACGACGGCGTAGCAGGTCCCTCATTTTGTTGAGATCGGCCTGCCTGTTCCTTCGATAGCTAAGATTAGTGGGAGGAGTACTTGAATGAGAGAGCTACTAGCACAACTGCCACCACGAACGATATGGCAAACAATCCAATGCTGATGAACATTGACATCTTCCTTTCGGTAGGCTTTGCGACTTGGAAGTTAAAGCTGTGAACTGTTCGGCAGAACCCTCCAGCATTGATGACATGGTTGTTGGAATCACAGAACGAGCTGTTGAACTCTATGACGATGGAGTGACTGCCCAGAAGTTCAGTTTCGTTCGTGAAGTTATTGGGCTTGAAGTTGCAACGTACCACAGTGTAGTTCTTGTCAAGAGTGAGAATTTGGAATCCATCGACACTAAATACTGCAAGTACTTCAGTGCGTGGCGTCGAAAAGCTTTTGAGCAGGTGCACATTGATGACTGCAAAGCCGTTGAGGAATTTCTTGTTCTGCCAGTCCATAGCAAGCAGTTTCTGCTGGTTGATACTGTGCCAGATTGCCATAATCTCAGTCTCACCCAGAATTAACATCAGTTCGTTGATCATTAGTACTTGCCTTACTCCATCGATCTGGTCGTAGAAGCGGTTTAGGTGGAGCTGACCGTCCTGTAGATACAATTCAGCCACAAAAGTGTCCTTGTTAAGTTCGAACACGATCTGGAAGCAATGGGGCTCGACAACCAGCTGCAACTTCTTCCCATATCGAATGGCGTACGAATTTATCTGCTCAAAGCCAGTCACACTCTTACGGTATTGGAACAACCCGAAAATTTAATCGAGTACCCACAGCGTGTTATCCTCGAGAGCAGCATCACTGGCTGTTATTTGTTGGCCTGCAAAAGCCATTACTTGCCCCTCTACGACAACTTAATCAGTCGAGGTGAACTTATACAGGGTAACGGCTTCATTCCTCACAGCCAGCAATCTATCGTCATACCAGTGCAAGTTCCTTGGAAGCACCAAATTAGCTGATTCGTTGTAGCCTTTCACTACAAATGCCTCAATCTATTTCTTCAGTCGCAGTTCGTAGAGACCTCGTTCGTTGATTAAATACAGTGACCTGCCCATATGGAAGTGAAGAGTGTTCTTCCCGCCGACTGCTACATCCACCTTACCCAACTGCTTCACTTACTTCTCTATCGAAAAGTTTTTCGCGAACCGAACTTGTAACAATCTTGCATCTTTGGTGAGTAGATAGGCTAACCGCTAATTTTCGTCGACAGCGTAGGTTTGCAGTTCCGTGTCGTTTTCGGCCATATAGGTCTCCAGATCGTTGAACTAGAAATCAGCACCACTGATCCAGCACACCTTGCTTTGCTGGTATTGGTTGCGGTTCGCAGCGTAGTCACCCAACAGATCACCTAGAACAGAACCATTTCTTTCCATTACCAGGCCTTCGAACTCGCTGTAGTAGTTATCGTACTCAATGGTGACGTCTTAGCCTAATAAAAACGTGTAGTTGTTGTCGTGCAGCTACTCTGTGAAGATCTGGGGGGTGGGACTATCCTCCATCACGGAGTTCTGGCAGCAACAGCCCACCGCCAACAGTAGTACAAGAGCAAAGTTCAATGTGCTCCTTGCTTTCATTAGGGAAATTTAAAAAATTAGAAATAGGTCGCTGCTTGGGTCACTTGTTCCAGTGGCTTCCGCTGGGGAGGGTGGGAAGTGCCAGCTATCTTGGCGTATTCACTTCTTGCTCGATATCTTGGCGCTTGACACGAGAGCGTTTGAGTTTTGCAGTGCAACTCTTCAGTACCTTCATCCAATCACGATCAAGAGTACCGGTGGTGATCAGGGTCTTCTTTATTGGACTGAGCTGCAGCACGGATGTGTCAAAAGATTCAGTATGTAACCGAGAGCTTGGGCGTTATCGAGAAGATTCGGCAACTTAAGTCCGGATACGTTGGCGAAAAGAGGTGCTGCTGCTGGCAGGTTGCCTCATTAAGGGTTTGAACTCTTCTGTTTTGAGCTTAGTTGAAACTGCGAGCTTCTGGCGTGTCGATATTCCCATCGGGTCGGGTGTCTGCCTTCTGAAGCTGTTATTAATGTTGATGACTTCGTCAATGGGTAGTCTTCGCCGAAAACGGTTTGGTTCAGGCATGGGCTTTCTGTCTTCAATTTAGTCCCTCACTGCAAAGAATTTAGGGGGAGGTGGTGGTTGAACTTTCCTTGCCGTATCCTCCTCCTCCAGTACTTCACGAGCTATGTAGCTAAGCAGCTTCTTAGCATAGGTTTCCTGCCGCTCCCTTACTTCGCTCGATTCCTCCACATTCCACGTGATAGGATACGTGGATCCGACATTGATTTATCCTAGCAGCTAACATAAACTACTATAGACGAGCACCATGTTGACATTGCAGATTATAGTTAGTTGGGGACTCGACGTTTCCGGTTTAATTTACAGGAAGCGGATGTTCCTCATTTTGGTTTGTCGTGCTAGCGATTCGCTAATTAGGTAGGAAAAGTCGAAAGCTGAGACGTCAACTCGCTTATGCCGAAAGTTGAATTGTATGATATCGAAGCTCATTACGTTGGTCTTGCGATGCAAATCCTCACGAGAAAACACACTTGGTTTGCTCTTTGGTTCGGGTAGGTTGAAGTTACAGTTCTTGACAGAGACTTTGATGAGTCTTCCCCGACTGGTTCCGAGGTACAGTGATAGGTGTCTCACTAATCTGGATTTCTCATCAACGGATTCCACACAGCTTTGGCAGTTTATCTCTTCATCCTCTAAGCTGAGAGGGATTTTGAATTTTTTGTTTAAGCAGCCGTCACTGCCCAGCTGGAGCACGAGGATTTCCTGACGATATATACAGAGTAAGCACCAAGTTCCCATCACGAACTGAAACTTCAATAACCCCTCAGATTGAATAGTGAGCTGGTGTGTCAGCGAAAAGGTAGATGCTTCCATTTCCATTACTGAAAGCACAGAACCATCAATTACCGCCAACAACCCTAGGTAGTAGTTGTAGTCGACATGCTAGCAACGGAGTCGACTGATACTCCATACCGTCACGAAAGTATCTGAAAAAGTGCCGACCTGCAGCTGTCTTGAACCCAGTCCCATCAGGTAGTAGTGGTTTGCTTGACGGTTGTAGCTCACTTGTGTATTGTCCTTCCCAACAGCATATTTACAGAGTTCATCGCCCTGCACAGATATCTCTCTGAGCACTGAACGGTTTGAGAGCACTGACAGGCAATCGTTTGTTTCATTGTAGTTTAGATCTTCCACCTCTTCACTTATCGAAAGTATTTGGTCTGTCTTTCCAGTGCGCAGACTAACACACCGAATGGTCCCATTGACAGCCAGGTACAGAGTTTCATCGAAGACGGTCAGTGCCTCCACCACTTTCTTTTCCTGTGCTGCTCGGGATAGAAACTAATAATCTCCCAAGCGATACACCCCCACGACCAACCGCTCATGGAGGCATACTGCGGCATGAATTGTCATGGATGTGTCAACCTTGAAACTTTGATAGCATACCATGTCGACTATGTTCCACAGCTTCAAGTGGTTTCCTTCATCGTAAGTGATGAGAGTTGAAGAGTTGGGTCTCTTCTTTACGAACACCAAGATATTGTAGCTTTCAATGCGTGACTCCTTTTTGGTAAAGTCGCAGTGGATAGGGTTAAGCTAGTAGATGTGCAATCCGAGTTCAAAGCAAGCCACGAACAGCAACTGATACCGATCGGAGTAGCTGATGCTTCGTATTGGGGTGTTCAGCTGGATGGTCAGGGTCAGTTGCTTCTTCGGGTAGCTAATGAAGTGCATCCTATTTCGAGCTGCCACGCAGAACAAAGAGGCAAAACGGATTTATACATACTGAGCCCGTTTATTCTTAGCCAGGTCCTCAACTAAATGTTCGTGTTGGAGTGTTTATATGCTCTTTGTACGTTCACTGTCCCAATAAAGGATGGCGCCGTCCTTGGCGCGCACTGTTATCCACAAGTTGCAGTACTCCAGATAGTCGACATGAAGCATCTCTTCCTCACAATCCAGCGTCAACCCATACCTGAAATTCTCCTTCTTGGCCCACAAAGTCAAAGATTTTCCAACGAGCACTGCGACCTACGTTGACCAAAATCCGTACAGCCTGCTGGTGCTCTGACCATCGAAACGATATTATAGGCTCCAAGTCCTTTACATGTAGCCTGGTGTCCTCGATATTGGAAGTTTTACTCTTCGGTTTCAGTTCTCCGGTTTTTCTGTAGTTCTTGTCATAGACGACGAGTTCCTCTGCGTTGTTGTACTGACAGAACACTAACTCACCGTTCCTGCTGATAGCAAAGCCTTGCAATTCCCGATCGCTGTGGCTTTGTGCCTATCGGTAGTTCAGGGAATCCTTTATCCGAATGTTTTATGCGTGCTTCTTGCCGTAGACCACAGGTGGTTGTGCGTATTGCCTTGCTTCTTCTCGAATGTACAAGGGCAGCTCCTTTTCGTAGATGCCTGCTTCCACTTCACTATTTTTCTAGGTTAATGGAGCTGAGATACCAGCACCAAGTACTGATTGCAATCTGCGAAGGTTACTCGGCTAGACTTTTTGGCTGCAGTGATTTTGCGAAACACATCGACGAGACCCTTGGTGAAGTTAATGCGCTCCTCGGTATTGAGGTGCAGCAATTTGAGAATGCTATCAGTGAAGCCGATGATGTTGAGCTCGTTCGTACCCCACTCCTTCTTGAGAGCCTCCAGATCATCAAAGCTCAGGCGTCTCATGGTTTCTGAGACATATTAGCTATTGCTGCGCCCCGACATCAAAATAAATGGCTAAATACATACACAGGGAACACCATCACGTTGCTGCGGATTGGCAGTCAGACACGCACTCCGCGAGATAGATGTTGAGGAAGCTGAGTTCCTATTGCACTACTGTTTCACGATCAGCCAAAAGCTTTTCTAGCGTATTATTCATGAGAAACTCGTTTTCGAACTCCAGCTCGGCCAGTGTCTTGTTTCGGCTGCTCACCACCATTGTGGTCTCGTCAAGATCCTTGGCTTCGATATTCTTGAGTTTCAGGTTGAGGAGTATCTGCGCCTCATTCTCTTGACCAGTCTACCGAACAAGGACAAATCGCAAGTGGTCCCTCACGAGCATAACTTGCTGCTGCAAGGAACGACTATAGCAGCTTGTCATTGATCGGCTTTAGAGTTCTATGGTCTGGCCGACTTACCACTGCTAGCTGGCTGTTTCGAATTTCTGAATGAAGCGCAGCTAGAGGTCCATAGAACCTGCCTCGAAGCGACTTTCCTTAACGTGTCTGTATCTTAGCTTTCTCATGCAATTGAACGATATGAGCAGCTGTTTCAAATGCTCTTCCTCGACCAATTCATACTCTCTGGTGAGAAGAATCGGTGAAGTCTCCTTAAGAAATTTTATCGGGTATTCGAAGGTAGGTTAGATCTCTGCAACCAGTAGAGATCCCATTCTGCTTTTCACGATGCTCCGAAGAGAACTGCTGGAGCGCTGAAAAGACTGTAGGATCATCTCTGCTTCCCGTGAATACGATTCCGTGCTGTGCTTCTCCAGCAGTTCATCCAGCAACCAATACACTACGTTCACAGTTTAGGCACTGAAGGGCAGTTCGGCGAGCGTCAAGGACAGGAACATCTCCGCTAATTGGCTCAAAGAAGCAATATTGTGAGGCTCCATGAACTTGGTCGGGTGGCTGGATGGCATGAGGAGACCGCATTTGAGCAGAATAGACTAGGTAGTTGAAGTGTATTACGGTATGAATATTCTTGTTGGTAGCTACGGATAGGACCAATTTAGTTATGAGCTGCAGCATCCGATCGTCTTTGGTCTGAGTAGTCAAAGGCAGTACTTTGAGGAAGGACATCAGCATCCCTCGGATTGGATTGGCGATAACCTACTTGCTCTACTGATAACGGCATAGCCAGAATTCTTGGTCTTTGCACCTGTTGAGAAGATCCACGCCAATTGACGAGCTTGTCTTTTGGATTTCGTCCAAGAACAGTTGACTGCACTGGTGCTCCTCATGCGAGCCCAACACCTTCCGGCAACAATAGTCCACATCTTCCGGATACTGGTCCAGTAGGCTACTGTGATTGAAGCTCGAGTTGAATGTACCAGGCAATGCAATTGGCTTTTGTAACACCTCAATAACTTTGGGATCAATTTCAAGTCCGAACAGAGCGAGACAGAGGAACTCGAATATGTCGGAACTGCATTTGAACATCCCCGCGTACTCAAGCAGCAGGTAGAGTGATAAGTTGATCGAGAAAGCTCCTTTCTAAGAACATGTAAAGGCTCCCAACAGTGGCACCAAGACATAGACGACGAAGCTGTTGCAGATAACTGTGTTTATGTGGGGGCGGCTGAGATCCAGCAGGTCCATTAGCAGCAGCGAGATGTCCTTTTGATCCTCAATAAGCTCCGTTAGACGGTGACCTGAACCCTTCGAGAGCACCTCATCAATCTGTTTGCACTTGATATGGAGGCTGCAGGCAAGATGTACGTAGTACACAACAAACGGAAAGGAGCTGAAGTACTCGAGCGGTTCGCCAACTAACTATCTTACAAGTTGGGTTACTTCGCAACAGGCCAAGAATCATGCTGGAAGAACTGGCCCGAACAAGCGATTCAGGGTGGTTGTAGAATCTTGTGGCTTACCAAGCCAGTGGAAACCGACAGTGCCGCTGGTTATAGAACAGTGCGAGCTTGCTGCTATCCAAACGTAGAGCCAGTGGCTTGACCACAGACAGGTAGTATTCAAGGTGACTAGTGCTGCTGTCAGCAATGATCTCACAGAGCAAAGGGTGCGATAGGACGTAAGAAAGGCAGGGAGGCCGGTTGAGGTTGAACATCAACATTGAAACTGCCTTGAGCACTTCCTAGGGGTACACTCGGTATAGGGTGCGTAAGAGATCAAGCCCCTTGAGTTCGCAGAACTATCTATATAGATGCTGCCCTTACTCGAACGTCTAATCGTTTTGATCGCTGAGAAGAATGTACTCGACGTAGCGATCGAGGAGCTTCGGGGTGGCTGGCAGCCTTACTAGTTGTTTTGCAGCTTCTGCGAGTAATTCATGCAGTGATCTTCATCAGCATAAGAGCTACTCGAAGTCGTCGGGAGCGTTGTCCATACGCTGTTGAGGGATATTAAATATTTCGGAGGCATTCCATTTTTACATGTTGGCAAGGTAAAATCAGCGACGCTTCTTGAGATCCCTCGCTGCGTCGAGTATGAGTTCAGCAATGATTTGCTATTCGATGCTCGAGCGTACCTATTTCTGGCGACGCTGGTTGTCGAACTACACCAGACTCTCGGATAGGGACTATTACAGCAGCAGAGGCTTGGACTCGAGTTTGTAGAGTCGATCTCTTAATGGCAAACGACTTTCCTTGGGATCCTCAGCGTCCATTGGAACTACCAAGCTCACTCCGTTGACAAGCGAGTCGGCTGCGACTGTGACTATGCGATCGTAGCGTTTACGCATCTCCTGTTCGAGCTGTTGCTGTGGAAGCCGATGCGAGTTATAGAACGCGACCATTTCGTTGAGGATAATTTATTCGTAGGCTCGGAGAAGACTAAGCTCCTCTTTTTCAACTTCCTTTTACTCCAGAATTGTAAAACCAAACAGGGTTTGCGCAATAGGAGCCTTCGTTTTGAGAAGTTTAAGCAGCTTTCGGACTGTTTGGTCTTTCTTTGACTTGAGCTTTTTCTGATATTTGCTAGTCACCTTCTTAGCTTTTTCGACCGTCTTGGGATCCTTCTCGAGCGTCTTCTTGGGCTCCTCCTCAACACCTTCAGGTGGAGAGTGTGTAGGGGCTGCCTTCGGTGGAGGCTGTTTCGGTTCGGGATAGCTCGGCTTGACATACTCTGTTTGACTGTCTCCAGAATCAGACAGCTCATCGATTAGCGAACTTCGGTCAAAAGCAGGCTTGAATTCGTCAACATCATCGTGGTGCTTTTGGCTGAGAGGTGGAAGATGTTCAGAGGTCAATGAATTTTTCATCGGCTCAACCTCGGGAAACTCGAACGAAACATCCAGAGATCTTTTGAGTGCTTCATCCTTGATTTCTTACAACATCATCTTGGTGAGGAGGTCGGTAACTTGCCCTGCTTGTTTTGCATATAGTCGTGCTTTATCACTTTCCGATAGATTTTGCCAGAGGTCGATGGAGCTGTCCCATGACACTGCTTCTGATATGGAACTTTAGTCTTTTTCGAGAGACTGACTGAAGCTAGGAAGGTCTTTCTTGGTACCCGAGAGCTAATCAAAACGAGCAGAGTATTCAGCAATATCCTCCTCAGTGGTTGGCCGCGGACCTCGCGCATCATTATTACTCTTACGGTTCTTCTTAAGCACATCCATGATACGATCTCTTCCAGTCGACCCAGCGTTTCTTGTAGTCGTCAGTCCCTCGATCAGCTTGCGGATCTGCTCGTCTCGCTGATCAAGCCTTTTTTCCATTTCAAATCGCATCAGCCGCTCCTGGTTCTGCAGAAGACTTTGCATCTTCTTTTCGTACTCCTGCTGCATATCCCGAAGATTCTTGTAGTCGAGAGTGGTCTCTCGGAGATTCGTAATTGCATCGAGAATGCGGCTGAGAATGATGTTGGTAAGCCCATCCTGTCCCTGCCCTTGCTGAGATGGTCCTTGTGCAGGCAGAAAAGAAGTAAGCTTTTGAATCTTAAAGTTCAGGTCTTGGTCATTGACGAGTCGGGTAAGCTCGGACTGGAACCGGTAGTACAGATTGTTGACTCTGTCCTTTGAATAACGCTCTCTTTCCAGATGCTCATCCTTTTTCCACTTTTCCTGAACAGTCTTGGTGCGGTTCATCATTTCGTTGACTTCCTTTTTGACCTTTTCGAGCTATTGCTGCTCAGCGACGATATCCTTCATGTGACCAAACTATTTCTGAAGTCCGTGCTTCACAAACCCAGCTTCCTTGTTCTTGAGGAAATCTTCGAACTACTTCTGGGACTGCCGGTGGTTGATCTCCTCGGCAAGCTTGATGCTCCCAATGTGGGGAGTATGCACTGACTTCTTCTTGCGGAAGCTCTTCGACATGGACTCTTCTGAAGGGTCGGATTGCTGTTGTTTGGCTGGGGTCACATAAGGCTTCACAGCCGAAGCACTACCGCTGGCAGCTTCAAAATCCTCGTCGTACACCTCTTCGATGCTTTCATCGATTGGCTATTCATCCTGTTGCTTCTTCTTCGGTCTTTCAGTTACTTCGTGGATAGATTCGGCAATTGAGTGCCTACTTTTCGAGATTTATTCTTTAATTGCCGACATTGAAGATACACGGGACTGTTTTGGGATCGACTCGTGTATGGACTATCTCACACCGCTCCTATTATCGATGGATTCCCTGATTATTGACTACTTGATGTTGGACTCTTTCATTATGGACTATTTAATAATAGACTCCTTGATCTGCGACTCCTTTTCAAATGAGTCCTGCAGGTATTCCTCCTCTACAACAATCTCTTCCACCATTGAGGTTGAATTATTTTGATCAGCAGCAACTTGGCGATTGGACTGATGGGCTGAAGCTTTAGGGGGTTGTTGCGGGCTTTTTGTAGGCGTAGGTTCCTCCTTAACAACAGACCGATTCTTCTTATTGAACATCGCTCTGAGTCGACCCTCAGCTAGCTGCGACACTTTCGTTTGGTTGGGGACAGTAATATCATCAATCCTATCGACTTGCGGCAACTCTTCATAGTTGTTCTTCATGTAAACCTTGATAACACTATTCCCATCATCCAAGCTGCTGATAAAATTGTCGAGTTTGGGTGGTTGCGGTTTTTCTCCCTTCGGTTGAAGGCTCATTGGATGCTTGATTGTTCTTTCCAAACTGATCATCACATCTGTGTTATCGGTGTCAATCAGAGCCTTTTTTATGATGGGCGAGGGTGAGTAGTAATCGTAGTTGTTAAGGTCTATCGGTCGAGACTTACTTTTCTATGCAGCTAGCCCGTACAGGCAGCTTAGCACCTTATTCTGCGGGTCCTTGGCAAACCTTCCAAGCGTGATGGATATTCGGTCCTAAACAGGGGAGTCATGCTGGAATACTTGCTATTGTTCTTTAGGTTAGGGCCTTGGCAACGGCTTTTTCAGAGTTTTAATGTCGACGGCTTATTCTGCTGCCGAGCTGAGGTGGATGGGCTTGAGTTCATTCTAAATCTGCTTGGCGTTGAGCTTCGCGGAAGCGGTCCGACCTAAACCGCTGTGTTTGAGCGTATTTCCGTTGCGCTTGGTCGGTCTTAACATAATATTAATTACAGTTCTGAAATACAAAAGGAATATCGGCAGCCCATACATAAATAAGGTTGGTACACACTTGTCAATGAGAGGGACGGGGAACAGATTTCTCCAACTTGGAGGACTAGGTCTTGAGCATTATTGCAATCCGCTAAATCAGCTGATCGAACGGCATTTCCATGAGATCGCTGTGTTTGGTCACCAAGCCAATCTTCTGTTCCATATACAGTCGGAGGTAGTCCTAGACAGTGAAGGTCATGTGCACTAACTGAAGCACCACGGTGTCGTCCTCGGTGAAGCTATCTTTGGCTTCTATCACGTACCTCCGGAACAAGAGAAATAGCAGAAACAGTCGCTCCTTGAATTTACTGAATATACTCTTTTGGTCAAGAGTGCGGCTGAGCCTGGGCAGGTCAGGCTCGAATTTCTCCAAGTAAGAATGATATTTGTTGAGGCGAACACCTGCATTTTCCAAGCGTTCCTTGAGTCTTCTCTTGGGGTCACTGAACCTGTTATCCGTCTTCTATGCCTGCTCGATGGCTCCGAGAGCACTCTTCATGCAGAACACTTCCAGGTAAGTCAGAATGTACAGCCAGCTATTCACATACTTCATGTAGTGGATGCTGTTGATGCTTCTAAATACGTTTCCGATGTCTTCGAATTCCCGGTTGCTGAAGCTTTCATCATTTACAGTTAGCAGACTTACGAAGCCTTTCAGGTGCTGCTCCTCACTTACCAGGAAATACTCCAACCCGCTGCTGAGCTTCTCCATCACTTCAGTGATGTCCTGCATGTAGGCGATAGTCTTGGCGTATGATTAGGTTGCGTTCCCAGTGACTCCTGGCACCACGGTACGATAGTTCAGTAATCTTGTCAGGAACTCATCGATGAATTTCGGGCCTGCTCGGTCATTCCAATCCGCCCGATAGAGGTAATTACGTATAGTGATTACATGCTGAGCTACTATCGAATCGTTCCTCACAACACTTTATGAAGGGAGCTTGCTCACTCGATTGGCTTCGTCGTACAATTGCTGGATCGTGGGGAGCTGCTTATTGTAATTGTACATAGACAAATCCATGACTGTTGGAAGTTGTTTCAGCCCCAAAGAAAAGATCAGCAAACTGGAACAAAGCATCCAAATATCTGAAGCGAACCGAGCAGCAACCGGATAGCTCCTGAGGAAGTACTCTGGTGGCTTAAACCTCATTTCTGCAGGCATGACTCGCGTGACTTGGAAGTATTGAGGGGAGTTGTCGGCTGTCATGGCGAATCCAAACCCACCAAGTTTGATGGTGATGTGCGTCTTCCCCACAAGATAAAAGTTTTTTGGCAGAATATCCATGTGAGAGATCTTCAGACGATGAATGTGGTTGAGACTAATCAGAATCTCCTTGAAATCGCTGATGAGTCCGTTGGGTTGAATTTCATTCCTCTTCTTGAGGCTCTATATATCATCGCATCTGCACCGGTAGTCCTCCGATATGATGTAGGCGTAGGGTTTCTTCGGGTCGAAGTTAGCTTCGTAGTATTGCAAGAAACCCATGTATTTTGAGTCCTTGATAAGGTTGATAATTCGAATAGCATTTTCGATGCTAGCTCTCTCAAAATCAGTTAATTCTGAGAGAGTGTACACATCGATATGAGTTTCGCGAATAGTTCCGTTATGCTCGTAGAGGACACTCCAATCAGGTGATTTATGGCCAGAAAGGGGCGTAGCTTGCTTAATTCTCTTCCTCAGCTCAGGATAGGCTTCCGTACACCATTCAAGCGGAGAATTCGCATAAGTGTTCGGTTCGTAACGTGCATAGTTACTGAATTATTTCATGATGATATCCATGAAATTTGCGGGTAGCGCAGGTGAATTAAGCCAGTATTTTATGTAGTTCTCCATCTCCGATGCCTTTTGTCGAAGCCTGTTTTCTTCAGTTTCATCATCCTCCACCCTGTAGGCTATCTTAGGGAATTTCAGAACATCAAACACCATCTCCTTGTAGAAGTAGTAAAAATGGATAATGTCGTGTCTCTTCTGTTCGGGTTTACACTGACTCACAAAGTTATCGAGCTTGACCACCTTGGGCCGGTAGGTTGTATCGTTGGGGAACAGCATTACATTTTGGGTGGATATAGCCCCAATCGCAATCTATTTGCTGTGACAGAAGGCGAGGATTTCTAACACCTTGAAACAAAGATGGAACCTGTTCTTCAGGCTCATCTCCTTTAAAAAAAAGCTCAGCTCATTTTTTTCTCCTCTCAAAGTCCTTAATTCAGCGATTAGCTTGAACTATTCCGGAATTTGCTTATCTTCATGAAGCCCCATCTTCTCGAGCTGCTCCAATCGACCCAGATAGTGGAACACCAGGTCCATTGTGCCGGCTTCCATGAAAACGAAGCCTAGCAAGCAATCCCCCTCTATGATCTTCGACTATTACTTGATTTCGTTTTTCACTATTCCACCTGCTTGTCGAGTAAAACTGTAGATCTTGGGGGTATCGTAGATCTTGACGAGCCTGTCATCGTAGATTTACTTGAGTTGTTTGCACTGCTGGATGTACCTCCAAAGCTGCTAGCGCTCAAAAGCCGTGCGTGCCTTGGAGAGCCTGAGCACACACTTCTTTGATATGTTGTTGGTTAATACAGTGGCTTTGATCACACAGCTTCCAAAGAATTATATTTGATTCGGCATTGGCTCATTCATCAGCCCGTTATCCCACACCAAGGCATCGATATTCTCGATCGCTAGATTGTCAGACAGGCACATGACCTCCTCATAGTACTTGTCGTGAGAAAAGCGACACTTTTTTTCCTGGTAACCTTCATAAACCTTGAGTTGTGCCAACAATTAGGACAAATCTGGCATTCTCTCACCACTATCGTACTTGAGCCCCTTGAAGATGCATTCAAGTAATTTATTTGCATTTTCGAGGTTGGGGATCGTGATGGACGACACCCCACCAGATCCTTTGAGAAAATCTTACTTTCTCAAACTTCGTCTTTCCCTATTCCGAATCGGGTCATCAAAGATTTGTTTTGTAATGTTGTTTTCTTCGAGCCCAAAGAGCATCATAAGGAGTGCCATACAGAACGAATAGATATCCTGCGCTCGAAAGTTTTTATTCTATTCGTCCTGCATCTTGACTTCAGGAGCCAGATAGAAGGGGGTGCCGACTATAGTTTGGGATTTGATTGAGTAGATATTTTACTTATCGTCCAGCAGCCTGCTACAACCCATATCCGAGAGTTTTGCGTCGTAGTGTTCCAAATGCCCCTTCCGCTTCTTCACCAGAAAGTTTTCAGGCTTGATGTCCCGATGGAAGAGGTTGATACTGTGAAGGTTATGCAATCCTCTGCAAGCCTGGTAGCAAAGATCAGCCCGCATGTAGATGGATTTATTGATGAGGCCGAACAGATCAGCCGATGCCATCTCCATTATGATGTACGACCGGTAGATGTCATTGACCAGACTGTCCTCAGCTGCATAGAACTCCACCACGTTCGTAAATTTCTTCATCATGATTAGCCTGGTGTTCTGGATCTCTCTCTGCGCATTCTTCAGTGCGTTATCTGCATTCTCAGCTGTCATCATGTTGATCACTGTGATCTTGAGTGCAACCCTGATGGTCTGGAATTATTCATGGGTAGCCACTTTTCCTTTGTTTGCTGGCTTATAAGTCGCTTTGAAGACTGCTCCCTGCCCACCTTTAGCAATGAAGGTGTCAACGTCTTCTATCTACTTGACATCGTTCAGCCACCAGAGATCCTGGCTTTGTTCTCCTTTCCAACTAAAGCGAGAGTGTCTGTTCACTTCAATCTACATTAACCTTTCTCTAAAATAGTATTATCAAACGATACTTTACAGACTTGAATTGTCAGTCAAATCCACCCGCATCCCTCGGGAACTCTTCCTACTATTCAAACGGCGGAAGGGATACATCACCAACAATTAGGCTATCAATTTGCTGGTAATCATGAGGATATAGCAGTAAAGCCACTTTCAAATGGGTAGGTGCGTAGCAACGACCTAAAGTTAATAATTAATACCAATCTTTAGATGCAAGGAAAAAGCCTCCTCGCCTCTTTGGACGAATCTGTATTCGATAGAGACTCCGAGAGGAATTCAGATAGCGAAGACGACCAGAATAATGATAGCAACGCGAGCAGCTGGATTCCACTCAACCAATCCGCTCGGCAGGATAAGTAAGAGTAAAAGAGCAGTAAACCACCGACTGGGCTGGTTGAGTTCGAGCGAAGGAAGAATTGGGAGTCTTCAAAACCACAGTAGTCGAAGTACTTCGAGACAGCCGGTATTGAAGTGAGTCTTTGCTATCAGAAGATTTGGATGAGGCTCCAGTTCAGTCGAGAAGCCTACGAACATGAACATGCGCAGGTGGTCCCTTATACAAACCTTCGGTCGCCTGAGATTAAAGCAGCGATGCTTCGGCCCGACATACAAACCAAGCTTCAAAGTATTGGCAATGTAATGCAGAGGACATGAAGAAGGGTATTTCCGTTACTTAGTGTTCTTATATCGAGAACCCTGGCAAGCAGAATGAGAGAAGATAACCTTTGCTATTCATACGAGTTCCCGAATGGGGAATGGACTTCGACCGTGAGATGCTTTACTCGAGTGTCCGGAATACACTTTATCAGGGCTCTTCAAACAATCTCAAAAGTAAATGGAGTTGCAAGCTTAGGGATCTGCTTTCCGTCCATGATTAGCAAGGAAGGCCCACTCGACGATCAAGCTTAGATAGTTCTGCAAGCGATAATTGACTTCATCGATGAGACTTAGGATAAGACGTTGGAATCAATTGTACTGCGAGTAGGAAATAAGGCTCAGTTCGAGATCTACTTGGAGATTTTCCGGAGTAAGATCCAGCAACTATCTACCAAGAAGTGACTGTTTTACTAAATCTGAACTAAAGTAAATTAGTGGGAAAGAGATCAGACGCGTTTAGATATTTGTGCCATTCGGCTACTCAGCAGCGGCTTTTTGGATTGGGCCACCAAACGTATTGACTTGGTTGTTCGTTCAATGCTCTCTCTTTCCATTGTCTCTTCAGTCACCAATTTCTTTGAAATTTGCCGAAAGGACTGATTCTTCTTGTCATCTCTTCCCCAGTAATGCCGTTTTTATGCTGCCTTCACCGCCCTCACTTACACCTTGTTCACAGGAGTAAGGTGTTCCTCAGGTCCTACCACAAATGAGGAGACTCTTCCTGGACTCTTTGAAAAAGTCTTAAGCCTGCTTCTGGCATTGGGGTTATTGGTCGGTCTTATCTTCGTGCTTAAATCGAATTTAAGGATATGCACTTTTTCCTGTGAATCTAATCTCTTAATCTCCTCCTCAAGCTCTTGAATTTCGCGATCCTAATCTCCTTCTGGCTGCTTTAAGTGGTAGGCCTTCACTTGCTGAAGCTCCCTGTTGATTTGCTCTACTTCAGTTTCGATGTGCTTTTTGAACTAATCAATCTTCTTCTTCTTTTCACTGTCTTGCGATCTACTTTATTTGCGTGCCCGTAGAACTTCATGGATGTTAATCAGGGTTCCGGATGCAAAGTTAAGATGCCGACGTCTTTCTGTAGGCTCAGCCTTCTGAATCGGCCGGTTGCTACTATGAGAGTCATTTTACTTGTGGTTAGTAGCTGATTCAGTACGCCGAAACGATTGTTGCTGATCTGTGTCCAATGCAGACTGGTTGATAAGGGATGCTTGCACTGATGTACATTGAACGGACACACATATTTGTGTGAGATCAGTGTTTTTAGAGACTGTCGGCACGTTCTGCTCTGTTTGGGTACAAATTTCATTTCTATCAAGTTTCTCATTGTAGGGAGTTTGAATATGCTCCACTGTTTGAGTTACGGAGGGAGTCGACATTCGATGTGGAGAGTAAGTCGGTCTATCGGATTCAAACTCTTGGTGGTTCATTGCTAATCTAGTTTTAGAATGACCTTCCACACGGTTTGATATTGTCGACAGGTACTCTTTTCGAATTGTCGAAAGGACATGCTTTTCGTGTCCGTTGGGTCTATCTGAGACCTGGTGAATCGGTGTGTCAGATTGACGCGTTCCAAATTCAACCACTTTGATTGGTTTACGTAGATAGGCGGTCGACAACCCCGCCGGTTCGCTCCTTTCCGAAAGCCTGAGCACATCCAACAGTTTGATTGATCTTTCATGCAAGCACTTCCCCTGCAGATCGCAAGCATTGGCATTCTCGACTAATATCTCCTTTAGTTCGTTCATGATGCTGGTGTCAAGTGCCATTACGGCAAAGTCATTCAGCCGGTAGTTTATCTTCGTTCGGATCGTGTTTTACTTCGGTATCGCCTTTCAGCTGTCCATACATTTGCGAGAACTCTATTGCCTCATCCACTAGTTCGCACAGTTCGTTGTTCGAGTCTGTCTCCTGTCTTGCATTAGAAGCATACGAAGCAAAAGCTCTTCTTTCCTCTGCTTTCATCTGGTTTCGAATGCGATATTAATTTATCGGTTGAACGTTCCACTGGGAGTCATTAGCTATCAACAACGTATCAAACAGGCTCCCTGAGATCTGTCTTTCCTCTCAGAGGCTTTTTAAGGGTAAGCTTAAGCTTGAATCTCTCCAGTTCCTCTTCGGGGTAGATCGCTGAGATAGTTCAATAATGTACATGGAGCGTTCACAGTTAGTGCTTGTTTCGGAGGAGCATCATAGTAGTCGTCTGGAATGTACGACTTTAGGTCTGGATATGGGTTCACTGGGTGGAGAATCGGAATCTTTAACTCGCCCGAAAAGATAGCTTGTCTGATCTTGGTCTAGTTGTTGAAGATATAACCCATATTCTCCTTCCGTATAAGCCTGTTCATCTCTATTTTGTATTCTTCGTAGCTTTCATCTTCTTCATCCGGCTCGTTCAAAAATGGGCCCTCACGACTGAATTCATCTGCTTAGCCAAGGAGATCGCCCTTGGTAGGCATGGCACCTTCCATTTCAAACTTATCGAAGGCTTCGGTGGCATGACCTTACGCTTCATTCTTCGCCATTCCTTTGGTCGTTATCAAATACTCAGCATATGATTCTTTGGTTAGTGGTTAAAGGACTGAGTTATGCTGTTGGTACGTTAATAGTATCGCTTCACTTCATCGTTGAACTTAGCGATCTTTGCCATCATCATTTCGTGAAGTGCGGCTCTCCCTAACACACCTTCTTAAAGGCTTTCGTTTGACATCTTGCTCAGTCGAGTTTCTTCCTCTCTCTCCAGCTGGCTGATTTGGGGATACAGCTCGTTGATTCGCTCAATAAGCATGCTTTGCTTCAACGGATGCATTTTCTTGCTATTCTCTTGGACATACGTTAGTTCCCTCCGAACTTTCTCTAACTCTGCTTGTAACTTGGTAAGGTTAGTAACCCTCTCTCCTGAGAGTTCCTTAACTCGGAGATATTTTTTCATCTCGTCTCCGACGAGCATCTCTCGCAGATATTCGTTCTCCTTTCGTTGTACCTCAAACATGTTTTCCCTGAGTCACTTCGGAACTGTACATTTGCTTCTCAAGCCGACGTCCGTTATCATACTTGTTCACCTTACCCACCAACCTATGTCGTCCATAGAAATCCTAAATGCCCTGCTCTTTTCTGAGGTTACGCTTCTCTTTCAATACTAACTTCCTCTTCTGCTTCTCGGTTATCTCAGGGCCTTTGTCATTCTCCTTCGCAAGCTCCTCAGCAGTCTCTTGCAATACATTCAATTCGTACTTTGGAAGAACCATGGCTTCGGCATCACTCCCAACCAGTTTAGGAAGTGTTGAACGCGTTTGGTTGGAACTGCCCCACAAGAGATCCAATACTTGATACGTGCCATATTGAGTATGACTTGCCGCTTAAGCTGAACACCCTGTTGGGGATACCAATAGCCAACATGCTCGGTGAACAGTCCGAAGTTGTTCTTGCGGTTGGGTGCCACTACAATCCACCAGCGTGGATGGTTGCGAACGCCTTTGTTCTGCAGCCTAATGGATAGTTTCATGTGGTGATATAGATAACTCTCCGGAAATCACTCCACAACTGACCGCTCCAAGTTACGAAAGAATTCGAGCTCGTGGGCGAATTTCTTGACTTGTTCTTTATCTGGGCTGTGGAGCTCCAGCACCCTGTCGGAATTCTTTATGATGATGCATTCGTCTCGGTTTAGCTTGCTATCGTGCCGCTTCATGCCCTCGCCTAGCTGCCCAACGATGATTTGCTGTATGCCGCTGACCTTAATCTTGTTTATCTTCTTGGTCTATATATCCTTCCAGCAAAGTTATTCCTCGTTCTCAGAGAGGTAGATCTATTTCATCCGCGGTTTGAGCCCTCCTTTGGCATACTTCATAAACTGCTTGTGTTTTCGAAGACTGTCGATAATCTGCTTCTTGGAAAGCTCAGACTCCTCTACGGAAATTGTGCTATTGTTCAGGTCTGCAGGTTGTAAATTGATGACTGGAAGTTCTTTGGGGAAAAGATTGAGCTTGTTGGTTGCAAACGGTGATGGCTACGTCCTGGAGGTCGCTGGGGGGTGTTCGATAGGTCTGGCACTATTTGCATGTGGTGTCGTGCTTAGCAATTGATTGGTCTTGTCGATTTGCTTCTCATCTTCCTCTTCTGAGGGTGGCTTGAATTCAATTCGCTCTTCATCCTTTCGTTCTCGTATACGCTTCTTCTTCTCCTGTATTTACTTGGTGACATCGTCAATTCTTTCCTTTTACTTTTGATAGTTTCTTTCCAAGTCGTAACGCTCGGGTTCGGGTTCGACTACAACGTTGTAAGCTGGACTCCCTTGCTGAGAGTAATTGTTAAAAGAAGAGTTCATAAAGCTTGTGGTTTGTTTAATCTCATCCTTCCGAATCGAAGAGGTCATCTTGAGGTCAATTGGTGGTGTTTTTCTGCTGGTCTATGGCTCTGGAGTCTTCCGTCCCTTGCTGTAATGTACCGAACCTTCCGATTGCTAGTTCGACATTAGTCTGTTTCGATGTGAAGTATTCATGTTCGGCTCCTTAATCGTTACCTGCAACGGGGGAGAAGGTTATTCGATGATCGGTTGTCGGTAGGTGTCGACTTTCTTCGGCATTTCGTTATAGGATGGCTTACGATTTGGCGGACTGACATTGTTGCTTGCGCTTGGTTCCCTTTCCCTTCCAAGTGCCCGAATGGGGGAGCTGTTCATGCTGACATTTGGTGACGTGCTATACTCAGACCAGAATAGTCTTTCCTTACGAGTACAGAACAAGATGAAGCGGTTGACGTACATCCCGAAGTCCCATTTTTTGAGGTGCTCAGCATCATCGAAAGAGAGGAAAAGATAGTCACTCTCTTCTGAATCTCCCTGAAACTCAAGCATCATTTTCCTGTCCAGGTACTTTACCTCTTTGATTCTTTCCAACTTCAGACTTCTCCACACTGCCTCATCCCGATAGATGTTTATACAAGTTGCCTCCAGCTAGCACTGAAATCGAACGTAGTCCACCTTGTGATAGTCTTCCTGACGGACAAATATCTTCGTGCAGAACAACTCAAGCCGCTCCGTGCACCTGAAGATTGGTGAGCTCCTCAGCTCCTCCACCTCACCCTTGAGCTGCTCCACTTACCGGTGCAGCTACTTAATCTCAAGCTCGTTGTTCAGTCGTAACTGTTTCAGCTCCATAATCTCCTGTTCCGTAGTTTTTGCCTCGAGAGTAAAAGCGTGAATGCTTCGTTTACGTTGCTTGGCTGGTTTTAGGTCGTCTATTGGCGGAGGCGACCTGTCCAGAATATTGCGGCGCTTACTTTCTTCTTCGTATTGGTTATGCTCCACAATGTTAAAGGCACTTGTTTGGTTGTTCACCCGAATCGAGTTTGTATCACTAATAGACTCGTACTCCAGATTACGCTTCATTTGTGAAGCGATGAGGCTAACCTGATCCATATGTCCTTCGTTGGCGAGTCTTCGGATCTGCTGGTTGCTGCTCTTTAGTTAGTCCAACCTCCGTTTGCGATCGCTCGGCTCCATTAGGGAAATATAACTATGTTTCGAGTTTGGAGCGGACTAAGAAAACAAGGTCTGTTCTTGCCACTAACAACCGCCTTTTTGATATGGGATCACAGCAGGCATCAACCTTGGTCCACGCCTCGCCCAAAGCAGTCTGAAGTAATTCGAGGAGAATACGAAAACAAAATTCGACGGTTCAGTCCACACGAAAAGATCTTCGATGTGTTCGCAACCCACTACGAGAAAGGCTAACTGTACATGGACTGCATGGATCTGATGCGATCGATCTGCTTCTACAGCTATTGCTGCAAGGTAAGCCAATGTTAATTTCAGACCAAAGTCCCATCCAACTTCAATGCGCCAAACATTATGGAGTTTGTCGGTGGAGAGGATGACAGAATATCTATCTACGACTACTTTAATCTGGTTGCCTTTATGGACAGTAACAACAACCCATAGTTTAGTTGATGAATCCTGGCTGAAGAAGACCGCAGAGGACAACAAGACTCTCAAGGAGGAGTAAATCTACGAACGTACTTGTCAAGTAAGGAAGTGCTCAAGAAAGCCCATGAAAAGACCAATACTTCACTTAAAAGCAACATTCTCTTAGAATCTCGACGAGTGAAGATTGACATTGAGAACATCGAGAAGTCAACTCGAGCTTGCGCCCACATGCTCTTCACTAAGGAGAAGGTAAAGAACATGAAGGATATTCTTGCACTGCGTCGTAAGTTCCTCAAAGAAATTTACAGGTACGAATTCTTTGCGATGCCACGAGACTAAAATGATGCCATCGATTCTCAAGATTTTGCCAAGAGCATCGTTAAGTACATCGACCAGGACAAGATGTCTAAGTTTATTGTTCGAGCCCAGAGCATTTCAATGGACACGAGAATCACCGTCTAGCAGTACATCGGGTTCCACCTCTATCTCCAGACAAAGATTGAACCACTCAAAAAGCTCTGTGCAATGAGAGGAGCGATAACTGCCAATCAAATTCACGAAACTTTGCTCGAGAACATCAAAGAGCACCAAGAAAAATACCATCTCCAAAAGGCGCAATCATTGATCTTGCTAAGGCTACTTGACGAGGACAGCAGCGGATTCGTTTAGAAAAAGGAACTGACAACAGTGCTCAGTAACCTGCGTTACTATTCAACCTCCCTAGCTACTCCACAAAGTCCCTTGTAGCTCATCAGGAAGGACTGGGAAGAGTGGAGGGACAAGTTCAAGCGCATCAGTGATATCATTTCGGAGTGACCAGCGAACTTGTAATTTTACAATTAAAACTCTCAAGAGCGAATGGAAATCAAGTCGCTCCGCTTTAACCGCACATACCAGCTCGACAAGGGTGAACTCATCGGCTAGGGAAACTTCGCAAAGGTACCGCATTGGAAGGAATCAGGTTTACAAATTGTATGATGAGGAAGCAAAGCGATACATCGCTATAAGACGAGTTGTGAAGTCCGAAAGCGATATGGCAGACATCCTCAAGGAACGGAAGATTAACGAGGAGTTACAGAAGGTCACCAGCAACAATATTCTGGAAATATTCGAGATCATCGACACCGCAGAGTTTGTTTGGTACCTCACAGAATACTGCTCTGGTGGTTCGCTATGGTAGCAGCAATCGTAACGTAGGGATGCACTCAATGAAGTCAAGAACCACAAATTCACAGAGCTGGAGACTCTAAACTGTATCTTGCAGATTGCCAAAGGGGTACAAGAGCTCCACAACCATCGAATAACCCACCGGGATCTCAAGCCATAAAATATTCTACTTACCAAGAAGTATGTCAAGGGACAACCGATGCCTGATCTCAAGATCGCTGACTTCGGGCTGAGCACGAAGAACATTATCATGGAAACTGTGGCAGGTACCAAAGAGTACATCGCACCTTAACAAGCAAAGTTTCAAACCTACACAAACGCTGTCGACGTCTGGTCAATTGGAATAATCTTTGACGAGCTCTTACATGGAGAGCCCTTCTATACTGGGGAGGAAAACAAAGCAGTGTTCGACAAAATTGCCAAGGTGGACTACCGTGTGCGAGACGAATCCATCTCAGAACCAATTAAACTCTTGCTTCTCAGTGTTTTGAGGAAGAAGGCTTACGAGAGGCCTATTATAGGCGTTCTTCGATCCAAATTAGAGGACATTGTAAAGGACATGATAAAACCCGAACCGAAGCCCCAAGACAAACACAAATCAACAATCATGGAGGAAACCAAACTTCACAAAGCCTTCTCCATTGTGCAGCGCTAAATGTCAGCTCCCAAGGAACCGAAGGGGACCAAATAAATGAAAGATAAAACGGAGCAGAAAAGCCCAACACCAACTTTATAACCCACAGAAATAAGTGCTGGAGTCTTCGATCTCAGTGAGCTCAAAGAGTACAAGATACCAATTTACAAGTGTGACAAGAAGAGGAATTTCCACCTCGGCAAGAAAAATAAGCGAGAGGAGCTAAGCCGACTATTCGTGCCCATATCTGACTACTACAAACAAATCGAAGCGGAAAGAGAACTTCTTCGAGCGTAGCGATTGGTCCTGAAAGACTTCACCTTCAACCCAAACTGTAAGATTACGCCGTTTGAGATCGACTACCAGCCCTTCGAACGCTTCACGGAACTGAAACGTTAGTTCGAATACTTAAACGAAATAGTGTATGACGAAGCCTATGAAATACGCATTTTGCTCACATAGCACAACCTTGAGAGGGCCACTACAGCAATCAAGAGGGACATTAACGCGGCCCGAGCAGAAGTTTCAAATCAGTTCCTCACACAGGTCGATAACTACGTTGAAGAACTCATAAACAAGTCAATCGTTTGACCACTTCTACTAGCTCGCATATATTATCATTGCCAGCCCTGCAACTGATGGTAAAAGAACAGCTGCTGGTAGATGCTACTGGAGGTCGGTGGCATCTGAAACATCCAAGGTGGGGGCATGGAGAAGTAGGGTTGGAATGCCGAGGGAGCCTGCTCTGGGCGCTGCTGAATTCTTTCCGGGATCTTTTGTTCATCCTGAGCGGAAGGTAGAACTTAGCCATTCAGAATATTCTGTTGGAGTTCCATCTGCGGTATTTTTTCGGTGCATTTGAGTCGTTTTTTGCTTTTATGGTCAGTTGCAACTTTGAGTTGCTGTTTCTGCAGTTTTATCAGTCGGTTGACCTCCAACATCTCCCGGCTAAGGTCTAACAAGCTGTCCTGCTCGTGGATTTCGTTGCTGAACTTATACCGGATGAGCTTTTCTTTGATGGCTGTGTAAGATCATTAATTACCTTAACAGCGCGAGCACAGTTAAAAGGTAAGTGTTCGTTCGCCTGCTCGTCCTTCCTCTGCTCCTGCTAATATACTCAGCAATGCTCTGTTGCCAACTTATTTGACGGGGGACTTTCGGCAGAACTTCTTAATAAATTTGTTGATATGCCTCACTGCGCGGCGGAACGTAGAGTAGAAATGATTTTTTACTGAGTTGTCGCTTCTAAGTTGGAGTCAACCCGTACCTTCCTAGCCTTTTGGCGATCACAGACCAGCTGTTTCCGAGCTCCTTCTGCCACAAGAAGAGCCTTGAGTTGTCCAGGTCGCTCCAATCCTCATTCTTTGCCTTCCCATTCCGAACTATTGGGGAAGGTGTCAGAGAATTCGATTCGTTGCTACCGCCGAATTTGTTCTGATCAATATCCAGCAGTTGCGTCGGGAAAGAAATTGAAGGACGGGGAGATTCCTTCTCAATAACGTCTTGTGCTTCCAGCCCTTTGCTTTCTCCTGGATGATTCATCTACTTCCTATCGCTAATTTATTTAGGAAGCTACAGATTTTAAACATGTGGATTAGTAGAACCACAGTAAAAATCAACGTAAACCCAAGCCAAAGCATCCAAACTTCATCTAAATCCTCAATCGTGCCTCTCATATTTCCATAGCTCCCCAATTGTGAAATTTCGAGCAGTCATTCTTATAATCGGTCATTAACATAAGTTTGTACTGACTGTCCGGTAGGTGATCGTTATTGCGGCCAGTCACCGGCTGTCCCTTGCTGGGAACAGCCTGAACTCGAAGAGTATTAGTAGTGATCTACTGCGTATTATTTTACTTAGAACGATAGCGTAGTTCATTCTAGAACGCCAACACTGGGGAATAAGCTCCTCTAAACTTAAAGCTTTTGGTTGATTGCTTGTACAAATCGATAGCTACGAGGTGCGTTGCGAAAACTGGGGAATAAACCTTGGTTTCGGTGGTTACATGAAGGGTCCTGAGGACTGATGACTTCTGCTTAAGTTGGTATCGCTAAGGGGCTGTGTAGCTATAGACTGCATTGTCCATGGGTGTCTATTTGGGCATTCACCATTCACACCCAACAGCAACTTCACTACTATTTCGGCATGGTCTCAAGCATAACCTGCCGATTTGATATTCTCTCATATTCACAATGAACTGTCATTTATCAAGCAAAAACAGAGGTATAGGGTTGACTCATACATCTCCTCCAGCAGTTCCCGAAGTAAGCAACCTCAGATTCGTCATCTCGACTTCCTTAAGTGCCTTCAATTGCTTTATTTCATGCTGCAGCTTCTTGATTTCTTCGTCCGACCGTTGTGCTGACTGCTCAATTTTCTGCTTCTCCTCTGTGCTCTTTTTCAAAACATATTGACCCATTACGATGAGAAATTGTCCCGGTAAAATGAATACGTAGCCGATGCAGGCTAGTGACCCCGGTAGGGTCTGCACTCCAACCATGTTCACCAGGATAGTCGAAATTATGGGCTCGAAGAGCATCCCGATCGCTGGAGTAATGGGATCTTCAAAGAGCTTGGTCATCATGACCAGCGACAGGAAGAGCCCAAGTCCTAAGATGATGGACATATACATAAAGCCACCAAAATGAAGCTCACTGAAGATTGCCCAGACCCCGTAGAAGGAGTCTAGGTCGAATGTCCCTCCGTTGAAGAAATATGTCGAGAAGCACATGTTGACACACACAAAGATGTTAACAAGTAACATCGAGAGGTACGGAGGGTAGTGGTTCTTGAGATCCGCATTGTAGCGACTGAAGTTACTCATGACGAAGGAAACGAAGAAAGCGACCTGAGTGAAATTAGTTTTACGATATCTGCAAGAACCCGGATGTAGGGTTGACGGGTTAGATAGAACGGGTTGATAACGTCCCAAACGTAACTGGGTTATTCACTTGCGACAAGCATATAGGAGTCGAGCATGACCATAAAGAAGCCGATCATCACCATAACCTGCCCACCCTTCTACAGTTCGTGATTCTTCTCGCCATTGATCATCCTCATGACGCTTAGGAAGAAGTTCGATAGGGCTCCAAGCACCATCGCATGGGAAATGTAGGTCCATTCGAAAGAGGTGAGGATCATCGTAAACCAAAACGAGGTTGCGAATGAAGAGATGTATACCTTCTTGAAGTGCTCGAGCTTAAAAATGTGGCGGAAGCTGTACATGTTCCTTACTTCCTCGTTGGCTGTGCGCCGTTAGTACAGCACAAACGGCACCACCATGAATGTCTGTAGCAGAAACCTCCAACTAATACGGATAAGCTTGGTTGCTTTGATCGACATGATCCAGGGCGGGATCATCGCAGCATTGCAGACAGAGTACAGCAGGATGACCCAAGCTAGATGCCCACCAGTCAACTTCTTGAAAAATAACTACTCACTAGTCATGTCTCGCACGAGCTTGTCTGCTCCGATCTCTGCGAACCTGGATATAGCCAACCAAAATACTTCTTGAAATCGAAGAACTCACTAACGTCAAAGCTGAAGCCTGAACCCACGACCATGCTTTTGACTTATTTTTGTTGAGGCTTATCCTCTTTATGCTTGCGATCCTCCTCATCCCGAATCTTATCATCCTCTGAGTCCTCTCCGCCGAGCTCTACTTCCTCTTCTTCCTCTTATTCGTTGACTCGGCTCAGAAGTAGCTTCTCCTTCAGCTCAGACATATGTAGGTTATTATAACTGAGGGGCCACCAGGCTCTATAGAAAATTCCATAAATGGGTAACAATTGCTCGGTTCTTCAGGGTCGTCCGAAACAACTCTCGATGTAGAACCTTCCTAATGTTAGAAAACTACGGGCCTTCTTACAAACCAAGCTTGGCAGTCGCATTTTTAACCATCGCGAAAGGGAGGATGAGATGCTGAACACTGACTGCGACATCTATGGAAACTGTAAGCCAGTTGTAATGCAGGTATCTTCGTCAAGACTGCCAATGGAGTTGAAATCATTTCCAGCGCGAGTGACTACAACTCGATCAATGTACCATGAGGGTCAATTCAGAAAAGCGAAATTTCCTATTTGGTCGATCTCCGCTTCGGGTCAAACGGTGTGATGGTGGGAGACCAAGCCTTCCAGTATCCCGATGATCCGCTAAACTGCCCGATTTGGCAAGTCGTCACACAGAAGGTATGGAACATTCTCCAAATCAGACCCCAGTTCAGGTGGGAGATATTTTCAAGCTATCCACCCACATCCTCAAGGTGGTGGACATCAAAATGGATGATTTCCCGCACCACCCGATGCAACCAACTGCAAACTTTATCCCTGCGAATTCTGGAATAAAGTCAAGGATGAGTTCTCGAAACGATGAGAAAGTCTGCAAGGTGTGCTACTAACCATAGACCGAAGCAAGCAACCCAATTATCGTGCCGTGCAAGTGCCAGGGAACAATCAAATATATCCATATACAGTGCCTTCGAGACTGGATCACGCACTCACGGGCCTATTCATCAACGACGACGGGAATGCGCATCAAGAAGGACGCATTGGTCTGCACAGTCTGCAAAACTAACTACGAAAGTTCACTCTTCGAAAAGAACAAACAGCTTAGGAGCATTATGCTCGAGGATAAAGTGCGTGCACCCTACATCAAATTTCAAGTAATCTCGGAAAATCCTAATGACGACCAATGTAACTACTCATCACTAATGTAGTCATTATTGTCGAATCGTTTAATGACCAGGACCGGATTGTCATCGGAAGGAAGTCGTCCTGCCAAATTAAAATGGGGTTGCAGCATCTCAGTCGATACCATTCCTTGCTTACCATCGACAGGGAAAATCGTCAGATATTCATTGAGGATATGGGCTCCTCTTTTGGGACACTAAGGTACATTCATGGACCCAACCTCATGACCGTCAAGGGTCAGGTGATGAGAATGCAAATGGGGAACATGGTCATCGACTTGAGTTTGGACATAACTTCGATTTCGAAGACACAACCACCAGTTTACAACCCTTTCCTTGAAGCACCAGCGATAATTGCAGAGGGACAGAAATACATACATACCACCAACAGCTTACGGCTGCTGCCAAGCCATGCAGAATATGCAAGACTATCCCAGATTGAAAACAATGCTCATTGATTCCCTTGCAACAGCATTATATAACTGATGTCTTAGTAGCTCGATAAGAACAAGCCAGGCATCCAGCTGCCACCCATTGGGAAGGCTAAGTCACAGCAGGGCAGTCGCTTCAACATGTCTAACGACAATGAAGTCTTTCGCATGATGACCAACGACAATGCTGACGAGCATGAGAAAAAATAGGCGAAGATCTGGGAGAAGACCACAGCAAACTGTCGTAACAAACTGCATCGCTTCAATAACTTTCATACACCCATCGATGATAAGTACATATCAGCAAATATGTACAATCCCCGTGACAAGAAGCTGATTGAGGTACCATCGGAAGTAATTCAGGACGCCATCGAATTAATCAACCACCGCAAGAAGAATAAGGATCTAGGATCGAAGAAGGAGGTGATTGGGGACATCTTGGAGCAAAAGAAGGAGATGTTCTTAGTGACGATGACCCATGGCATCATTGAAGAAGAGATATCGAGTCTGAAGAGACAAGCCGATGAGAGAAAGCAGGCACTGCAAGAGAGCGAGGAACAGTTGGTGCGGGATAAGCACTAGTTTGAGACCTATCAAGACAAATACAAGGAGGACACAAAGAAGGCAGAAGAAGAATTCGAAAATCAAGTACAGTAACGCAAGCGAAAGGAACAGTAAATCAAGGTACCTACCATATAAACTCAGAGCAAACAAATCATCGTGAACTCTCTCAGAACAGAGCAAGGTCGCAACCAAGATAATATTGTGGCATACCAAAAGTATAAGGTATCGTTGGACCAGCTTCTGCCGAAAGAGTGGGTGGAACAGAAAGAGCAACGCAAGAAAGTCAGGATCCTTTAGCTTCGAGAACAGTATTATCAGCGTTGGCTCGAATAGGAGATCGGCGATATGGAGGTCTCGAAGGATCGTTTGAAACTAACAGCAGCAAAGCGAGAAGAATTCGATAAACGATTCAACCAAGCTCTCATCGATGACGAAATGTATCGAGTACTGCTATTTCAGAGAGGAACTCGATGAGCTCGAGAACGAATAGAAACTGTATTTCAAAGAGCCACATGAACTGATTGAGGTACTCAATGGCTTGGAGGAGGACAGTCTGTTCTGCATTCAGAATGCTCGGCTGGCCTCAGATGCCTACCTGCAGTTGAAAAGCGAGTTCTCCGAGAAGAAGACTGCGCTTTAATCAAAGTACAAGTACTTGCTCGAAAGCAAGGCAGTCATGGATAAACAGCTCTCCGAAATTTAAAGTCAGATCCGGACCCTAAAGAAGAAGAAAGAACAGAACAACTCCAACATCAACGAGAAGGACAACAAGGAGATTAAGTCAATCATTGAGAACGAGTATCTAGTGGTGCGTGATGTGATGCCCAATCTTTTGCAGGAAATTGAAAATCACACAGCACTGTCGCTGCTCAGCCGAATCGAAACCTACATGGAGAGTCTGCTGGAAAGGCTTATCGAAGCCTCGACCGACCATCCCGCAAAGATTAAGGAACTGGTACTAAACAACTTACTCAGCGAACAAACCTTGAAAAGAAAAAAAACAGCGAGAAGCGAGAATAAGTGGCTAACTTTAACAAGGAAGAGGAGTAGAAGCGCAAGTTGCGCAACCAAAGCAAGAAAGAACCAGTCCAACGAACCCTTGGACGAGTAGACATGGCAAGAAGCGCACCACGCGACAAGCAAAAAGTAGTCGAGCTTAAGGTGCAGGACAACCAGCTCGACCAGGATAAGAAGTATCTGGTCGAATGACAGTGATGGCTTGTTGGGCTGCTCTGAACTTTCCTGCCTCGCCAATAGCCCCAATTAATTTTCTGAGTGTTCTGACCGATAATAATCATCAATGGACGACCTTTTCGAACCCTACCTCTCAGACATGTGGCTTTTAGATTAACTAGTCAAGAAGGATTACAGGCGGGCACTGCTCCTAAAACTGCTGGACAATGGGGATGTTGTGGTGACTCTCAGCAGGTTTCTTGACGTTCGATCGCTTACTGACCTACTCTCAGTAACAACATAGCTTATGGAAGATCAACAAGAAGGCACAGTCGATCCTCCGACTCGCAGTCATCGAGGTGAGACTACTGAAGGAGAAGATCAAGGTCATGGAAAATCTCAACCTTAAACGGCAAGGGTTTGCTCGAAGACTAGAGATGATTGAGCACTATCGCAATCTCACTCCTATCCTCAAATTACATGGCAAGTCCAAGCTTCAAAACCCTCAACAAACCTCAAATAAGCAGCAAAAAAAACAGCTGAATGCCAATACCAAAGCAACGACCACTGACTCCGCGCCTCCTTAAGTCGAGAAGGTTCCAGAAAAGCCAGCGAAGCAAGACCTCAAAGCCTAAATCCTTCAAGCCAATAAGTTCGAATAACTATACCACCCAGCCGAGATCGTCATTGACGATCACAAGGAGAGCCAAAACAGAATGGTCGACTTCCTGCTCTACAAAATGGAAAGTTCTGCTCGCCAAAAAGCCATCTCTAAAATCGAGAAAAAGTACTATGAAGAGGTCACAAAAGATCCTTTGAAGAGTCATCTGAAACCTGGCGTCGACAAGCTGAGATCTCTGTACAAATGGGCTCGCCGGCAGTACGGTATCACCCTCTTCCGAGACCCGTAATTTTGATTTGATGCTTATTATTATTCACAGAGCATGACCACCGAAGATAAACAACGCTTTCTCTATGAGGAAATCATCGATGCTGGGCTTGACGCTGAGGAGTTCCAGATGTTCCTCTAAAACAAGAACCCGGAGGCTGGGCTAGACATCACCCGTTGGGAATTTTCAGAACTTAAGAAGGTAGGCGCCTTGTGACGCAGATTGTCAGGCAATTTCAAGCGAAGGATAAGGAGCCTAGTTCACCTGTGAAGACTCAGAGCAGACCACCAGTTGAACAACCGCCACCACCTCCACAGCCAGTGCAGCCAAAAGAGCCGATCACTCAGTCACAGCCATCCCCATTAGCAAACCCAGTAGCAAAGTAACAACCACCGAAACAGCCCGAACCAAAAGTTGGCTTTGGGCAAAAGGTACCGATCAAGCCAAAGACAGCTGTGGAAGAGAAGAAGCCGGAGAAGCCTGTGGCGCCGCCAAAGCAGCCTTAAATATCTCCAAAACCAAACACATAGAAAAAGAAAGAACCCGAGAGGCAGATAACAGCAGAAAAGAAACAGCCTCCTGCGAAGCCGTAGGTGAAGGCAGAGGTTAAACCAGAGGTCGAGGAGAAGCGTCAGCCGGATAGGATAGAACCGTAGCCCGCAGAGGATCAATATAGCAATGTGGATAATCTCACTAAGGAATAAATATTCAGCAGGTCCCTGAACTGTGAGAGGATGGAACTCAGCTTGTTGTTCAATATCGATGTCTCAGTCGAGATTAAAAAGTATGAGATCGTTGAGGGCGGACTGTTTTCGCAGACCTATGCTATCTACACCATCGAGACACCGAAGCAGGGCTGGTCTGTCACTCGTCGCTACAGTGACTTCGTCTGGCTAAGGGAGACTCTAGAAAAGTTGCATCCAGGCCTCCCTATCCCTCCAATTGCGAACAAAAGTTCATACAGAAAGTTTACGGAGAGGCATCTCCGGCGACGAATGATGATAATGGAGACGTTTCTCAACAAAATACTCACCGTCCCCGACTTGAAAGGAGAGCCTGTGATATGCGAGTTTTTGCGTGTATCAGACAATCTGGAATACCTCAAGCTGAAGAAAGCCTTTACGGTTGAATAACGAATACGTCTTGAAAAACTGAAGACACTGAAGGGGAAGGTCAACCTTGTGATCGAACCCAAGATCAGTAAGCTTATTTCCTTGGCTCGACAGAACCTGACCAACTCCGAACCCAAACTCCGGAAGTACTGATATTCCAATTCAGGATTTACAAATAAGCCAAGGCAGTGTCTAAGCTCCTCGACGGCGGTGCGAACCTCCTTGAGAGCATCAGCAAAACATTCCAAGAACTGAGCTAAGAATACAACCTCTTCAATAAGACCTCATAGCTGAACATCAAAAGCTCAACGTCTTACCTGTACGATATCATGAAAGGCCTGACCCACGACCTGGCGTATCCTTCCTCACATACTTAGAAAAACCTTTACAGATCAGTCCGAAATGATCTACAAGCACTTCTATGGCACTTTCAAATATGAGTGTATCAACATGATGTCCATGACGGAGTCACTTGGTAAGCTTGAAATGTCGAGGTGTGAGTACCGTGACTACAAGAATAAGCTGCGTAGGACCAAGGAAAAGCTGTTGTAAGACCGCAACTACGCAAAATGGGGGATGAATACTGTTCAGACAGAAAGGCTGATGACCAACAAGGAAGCCTCTTTCGACAAGAATTAGCTGTTGGGGATGATGTTGCCGAAGGAGACTGAGCAAGAAATCCAGTTCAAAGAGTACTACGCTCTCACCAACTTCCAGGTCTATGAGGAAATCAGTCGTTTTGCTCATCACAACCCCAAGTTTATATCGGGACTGCTGCTAGATATGAGTAAAAAGGAGTCGCGGTTATCAAGTGAGGTATTCCGTTCCTCAACGTAGAGTATGATGCTGTGGGCAGACACAATGACCAACGTTATGTCCTTTCAGTAAGGAAAACGCGTCTACGAAATGGAGATAGCACAGGCTCCAGGCAAGAAGTGAGGAGATTGTATGCACAGATAGTCAGTCAGATTAGAAATCCTCGTCATCCGTGCGCTTTCTAGCCGTCTTGGTTCGGCCTGCTGAGCCTCTTTTCCTCCTTTCCTTCTTCTATCTTGAAAGCAGGAGATCCTTGTAAATGGTGTATTCGTCCTTCTCCATTTCCTCACGTTTATCTTCGCGTTCAAGTGAGTCCTCAAATTCTTGAACGTTGATTCTCTTGCCCTTTTTGAATAGTTTGCTATTGGTCTCGGGATTAAATTTTCCCAAATCAAAATTAGTGAGGTCCTAGTCAGTAAGAGTGTTGTTCTACATCTTCTTTAGCAGCTTATCGAATCCTGGAACAACCTTCTTCATTTTCTCTAAATCATCATGAGAGAAGCCCCCTGTTTCTTCCATTAACTCCTCCTGGAGGTCCTCTAATTCATAATAGTCTTGCAGGTCCTTCTAGGCTGCTGTCGTATTCTTTAAGTAGGATTCATCTTTCTTGAGAAGCTCTTGCTATTTATCGGGTTGGTCTTCTGCTTGACTCTCCTCTTCGATCTCTTTCTGAATTTTCTCTATGAGACTAATTCGATCCTATTCAGTGACTGGAGTATCAATCGGAAACCGAAAGCCTTCCCCATACTCCCTTTTCATAAACTCCATTTTGGCTGATGCTGGGCCAACTCTGAGCCTTCTCATCTTGTTGTACTTTTAGATATATTGCCGAACATCGACAAAGCCAATATCCGTAAACTAAGCAAGCACTTGCTCTTAAGTTTTACCGTCCTCAAGCATTGAGTACACATTTGATTCGACATTTACACTCAACATTTGATCGGGATCGAATAGCTATGAACGGTGTTTCCTGAATTTCTTCAGCACCTGTTCCTTATTCCTTGCCTTCTAAAATTCCTCCCGGAAGGTGTTGATGAGCATAGCTGTCTCCGTCATCATGAACCCTTTCAGCACATAGTATCGCATGATGGACTCCGACCGGCTATGGCTAGGTTTGTGAATATTGACACGGTTGAAGTATGTGCGGAATGCCTTCTCAATCTCAGGTGTTTAGGAACTAAGAAGGGTTTTGCAGACCAGAGTACCACCAGCCTTCATAAAACGAACTCCAAAGTCCATCGCGTTGGTAATGACGAGGTTGATCTTCGGTGCGTCCACTTCGGTGATTCCAGTGTACATTGGTTCCACGTTCACGAACATCTAAGTCATTCATTCGGTACAGTATTGAAGAGGTTTCCTCTGCCAAGCACTTCTACAATTGAAACCTTGGTCTCCTGCTATGTGAAGTCGCCCTTCACCACCTCCGCTCCTTTAATCTTTGGGAGCTCATACTTGTCAACGCAAACAACAAGTGGCGATCTTTATGTTGACTTGTTATGCTTTATGGCCAGTGCAGCCCAGCCACCCTTTCCCGTACCAATGTCAAGCACACGCTATCCCTCTCCAAACACTCCAAACAGGTGGTGCATCTCCATCAATGACAGAGAACTTCTAGTTTTGTATTCCTGATTGCCCTGCGTTGTCTTAACTATTACATATGTCCTGGCCATCTTTTCGACGAGTTCCTCGTAGCTGCTCTGCTGTACTTCTTGCTGACTGAGACGCGAAAATCGCTTCGCGGCAACTCGCAGCAGCAATCGATTCATTAGCCACTCTTAAACTTTTAACGAGGCAACTTAAAATACTCCCTGAGCAGCAACGGAAACATCAGAGTTGGTTGTGGCTGATATTACGGTTAAAGGAGCTGGATTCCCGCTTTAGCCCCACAACTGTCTTTTGGGTCTTTGCAAGAGGGTCCTCCATTTTGTTGCCCATTTGACAGCACACCACTTTGTCTTCTGGGATGAATTTGGCGAGGAGGCTAACCAGCAACGAGCCACTTCCAAACCCGATCTAAATAGACCTAGTGAGTACCGATATGAGCCATTGTTGGATAGTCAGACCGTAGTAAGTGTACACACCAAAAGCAATCGACCCGAAGGTAATGAGCAGGATCTGGAGCGAGATGATCGCAGCAACGATGGCTAAGAACAGCCAATTATTGGTGATACCGGCAAATATGTTTAGCTGTATTACTTTAAAAGATTACCTCATCGTTAAGCTTGCGGCTATTCAGGAAGTTGAACATCTGCATCATGACGAACGTATTGAACACGATTGTGAAATGACGGGAATAGACGTGATAGGCTGTCCATACGTCGATGTAGTCGTTCCCAGTGCCTATTAAGTACATTCTTCCACTTCGCACGGTGCCGCCTACGATGCCATTCAGATATTTCTGGTCGAACTTTCCGTTAAGGAGGCTGTCGAATGAGTCTGCATACTCCGGTAGGAAGCGCTATCCGAGAAATACGATAATCAATACCACAATAAACTGGTAGATTGCCTGGGAAAGGATGTGTTTAAACATTTTCTTCGAGATGATATACTCATCGCGACTGTGTGGTTGCCGATCGAGCAACTCCTCCGTTGGAGGTTCGGTAGCCAAGGCTAAGGATGCGAGTGTATCCATGATGAGGTTGATCCACAACATTTGAATGGGTTTCATGATCTCTTGCTTAATGATGGCAGCACCGACCAGCGTCACCAACACTGCCACGATATTGACGGTCAACTGAAACTGGATAAATTTCTTGATGGAGTCGTAGATGTTGCGACCCCACATGACAGCCTTGACGATCGAGTTGAAATTGTCATCTAAGAGAATGATCGCTGCTGCACTTCTTGCCACCTCCGTGCCGTTGATGCCCATCGCAAATCCAACATCAGCTTTCTTGAGAGCAGGTGCATCGTTCGTACCATCGCCTGTTACCGCTACGACATTCTTCAACTGAATCAATCCAGTCACCAGAGCATACTTATCCTCCGGTCTCGAACGCGCCAATACATCAAGGTGTTTAACGATCTTTTCGAACTCTTCGAGGTTTTTTATTCCATCCACTCGAATAGGCAGCCCGTTTTTCTATGCTAACTTTGGATCTCGTTAGCAGTCACAAACAGGGACTTCACACTTCTGGCAAACCACCCCTCCAACCCTACTTATGAACTCCGAGCCTTCCATAACAAGAGATTCTTGGTCGTCAGGTCGGATTATGCCAACTTATTTGGCTATTGCCTTGGCAGTGATGAGGTTGTCTCCTGTGACCATCTTCACTCGGATGCCAGCTTTGCGGCATTTTTAGATAGCTGAAGGTACTTCCGGCCTTGGCACATCCTTAACTCCCAGCACTGCAAGCAAAATAAACCCCTACTTCTCGATTTCAAAGATACCCCTATCGTCCTTGATCTCAAGTGACTCCCTCCTAACCGGCTTATAGGCCATACACAAAGTGCGTAGAGACTCCTCCGCCATCTTGCTGATGGCCTGCAAGATGGTTTATTTGCATTCAGAAGTGATACTTTCTACTTTGTTGGATTGGTCGTTCAACCAGAAATTACATCCTTCCAGCACTATTTAGCTCGCACCCTTTACAAAGATGCACTCCTCCCCTCGGAAGTTCACGACACTACTCATCCGTTTTCGTTTTGAACTGAACGGGAACTTCAGGGTCGTTGGATATTTCTATCGGTATTGCTCGTAATCCTGGCCTGCTAATTCAACAAGTTTGAGAATTGCTTGCTCCGTCGAGCTTCCCTTCGGTTCAGGTCGTAGTAAGGCTGTACTGTTGACACAGGCTGATATCATAAAGAGTTCTTCAAGACCTGCTGACATGTACACACCGAGTTTCAATGATGAACTGTAATAGTCGAAGTCCTTGCGGCTGCCATTCCAAAAACAGGTGAGAGTCATTTTGTTCATGGTGAGGGTACCTGTCTTATCGGAGCAGATGATGTTGGCCCCACCCATGGTCTCGCATGCTTCCATTTTCCTCACAAGGTTGTTATCAGCCAGCATCTTCTTCACGGAGAAGGCTAGGGATAGCGTGACTGCCAGTGGTAGCCCCTCAGGAATAGCTACGACGATCACAGTGATTCCTAGAATGAAGTAGTTGAGGATCTCCACAACATCGACAGAAGTATTCCAAGTCGGAGTAATCGCCTTCTCAATCGCGAACCTCAGGAGCAGCACAGCCAGAATAGCTATAGCCGAATATAACCCAAACTTTCCGATGTCTTCGGCGATCTTCTAAAGCTTCATCTGCAGTGGTGTTGCTTTTGCTTCTTCGTTACCAAGCAATGCTCGGATCTTACCGATGCAGGACAGCTATCCCACCACGACCACGAGCATTCTACCCTAGCCGGTGAGCACCCTTGTGCCACTGAGCAACACTGGTGATGGCACATCATGCTTCCCGGAAGTATTCTTCTCGCCGTTGCTAATCAGAAACTGAGAAACTTTCAGGCATTTCGGATAAATGTTCTTCTTGACTGGTTCTGTTTCGCCAGTCATTGCACTCTCGTCCGTCGTCACTTCATTCGCTTACAGCAAGTAGCCATCTGCAGGAATCTACATGCCTTCTGTGAGTTGCACCACATCACCCACCAATAGGTCGTCCTGGTGTAGCTCTATCAGCTCTCCGTTGCGTCGAAGACTCACCTTCTTCCGACTATCAGCAACAGAATACAACTTCAGAAATTGCCGTTCTTTCTGATAATCGTTTGCAGCTGTGACAGTCGCGCAAATGAACACAGCCATCAAGACCGCGAATCCCTCTATCCATGCGGTACTGCGATACTACGGCATGGCAGTTCCCACTAAATTAAGCCTATGAATACCTTCGATGCCGATGGAGAGAACACTCGCGACCAGAAGTATTTTCATCGTGAAGTCGTTCAAAGCGCTGAAGAACAGCATCCAAAAACCCGGTGGCTAACTAATTTCCTTGCGGTTGGAACCAAAAGCAGAGGTCCTTGCTAGAAGGTCATCATTATCTCCTACGATTCCATCCCGCGAGGAAGTTCTGAGGGCTGATTTAAATCGACAGTACCCATCAGCAGGTGATCTGTAGGGTCTTCGGCAAGTTGTTGCAGAAGTCCCAGTTCGTCGTCAAAGATGCGAGTCTGACAACGACCCACGAGCTCCACTAGAAGCTCCCTTTCGATTTGGAAGCCCGACATAAATTAGAAATTGAAAACATCTCCGGCTTCGCAATCAAATTTGCAGATTCCCGACTATGGAACGAGGACTTGCTTACACCTGATCGGCCCAGCGATACGGCGATTCAAAGAATATCTTATTTTAATGTCATTAAGCAAGTCCCGACATCGGGACAAATTCGAATAACTTCACTTGCTTTAGTCCCACAAAGCCCGGTGCAGACCCATCCGATCAATAATTCTTTAACCACTATGAACGCTATTCAGTCGAATATTTTCAAGGTCCGAAGACCACCCGCCTCCCGAGAAGGAGTCAACCGTACTGAGCTTCGGAATCGTGCTGATCGTGAAGAGCAACTTAAGGTGGAGCTGACCCGCCGCCAACGGCAGTATGAACTCGAAAGTTATTCTTTCTATTCTGATCTGTTCGTGAGCAGAATTGCATCTCATGCTCAGAACGGCCATGCCTTGCTACGACGGTACAACTTGCGTGGGCTGCTTCAGAGCGTTGTAGGGAAGCTGCTAATGAACTAGCTTGAGCTCATCTTCCTGAGTTACTTCTTGGCCGAAAGCGATTGGAATATTGAGCATGAGACAGTCGCCAAGTGGGCTAGCAATGTAAACCAACAGCCCTCCTGTGCTGAGGACATCGATGAATTTGAGGAGTACAGAAGGCTGCTACTTCTTTTATACCTTTCTGCTTTCGCAGTCAAGTATTATCTCAATGGTGCCGAGGAGGCTGAGTTTTCAGGTTTGGCAGCTTGCTCTGTTATCAGGCACTTTCCAGAAATCTTTGAGGAGTGGGTGTAAAGTTCATCGAGCGCACTCCTGACTGTGCAGCCTTTGAAGCTCAACGACTGCTTCAAAACTTTGGTGAATAAAAGCAACGAATCAGTCCAACAGGTGGACTACAACAGAATGGTAGAGCAATTGCTGATAATATCGCCATCATACAAGCCGAACTAACTCGATATTCCACATGGGCGGGCCTTAAATGATCATCCTACCGACTCGTCTAACATGGGAAAGCCTATTCAAATTTCTGAAGCGGCCAACTAGTTCAATGCAAGACCACTGGCAAGAAAAAAGATAAAGTTAAGCACCAGTGAACCACAGCAAGACGTTAACAGTCACCTGAACAGCATTTTCCAAAGCATCAATACAACAGTTTATGAATCGGAAAAGGAGGCTCCACAACCGGTTTCCAAGCAATCAAGCTCTCGATCAAGAGACTATCCAGGGTTGTTCGCGATTCCTGAGGACTATAGCTAACTCAGTGTATTCAGGGCAAGGCCATGTAACAACAGAAAATCCGAACTGACTTCTCGGTTGAACCTCCAACGGTCCAGCCTTTATGACTATGTTTGAATGAGGCAATGGGAAAGGGTTAGATAGCTTTACTTAGAGCGGTAGGGGACACGCGGGTTTTATTCATAACAGTGTTAATTAACCATCCGCTAACCAAAAAACGTATAATTGAAAATCATATGAAATTCGCTCGCCTGCTGGCTTTGGTTGGGCTCATCATGCTCGTCAGTTGCCAAGGTAACGGCGGCAACAACAGAGGTCAAGGAGGAAGGGACAACAACGGTAACGACAATCAAAGGTCTGCTGGCAACGCAGCTTCGAGACCCGCCAATTCCAACTGGGGTTCTGGATGGAATAATGGCCACTCAGGCTGGAACTCCAAGAAGGGCCCTTCTCACGATGATGGTCGCAAGGGCTGGAACAATTGGAATAATTGGGGGAACAAATGGG
>ERZ724508.109-NODE-109-length-56660-cov-4.949633_pt1 | contig 56660 bp, 59 predicted proteins | sample MGYA00376041_ERZ724508 | MGnify/ENA primary metagenome ERZ724508 (study PRJEB28724, sample SAMN07190887) | wastewater metagenome | isolation source: effluent of sewage treatment plant in Hong Hong | place: USA: Christiansburg, Virginia | collected 2016-03-01 ...
AAAAATCTACCTGCTCCATGGTTCATTAAGTAAATATATATTTGATCGTGAAAAAGATAAAATGCAAAAGATAATGTACCTAATTCAACTAATGGCTTTGAAGAGAATATATGTTTTGATTCTTTAAGTGTTGGAATAGCTAATGAATATATTGCAAGTGAAAATACTGGAATCCAGATTAAGTCAAATGAAGAAGCTCCTGAGAAAGATTGAAAACGGTAGGTCTGGCTTGCCACTAGAATATAGAGCAAGGCTGAGGCTATTTGCAAAAGATACGCTATCTTTTTGGAAACGGGTTTTGAATTATAAACTATAAAAGCTAATCCCATTCCTATTATTAAATCTCCGAGTCTCGTGATTGGAAATCTATAAAGAAAATAATGAGCTGACCACATTTTATCAATTGGATATCTATTCAAATTAAATATTGAAGTCGCTGTAATGGCTATTGTCGGAACTGATATTCCAATAATAATTAGTAGCCATGCCATATTCGTACTATTAGTAATTTTTTTGATAGCAATTCTAAAGATAAACGGAAAACATAAATAAAGAAATACCTCTACACTAAGTGCCCAAGATACAGAGTTGTAAACATATACGGTGGATAACTTTGGCAACCAAGCTTGCAATAATGTGATATTTGCTAAAAAAGCGATAAGCGAAAATGTAGGTATTCCTAGTAATACCAATGATGTTATTAATGTGAATATATGTAATGGATAGATTTTTGAAAATCTATCCACATAAAATTTCCTTAATGGAATTATCCCATTTATATTTTTCCCTAGTTGGCTCCACGTTAAAACAAATCCAGAAAGTATAAAGAATGCTGTAACTGCACTATATCCCTTGAAAAATACTATTGATTCATTTTCTAAACCTTTAACAAACTTAAAATCAAAGTGTGAAAATGCGACGAGTAGAGCAGCTATTGCTCTAAATCCGCTTAGGTTGTTGATTATTTTAGGTTTAGTTACGATTGTTAAATACTAGTTGAACAACGATTCACTAAAGCTCATAAGGGTATATTTACCTTATCCGACTAGAATATATTAGTGAAGAATTTTGAAGATCCATATGAAGAATTGGAACATATTGCCGGTAAAAGAGCCGAAAGGGCGATCCCTGTTTTACAAGAAGCAGCTCAAGCTTTCCAAGATGGTCGAGAAAGAGATGCTTTAAGAATAATTAAGCCTTTAGTCGAGAGGTATCCTTCAGCACAAGGTGTTCAAGAATTATACGGGATGTCTCTTTATGCTAATGGTAAATATGAACAGGCTCTAAAAGTTCTTGAAGAATTTACATCTAGAACTAAAAGTTATGACCAGCTTCCTTTAATCATGGATTGTTATCGCTCATTTAAAGAATACGACAAAGTTGACAAACTATGGCGAGAACTCGGTGAAGTTTCCCCAGATGGTGCTGTTACGGCAGAAGGACGAATTGTTCATTCACAATCGTTGGCAGAACAAGGCAATATAGAAGAAGCTCTACGTTTGCTTAGAAAAAAAGTTAAACCTATTGGTAAACCAAAGCAACATCACCTTAGGCTTTGGTATTGTTTGGCAGATCTTGAAGAAAGAGCTGGAAATATAATTGCAGCTCGTCAATGGTTTGAAAGATTAATGAATCAAGCACCTAATTTTGCAGATGTTAAAGATCGCTTAGACGCTCTTTCTTAATAACTACCATGGTGTTTGCTTATAGATCAAGACTTATAGCTGATGGTAATCCAGCAGACTCAGCAGTTGTTGTTATACTTAAATCTAAATCAGTTGGCTTTACCAGACTAATACTCGAGTGTGTATCTCTAGGTCCACCATTAGCTCTTTCACGGCGTTTTGCACTTTTAGACATTTTCTCTCTCTTAATTGGATCCAATCCAAGGACTTCGCGTGCCTTATCAATTAAAATTTGATATGCCTTTGTAGGGCCAATGATCAAACCGTCATCAACCTTAAATGGCTCTAAACGATGTAAATGTTCACTACACCCTGGGAATACTCGTTCTTTAATCTCAGCGTATTCAATATTTAAGAACTCATATACTTGACCATTATGCATTTTGGGCACTAAATCTGACTCTAATGTCAAATATACCCGTATTAAACCTGAATAATATTCTTGATCTAATTGGTCGAAGGGTATGTCTAATTCATCAAATAATTCTGCGGACCAAAGTGCCATTTGTTTATGAAAAGCTAGATTTGGATTAGGAGAGTCAACAAAATCGGATCCACCAAAAACGCCAAGTTGTTTTTCTAGATACCCAGCATAGTGTGCATTAGATATAAATGTTATTGCTTCCATCTTCACACTTAAGTCTGAATCATATTTACCTTCATTTAGTCCTTCTAAAATTTCTCCAACGACTCGATCAATAGCCTCAGGTACATCTTCTTCATACATTAAAAATCCAGTTGTATTGCGTAGTGCCTTATACGCACTACGCACATATTGTTGATCTAAAATCTCTTCAAACGGGTTTAACTTCATATTCATCGAAAAAAACAAATACATGCCAGACACATATAAACCTTTTGAGAAATCATGTAAGGCTAAATCAAAACCATTTGATATTGTATGGTTTGTAATAAAATATGAGATACTATTTAATATATCTCTAGAGACTGTAAACCCATTTGTTGCTTCTCCAGCTAAAATTGTACATATAGCTATCTTGTGGTCGAATAAATCTAACTCTTTTAATTGATCTTTTATCGAGTCTGTTTCATATACCTTATTAGTATCAATCGTTTGTCTTAGTGGAAAATTGTGTTCTGCAATAACTCTACTTGCTTCTATAGCTGTTAGCTGTTTGTTGCTTTGGCCATTTTGTTTCCCAGGCTTACGATTAACCATTCTCATGACGGCACCAAAATGTATGAATTAGAGTTTAAACGCGCATTAAATTGTTCCATCCGATGTTAATTATCATATGGATATTAAATATTTGGTATGAATCATTTTTGTAACTACGATATATATTGCAATGCTATAGCCTTTTCAGTGAAGTTACACACTGGATTGTTAAATTTTAGGCAACTGTAACAGAGCTATCAAGATAAACATCTTGAATTGCATTTAATAAATCAATACCTTCAGCCATCGGTCTCTGAAAAGCTTTGCGCCCTAGAATTAGACCAGCACCACCAGCACGTTTATTGATTATTGCAGTTACTATTGATTGCTCAAAGTCATTATCACCACTAGGTCCTCCAGAGTTGATTAATGGAATTCTCCCCATATAACAATTAGCAAGTTGGTATCTAGTCATATCAATAGGATTATCACTTAAAAGTTCCGAATATACACGATCATCAGTTTGATTAGTACCCACTTCTTTAAAGCCATTCAAATTTGTTTCAGGAAGTTTTTGCTTAATAATATCCGCGTGCATTGTCACACCTAGATGATTAGCTTGTCCAGTTAAATCAGCAGCAGTATGGAAATCGGTTTCAGAAGTTGCAAAACCAGAGTTTCGCGTATAGCACCAAAGCACTGTTGCTAAACCGCGTTCATGTGCATAAGCAAAAGCTTCACTAACCTCAATTATCTGTCTATTAGATTCAGGTGCTCCAAAATATACAGTTGCACCAACAGCCGCTGCACCCATATCAACTGCTTGGTCAATTGTACCAAACATTATCTGATCATAAGTAGCTGGCATTGTCATCATCTCGTTATGGTTAATTTTCACAATAAAAGGAATACGATGTGCATATTTACGAGCAACTGAACCCAAAACACCAAACGTTGAAGCAACGGCATTGCATCCGCCTTCAATCGCGAGCTCAATAATATTAGATGGGTCAAAATAGATTGGATTTTTCGCAAAAGATTTACCAGCACTATGTTCGATACCTTGATCAACTGGGAGGATAGAAACATAACCAGTATTATCAAGACGGCCATGTGCATATATAGAGTTCAAATTTCGAACAACCTGATTTGATCTATCACTTTGTGTGAAAAGATCAATTGCATCGCGAGAAGGTAAGTGAAGTAAATCTGACGAAATTGTCTTACATTTATGATTCATCAATTTTTCGTTTTTTGAATATATATCTTCTAGCTTCATTGCTGCCTTTCAATTTTTCTAACACTTAAAGTATTTAAAAAGAATTTATTAATATGTTGCACACTAGTATAGTTGCTCGTGGCCAAAATTAAACTCGAGAAGCTCATAGTTAGGCAGAATATTTCTGAAAACTTAGAGAGTGCTCGAGAACTTATTGTGAATAATAGAGTATTGGTTAATGGAGCACTAATAAATAATATAAATGCAAATTTCGAGAATTCTGTTCAAATTTCATTGACTAAATTAGCTACGAAATATGTTTCGCGAGGTGGCTATAAGCTCGAGAAGGCACTCAAAGTTTTTAACATTGATGTGAATGGATACAAAGCACTAGACATTGGCGCTTCAACTGGAGGATTTAGTGATTGTTTGATTCAAAATGGTGCAGAACACGTCATTGCCGTAGATGTGGGTAGAAGTCAACTTGATAATAAAATCAGAAACCATAAACAAGTAACTATATTTGAAAGGCTCAATGCTAAAGACCTCACTTTAGAAAATACAAGTGGCCCTTGTGATATTTGTGTAATTGATGTTTCCTTCACATCTATTCTTCCATTATTACCTGCAATCTTCTCTGTATTAAATGATGATGCATTAATAATTGCTTTAATCAAACCACAATTCGAAGGTAATAAAAACCAAGTTAATGATACTGGTATAATTACTGATCCTAATATCCATATAGAAATATTGAAAAAATTTGTAGAAGATTTTCCATCCCAATACTATTTAAATGGCTTATCGGCATCACCAATTACTGGCGCAAAAGGTAATATCGAGTTTATATCTTTATTTCTTCCTGCGACTCGAGATTCAAAAGGTAGTTACACAAAGATTGATAAAGCTGGTAAAATCAACACAATAAATATAGAAGACGTAGTAATGCAAGCACATAATGATTTACGTCAATCTGAACGGAGTGAAGAAACTAAATGATAGATAAAATACATATTTGTATAAATAAAGAAAAAAACGGTGCAGATAAAGTATATGATCAAATAGTCGCTATTGCCAAAAATGAAAAATTGGAAATAGTGGCTGATCCGTCAAAAGCGGGTTGTGTAATTAGTATAGGTGGGGATGGTACCTTACTATATACTTCGAGGATTGCTATCGAATATGATATTGCACTATTAGGTATTAACTTAGGAAGATTTGGTTTTTTACCATATTTCGATACAAATCAATTGGAACTTGCTGTTAAATCAATAAATACTTTAATTCCTAATGAAAGATTAATGTTAAAGGCAGTGGTAGGCGATGAAGAGTTTTTATCTGTAAATGAGTTCGTTATTGAAAGAAAACGACATGAACGTGCAGCAAGATTAACTGCATTGGTTTATGACTCTGAATTGAATAATCATAAAAAACATTACGAATCTTTTGTATGTGATGGTGTCATTTTGGCAACACCAACTGGCTCAACAGCATATTCATCGTCAGCAGGAGGACCAGCATTAGCCTCAGATGTAAAAGCCTATTCAGTGACGTTCTCTGCTTTACATAATCCTCGGATTCCACAAGTAGTTGTTAAAGACAGCGAAGTGATTTCTTTCGAAGTCGAAGAAGATTGTGTTTTATTGTGTGATGGTCGTTTTTTAATGGATCTTCCCCCTAACGTTTCTGTAACTGTCACAGGTTCTGCTCGAACTTTGAAAGTAATCGAACGCCCTGAAAATATTTTAACTCGGTTATCAGAGTCATTTGGTGGAAAAAGACCATAAATCGCCCCATTTATTTATATATTAAAACGTTTGGCATTTTACGCTCAAAGTTAAATGAACTATCATCTCTATGTAATACATTAAGTGCTCGATTCAAAGTTAGGACCCTACTAATGAATAAAACCGACGTTGAAACTTTAATCTTACGGGACTTAGAATCGAATGATATTGATCAGCTCTGGGAATCAATTGAAAATGACTTAAAAGATCTACCTAGTTCTTGGCCTGTGAATAAAAGATTTTTCACAGAATGGTTATTAGAAAATGTATTAAGTGAATTTCCAACAAAATATATAATTGAATATAAATCTGATCAGGGGATAAAAACAATAGCCGGAATTATTTCAGTTGATATAATTACTAACCAAAATCAAATTAATTACCAAATGGCTGATCAAGGCGATGCCGATGTTACATATATGACATTTTCAAAATATTCTGGTCTAGGTGTAGCAACTTTTGCTGTACAACAAATTTCGAAAATACTGATTAACAGTAAATTTAATCCAACCTTACGTATTGCCAATTGGAATAAGGCTTCAGCTCGGGTTGCGATTAAATGTGGGTATATTAAATATGATTCAAGTGAATTAAAAGATGGTTATTTCGATGATGAGTTATCAATAACTGATGTATATAGAAAAATCAGAATATAATTATAAAGCGCGCAGTATAAATGTCTTAGATTCGATAAAAACATTGCATAATTATACTCATATTCGCAAAAATTAATAAAAATATCATTCAGGCTCTGATATATCAGCATATATTTATTAGAATCAATATCAAATTATGGCAATATTAAATTCTCTAAGAAAAAATGAAATTCAAGAATTGTTGGCCTTTCAATGTTCGAAAAGAACCAAAGATCTTGCAAAGGTTATTCCCACAAAATTTGTTGCTGTAATTGCTCATGATGATTTAGACAGAGTTGCTGCAGAAAGTTTGGTTGCTGCAAAGGTAAGTGCTGTAATAAACACTAAACCATCTATATCTGGTCGTTATCCTAATGGTGGACCTAGTGTTTTGCTTGAAGCTGGGATTCCTATTATCGATATTGATACAGACATAGATATTTGTGAAAACTATAAAAATATTTCTATTGATAATGATTCAAATACAGTAACCTTCTCAAGATTTTCTGATTTAAAAAACGAAGATAATAAAATCGAAGAATTACAGTTCACAGCCAAAATCTGGGATAAACAATCTTTAGAAAAATCAATGATTGATGCGAAAAATAATATTGGTTCAGAATTAAAGGTATTTGCAAAAAATACTCTTGAATATATTGATAAAGAAGTTGATGAATTTTTTGCACCTTTAGAACTTCCAGCATTAAAGACTCAGTTTAAAGGTAGACATTGCGTTGTAGTGGTTAGAGGTCACGATTATAAAAAAGATCTAAAGGCATTAAAACCATATATTAAAGAATATTCACCCGTATTAATCGCTGTAGATGGTGGGGCAGATGCTCTATTAGAAGTTGGTTTGAAGGCCGATATTATTATCGGAGATTTTGATTCTGTGACCGCTGAAGCATTAGTTGGTCCTGAACTTATACATCACGTACATCGTGATGGTAGAAATCCTGGAAAAGAAGAGTTGGAAGCATTTGGTGTTGAATACTTAGAATTTGTATCTAATGGTATGAGTGAAGATGTAGCAATGCTCATGGCTTTTGAAGCGGGGGCATCATTAATTGTTGCTGTCGGTACTCACGGTACCATGGTAGAACTATTAGATAAAGGTCGTAGGGGAATGGCTTCGACCTTTTTAACTCGCATTAGCTTAGGACCAGTTTTAGTTGATGCTAAAGGAGTTAGTAAATTATACGAAGGTCGTATTAGACGTCGTGATATTATTCTTTTGGTGATGTCAGCATTACTGGTAGTAATTATTATGGTTTTTGTTTCTGAACCACTTAGAGTATTTTTAAAAGGGTTAAGATTAACTATACGAGATTATTGGTATAGTTTTTCAGATTGGTTTTCATGATAAATTTTAGATTTCATATTATTTCTATAGTTGCTATTTTTTTAGCCTTAGGAATTGGGATTATTATGGGTTCGACAGTTATCGATAGAGCAATTGTTGATGGACTGCGTACGCGTATCGATATTGCTGAATCAAACTCTATAAATCGCAAGGAACAAAATGATCAGTTACAAGATGATATAAAAAAAATAAATGAGCAAGACACTATACTTGCAGCTCATAGTGTGCGTGAATACTTAAACAATCAAAGCGTATATGTAATCGTAGTTGGTGATGTTTCTGATTCTGATACTACTGAAGTCGTAGAATTATCTGCTCTTGCAGGTGCACAAGTCTCATCTGTTATTAAGTTCAGTGATGATTTTATATTAGCCGACAAGAAGAAACTGTTAGAAAGTTATATTACAAGTTCATCTAATCCTGCTCAGAAACCAACTGTCGATGATAGCCAAAAAGTAATGCTAAGTTATTTTGAGAATGCACTTAATGTATTGAGAGATAAAAATACTGATGAATCAAATAATGAGATAGATTATGATTCCTATCTATCTTTTTTAGTAAACAAATCAGCTTATAGCGAAAACAATGTATTCCAGAACCCTATGGCTAATCAAAATGTGTCATTCATGGTTTTGGTAGATCAACAAAAGTTGTCTGATACAAAATATGCAAATTTTGTTACTGACTTACAAAATAATTTTCCGCTAACTATCGGTATTGTTGGATCAGAAAACCTTAAACTAAAACCAACTCGTGTCGATGCAGCAAAAAAATTAATTTCGTCGCTATCTGATATTAATTTAGTAGATACAGCTGATTCACCTAGTGGTAGAATTTCATTGATTATTGCACATAAAGATAATATTGCAGGAAAAAAAGGGCTTTATGGTGTAACTTCGGTTGTGAATGAACGAGCACCTGCTCTATAACTATTATGAACGAGCATAAACCAGTTATAAATTTAGCGTTCTTTACAATACTCTCACGTATAGTTGGATTCCTCCGGGTACTAGCTGTGGGTGCACTTCTTGGGACGACATTAATTGGAAACACCTTTCAATCTACTAATTCAATATCAAACATACTTTTTGACCTTTTGGTTGCTGGAGCTTTAAGTTCAGCTTTAGTGCCTCAGTTGTCTATTGCATTGAATAAATCCGACGCAGAGTTTAAGAATATTGTTTCCTCACTATTGACTGTAGTATTAATAATCCTTGGATTAATTACTATTGTAGGATTCATTTTCGCGCCATATATTTCAGATATATTATTTCAAAATGTACCTTTGGGTCATCGTACTGAACAAATAAAAACTGGTACGATATTAATTAGATTTTTTATTCCTCAAGTATTTCTTTATGGTATAGGGGCGGTTTCAGTAGCAGCATTAAGTGCAAAGAAAATCTTTACTCCTGCAGCAATAGCGCCAATAGCTAGTTCTATCGTTCTTGTTGTTGGATTGGGTATATTTCGACTGGAAAGCAGAGATATAAGTGATGATTTATCAACTAAATCCATAATTATATTAGGTATAACTGGTACTTTAGCTTGTATAGGGTTTGTAATAATACCTGTTTACGTTGGCATAAAAAATCGTATTAGCATGAGTTTGTCTTCAAATTTTAAATTAGGAATTTCAGTCTTAAAAACATCTACATGGGCTATTGCTATACAAGCTTCTGCGGCGTTAATATTAGGAATATCAATTTTTCTCGGCAATAAAACACCTGGTGCTGTTGTAGCTTATCAAATAGGCTTTATGTTTTTTATAGCTCCATACGCAATAATTTCACAATCTTTTTCGACGGTTGTGTTACCTGATCTTTCATTGCAGGCTGCAAATTCACACGAGGAAGAGAATAAGTTATTATTTGAAAAAAATGTTTCAAAGACTATGAGTTGGACTTATATACCGCTTTCTGTACTAACAGCGATAGTTATTTCCTTATCAAAACCGATAGCTACGATTATTTCGATTGGCGAAGCAAAAAATGGTACTCGGCTTTTCGAACTAATATTAATTTCTATGTATATAGGTTTGATGCCTTACGGTGTTTACCAGAGTTGTTCAAGAATATTTTTTGCAAAAGCTAGTGTCAAAATGCCTGCTCTAGTCATCTTTATTTCTTCAGTACTAATCTCTATTATTGGATTATCTATATCATCGAGATTTGAAGCTAAAAATATAATTATTGTTATGGGTCTTGTTCATACAATTGCTTATCTAATTTCTGCATTAGCATTGGTAGTTATGTTAAATGTTAGAGGAATAAATACACTCCCAAATAAGACTGATTCACTTTTTATATTTGGTTCGATAATTTTTGGATCATTAGGTTTTATAGTATCTAAAATAGTTAATCCCAATACTATGACATCATCTTATACATTTATATCTATTTTTATAGCCATATTATTTATTATGATGTTATTTATAGTTCCGAATTCGAAATTAAAAGAATATAAAAATGCGATATCTTCTAGAAAGAATATTAATGTATAGTTCGGTTATTTTCCTTTTAGGCATAATCATCACAATAATTTCATATTATTTCCTAAAAGACATATGTTCTAGTGAATTATGCACAGGCACGAATTATCGAGGTAATAAAATACTAAGCATAGGCGGAATACATTTTCTTTTTTCAATCTTTATACTTGCATCTGTAACCTTGATAATTAGTAATATTAAAACTTATAAAGGCGCAGTATCCTATTCATTAATTTTAATAATAATAGGTTTTGCATTTTTAGGTTTAATAGATGATCTGTTGGGTAATAAAGATTCACAAGGTTTTAAAGGTCATATTCGATCATTATTACATGGTCGATTAACAACAGGTGGACTCAAATTATTTGGTGGACCAATAATTTGTATACTGGCTTTTATGCCATCAGTTCACAGTTTGGGATATCTAACACTAATATGCGATGTAATTGCAATCTCTTTAATTGCGAATCTTACTAATCTATTTGATTTAGCACCAGGTAGATCTTTAAAAATCTCAATAGTAGTGATAATTTTTTGTTTGATATTTTCTACAAACAATGAATGGCAATATGGCGTATTAGGAATATTAGCTGTTCTTCTTTATTTTGATTTAAAAGAAATGTTGATGCTTGGAGATATAGGTTCAAATTCTATTGGGGCAATGTTGGGATTTAGTATTGTAAACATTGTAAATATTAATCAAACCTATATCGTAATAGCGATAGCGCTTGTATTAAATTTGTTGTCTGAATTTGTATCATTTTCGTTGATCATTAATAAATTTATCCCATTTAGAATATTGGACACATTTGGACAGTCTAAAGAACGTAAGATTTGGTTAAAAAAGAAACTTTCAAATTAAAATATTAAATGATAATTATCTAATTGATTTATTGACTAGGAGATAGTGCAATTTGTTGAATTATTTAACCAAATATTATAGTTACCTTTTTGGATTACCTGTGACCATTTATCATTCAAGATATCTTCAATACTAAATATTCGATCGTTATCATCCTCTTTAATTACGATTGAACATATATCAGAATTGTTCAAGTATTTACTAAATGAAGAATTGTCTAATTTGATACTCTCCGTTTTTGATTGAAATCTGTATCTAGATGTATCTTCTAGTAATTTAGGTATACCCATTTTTGCGAAGTAAGCAAAGCCAGGGTCATTAGTGAGCATTAATTTATCTTTTTTTACCCGTTCAATAATGTTTTGACTATTTTTGTAACCTGATACCTTTTTAAATCCGGAATCATTTTCAACATTGTTTATAGTAAAGATTGAAGAAATTAAAAGTAGTACTACAAGGATAATTTCATATAACTTATTTAGCTTATACAAACTAAAATAATAAATACTTATGATTATAATTGCAGGCATTATTATTGCAAGATGATTCCTAAATAGAGGTGCTTGAAATACGAGCAGCAGAAAAGTGGGAAAGAGGTACCCTAGATTCAAAAGTTTGATCTCACTATTATGTAGTTTCGAATCTTTTTTAATCATTTTGATGACAAAAATTCCAATCCCTATTATTGCCATGATGCTTATAAAAATATCCAGAGTGGAAATTGTAGAAAATATTTTTCCGATATTGGAAGTAATATTTAATGGATCATCTTTCTCAATATGATACACAACGCTTTGATCCCATACATCTTTATATCCAAAAAGGATGAATGGCAAAATGAAAATAATTACCGCACTTATAAATGCTATAAACCGTTTTAATAATTCAGTATTATATGTTGATATGAATAAAAAGATGATTGTCGGAATCATAAAAATACTTTTAATAGAGCATCCTAAACCTAAACTTATGCCTAAATAAATAGCATTCATATTTGTTTGTGAGCCGATGAATTTATACATTAAGAGTATCGTGGCTAAAGAAAATGCTGTCATAACGCCGTCAGAAGTAATTGCAGAAGTTGTACGAATAAGAGTTCCAGATAATGCACATATCAATCCGGTAAATAATGCACATTTATAGCTCATAGTCCGTTTTGCTATTAATCCGGCGAATATAGCTATTAACATACCAGCAATTACAGGGATGATCCTAGGCGCCCAAAAGTTATTATTAAATATCCGGACAGGTAGAGCTAGCAATTCTAAAAACCATCCACCTTGAGAAGAAAACACCTGTTTAAATGGGGTCAAGCCGTCAGCAACATGTTTTGAGCTTATTGCATATATGCCATCATCTGGTCCAAGTGGGTATTTTTTTAGAAATAAGCCTATTCGAGATAATGCCGCAACAATCGCTATTGAGATTATAAAGACAGTATTTGATTGTTTAGTGGAAAGTTTTATTTTCAAGTTTGTTCCTCAGATTACTTATGAAAAAATAATTCATGGTAATATAGTATCCCGTGACGAAACATATATTTGTAACCGGCGGTGTAGCTTCAAGTTTAGGAAAAGGTCTTAGTGCCGCCTCTCTTGGAAGACTTTTAAAAGCACGAGGGCTTAAGATTCAACTCCAAAAATTAGACCCTTATATTAATGTCGACCCTGGTACAATGAATCCTTTTCAACATGGTGAAGTATTCGTTACTGAAGATGGTGGCGAAACAGATCTAGATCTAGGTCATTACGAACGCTTTGTAAATATTAATTGTAATAAGAATTCAAATGCTACAACTGGATCTATATATTCAAAAGTTTTAGAAAAAGAACGCCGAGGAGAATATTTAGGACAGACTGTTCAAGTCATTCCTCATATAACTGACGAGATCAAAAGTCGTATAAACGCTTTGAGCGGTCCAGACGTTGACGTTGTGATAACTGAAGTTGGGGGTACTGTAGGCGATATAGAAATTCTTCCTTTCTTAGAGGCTATAAGACAATTTCGTAAAGATGTTGGTAGAAATAACGTGTTTTATATTCATGTAACTTTGATTCCATTTATTGGACCTAGTCATGAATTAAAAACTAAACCAACTCAACATAGTGTTACAGAATTGCGTTCAAGGGGCATTATGCCTGATGCCATCATATGTAGAAGTGATCGTCCTATTTCCAAACACCTAAAAGAAAAGATTTCTTCTCAATGCGATGTACCAAACGAAGGTATTATTACTGCTATGGATGCTAAGAGTCTTTATGATATTCCTCTTGTTCTCCATAAAGAAGGCTTAGACAATTATGTGTGCAATATATTAAATATTAATGCTCCTGAACCAGATTTAACACAATGGTTATCGCTAGTTGATAAAGTAAAGTCATTGTCGAGATCAGTAACCATAGGTATTGTAGGTAAATACATTAATTTACCAGATGCATATCTAAGTGTCGTCGAATCTTTAAAACATGGTGGATATGCAAGCGATGTTGAAGTGAAAATTAAGTGGATTGCAAGCGATGATGATGATTTGTTAGACCTCTCTGAAGCATTTGACGATGTTGACGGCGTAGTTGTTCCTGGTGGATTTGGTTTTCGTGGAATCGAAGGAAAGGTTCAAGCTATTAAATATGTGCGTGAGAATAATATTCCATTCTTGGGTATTTGTTTGGGAATGCAATGTGCAGTTATAGAATATGCTCGAAGTTTTTGTGAATTAGCAGATGCAAATTCATCTGAATTCGATGCAGAAACACATAGTCCTGTAATTGATCTAATGTATCATCAGCGCGATATTGTAGATATGGGAGCGACTATGAGGCTTGGATCATATAAAGCCGTACTAAAAGAAGGTTCTTTGGCTCAGGCTCTATATCAAAGCGATCAGATAACTGAGCGTCATCGTCATCGTTATGAATTTAATAATAAATATCGTGAGATGTTAGAAAATGAAGGACTAATAATTTCTGGTACTTCACCAGATGGTGAACTTGTAGAATTTGTTGAGTTAACTGAAAAGGACCATCCTTATTTTATAGCAACACAAGCACATCCAGAGTTTAAGTCCAGGCCAGACGAGCCACACCCTCTCTTTAGTGGGCTAGTTTCTGCTGCTAAAAACTTTGCAAAAAACCGCGATGAATTATCAAAAGTTGATATTAGAGAAGGTGCATTAGAATTCCTTAAAAGAGTAACCAAGTAGTGAACCTTAGTCACATTAATATTTGTATATGTCTATAGATGAAGCAATAGAAGAGTTTTTAATATATTGTTCTTCCGTACGCGGTTTTTCTAAAAATACATTATCTGCATATTCGAGCGATTTATCTCGTTTTAAATCTGGGATTGTTTTAAATAAGATCGAGAAAATAACTATTACAGATATCGCAAAATTTTTAGATTCAAAAAATGAAAAAGCGAGGTCAGTAGCCTCAAGTGCACGTATGGTTGCAACGATAAGGTCTTTAGTTAAGTTTTTGCAAAGTGAATACGAAAATACTGATTTAGATTTATCTGATTTAAAGTTACCTAAAGTCCCCCAACCTATGGCCAAAGCATTGACAAAAGAAGAAATATTTCTACTTTTAGATTCTTTTGGTAGTGATGATGTCTCGATTAGGGATAAAGCTATTTGCGAAGTCTTATATTCAAGTGGAATTAGAATAAGTGAAGCATCGGGATTAGACACAAATGATATAGATTATGAAAATCAAATGTTGAGAGTATTTGGTAAAGGTTCTAAAGAGAGAGTTGCTCCTTTTGGTTCAATAGCAATGTCATCTATAAAACTATATCATCAAATCTCAAGACCACATTTTGTTGCTAAAAGAAAAACGAACGATTCAATTAATGCGTTATTTCTTTCGCAAAGAGGCCATAGATTAACTCGTCAGGGCATTTACGACATAGTGAAAAAAGCAGCAAAGAGGGTGGACTTAGAAGATGAAATCTCGCCACATGTATTTAGACACTCTTACGCAACCCATTTAATTGAAGGTGGAGCCGATATACGTATTGTTCAGGAATTGCTTGGCCATTCATCTATTGCGACTACACAGAGATATACAAAAACGGATACAAAAAAAATAATAGAAACATTTACAAGAGCTCATCCTAGAGCAACTAAAATATAAAAAACTTATGCTTATTATAAAGAAATTTCGTCATTATTTAATTCGTGTAAAGCAATCGTATTTTGTATCTAAACTAAGCAGCACAGAAATTAAATGTGTGAAAAATACCTTGAAACCTGAATTACAAGTTATATTTTTTTCGCAAGCTATGTGTGACCAACGACATGGTTTCTTAGTATTTAATAAGTGTAAAGAACTATTTAAAGATAGTGTTGATATTTCCCATGAAGAACTATTTACGGCTAGTTTGCTACACGATGTTGGTAAAACTACAAGTTTTAGTAGTGTTACCATGCGCATCATAACCGCACTTTTCGTTGCTATCTATGGCGTCAATAATTCTATAAATCTTGATAATTCAAGATTTAGTTTATTGAGAAGGGTTGGAGCATACGCAAACCACTCTGAAATCGGTGGGGAAATGATTCGTAAATATTGTGAAAGCGATTTTGTATATGAAGCTACAAGGTATCATCACTCTAAGCCTGAAACCCTGTACAAAAACTGCAAAAACCCCCTAGCTATAGAGCTGTTTATTGAAGCAGACAATCTATAAACTTTAGACCTAAGCATGAATCACAGACTAGAATAGTTTGATTATATGAGTTACGAGATTAAAACAGATATTTATCAAGGACCATTTGACCTATTGCTTGATTTAATCCTTAAACAGGATGTCGAAATATTTGATGTTGAACTTTCTAAAGTTATTGAAGCATTTGTAACTGAGAGTGAAGCCTTAAGTAAAGATGCATACAATTTAGATGTTTCGACAGAATTTTTATTAATAGCATCGACACTTGTTGAATTAAAAATAAAAAGACTGTTACCTTCACGCGAAAATGTTGAACTTGATGAAGAACTTTTAAAATTTGAACATCGCGACTTATTGTTAGCAAGACTCCTTGAGTGTAAGACTTTTAAAGATGTTGCAAGCGTATTTACACAAATGATGGAAACTGCATCTAAAAGTATTTCATATTCTATGCCACTCGAAGAGCCTTTTGCTTCAATGGCACCAGATCCCCTTGAACGAACTCCTATCGAAAAACTAAAAGCTGCTTACATGAAAGCATTTACAGGCAAGGTTATAGAGAAAGTTGGCGTTTATCATCTTCATGATTCTACAATTTCAGTTAAAGAAGCAGTTGATGAAGTTATTGCTAAATTAGAATTTGGTATGCCTTTAAGTTTTAAAGCTATAGCTTCAGGAGCAGATTCTAAGTTACATGTTGTCGTCACTTTTTTAGCAATTCTAGAACTTTATAAACAAGGTTTTGTCGATATAGATTTGAGCGAAAAATTAGGTGACATGAATATATCTTTGATTGCTAAGACAGGTGAGGATATAAATGTGAATGTAGATGACTGGGGAGAAGAGATATCAGAGCCGGTTAATAAAATAATAGAGGAAGAAAAAGTATGAGTTCTTTAAATGCGCAAATTGAAGCAATTATAATTGCTGCAAGTGACCCTGTTTCTGTCGAGAACATAGCCCAAGTGTGTGATGTACACCCACAAGTAATTGATAAAGCACTTAAAGATTTATCAAAAGAATACGAAGAATCACAGAGAGGTTTTCGTCTATCAATCAATGAAAATGGTATTCGTTTTATTACTTCCCCCGATTGTTATAATGTAGTTGAACAATTTATTACCAAGCCAATGAATTCAAAACTTTCTCCATCCGCATTAGAAACCTTGGCAGTCATTGCTTATAAGCAACCTGTTAGTCGTGGACAAATATCATCTATTAGAGGTGTTAATGCTGATGGTGTAATAAAAACTTTAGAATCTCGTGGCTATATTTGTGAAGTAGCTAGAGACTCCGGACCGGGACAAGCAATACTATATGGCACATCTGCAGAATTTTTAGAAAGATTAGGTATAGGTTCAGTATCAGAATTGCCTACATTGGCAGATTTCGTTCCTGATGCCGAAATTATGGATATTTTTGAAAAATCATTATTAGGTGATCTAATAGAATCTTCTCCTAAAAAAGAAATTGAAAAAGAACCTTCTACACAAGACGCATAATTGAATTGGAAAATCTAGAACCACAACGCATACAAAAACTTCTAGCGCACGCAGGTGTGGCATCTCGTCGTGTTGTCGAAGATATGATTGAAGAAGGCAGAATAACATTAAATGGTAGTGTTGTAAATTTGGGAGAAAAAGCAACAGTTAACGATGAGATTTGTGTCGATGATATTAAGGTTCCTTTATCAAGTGAACTTGTATGGTTCTTATTAAATAAGCCATTAAATATTCTTTCGAGTTCTAGTGATGATAGAGGAAGAAAAACTGTAGTCGACATTATAGATACTGATAAAAGAATATTTCCTGTAGGACGTTTAGATATTAATACGACAGGATTATTAATATTGACTAACGATGGGGAACTGACAAATCTATTAACTCATCCAAAATATGGTGTTAGTAAAACATATGTTGCACGCTTAGATGGTCACGTTCAAAATGCTCAAATCGAGACCTTGCAAAATGGTGTCGAATTAGATGATGGTATGACTTCGCCTGCAAAAGTCAAAGTAATCGCTCGTAAATCTGACCAGAGCGTATTAGAGATAATTATTCATGAAGGTAGGAATCGCCAAATACGAAGGATGGCTTCAGCTATAGGACATGAAGTATTAAGTTTACAAAGAATAGCTATAGGTCCAATAGTTGACAAGAAATTGAAAACTGGCGAGTACCGTAAACTAGAAATAAATGAGATATTAACATTAAATTCTTCAATACATAATACATCAAGATCAAATTAATATGTAATGTTTTTATTGCTTTTCGACTAACCTATATATATGACATTTTTAGCAATTCGCGGTGCTACGACCTGCGCACATGATACAAAAGAAGAAGTTTCGAGAGTAACTCAAGAATTATTAACTGAGATGATAAAACGTAATTCTTTAATGATGGAAAATATTGTTAGTGTAATATTTACTGCTACAAATGATATACATAGTGAGTTTCCAGCCACTGCGTCAAGAAAATTAGAAGGGTTCAGCGAAATACCCGTAATGTGTGCACAAGAACTTGATATATCGGGTGCAATGCCAAATTGTATTCGCGTAATGATGCATGTTGATATCGACATGTCGCGTAAAGATATCAAACATGTATTTATGAGCAATGCGCAAAAATTAAGAAAAGATCTAAATCAGGATAGCAAATAAGGTATTTATGAAGATTGGGATAGTTGGACTAGGTCTAATCGGTAGTTCTATAGCAAAATGTTTGGAGAATACTACTCATGAAGTCGTTGGTTTAGATAATTCTGAAAAAGTTAATGAACAAGCAATAGCAACAAAACTAGTAAGTAAGATTCTAGCTCTAAAAGAGATGACGAATTCTTGTGATCTTATTGTGTTGTGTGTACCTTCGCTTCAAGTTATTGAGCTATTAGATATTGCGCTCGACGGTAGTGCAATCGTTACTGATGTCGCTTCAGTTAAACGAAATATATTTGAACATGTAGCTACATTAGATCAAGAAAAACAAAGCCGATTTTTTGGGGGCCACCCAATGGCAGGTTCGGAACTCTCTGGTATCAAAGCTGGTAGGGCAGATCTTTTCAAAGGTAGATTGTGGGTTACTATTCCACCTATCGATTGTGATTTGACACAATTTAGTTTTATCAAAGATTTTATTACTTCACTTGGTGCAGAACAAACAATTTTATCTGCCATTGAGCATGATGAACTAGTTGCATATGCTAGCCACCTTCCTCAATTAGCTGCTTCATCTCTTATGGATCTGGCGAGAAGTAAATCTCAAGATAGGATTGCACTTTTGAGATTGGCAGCTGGCGGTTTTAGAGATATGACTCGTATCGCATCTTCGAATCCTGGTATATGGCTAGATATAGTAAATGAAAATTCAAGTGCTATCACAAAATCTTTAGATGAATATATTGCTTGTTTAACAAAAGTTCGTAATGACGTTTCGAATCATGATACAAAAGCTATAGAAGAATTATTCTTACGTGCGAGAAGTGCGAGAATTGAATTGCCAGAATCTGCAAAACTTGAAGGAGCATATGATGAGATTGTTGTTAATGTAAAAAATGAACCAGGCGCCATAGAGCAGATTATATCTTTAAAACAAAATATAAATATTTATGACATTAGAATCGAACATTCTTCTAATGGCGCAGAGGGATTAATGAACCTACTTGTAGACAGAAATATCGGAAGTGATTTTGAGAATTCATTAGTTGAAGCTGGTTACGTGGTTTCTCGATCAGAGTTAACAATCTGATGTTAGAAGTAAAACCATTAACTGGAAATATTATTCTACCTGGAGATAAATCCATTTCACATAGAAGTGCCATGTTTAGTGTTTTAGCTAAGGGCAAATCTGTAATTGAAAATATTTCTAGTGGAGGCGATGTACTTTCTACCATTTCTGTATTAAAGCAATTAGGTGCAGATATTAATATTGAAGAAAATACTTTAACTACAAATGGAAAAGGACTAATTTCCCTAAGCGGAGAAAACCAAACATTAGATTGTGGCAACTCAGGTACTTCATTGAGATTATTTTGTGGGTTTTTATCTGGCCAAAACCTAAAAAATATAACTCTTATAGGTGATGAGTCTTTATCTCGACGCCCTCAAGATCGAGTCGTCAAACCATTGCAGCGAATGGGTATAAATATTTCATCTACCAATGGACTGACACCAATTCTATTAAATAAATCTAATCCAGATGGTGGGAGATTTGAAAGTATAATTTCTAGTGGCCAAATAAAAAGTGCAATTTTGCTTGCTGGTCTTTATGCAGAAAATCCTGTAACGGATATTGAAGAGACATTTACACGTGATCATAGTGAAAACATGTTACGAGCAATGGGAGTTAAAGTAATAAGTGAAAAAACAGAATTTGGTTATGAAGCAACAGTTTTTCCGCCTGTAAATGATCTAAAACCTCTAATTGGGCTGGTTCCATCGGACCCATCTTCAGCTGTATTCTTTGGCGTCTTAGCAGCATTGATTCCAGGTAGCGATATTTTAATATCGAATCTTTTAGGTAACGCTACAAGAATTGGTTGGTTAAAAGTTTTACAACGCATGGGCGCTGAAATAGAGATAATTGAGAAATCAAAAGTATTTAATGAAAAAGTGATAGATGTAAAAGTTAAATATTCTGAATTAATTGCAACAGATATTCGTGGTGATGAAATATCATCACTAATTGACGAATTACCTATGTTGAGTATTGCAATGGCAAAAGCAAAAGGCATATCAAGAGTGAGAGATGCTACAGAACTAAGAGTTAAAGAATCAGATCGTATAACTGTAGTTTTAGACCATTTAAACCGCATGGGGGTTAAAACCACTGAATACGATGATGGGTATGACATTGTTGGTTCAACTGACGAATTAAACAACTGCTATATTGAACCTCATCATGATCATCGTATTGCAATGACATTTGTAGCAGCCAATTACCTAATTTCGGGGGTATTAGAGATAGCCCAGAAAGAGACAATATCTACATCATTCCCAACTTTTTATCATGTATTTGAACAGGTAATTGTCTAGAACTATTTGGTTAATATGTATAGTATGAACTTTGATAAACACACAATAGCTATAGATGGTCCTTCGGGTTCAGGAAAAACTACTTTGTCTTATGAATTAAGTAAGAATTTAGGCTTATCAGTTTTAGAAACTGGTTCATTATATAGATGTGTAACGCTATTATGCCTAGAAAATGATTTAAATGTAAATAATCAAGAAGAAGTATTAGATATCGCAAAAACACTGGATTTTCATTTTGATAATCGTATCGTTACTTTAAATAACCAAGATGTTTCGAAACGAATTCGAGATCACGATGTAGTTCTTAATGTTAGCTATGTATCAGTTCATGGAAAAGTACGTGCTGTTCTAACAAAGAAAATGCAGGATTGGGTTATTGAACATAAAGGCGGAATTTTAGAAGGTCGAGATATAACTACTGTAGTGGTACCCAATGCCAAAGTGAGAGTATATTTGGATGCACCACAAGCTATTAGAATCGATCGTAGAAGTGAAGATAAAAGTGACAGTGCATTTAATGAGAAATTTGAAAATGTTACAGAATCTATAGCACTTAGAGATAAAATTGATTCCACAAGAAAAATTGATCCTTTAATTAAGGCTGATGGTGTGCTCGAATTAGATTCTCATACAAATACTTTAGATGAACTAGTTAATTTAATTGTTAAGGAATACAAAAGATGAGTTGGAAAAGAAAAGAATATATTTGGTTTCAAACAAGTCATATTATCAATAATTTATTGACGCATCTTATACTACAGCCAACTATCTTGGGTAAAAATAATATTCCAAAAAAGGGTAGAGTGATCATCGCTCCAACTCATAGATCAATGGTTGATATTCCATGTGCAGGATGTATAACTTGGCAGCCAATGAGATGGATGATAAAGAAAGAATTAATCGCAAATAAATATAGTAAATATTATTTTGAAACTTGTGGATCTTTTGGAGTTGATAAAGATAGTAATGATCCTACAGCTATCAAAAAAGCTATTAAGGCATTAAATGATGAAGATAAATTATTGATATTTCCTGAAGGAACTAGAAATAAGTTCGATAATATCGGTGAACTTAATAGTGGTGTAAGTTTTCTTGCTGCAAAAACTAATAGCCCAATAGTCCCCGTTGCTCTTTATGGTGTTGATAAACCCTTTTATATAAAAAACTTTATTCCGCGCAAGTCTAAAATATATATCCTGATAGGTGAACCAATAACTAGTCATATAGAAAAGGCTGGAAAAACTTCAGCTATAGCAAAAGATATTCAAGATGAATTAACAGAAAAGCTCTTTGAATTATATGAGAGATGTAAAGATTTTTGATAAAAAAGATTTTAATTTGTTAAACTATCACTCGCATTTTTATGGCGATCATCTTTAAATACACTTCTAAGTGTTTCATCATCAATGATATTTTCTTTAATATTTAATTGCTTTTTTCTTAGGTTAAAGATATTAAAAATTGCGTAATTTAAATCTGTAGCAAGCTCTCTTAATTCTCGAGGTGGTGGAAAATACTCGTCTTCATTTATTGCATCTACTAATTCTACGCCGTCTCTAGCATTTAGCTTATAGATGACGGCTTGAACTATGTCTTCGGGTGCACTTGCACCTGCAGTTACACCAACAATATCTTCGTTGGCCAGATCGCAAGTTTCAACATCATCTGGGCTATCTATCCTAAAAACTCTTTTACATCCTCTTTCGAGTGCTACTTTTTCTAATGCTAAAGTATTGGAAGAATTATCCGAACCGATCACTATTATTGCATCGCTAACATCAACCAATTTCCTCAATGCGATTTGGCGATTCGTTGTTGCGAAACAAAGGTCGCCTTTAGAAGCTGTCCATAATTCGGGAAATTTATTTTTAGCTAGAACCTGCATCTCTTGCCATTCTTCCATGGCTAATGTTGTCTGTGCTAATAGTGCAACAGGTGAACCTTCACTAATAGATTCAACTGCTCTGTTTAACTGTTCTTCATTTTCTATAATATGTATATTGTTAGGCGCTACAGCTTTTGTACCTATAGCTTCATCATGACCTTGGTGGCCAATATATAATATTTCATAATTTTTTTTCGTTCTAGTTTTTGCCTCATGGTGAACTTTTGTAACTAGAGGACATACAGCATTGATAGATATTCGATTTTCATCATTCGAATCTTTGACAATCTCAGGTGCTGTTCCATGAGCGCTTAACATCACCACAGCTCCTTGAGGAACTTCATCAATACTATTTACAAAGATTACTCCCTTATTTTCGAATCTTTCTACCACTATACGATTGTGTACAATTTCGTGGTAGCAATAAATAGGTTTCTCGAAAGAATTTGCTAAAAATGACAAAGCTTTTATTGCCATCTCCACACCTGCACAAAAACCTCTAGGTTGAGCTAAGTAGACTTTTTTAACCATGTAATCAGTCTAGTACTCGCTTGACATGTGAGTAATAATTGGCAATCGACTAAACTATATATATAAATTCGGCTCTTGACTTACTAGTCTTTTTTAACAGAGTTGATATTTGAATCTATTTAAAGGTAATAAAATGAAGAATCGTGTGGCTGTTGTCGGTCGACCAAATGTTGGAAAATCTACTCTTGTAAACCGTTTAGTTGGTAAACGAGAAACTATTGTCGAAGAAAAGTCTGGTGTAACAAGAGATAGACGTACGTTGTCTGTTACATGGAAAGATAACGCATTTGAAATTATCGATACTGGAGGTTGGACTTCCTATGCAGCTAAAAAATCTAGAGTTTCAACTAAAGCGAATAAATTTACGAAATATGACGAAGCCATTGATAAATCTTTGGGAATAAAGAAAGATCCAATAATAAATGCTAATGAAACACCATTAGATGAAAAGATTTCACGACAAAGCGAAATGGCAATACAAGAAGCGGACATAATACTTTTAGTAGTTGATTCAACAACCGGTGTAACTCAAGAAGATATTGATATAGCTAATATTGTAAAAAAATCTAAAAAGCCTACATACGTTGTTTGTAATAAGGCTGATAATGATTTAGTGATAAGTGAATCATGGGAATTTCTTTCTTTAGGACTAGGTGACCCATATCCCGTAAGTGCTATTCATGGAATTGGTACGGGAGATCTACTTGATGTTGTTGTTGAGAATCTTCCACATGAATTTGAAGATAACGAAAGCGAAACGGACTCTAGTTTTCGTGTAGCTATCGCTGGTAGACCTAACGTTGGTAAATCTACTTTATTTAATAAGCTCATTGGTTCTGAGAGAGTAATCGTTCATGATATGGCTGGAACTACGCGTGACCCAGTTGATACTAGCATCGATACTGAATTTGGTACCTTGACTTTTGTTGATACAGCAGGACTTAAGCGTCAAGCACGTCAAAGTGATGCTACTGAATACTATTCTTCACTTCGTTCATTTGCAGCTATTGATCGTGCTGATTGTGTTTTATTTATGGTTGATGGGGAAGAGGGCGTGACTCATTTTGATATGCGTCTTTTAGAACGTATCGATGCTGCTGGTTGTGCTCTTGTAATTTTAATGAATAAATGGGACCTGTTAGATACTGATCAGCGTTTGGAGACATTGGCAAAAGCAAAACGCGAACTTGGTTTTGTTGATTATGCTCCTATTGTAACCTTGAGTGCTATAACTGGTCGCAAGTTAGACAAAATAATACCCGCACTTTTTGAAGCACGTGATGCTTATGAACAAAGGATACCAACAGCAGAGTTAAATAAAGTTATTCATACTGCTCAAATTGCACATCCTCATCCAATGAGAAGAAATAAGCGAGTTAGAATTTTTTACGCTACGCAAGGTGCTTCTAATCCTCCGACTATCACACTGTTTACTTCTCAAGCTTTAGACGAGAGCTATATGAGATATTTAGAAAATGTATTGCGAGAAAGTTTCAATTTAGGTTCAACTGCTATTAAATTACGTTTTAAGCGCAAAAGCGGCTAAGATAAATTTGTAATGATAAAAAAAAGAAAACCAAATTTTGAAACTAAAGATGATCGTGATATTCACAGTATTGATGAACTAATAAAAGATGATACGAAAATTCCTTGGCATTTTTGGTTAGTAGTAGGACTTATAGCTTTATATTTAGTCTTTCGTTTTGTTCAAATTATTTATAGATTACTGACATAAATATTTGTACTAATAGTTTATTTACCTAGGTTGTATTCCGATTTCCTCGAGATATTTGGAAAGCTTAGCCAGAGAGCAAATAATTCTATCCGGATTTCCTAATTTGATATGTGGTGTATTGTCTATTATAATATATTTCACTACATAAGGAATTAATTTGCCTAATATTAATACGATATCAAACTCTTTAAGGGAGCAATATAACAAGCGAAGAATAAAAAAGGCTATGCATGAAGCTTTTAATTGGAGATTCCATCAAAAGCCCAAAAAGTATAATGAGCCTATCCTTCCAGCGTATATAGCTAAAGCGATTCTAAAAGCTTATAACAATGTATTTCTAAATGAAGATGATAAGTTGAAAATAGTAAATGATTATATCTCGGATGCTGTTCGTTATGCGGGAAATAAGGCACTTACTGAATTTATTAAAAACATAATATTAAGTGACCAAAATAGTCTTAACGTACTTCAAGGACTAATAAAACAAGGTGCAACAACACCACAAATATTAGATACAATAATTGATCGAATTACAACTAGGAAGCCGGACGAAAATCTTAGATCTTTTCAATCTGTTAGATTACCTTTAGTTCTTGCATTAATCCAAGAACAGGCCAAAGGTTTTGGAAGGATTGCGCTTTCCGGTCAACAAAACGTAAAACTATTAAATCCTTTTACAGGGGATAGCTTAGTCGCAGTTGCTGAAATGCTAATTATTCCTGGTCGAATGAATGACGGTGAAACTGAGCAACTGAATGATTTGGCAGTTGCGCATCTTGCTGAAATATTAAATCCAAATGATCCATCGACATTAGATTTATTTAAATCAATTATGGATCGTTTGAAAAAGGAACAAGTAAAATCTATAGCTAGGAAAATAGGTTTAGATTCTTATTCTGGCTTAGTCATCTTATGTCAATTAAGGTCTAGATTAGGTGATGGTATTTTTGATAACCCTATACTTAATGCTAGTCAATTATCAAGAATAAATACAATAACAGGTCTTGAAAATGAACCTATAACACAACTAGAAATACTTTCCCTAAATTTTCATCTTGGTTTTCTGACAGAAGAAAACTTTAAAAATGCAGCACTTGATGTTTTTCATGGATTAAATGATGATATTGTTGAACATATAAGAAGTGAAGTATCTAATAAAGCTGGTTCAGTTTTAGCGGAATTAGTGGAATCTAAAATCATCACACCTGCAGAAGATTTTTGCTATGGAGATAGAAGTTATAATCCATCGGGGGATACTATTAAGCCAGATGTACAGGAGACTGGTGGAGTTTTATCTATTGGATTTCCATACCCATAAGAGCTACTAATATTTAAACTATTTCAATAGCCATATTTTCTATGACTGTCGCGTATGTGATTTTAATCAAGGCATTTGGGGTGATAGCTATTTTTGAACCACGAATACCACTACCAATAATTACATATTCGTGATCAAGTACTTTACTATCTATTAAAATCGGCCAATCTTTAGGCATTCCAATTATTCCAATACCACCATGTTCCATTTTTGTTTTACTAACCGCAAAATCCATTGAAGCAAATGAAGCAGTCTTAGCATTTATATGTTTACGGATAATTTTATTAATATCAGCACGGGTAGTAGCTAAAATATTACAAGCACAGTGCCATATATTGCCGGCTCGTTTAGCTTCAATAACAATAGTGTTTGCTGAAATATCTAGACCAATATCATAGAAATTACAAAATTCAGCAGTATCAGCAAAACCAGGGTCTATTTCACTCACGAAAACTTGATTTATATATTGAGAATATTCAGGCTTTGATAGATGCTCAAGTACAGGTTCTGCTAATAAATCCTTATGATTAAGATATTTTTCAAATTTTAGTTTTCCAATATTTATAACATCTGTCATAGGCTAAGATTATACAACAATTATGAAAAATATTAATATTCCGAATACCTTAACAGTACTGCGAATAATACTATTGGTGCCAATGTTTATAGTTGGTTTAGATGATCCTTTCAAAGGAGCATTAATAGCTGCTGTCTTAGGAATTACAGATTTTATAGATGGATATATTGCACGTAGATTTAATCAGGTAACAGCTTTAGGGCGTATATTGGATCCGATATCCGATAGGTTATTATTAATTACATCATTCATTTTATTTTTTATGACACGCAGTGTCCCGAACTGGTTTTTAATAGTAATAGGACTAAGAGAATTATTAGTCGGCGTTGGTACACTGCTTATTTTTATAAGGAAAATTCCAAGGCCAGATGTAAATAAAGTGGGAAAAATTTCTGCATTTGCTGCAATGGTTGCAACACCTAGTTGGGTAGTAGTAAATACACACTATGGTATTGTCGAAAAAGTATTTTTAGCGTTGGCGATATTTGCAACTTGTGTGTCGATTCCTACAGGATACATATCACTATATGAATATCTATCAGTATTACGTCCAAAAACAAAGCAATAAAAGCTCTGACTTTACGTTTTGTCCAATATTCTAATAGACTGTTAGCTAATAACTAGTGGGGGATGTGTAATGGCAAATAGCAAAGATATAGATTCGGCTGACCCAGATACAAAATCGCCAAATAATAAAGATTTAGTTGATACTTCTGCAACACAAGTTGTTAGCTCTATTCTTAATTCAGATGGACCGATTGCATCGAATAAAGAAATTGAAGGTGAATCGTATTGCTTTGAAGTATTACGTGGACCAACTAAAGGTGATTTGATATTTTTTCACGATGAGAAAAATACTTTTGGTCGAGGAACAGATTGTACAGTTTTACTTGATGACATTACCGTCTCGCGTCATCATTGTGAAATATTATCTAAAGATGGCGACTTGATATTAAATGATACCGGATCAACAAATGGTACTTATGTCAATTCGAATGCAGTGGAATCATGCAAAATTGAAACAGGAGATGTGATACAAATTGGTAAATTTGTTTTTGCATTAGCAAGAAGGACTCAAAAATGACATTTTCTATTGGTGATGTATTAGAACAATTACATGACGAATTTCCAGATATAACAGTATCAAAAATTCGTTTTTTGGAATCACAAGGTCTAATAGCACCAATGAGAACTTCTTCAGGGTTTCGAATGTTTTCTGAAGTAGATATAACGAAATTAAAATGGATTCTTTCTCACCAACGTGATCGTTTTTTGCCTCTTAAAGTTATAAAAGAATACTTATTAAAACTTAATGATAATGACTTTGACGAGGGAAAATCTCCATCATTTGATTTTGAAACATCAGGCACTTTACCGCTAAATGGCATTTCCAAAAATGTTGTCGATATAACTGAAAGAAATTTATCTGAATTGACGCCAAAACGTGAACAAACACATTTGAGTGCTGTAAAAGATAAAGTTGAAAGCATAGAGCAAGAAAACTTAAGTAACAATATTGGTTCAACTATAAGTACTTTAGTTAAAAGTGTTGCAGATTCAAATTCAACGAATAATAAACAAAAAATTTCGCAAATACAAGAATCACCTTTTTCGCGTGACTCAATTATAACAAGATCAAATGATCAAGATAAGAAAATACATCCAATTCGCATAGCACATGGTATTGATTCACAAAGAGAAAAATTAGATGTAGAAGATCTTGTGGGGGCTACATCAACTTTAACTCATACTAATAAATCAAAATCGAAGAAGAAGCCACTTGATTCAGTTCTATCATTAGAGAAGATGACTATTCTTACAGGTGTAAGCGGGCCAATACTTAAAGAACTTGTTAGGTTCTCAATATTGGATGCGACGGGTGAAGGTAATTCAATGGTTTTCGATAAAAGTCAGATAGATATAGCTGAAGTTGCATCAAAACTAATGGGATTAGGAATAGAACCTAGATTATTAAAAACATATGTATTATTTGCTGGTCGAGAAGTGGGATATTTAGAACACGTAATACAAGATGATCTTAGAAAACGTAATCCAGGGGCTAGCGAAATCGCAAAAGAAAAAGCTATTGAATTTATTAGACAATCAGCAGCATTAAAAGAATTAATGTTACTTCGTGCTTATGAGAATGATACCCTATAATTGTTCTATAGATAATATCCATTACATAAAAGATTTGAGCTATGCCTGAAGAAAATAAGGATATAAACTTACCAAGTATTGAAGTTGATTTTGTTGGTATTCGTATTGAAGTACCAAGCAATATTCCGATGCTCTTGTTTAAAGAAAATGGTACTAATAAATATCTTCCAATATCTATAGGTATGCCTGAAGCTACATCGATTATGACGATATTGCAAAATCAAATATTGCTAAGACCACTCACACATGACCTTTTTAATGATTTCTTGAATATATCAGGTTATGGTATTTCTAAACTGAATATTACAAATATAGACAATGGGACTTTTTATGCAGACATAGTTTTTATAGAGAGAAATATTGATAAGGAAATTGTTATGTCATGTCGACCTAGTGATGGAGTAGCACTTGCGATAAGAAACGATACTCCTGTTAAAATTTTTATAAATAGAGAACTTTTTGAAGAAAATTATATAGAACTCGACGCAGATAATGCAGAAGAAGAAATAGAACAATTCAAATCATTCCTAGATGAAATATCACCAGAAGATTTTGTTTAAAAAATAAATTAAAAACCTAACAACCTGGTAGATCGAATTATTTATTTAATGTTTGTTATTCTTAACATTTTAGTTGTATCCTGTTGATGTGCAAAATCAACAATCATTTTCTTCGAAAGAAACATGTAAATTAGTTTCTATAACTTATCGCCAACTTGATTATTGGGCAAGAGAAAACATATTCGTACCGACAGTTGAAGCAAAAGGATCTGGGTCTTCACGTGAATATTCATTCACAGATTTAGTTGAGCTGAGAGTAATTAAAAAAATGTTAGATTCTGGAATGAAACTAAGTGAAGTTCGTAGGGCAACAGATTATTTACATGAAGAAGGTCTAAGTCTTTCACAAGCTGATCTTGTCATGACCTCAGATTCAGTATTTCTAAATGATCCTTCAAATCCAAAATTATTGATAGATATAATTAAAGGTGGTCAAGGTGTATTTACAATTGTTGCTTTAAGTCAAGCTGCAGACGAAGTTCGTAAAAAGATTAACAACAATACAAGTGGTGCAGATGCGTCGGTTGAATCTAACTTTGCGATAGCATAAATGTTAATGAAAAAAACTGAGAAAAAAAAGGGTAAAACTGTTGTCTATTTCGTATTATCTTTCATACTCATAATTTCATCTTTATTATTGCTTAGATGGCATGTAAATGAACAAAGTTATAGGGCTCGAATCAAACAAAACGGTGTCAAAATTCGTGCGTTAGTAATTTCTCGCAGTCAAGTACAATACCCGACGTCTGAGGGTATAGTTAAAATAACGCCCATAGTTTCGCCATCGCAAGGTACCTTAAAACGTTTTAGTGAAGTTACGGTTTATTACGATAAGTCAAATGTTAGGAATGCTGTATTGGATCAAGATGATGGTGCTTTTAACATTACAATATTTGTAGTTTGTGTAAAACTTTTCGTTGTTGGTGTTCTGCTACTTTATTTTGGTCTCAACCGTACAAGAAAATATTCAAATAAAGTTAAGTCCTAATCTTTTTCATTAGTTTATTTGCGTGATTTAATCGCTCTTCTAGTTGTTCAATACTTGCTTTAGTAATCGATGTGATCCCGACAAGTTTATTTAGATTTGAGTTAATCTGGGCATACTGTTCTCCGGAGTATGTAGCTAAAGTTCTTACTCGTTCTGTATTTAAATCCCTTAAAGCTTTTTTGGTTCTACGTATTTTTCTTAAATCTATATCATTATGCTTAACTTTAATATTTGAGTAGGGTAGAGGTGGTAGTTCAATTTCAATACCTTCAAAAACACTCTGAGTCAAAATAGAATTTAATTTCTTAGACATTGGTGAATCTAAAATGTCATCTTGTGAATGTATTGGTGTAGAACTTAGTACTTGGAACATTGAAAGTTGTTCATCGTCTTTCCAGGTTTGTTCTTTTTTTTCTTCGTCGAATAATATTGAATCTGTGTCATCGTCGTCATTTCTTTTTAGGTTGTGGACTCTTGACTCAGCCATACTTTGAGCGTGAGCGACTATACGAGGATCATTAGGTATAAACATCATTGCTTCTTCGCCATGATTTCTCAAACGCACAAATCTACCAACTGCCTGACGAAAAAATAATTCTGTAGTGGTATTAGTTGCAAAAACTCCAACACGTAATCTTGGTATGTCTACTCCTTCAGAGACCATACGAACGGCCACCAACCACTCACTATTACCATTTGCAAAATCAGCTATTTTATCTGATGCATTTGAATCATCACTCAGAACTGTTGTTGGCTCTACACCTAACTTTCTCAATAATGAGGAAACTGTTTTCGCGTGTTCATGATCAATGCAAATTACTAATGCGCCAGCACTAGGATCAATCTTTCTTAGTTTTTTTAAATATCGATTAGCACGTGATAATGAATTTGATAAAAAGGCACCATCCTTATTAAGTGCAACATTTAATCTTTGCTGAATACGTTTAGTGTCGATCGCTTGAGCAAATGAAAATGAATTAAATTCGCCATCAGTATCGATCCATTCCATATGCCCATCTAGCCTTGTAAAATTTATCGGTCGTACAACACCACCGTCTTTTAGTGCTTGTTCGTATCCATATTCAAAATCCACTTGTAATTCATCATTAACATATTTTACAAATGGGATAGCATTTTCATCTGACCTAAAAGGGGTACCAGAAAGTAATAGGCGAGTGGTTGCCCTGCTAAAAGCTATTCGTAATGAATCTCCCCAGGTCTTATCATCTCCAGCATGATGAATTTCATCTAATATAATCATCGCATTTTCTGAAATTTCTGAAAAAGATTTTGTATTTGCTGCTACACCTTGATAAGTTGTTATTACGCCAAAGCTATCTTGTGATAGTTCTTTTATATTTGTGTCGAATAGGATCCCTAGTTCAGCGCCAGCATCTGCCCATTGTTCTTTAAGATGCGCAGACGGCACTACTATGATTATTTTGTTAACTTTACTAGTACTCAATAATTGTCGCGCACAAACTAAAGCAAATGTTGTTTTTCCGGCACCGGGAGTGGCCACACATAAAAAGTTTGATTCACCACCTTGGGTTATTTTATTGTCAAATTCCTTTATAGCTTTATCTTGCCATAACCTCACGTTGTATTTAGATTTCATTAATAGATTTGTATTTCATCTTGATTAGTTTTAGTTGTTAGAGTTTAGTCTCAATTTTTCTTTTTGCCTGTTACCAATTTAATTTGTTAATATTTATCTCCAACAAAAGATCTAATTTGATATGAGAGATGAAGATGAGTAAAAGAACAACGGCAGTCAAAGTACTCCTACTCGCTGGAGCAGTAAGAGGAATATTTTTTGGTGCAGATGCTTATGCTGAACATCAATTAAATAATGATGGTGATCAAGAAGATTTAACAGCTCAGATAATTGAAACTGTACCAGGTGCTAAAAATATTGAAATTGATGGCAAGAAAGGTATCGGAACATTTGAAGCTAATGGGAAACAGTGCCTGGCTGCATTAAAAGAGACACATGGAAACGGATTTACTGACTCTCGTTGGGTATTAGCTCAAATAGGTGATATTACAATAAATGGACCGGTTAGTGGTCCAAACCCGACTTGTCTGTAAATATTCAGATATATTTGTGATCTTAATAATATAAAGGCAACCGTGTATACTCATACTTTTCTAAGTTAACATTAAGATATGGAGTGTCACATTCCTTGCTTTACATAACATATATTATGGGCAAACGGGAAAGAGGTATAGTTTAAATAAGTTTGGCAGTAAATGGTTATTGTTCAGTTTTCGCTTCAGTTATAATACCCTGGACAATTAGCTCACGGGTCTTGCCGGCATGTTGCTCAAAAAAGTTTTTTGCATTTCTATCACCAGGTAATACTTGCGATTCAAATGTTTTTGCATCTTTATAAATATTATGCGATAAAATTGAGTTAAATAAATAATCTCCGATCCCAATTTCTCTAAAACCAGCATCAACAATAAATATTGGAATCTTAATTACATCATCTTTTAAATAAGACCACGACAACCCACAAGCTATACTATCGCTAAATGCAAGAAGATAAAGCTGATTTGTTAATTCAGATGAGCCAGAAAGCTCTTTAATCTCGTTTAGAAGCTCTTTGTAGCCTCTAAGGTGTAATCTATCCATAAAATAGCTTTGAGCTCTCTCAAAGAAATCAGTGGTCTGTTTTGGAGTTGTTTCAACAACTTTAAAATTTAAAATCTTATTTATGCTCAAAATATTAAGATTGCCTTGAATTCAATTGGTAATTGGCTGCATGGATGATAGTTTTTCGATCACGAAAATTCTTTTCAAAATCTACAATGATTTTTAGATCATCATGACTTAACATATCTAATTTACCAATAATTTCAGGTGCACTTAATATCTCATAATGATTGATGATTCCATTAATTCCACTTGCAGCAAATGCATGCTCGACATCTTGCTTAGTAATTTTTGATTCATCAAATGCAACGCGAACTTCATCTTCAGTGATTTTATGAGCAGCATCATTTTGTTCAATGTCCGAAATGTCTATTTGGTCGGCAAGATTACGAATTGAGCTTTCTACAAAATCGATCACTTTCATAGCACCAACTACAACTTGGCCAGCAACTTCTTCCCCGCGTGCTTGAACTTCTTGTGCTACTTTTTCATCTGGAATTAAATTTGTATTAGATGCATCTCTTTTTCCGCGATTCACAAACATTGTGAAAAATGTTGGAGCATTATCTTTGACGAATCCGAATGCACCTAGTGGTGCGTAAATGAATAGATCTTTAGCTTTTTCTATATTCGTTTTTTCCATTTTGACTCCTTAGCCTTTAATACTACTGACCATAGTACAACTATTAAACATAGAAAAGAAAACCAGTCGTGATATTGTGAGAAAAAAGAACGCGAAATAGACGTATTAACGCTACCTTCAATGAGTTTGTTCTTGAACATTTCAGACTGTGCAATCAATTCCCCGTCTTTACCAATTATTGCCGATTTACCAGAAACCGATGCGTGAATTACTGGTATTGAAAACTCTATAGCTCGCAATTTTGATTGCGCTAGATGTTGCTTAGAATTTCCCGAGAGACGATATGATCTATTGTTAGTAGTTATCACCATTAACTTCGTAGATGGTGTTATGGCTCTGTAGAAATCGTCTGTAAAAGTTGATTCAAAGCAGATTAATGATGTTATACCTTTTAGTGTTAAATCTTTTTTTCCAGGTGAAAAACCTTCACCAATATTTTTAAATACAGACCATTTTCCAATAACATTTTTTAAAGGAACATATTCTCCGAATGGGACTAGCCTCTTTTTAGAATATTTTCCTATATATTTCATGTTCGAATTATAAAAGATATTTGTATTGTAATAGTTAGCACCTTGATACGTATTAGAATTTATTATCATTAGAGATTTTGCTTTTTTCGCTATAGGTTTTAAATCTTGCACAAGCCTATTGCTCTTATCAAATGGGTCTACATTAAAAGCAGATTCTGGAAAAACTATTAAATCTGGATTCGTATCTATATTTTTTGCTAAATCAATGTGTGAGTTTCGAAGATAGTCGTTGTCAATCTCATCTTTGGTTAAATATCGATTTATGTCATTTCCTTGAACAATAGTTATTTTATAATTAGGCTTAGTGTCATCTAAGACATTATTTCCTAGAAAAAATGTAATTAGTAGAAAAGAAATTAATACTACATTAATAATATTTTGATTTTTTGTTAATACTTTTAGATTAAAACTAAAGATCTTTCTTTTGCTAAAAACCAACTCACTAAATTTTGCACTTATAAGAACGAATATAAAAGTAAGCAGTGCTCCCCCACCAGCGCGAATGAAATTATGCAAGTAGCTTATATTTATAGGAATTGTTGATATGTTTAACCAAGTAAATGAAAGTGTTGGTATGTGGCCCAGGATAAATTCAAAAGTACAAAATGAAATAGCAAAATAAATTGTAGGTACAGATTTTATTGAAAACTTAGATCCCAAATAAATAAATATAAAAGCAAATATACCTTGTAACATAATAAAAGCAATTGTTGCAAAACTTGAAAAATAACTAAGCCAATTGCAAACTATATTCGCATAGGTCACCCAACATATAACAAAATACAAGACATAATCTTTTCTTTTATAAGTTATATATTGTTGCCAGCAATAAAAAAGGTATCCAATGAATAAAATACCTAAAGGCCAGCTGCGATAAGGCTCTTGTGCAAGAGCCCCGAATATTCCAAAAATTAAAGCAGCGATGATATGTGAAAATTTATTTATCATCGCTTAATCGTTTTAAATTCCTCGACATTATTCGGGGTGATGTTTTTACTTTAATGATCACATCTTCATTTTGATTTGAAACTAAAAATGATAATTGGTATCTTAAACGCAATCGCGGCAAAGCATTTTCTTTTTGTCGGCAAGCATATGGTTTGGCAAAACCAAGAAACATGAAGAACAGTGAAATTCACTTTCGCGACGTGGTACAACTTTAGTAGTTCCACTATCACCTATCAAAGGTGCTTCATCATCCTCTTCATCTTCTAATGCACCTGCAGTGACTCTTTCTGCAAGAAGCGCATCCAGTGGTGCTTCTACATCATCTGGATGTAGTTCTTCTTCTAGATCAAGAACATCTTCGTCTTCAGCCGAATCATCTTCTGGTACTACACCAGTTTTATCTTCGTCATCTTCGTCTTCTTCATCTATAAGTTTGCCGGTGTCTACTTCTAAATCGTCGGACAACAGATCATCATCGTCATCTTCTAATTCATCATCGTCATCAACATCATCTTCAAAATCGTCATCAACATCATCTTCAAAATCACTCATGGATTCTCCTTTTTTACGCGGGTGAGTATAACCCGATTTTCATTAGAAATTCGTAATTTCGGCGTAATCTTCTAATATTTTTTGTAAATTGTCAAGAAAAATAATGCATTTAGTACAAAAAGAAATAAGCAAATGTTTCAATATGCATAAAAAGAAGCCTCATTCGCTTTTGGTGCCAAGCACGAATGCAAGTTGTCTACTCAGCGAAGAGACTTCAATTAACTCCCCCCACGTAATTCAACAATTAATTTTGGTGACTCACGTTTATAGGAATAATACATTTAACAAAAAAAGATGTGCTCTTGTCAACTCGAAGCAATTTGTTTTTTGGTATAAAATACTGCTAGTGAAATAAGATTTTAAGATTATTTACTGTTTGCAAGTTGACGTTTTTTTTCTGCAGCTCTTTCAGAATCCAAACGTTCAAGTTCGTATTCTCCATAATCAACATATTTCATTGATTGCGCTATTGCTTTATGACCTGCAACATCTCGTATTAGAGTATGCATGTCTTGGGCAACTTCACGATAAGCAATATGGCCTTGGGGAGCTGAACGAAGTTCACACATGTGCATTGCTTCACGAGCATTCATTTGCATCACATAACGAATCTTATATTGTAAGGCAACAGCATATGATGCACCTACAGGAAAACGTTCACTCAACGAATCATGTAAATTTTTTGAAGTCTCTAAAATATCTTCAAACTCTTTTTGAACGCCCGCCTCAATAACAGCCTCAGGTATATCATAACCGTGGTGAGGTGTAAGTTGTTGCCATTCAATAGTGAGCATACGATGTCGTTGTAGGTCACGGAAGGCTCCGTAATCACTTAAAACATCAAATCTATAGTCTGTCCTCTCGAATGCCCTGCCTGGCTTGTGGCGTCGATTCTTGCGGTCTCCGACGTAAGCATTTAAAATAGCTAGCTTCTCATCGTGGGTTAATTTTTCAACATCTCTAATTAATTCAGATTCACTTTTATGAGAATGACTATACAAAATTGCAGCAACCACTTTATTTTCACCATCAGGATCAAAGTCTGTTAAAGTCACATTTGCTGGTTCAATTTTTGCTTCTGTCAGATCTGATTCAAATAGTCTTTCAATTTCACCAGAAACATCTTCCTGTGTCTGTGTGAAATAATTAGACCATTCGCCACCACGATCAGGACGGTCTACACGAGCCAAAAATGAAGGAATAACTTTTCGCAATTCGATCAACATCAAATGTGCATATTCACGCATTTCTATTAGCGGATGCGCATTCATTCTTAACAATAGAGCTTCGTATGCTTGACCTGTTCCGTACATACCAACATTGGATAATGTTGCAGCAGGAAGCAAACCCCTTACAGAGTCACATGCTTTTGCTTTGATTGTCATTTTGTAGACGAAATCAGAATCACTAGGTGATTTTGGGTAGCGTTGTTTTGCCCAATCAGAAAGCTTTGGTAGTAAGGCTGAATAACCATCAAAAATAGAATCAATATCACCAATATATCTTGCTCCTAAAGGCGAATCCAATATATCGCTAGGTCGTGCATAACGATAGCGACCACCTAGTCGTGTGTCGTAAGGTATGTAACGAGTAGATTGCTCGAGGTATGCCATCAATCTTCCCCACTCTAAAACTTTTGTGAGGATATTACTTGCTTGTTCGCAAGCTAAATGAACGCCACCAAGCTGGGCTACAGAATCATCACCGTATTCGAAGAATATTTTTTGATATAGATTTTGAGCATGTTCTAAACCTACTGTTGCATCTAAAGTCACATCACCAGATGTATCTAGTTCACCAACAAACTCATCGAGAAATAAACGTCGCAAACTTTTATCACTTCTCGAGTATCTAGCAAATAAGGCTCCGCGTACCACTTCTGGTAAATTGGTCAGTGCAAAGACTGGTCCTTCTAGGTTTGTAAAATATGGAGTTAAAGCTTTTATCTCTTCATCATTGAAAGTTTCATGTGCATACATCATATGTATTATTCTACGTCGAAATGCTTAGTAATACTGTTAATCTAATCGGAAATATCGGACATTTATATTTGTCGGTTGGACTCTTAAGAAGAAATGCGAACAATATCGCGAAAGCACATCTCAATTGTGTCTTCACATAGATTTTTTAGCTTAGTTGTTGGTGCAACATTAGAAATTTGTCTAGATAGATCAAGAACAGATTTAAGCGCACGGACAAAATCGCCACCAGTTAATTCACTTTGTTCTAAAATAGACATTAAGGTTTTACCTTGTGCCCAACGATATGCAGAACGTACCATTGCATAATCTGGTCCTCGAGTCTCATTTAAGCCAGCATCACGCTCATCTTGATTTAGACGTTTTAAAAATTTCTCGGCCATATTAAAAATTCTCGTAGTCTCTTTTGTCAGTGAAGTACTAGTAACTTCATCTTTTGATCTAGCTTCAAATACAAAAGCAGAAAGTACACCAGTAAACTCTGGGACAGTTAATTCATCTAGTAAACCACTAGAAATTAAATAAGCTATTACTAAATCAGCCTCAGCATTAATTCCAGAAAGTACTAGACCACGATCAGTCAGACTCCAATCATCAACAAATTTATAATCTTCGAGTAATACAAGTATGCGTTCAAGTTGGCGAGCTAAGGTTTGACCTCGGGATTTAACCTTCTTCGTTAGTTTTTTTATATCATTTTCTAAAATGGAATAATGATTAAGTAGCTTCGACTCGTCTAATAATTTCTTCGCATTGTGATTTTCATTTGGTTTTTTAGATTTTAAATCAGAATTTTTAAGAAATTTTCTTAACATTATTGAAGTTCCAAGTTTAAAATGTTTAGTTCGCGGTGCATAAGGTGCTGGTAACTCAATGTGGCCAATAACATTTACTTCATCATCAAAATGTTCTGGAGTTAGAAGTTGTACACGTGCATTTAAATCAACAACTCTTAATGTGGCTTCATAACTTGATGCTACTTTTTGGATAACAACACAAGAAGAACCATGTCTATATGTGTCTATTATATCGCCGGCATGTATGCCAGCAAAAATAGATCTCTGTCGCATATCAGAATTTTTCGTTTTAAATTCCTTTTTCTTCGTAATCGATTCTTTATAAACTTTTGCGTCAAACTGTCTATCAGTTATTTCAAAACTGTTTCTAATGTCTTGTTGTTGTCTTTTCTTTAGCGATAAGGTTCTCTCTATAGAAACAATTGCATCATCACTTTGGAACTGAGCTAAAGATAAGTTAAGAATATGTCTAGCATTCGCTGGTGTATAATTTTTTATTAAATTCATTGCCATGTTATATGTTGGACGAAATAGAGATTTCAATGCATATGATCTTGTAGATGCAAGAGTAGCAGCTTGTTCGAAATCAACAAAACGATTCCAACAAACTATAGTATTTCCAAATTTATCAATTCCTCTCCTACCAGCTCTACCAGTAAGTTGAGTAAATTCACCTGGAGTCATAATGTCGTGATGCATACCATTAAATTTCGTTAACTTTTCAACTACAACTGTTTTAGCTGGCATATTTACACCAACAGCTAATGTTTCTGTAGCGAAAACAACCTTTATTAATCCTGCAATAAAGGCTTCTTCCACAGCTTCTCGAAGTGGTGGAATTAAACCAGCATGGTGAGGCGCAATTCCACGTTCCATTGAATAAACAACATCATCACAACCTAGAACATCAAATTCATTATCACTTAATTCTCCTAAATGACGATCACATATCTCTCTTATACTTTGTTTCTCATCGTGTGAAGTTAATGAAATATTTGCACGGGTACATTCTTCAATAGCATTGTCACAACCATTGCGTGAAAAAATGAAAAAAATTGCTGGAAGCCAGTTTTTACCTTCTAAATAATCAATTAAATCAAAACGTGATGGTATTAATATATTATTTTGTATTTTTGAATGTTTATTAGGTTTTAGTATGTGTGTAAGATCAGGATGTACAACAGAATTATTTTCTTTAGAGTTCAAAAGTGGCATTACCTGCATACCTTGACGTTTTATTCGAAATGAATACCAGTAAGTTAAAGGAACTGGACGTATCTCGTGAATAATAACTTTTGTTGCACCTCTAACTGTAGTTAGCCAATCACCCACTTCTTCAGCATTAGAAACAGTTGCACTTAGACAAACTAAATCAATTTCAAAAGGAAGCTGGATAATGATTTCTTCCCATACAGCTCCTCGTGTTCTATCGGATATATAGTGAACTTCATCTAAAACTACATGTGTAACATTTTTTAAAGAAGTTATATCTGCATAAATCATGTTTCGCAAAACTTCAGTTGTCATGATCGTGATTGATGCTCGGGGATTGATAGAACGATCACCAGTTGCAAGTCCAACATTTTCTTTACCGTAAAGCTCAATGAAATCTAAATATTTTTGATTTGATAAGGCTTTGATAGGAGTTGTATAAATAATTTTTGTTTTATTCTGTATTGCTAGATAAGCTGAGAAGTCTGCGATTATTGTCTTACCAGAGCCTGTAGGTGCAGCGACCAAAACGCTCAAACCATCTTCTAAAGCAATACATGACTCAATTTGGAATTCATCTAATGTGAGTCCACGCTCATCACTAAATTTTTCTATTAAGTCTGATTCTTTCATAATTTGTTATGACTATATTACGGCTTTTAGGAAACTGGTGTTGTATCAATAGGAATTGAAGTTATAAGTGGTTCAATGCTTGAATTAGTACTTTGAGAAGGATCTAGACCTGGGTTTAATGCAGGATCAGTATTTGGATCGCTTGGTACAGGCACATTATTGACAGGTGTAGCTGGCGTCCTATATTCAAGTAATGCCCCACCACTTATAGCTTTATCCAAATAAACATAACCAACTGTACCTATAAATAAAGCACATACTAAAGCAAAAATTAATTGATGCAAAATATTACTTCGAGATTTATAAGACATTTTTTTACGATAGAAAATCATAGCTTCACTTAAAAGTGTTGCACTTAAGCTAAATGTTAAAGCAAAAAGTAATCCTTTAAAACCCCAGTGTTTTGACTTATCATCTGTAAAAAAGTAAAAGCCCACCATACCAATTGCAAATACAATATTTGAACTCCAAGCTAAAACTCTAGATATATAACCCAATGGTGGACGTTTAAGAAAAGTAAATGCAGTAAAGCCAATAATTAAGCTGTATGCGAAAACAAAAGTCATACGAGGTTGGCGCATGATTAAGCCGCCAGGTCTTGCATAATAAACAATTAATGCAGCTGAAGCCACAATCAGTATTGATATCAATACTGAAACTGTAATATCTTTCCTAGTTTTAGAGATTGGTAATGATTGAGTTGTCACCTTTTTATTATCCTTCCGAAAATAATTGAAGCCTCGTAAAATATATACATAGGCACAGCCATCAAGAATAGCGAATATGGATCCTGAGATGGTGTTATTACCGCTGCAAATATAACAATTATTAAAATAGCGGCTCTTCTCCAGCTACTTAGCTGTTTCGTTTTGATCACTCTTGCAATTAATAGGAAGCAAAGCAACACTGGAAATTCAAAAGAAAGACCGAATGCTATAAACATTAATACAACAAAAGTCACATAACCTGAAGCATTAATAACTTGATTATAATCAACGCCACCTGAGGTAAGTAAAAAATCTAATGCTTTAGTTAGAGTAAATATTGATACTGCCCCACCAAAAAGAAATAATAGAATTGAAGTTAAAATAAATGGTATAACATACCTTTTCTCTTTTCGTTTTAAACCTGGTGTAATAAATCGCCAAAGTTGATAGAGCCATACCGGACTTGCAAAAATTAATCCACCATATGTTGCTACTTTTATTCTTAGTAAGAATCCATCTAAAACAGCAGTTTGAGATAATTTTGCACCTTTTTGTTTTGAAGCATGTGTATAAAACTCTGCTATCCACTTAATGATATTCGGTGCAAATATATATGCAACACAAGCACCAAGTATCACAGCTATAAAACAAATGAATACTCTTTTTCTCAATTCAGCGAAATGGGACAGAAATGGCATCGTGGAATCATTTGATTCGTTAGCTTTTGTGGTATTACTTTTAAGTTGTAATTTCATTATTATTTAGGCTCATCATCAATTATTGGCATTACTTTTTCTATATGAGTCTTATTGGATTTGTCATCTTTTGTTATCTCTTGATCATTATTAGTAATTTTAGATTGCTCTGGACGAATATTAGATGTTTCAATATGCGAAGAAGAATCCTTACTATCGGAAGATGCCATATTAATTGCTTTATCGATTTCTGATTTTGCTATATTCTGATATTTTTTTAGTTCGGCAACAGTTTGGCCTACTGTTTTCATCATTGAAGGCAATTTATCAGGACCAAATACAAGTAGCGCAATGAAAAATATTACTAATATTTCTGGTCCACCAAGACTCATAACACTCCTATATAAAGAATTTTATATAATACTAGTTCGCAAAAATGCGGAAAATATAACTTATCTAAAATTGGATGAGTAATAACTGTTTATAAGATCTCGCGGTCTTGGTTATTGCTAGATCTAACTTGAAGATTTAATTTTTCAAACCAAGACTCGTCTTGTAATAATAAGTGAAAATCTAAGAGATCATCTGCATTTATTGTTGGTCCAATTTTAGTTTCAAATAGCTCAGACGGTGCTTTAAATACTGAAATAGTTACTCCAGTTGATATTAAAAGATCAATGATTCGTTTAGATGCATCTTTTGCTACAGCTCTGGCACAGCTAGGACAGGTAAATGAGTAACTACCATGATCTTGACCAGGTATAGTTCTAACCGTCAAATCTTGTGCTCTAAGTTGTACGTCTCCACAGTGGGGGCAGTTGGCTCTTATAGTAGTCATTTCGAGCACCTTCCTATTTTGTAAATCTATTTTTTAATAGATCTTTTTCATATATATACTTTCGGTCAGTCTTGGCCATGCCTTTATGATAAGTTTCCGAAATGTCCTGATTTTGTTACCATGCGTGGTGGATAAAAATGTGGCAGAATACTAGGCGTGATAATTTATAAATTGGCCAATTTTAAACATATTAATAATCAAGATTTCAATATAGAAGATTTTATTGATAAAGTCCTGGTAGTTGATCTAAAAGATGTATCAAAATCATCGAGTGAATCTATTAAAAATGTTTTAAGAAAATTGAATGACAATATTGCCCTCTCGCTCGTTCCATCAAAGAAAATCATTAAAAACGAACAATTTTTACATATTCTGGAAAAAACACTGAGAAATATAGATACTTTATTTGTAGATGAGGCATATTTAAACGAGAAACTAGTAGATATATTAGAAATATCAAAAACTAAGTATATAACTTTGTCTCCGAAAACTAAGTCTAAAGATTATGAATTGTTGTTTTACAAATATTCAATTTCTGGTATAACTGGGATCAATTTTGATATAGATACAGTTAGCAAAGGCCACATTGCTTTATGTTCTAAATTCGGATTACAAAGTTGTGTTCATTCGATTTCATTTGAAAGACAAATGGAAAAAGCAAATTCATTAAATGTAGATGCTTTGTTTCTTTAAAGAAGTCCTGCCCGTCTGATAGGCCATATGCGAAAGAAAGCACGTCCTATTATTTTATCTGTATTAACAGGTCCAAACACTCGCCCATCAGATGAGTTCGCTCGGTTATCTCCGAGTAATAATACGGAGTTATTAGGAACAGCTATTGCATCAAATGGAGCATATGACGTATAAAAGGGGTCGTTACTAAGGTAAGGTTCCTTTAGTAGTTGTGGCATTCCACCAGGTTTAGTTATATAGATCTTTACCTTACACTTATTAACACCGTCAGAACATTTACCTTCAATTGTCTCCCCAGGCAGCCCAACTATTCTCTTAATTAAATCTTTTATTTCCTCATTGTTTTGACTGACGCTTTCAGGTGCAACTAGAACTACGATATCGCCACGTTCAATACTATTAAATTGATACGACATTTTATTTACAAATACATTGTCATTAATCTGTAAAGTTGGCTCCATGGATCCAGAGGGTATATAAAAAAGTTGTAATAAGAAAAACCTGACTACAATTGCAACCAAAATAGCTACTACAACCAAAAATATCGTTTCAATAATTGGTTTAGATCTAACAGATCCTATTTGCATGAGATTCACAATTTCTAATTCTAGTAGTTTTTCAATGTTATATCTCGCATAAAGATATATGAAAACAGATGACAAACCGTTTAATTGTAAGTATTAGATATCCTTGATTTAATTGTCTTAATTGATTCTAATATACTTACTAAATCAAGCGTACCACTAATATATTTTAATGAACCACTTGCTTTGAGGAATAATCTAGCAGCTACAAACGGGTTCGAGATTTCTAGCTTATATTCATTATTTTTTAAGTTTATTATTTCATGAGGATATGTATCTAATATCCAAGCTAAATCTTTATCAATTTCTAAGATGATATAGTCTTTGACCGAAGAAACAAAAGGTGTTTGGCTTTGACTATTGATTTCTAAAGTTGTATCACCAATATCAGATTCGCTCATATGATCTGTGAGTTCAACTCTGGATATTCGATCTGTACGAAATAGTTTCATTGTTTTATCTCTGTGGCAATAAGCATGTATATAACTTGTTGATGCTGTTGTTAATATCTTTTTAGGATCAATTTCACGCTCATCTAAATTACCAGAATTTAATGAAAGATAGACAATTTTGACAGATAGATTTTTATCGATAGCTTTTTGAAATAAATCAATATATTCTGATGAATTATCTATTTTTATAGATTGTTTCTTCGAAGAATTAAGTAGAAGAAGTATTTCATCTATTTGTTTTTTTTCTTCGAGGTTTGTCTTTTCTCTGAGTCTTGTCAGAGCAATAGTCGCATTTGTTCGTTCTGAATTATTTAGCTTCAATGGTGCTATAAAAACGTCGTTATAAAACATTGAAACGAAGCCATCTTCTATAGAAATATCAAAAAGTTGATCTGGTGAATATGGTGGCAGGCCACAATACATTAATTGATTCAAATCTTCTTCTATCTGTTGAGTATTTACATTGAATCGTTCTTCAAGTTCATCTAACGCAATTTCATCACGCGTTGTCAATAAATATGCTATAGATATTAGTCTTTCTATATGTCCGCCATCTTTTGTGCTTTTGGGTGGCATGATCATACCATTTTCATTGAATCGAGAACTTTTGCAATTATTTTTTCAACTTCAATCTTTAATTCTATAGGTTCTACAATTTTCACATAGCCTACATAGTCAAAATACCTCATTGTAAAAATATCGATTCTTGGTATTGTAAATTTGAATAATCCCTTTTCTGTTTTCGTGGTATTCCATTCTCTAATAAAGATCGGTTCTAAGTCCTTGTGAACTTCCACCACTATCTCAACTTCACTCTCAATCTCTTCTGCAATTTCATTATTGTCACCATTTTCTTCAGTAGTCATTTGGGATACATCTATTACTGCAATATCTGATAATCTATCTATCCTGAAATTCCTAAGTTCTTTCTTATCTAAATCAAAACACTCAAGATACCAGTACCCACCTTTTGCTAAGAGTTTTTTTGTTTTGACTCGTCGGAAACTATCTCTATATTTAAAAGATATAGTCGAAGAATTATCGCAAAGTCGATAAAGTACATCTACATTTTCTGGCAGACTTAATGAAATCACTGAATTCAATTCGTTTTCAGGGTTTGTGCCACCTAATTTCGTTAAAGATTTAGATGTAAGCGATTCATTGGAGCTATACATTGCAATTGCACATTGAACAATATTTCTCTGTTGAGCAGTTAATGATACAGAGTAAAAAGTATTATCTTTATTTATTTTGTAGCCATAATCACCCATTGGTGTAGGAGTCGAAGAAATATCAAAACCTAAATTACGCAATTCATCTTTATCTCGTTCAAAAGTTCGACGCGAAGTTGCTTTAGTATTTAAATTGTACCCCGGTACAGTGTTAACAATTTCATGTTGGGTAAGTGGCCGCATTGTATCGCTAAGAATTGCAATTAAATTGATCAATCTCTCAACTTTTGTAGTCATAAGTATTTTTTAATTCTCTAAATCAGCGATTGCTAGCTGTGCACTAGCACATGCAGATTCGAAAAATAGCTCATCTTGATCAGCTGGTCTTCCCATTGAGGAAACTTCTAGTTGAATATCTTGCATCATTTTTATTATTCCAATACTTTGAACTTCAACTACATTATGGGAAGAATAGATTCGTGCTTTTTCAAGTTGATCTCTCATGATTTTAGTGTATTTTTCGTCATTGTCAATAAGGCCAAGATTATGTTTCTCATGAGTTGCTTTAGAAAACGTAGTAATTGAATGGTGTGATATTCCTTGATGGCGTTCACGAGGATCAGCGCTAGATGCACGTAAAACTCCATAAGTTTTAGCCTCGAGAGATTTAGCACTATCTAGATGATAAGCAACATCAATCCCACTATATCCAAATTGTGTACCAGTGCCAACAATACCGGGGCCCATTGTCACGATGACTATATCGGCATTTGCGATATGGCGTGCGCTAAGTAATGCTGTAAAAATGTTAATAGCTTCAATGTCACCACCGTATGCTTGACCAAAAGTTATAGAAGTATCAACTAAATCTAGTTCTTTTAATCTAATCATTAAGTCCGAGATAGCTAGAGGAAGACTTGCTGAATCTGAAATAGCAAGCGCAATTTTTAGCTTTGAGTTCTTGTTTTTAATAAATGTGGCAATGGGTGCTACTTGAGAAAATAATGGTGCTGCTATAACAGAACAACCTGAAATATTATCTTGAGTAGTATAACCATTGAATTCTTCTGCTACTCCCGATTCAAATTGAAGCGCACTATATCGTAGTTTCATTATGTGACCAGAGGACTTGGTCGAGAGTGAATCGTATTTTAGATTCCACAAAACAAAATGCCATCCGCCTGTCCCAAGATTAAGATCGACTGCAGTGGTATTTACTATCACTTCGTCGCCTATAGCCACTTCACCACAGTTTTGGATTATGTTATATGCACGTGAACCATCACTTAGGCGAATCTTTGTTAAGCCCTCACGGTTTTCGATTATTGAAGCTACCTTATGTTTTGAATAATTTGCCATTACTCAAGTTTACAAGAGCTCAGACCTCCAAGAGGTAGTTAGGCACCAAATACGGGACCTTCTGCATCAAATTATCTTGTGCTGACAGCTCCGATAAATAGATGATCTGGTGGACCTGTTCTAACTAGTGTATCTAGTTGATCTAAAGATGAGCCCACGGTAGCTCTACGTGAACGACTACACCAGATGTCTTTGTTCCGTCAGCACCGATAAATAGATGATCTGGTGGACCTGTTCTAACTAGTGCATCTAGTTGATCTAAAGATGAGCCCACGGAAGCACTACTTGGTGTATTGCTATTATCGATTCGCGTCGTTGGTGCTATGCCGTGTGGTCTTCCATGATTAGGATCCAACTCTGGGATTTCATAAGTACCCGTTAAGACCCTTCGCAAAAATGCTCTAAATACATCCCGACCATTTGGCGTGAGTTCTAAAAGTTCTAAAATTTTACTTTGTGGATCTATAGAATAGGTCCTTCCAGCTGTATCTGTTGATATGAAATCGAATTCAGCTTTACACCTAGCTATATCCTCAGGTGTTGCAAGAATTGAGGATATATCATCAGGAAGTTCACCTTGGTTTCCATGAATGATTAGGTGTTCTATCAATTTGGCGATAGATGGATCCGTAATCATACTCATATGGGCATTAGGTACAGCTAAGCCTAAATAACCTTCATTATCTGGTGGTATACAAGAGAAGGGATTTACTATTCCATCACCATATTTTTTTTGACTACCTACGCCATATATAGCAGTATATTGTATTCCAAGTGGTGCTAGGAACTCCTCGGGTATCAGGCTATTAAGCAAATTTTCATCCATAAATGGCACTATTGCCTCCATGATATTTGCAGCAAAACCTACATTTGTAGATGTTCTTGCAGTGTTAAGATCAAATTGACAAGGTGAACCTACCGCAATTACATGTTCAATATATTCTGGACCTAGTGCTCGTGCGAGTATAAGTCCATACATTCCACCTAATGAATGCCCTACAATTGTAATTGGACTACCAGTACGTTCAACAAGATCAATTATCTTTTTTATTTCATCGTGTATAATCCAAGGGGTTGGGCCAATATTAGGCTTATAAGTAGACCAACCCTCTGCAAAAATATCACCACTAGCATTGGTGTTATATCTTGTTCCACGGTTTGATGCAGCATATTCTGAGTTGCCTGAAACAATACGGTTTAACAACATTATTAAAGAAGCACCAGGTGCGCCTGTGCCGGGTATAAAATATACGCTTTTTTTAGTGTTCTCAATGTTTGGGTTAGGAATAACATAATTAAAATCACGAGGATGACGAAGGGCACGTAGTATTTCTCTACCCTCTGCTCGTAATGCCAGCATAGATGGTCTGTTAAAATTGCCAGTTAAGCTATTGATTGCATCTTGAAATACACGCGCAGCTTCTTCTTGCTGATCTGCATTCAATGGGTGCACGAATTTAGGGTTTAAGATACTAGGAGGTCGATGAAGAGTTACAGTATTTCTTCGTTTTGAATCTGGTGGCATTATCTTCTCCCTATTTTAATATGATTAGGTAATGCTCAGTATAGCCATGCTATGTCCTATTTGTAAAATATTTTTGATAATTACTATTTCTCTAGTTAACGCCTAGTTGACTAATGGCGAATTCGTTAGTGCTATGGGAGGAACTAGATCTCGATTCGGAGTATTTGTTCTTCTTGTAAATGAACCGAAAGACCCTAGTAGAGCGTCTACCCTCTTTTGTAAATCGAATACAGGAATATTAGGCAGAGACGTAAGTACAAATTGTGACATAACTTCTCTTGCAGTCTTTGACGGTAGACCCTGCATCTCTGTAATCGGCAATATTAGTTTTTGGAGTTCTATTGGTAATGGAGTATCGATTGGCTTACTTGCTAAATACCTTATTATCGGAACAGCATTAGCAAATACGTCGGCGTGATCACCAGGAAGAACATGTCCTTTAAACCTTGCATCGGGCTCTGGCAACATACTGAAAGGAATATTAGGATTTTCATGTAAAATTGCTAAAAAGTCACTTTGTCGCTCACTTAAACAAGCACGTCCAAGTACAGTAGTATCAGTTGCGCCAGCAAAAGAAAGTACATCAATACCATTCATTATTTCTTTAAATCTTTGGACCTCGTCGCATGGATCATTATTGCGAAAACGTTCCCATAGAGAAATCGTGTCATGGCTAATATATCTTCTAAATACACGGTTAGTCATTGGCCCAATAAATGGTGCAATATTTGTATGTGCTTTTAGAGTGTCTGGGTTAAGTGTTAACAAATGTGGAGATGCAGTAAGTATGAGTCGTTGTACGGCATCTGGTTTGAATATGCGGCAAAATGTGCTAAAAAACCACCGAGGGAATTGCCATGTACATATATTGGTCCACCAAAATCCTGACTTAAAGCATCTATACAGTTAGATACATGTTGGATTATATTATTTGTAAACCCTATATCTAAGAGCTCTCCCCAGTCTATATAAACAATCCCATCTTGGTTGAGCCCATCAATTCCTGGTTTAAGAGCAGCATTGGTGCATAAAAAACCAGGTATACCAAGAATCACTACCCGAGTATCTTCAGGAATATGAAACTTAGGTATTTTCGAGACAAATAAATTTGCACATTTTTCTCTAATGGTAGGTTCATGCGACGTGGTCGTTATAGACATCTAACCTCCAATAAATTGCGTATTGACCTATATGGTATATTATAATAAATAAATAATGCAACTTTGTGGATGACTTTTAATATAGAAACTCCTAGAGTGAAGCTATTAAACGCTCTACCCTATCATCGTGACTCAAAAAAGGATCTTTACAAATTACAGTACGTTGTGCCTGATCATTGAGCTTTAGATGCACCCAATCAACTGTATAATCTCGCTTTTTCTCTTTAGCAACTTTAATAAATTCACCTCTAAGTCGAGCACGAGTAGTTTGAGGAGCAAGCGTCATTGCTTCACAAATTGTCTCATCATCAGTTATTCTCTCAACTCTATTATTTCTTTCTAAAAGATAGTACAAACCACGATTACGATTTACATCATGATATTGCAAATCTAATAACTGTATTTTTGGGTGCGATAACTCCAGTTTATGTTTCTTGGCGTAAGTCTGTATAAGATTATGTTTTATTACCCAATCAACTTCGGTTGATAAGGAAAATGGATCTTTCTCAAATTTAGTCATAACATGTTCCCACATGTTTAATGCTTTTTGTTCTTCTTTTGGAAGACCTCTGCGTGAAGCAAAACGTAAAGCTCGCGTTAGATACTCGCTTTGTACATCAAACGCACTTACATCGCGTGCATTTGAAAGTCGTTGAGGTTTCTTTCCTGAAGTGTCTAAAGAAATATCTCTAATTGCTCTAATAGGATTTTCAAATGTCAAATCTCTCCAAGGTGCAGGATCTTCTTCGAGCATTCTTAAAATAATTGCTGTAGTACCAACTCTAAGAAATGTCGTATACTCGCTCATAGTTGAATCACCAACAATTACATGTAAACGTCTGTATTTTTCTGCATCAGCATGAGGTTCATCTCTTGTATTAATTATTGGACGTGATCGTGTGGTTGCGCTAGAAACGCCTTCCCAAATATGTTCGGCTCGCTGACTCATAGAATATATAGAGCCTTTAGGAGTCTGGATGATTTTTCCAGCCCCTGTATAAATTTGTCGAGTGACCAAAAATGGTATTAAAACATTGGTAACTTTTTCAAAATCTGCCTCTCTTCGTAAAAGATAATTCTCGTGACTACCATAACTATTGCCCGCTGAATCAGTATTATTTTTGAAAAGATAAATCTCTCCTCGTATACCTTCTTCACGTAAACGTTTCTCTGCAGATTGCACTAAACCTTCTAGTATACGTTCACCAGCTTTATCATGAGCAACAAGATCGCTTAAATTATCGCATTCCGGTGTTGCATATTCGGGGTGAGAACCTACGTCTAAATATAGTCGTGAACCGTTTTCTAAAAATACGTTTGAAGATCTACCCCAAGAGACAACTCTCCTAAAAAGATAACGCGCAACTTCGTCTGGACTTAAACGACGTTGGCCTTTAAATGTGCAAGTAACTCCGTATTCATTCTCGATACCGTAGATTCTTTTTTTCAAATCAAGTTTTCTTTTCTTAGAGTGATGGATATTTTATCCACCAAAATGTTAAATAGGCCATCTATTGCAGAAATTTATTTAGCGAATATTTTTTCAATTTCGCTTCTTTTCATTCGTCTAAAACAACGGTGTTCTTTAGTTCTATCTAGATAGCCAACTTCTAAAGTTGATGGATCGAGTTGATCTTCGTCACCAGGTTTTAAAACTTTTGCACCAAGTTTTATAGCATCATCCAAGCTCATATTTTCTGCGTAATCAGCTTCAAGTTGAGTTTCGATGTCATTAGCATTTCCGCCTAATACACAAAATCTTGATTCATCCATAACTGTTCCATCATACAAAACATGAAACATCTCATTTGGTTTTTTTCCAGAACCAATTTGAGCAATTAGAACTTCTACTTCAAATGGTTTCATCTCGTGAGTAAAAACCTGTCCTAACGACTGTGCGTATGTGTTTGCCAATTCGTTAGCTACAACATCTTCGCGCGAATATGCATAACCTTTTTGATCAGCTAGACGTACACCTGCATCTCGCAACATTTGAAATTCGTTGTACTTTCCAACTCCAGCAAAAGCAATACGATCATATATTTCAGAAATTTTGTGTAAAGACTTAGAAGGGTTTTCAGCAACCATGACAATTCCTGAATCATACTCAATTGCAACAAGTGATCTACCACGTGCAATACCTTTTCGTGCATAGTCAGCACGATCTTTCATGACTTGTTCTGGTGATACATAATAGGGATTAGTCATTATTTAGTTCCTCCCTGTTCAGGGCCTGAAAGTAAAGCAGTAGCTCTTTTCGCTATATCGGCATCACTCAAAAAATTAATTCCGTCTTTATCTATTGTTGCGACAGTTGGAAATATCTTTCTTACTAAGTCCGGACCGCCAGTTCCTGCATCTTCATCTGCTGCAGCAAAAAGTGATCGTATAGCTATATCGATTGCAGCCTTTGCGCTCAACGTTGTGTTAAAAGAAGCTTTGATCCAGTTTCTTGCATGTACAGAGCCAGAACCTGACGCTGTAAAATCGAATTCTTCGTATCTTCCACCAGTTGCATCGTAACTAAAAACTCTGCCTTGTTCTTTTAGTAGATCGTACCCAGCAAATAACGGTACAACCATTAGCCCCTGCATTGCCATTGGGAGATTATTTCTAATCATAAAAGAAAGTTGATTAGCTTTACCTTCAAAACTTAAAGGTTCTCCTGCCATTTTTTCGTAATGTTCTAGTTGTACTTGAAAAAGCCTTACAAGTTCCATTGCAATACCAGCGGTACCTGCAATTGTAATACCTGAATGAGAATCTGCTGGCATAACTTTATCCATCATTCGATTAGCGATTGTCAATCCTGCAGTAGCTCTGCGATCTCCTGCCATTACAACGCCGTCTTTATATCTTAAAGCTACAGTTGTGGTGGCATGTGGAAGATTCGATATTTCTTCTGCAATTGCATTGGAAAATTCTTGATTCTGAGGTAGCAAGTCGGGTTGATTCTGATTTAGAAATTCTATAAAAGACGTACCTGGACTAGAAGTGTTTGTGTATTGTATTTTCATAACTCCTAAGAGTGTAATGAAGTTTCTTGCTCAATTTGTGGATTTGATTTTTTAAATAGCCACTTACCCATTGTCGCACCTGCAAAGTTGCTACGATCTATATCAAAAAAGTCGGCGATACTCGGGCCTATATCACATAGAAGCCTAAGTCCAAGATCATTAGTTTGTCCTGAAGGTGTGTAGAAAAACATCGGCAATAATTCGTTTCTAAAATTATTTTCTGTATTATTCTCATTATTTTCAATGGATGCATCTATGGCTGTTGAAGAAAAAGCCATTAATGCGTCTTCATTGCCAAGTTCTATTATACATTTTTCTATTAAACAAGAGAACTGAGATAAACATGCTGTTGCGAATGTCGGATTCTTTTCTAGAGCTGACTGACGATAATCATTTAGCGTGGCAACTATTAATTCGTTCCTTGTTAAAGGTGCGCTTAGGTATTCTAAAATTGTGGATACTGCTTCCCCATCGCTTTGTACATCAACGAATTCACTTGTAGGCAAAAGAGTATCATCATTACAGATTGATATCAGACTAAGGTTTTCAAGCTGACCCCAGATCCCCATATTGTCTTTATCTCCACCGCCAATTTCTATGTATGCTGAAAAATCATCTTCACCATGAATAGTTTTAGCAGCCAGCATTGCTGTTGTAGAAACCTTACGAGCTATAGGGCTTGCAAATTTAACAAAAGCACCTAGCCCGATTGTTTCTAATCCCGCTAGATTTGGTTTTAAATCTTTAGTGTAAGCGTATTTTAATAACTTTTCTAGAGAATGTTCACTTGATGATGTGTTGCGGATATTTCCTACACCTAATCCAGGACAATTTATTAATATGAATCTTTTAAACATCATTTAGAGCTCTATTGCCCACCTTTTTGAACATAGTTTTTTACAAATTCTTCGGCATTGGTCTCTAATACACCATCGATCTCATCTAGTAGATCATCAAGATCTTCTTTTATCTCTTCCGATTTTTTTTCATCACTTTTAAGTTCTACATCATCTACTTCGGTATCTTTAGATTTGGAAGTTGGTTTAGATTTACGTTGTTGCTCAGCCATTATGCGTACTCCTTAAGCTTTCGTATAACCCTAACAGAAATCTTACCTAAGTGAAATTTCTAGCTCCTCATAGTGTTATCTTATAACACTATTAGTATCGTATCTAATCCGTAAATGCTTGAATTTATTTTGCGAATACTATTCTTCTAATTTATTGATAAGTTCAATAGGTGTATCGCAACTATCTAAAAGACCTTGAACACTATCTTTATTGCCTCTCGTGGGTTCCATCATTGGAATTCTTTTTAAAGTGGAAGAACCAATATCTAAAGTTACGCTATCCCAATTTGCACTATGGACGTTTTTAGCGAACTTCTTTAAAACACTTCCTCTAAAATACGCTCTTGTTGTTTCTGGAGGGTTATCAACACTGTTTACTATTTCTTTATCGCTAACCAATGCTTCAATCTCACCACGAATACGCATTTTATCGAAAAGCTTACCTTTTCTAATATCATGATATTGAACATCTATGCCACAAAGTTTTGGATCATTAGCTTCTAAATTATCTCTTAATTTAAAGCCATCAATAATTTTCTTTTTTGTTATCCAATCAACTTGACCACTTAAACTTTCAGGATTGGTTTCAAGTTTCGCAAGAACATCCTCCCATCTTTTTAAAATTTCATGCGCTATATTTCCACCTATAAGTTCTATTTGCTCAGATGTACAGGAAGAGATATATTTTTTAGCGGAATCAAGTATTGATTTTTGTATATCTAATGCTGTCATGAAACCTTTATTAGTTTCTACTTTTACTTTTAAAGTTGTATCGTGACTAATTTCTTTTATTGATTTAACAGGTTCTACTAATACGCATAGATTGTTATTGAAGTCTTCAAAATCATCTTCAATCATGGCTAAAATAATTGCAGTTGTTCCTAGCTTTAAAAAAGTTGAAACATCGCACATGTTTGCATCCCCAACAATAATGTGTAATCTTCTATATTTACTAGCATCGCTATGTGGTTCATCACGAGTATTTACTATTGGCCTCTTCATCGTAGTTTCAAGTCCAACTGGTTCTTCCATAAAATCTGCACGCTGACTTATTTGAAAATCCACCTTATTATTAGATGCATGTAATTCTGAACCAACTTTACCAGCACCACAAAATATTTGTCTAGAAACGAAATGTGATGTTAACGAATTTACAAGTGTTGTAAAAGGAACGTTACGCTGTACAAGATATCCCTCATGTGTGCCGTAGGAGTTACCTTTTGAATCAGTATTGTTCTTATATACAATAATTTCTCCATCAATAATATTTTTGGCTTCTAACATTGATCGTCGCAAAATTTCTTCTCCTGCGCGATCATACAATACAGCTTCTAGAGCATTGCTTACTTCTGGTGATGCATATTCAGGATGGGCATGATCGACATAATATCTTGCACCATTGGTAAGCATTGCATTAATTAAATGTGTTTCAGGAAATATAGACGGAGGTTCATTAACTTCAATACGTGCATCTTGTGCTGGTGTTTCATCAGCGAAATCAAATTCTGTACGCGAACCATGCAAATAAGCATTAATTAATAAACCAGATGAAGTCATAGGGTTTTGATATTGAGAATCAGTACCATTAGACATAATTCCGTATTCAGTTTCAATACCCATAATTTTTGCAATAGCCATAACCATAAGGTTAGCGCGTTTAAATCTATAAATAAGGCTAAATCAGATTATCCAGCGTTGATGTCATATTTAAATTTCGAAAAAGAAGATATTTCGTTATATCTAGCTTCTAAAATTACTACTTATCAATTATTACTAGAAAATAGAGTTTAACTATATAGTTTTTGGTATATGTCTAGGTCTATTTGTTAGAATTAATAAATGGAAAAAACCAAATTAGTATTAGCATTTTCAGGTGGACTAGATACCTCTCGATGCTTAGTTGATCTATCAAAAGAATACGATGTATATACATGTACAGTCGATACTGGGGCATTAACTGAACAAGATAGAATTGAGATTGCTAATAAATCTAAATTACTTGGTGCTGTTTCACACAAGTTAATAGATGCTAAACAAGTATATTTCCAAGAAGTAATTCAATATTTAATAAAAGGAAATGTGCTTAAAGGTGGTGTATATCCCCTGTCGGTTGGTGCTGAAAGAGGATTTCAGGCCATTTTAACAACGCAATACGCTAAAGAAATTAACGCTCAGGTAATTGCGCATGGTTCAACTGGAGCTGGTAATGATCAATTTAGGTTTGATATGGCAATTCAAGTTCTTGCTCCAGAAATAGAAATAAAAGTTCCGGTACGTGAATTTAACTGGAGCAGACAAAATCACATAGATGCACTTAGAAGTTATAATATGCCAATACCAGAAAAGCCTTTGTACTCAATTAATGCAGGCCTTTGGGGAACAACTATTGGTGGAGTCGAAACTCAAGCAGATTTTATAGAAGAAAATGGAGAAAAAATATATACAGGCTCATGGAATTATCTACCAGATGAGGCCTTTGAAGCTGCAGGTCATAATATCAATATTGAAACAAACCCTCAAGAAATAGTAATTGGTTTTGCCTCAGGTGTTCCAATTTCATTAAATTCCAAAGAACAGAATGCTGTAGATCTCATAGAAGCATTAAATTTATTAGGTGACGAATATGGTATTGGCAGGGCTATTCATACAGGTTCAACGGTATTGGGTTCGAAGGGTCGCGTAGGAGTTGCTGCACCAGCACCAATACTTTTAATAGAAGCACACAGAGAATTAGAAAAATCTATTTTAACTAAGTCGCAACTTTATCTATCTAAAATAATATCTGCTGAATATGAAAGATTAATTCATGAAGGTCTGTAT
>ERZ724508.110-NODE-110-length-56243-cov-6.005321_pt1 | contig 56243 bp, 82 predicted proteins | sample MGYA00376041_ERZ724508 | MGnify/ENA primary metagenome ERZ724508 (study PRJEB28724, sample SAMN07190887) | wastewater metagenome | isolation source: effluent of sewage treatment plant in Hong Hong | place: USA: Christiansburg, Virginia | collected 2016-03-01 ...
ACGTTCATTCATGAATTTGAGTTCCTTCTCCGGAACTTCTTCAGGGTGTTGCTTGGCCTCAGGTTCTTTTTTTTTACCTTTACCTTTTTCTGCAGGCTTTATGGTTTTCCCTGCAGGCTTTACTTCCGTTCCAGGGCTCTTGATCGTCTTCTTAGGATGCTCAGCTTGAGCGCTGCTAGCAGGCCGAACAGCTCGAGCCGGCAGAGTAGATTTCTTAGTGGGCTTCTCCACTGATGGCTTTGGGCGCGGAATAGTTACTAACTGCGACTTTGCCAGTCGTGGACTCTCAGCTTTGTCTGCAAACCTATCGGCGTTGATCAAATCAGGTTTGGGTAGATCCAGGTGAAGTGGAATCTTGCTTCTCTGCTTTTCAGAGAGAGTAGAGTGATTATCATCAGGCACGTAGTTCTCATCGCATTTTCTCGGTAGCTCGGCAATAGGCTTAATATACTTGTGCCCATTGAGCAATGCTGACTGGTAAGTTTCTTGATTCTTCGGATGGTTTTATCCACAGTGAGGCATCACGTTATGGCTCAGCAAATGACCGTTTCCTGAGAAATTGCCGCAACCGTAATTTTCGAAGGCAGGCTTCCCAAAATATGTCTTGAAGGCGGAGTTTGGAAGATTCCTCGTCTCACGATTGAACTGTTTGATTCGTTCTTTACGTTGTTTAATCACTTCCTTATCCTTCTCCTCATCCAACTTCTCCCTTGGCTTACGCTCAGGTTTGGCTTTGGATTGCTGTTGACGTTGCTTCTTCTTACTTGAAGTGCTACTCCTGGTCTTGGCGACTTTGGTCGGTTCCTCTTGATAATAGAGCCGATCTTTGATTAAGTTTGCGACCGGCTTCGTTCGACCTTCATGGTTAGCCTTGATCTGCTGCAAGACTCTCTCTTCGTTTTCCGCGCGTATTTATGAAGGGTACTCCGACTTGTAATGAGTGATGTATGCTTCGGATGTTTAGTTTCGTTTGATTTGCCGCTGACAACCGTGGCTCTACAACTCCAGACGATGCCCTTTTGAAATACCCGTTTGCTTTTCAGTTGCGTTCCAGCTGAGAAGTTCGAACATGGAGGGTTCGGCAACTCGAGGCAGGTACTGCATGCCAAATACTCTTGGTTTGTATTCTAATGTGAGAGTGTCCGTACATTAGCAGGTCTGTGGAGGAGCGTCTTCGCACTTACAGTTGCATGCACAGGATTCTGACATGGTTCGACTAACGATATGAATAATAGCGATTCAAATCAGTTGATCTTGAACATCAGCAGCTCAATTGTCTTTTTGCGATCGTTCACATACCCCTCCTACCACTGTTTGGGTATCTGTGAGTAGTCGTAAACGAATTCGTTGTTGGTGTGCAGCAGGACGTACATGCAGTCGTGGAGCAGCATGTTGTGTGTATCCTTGTTGTGGCTACGCTTGCTCAGGCAGTACAGGTAGTAGAAGGTCATCTCCTCAGTGCGGTCGGTTGGATCGATATCACCCAGGTACGGCTGCATAATCTCACGGGTTTCTGGGAGGACCATGTTGAAGTTGATTGCCTACTTGATTCTGATTGGGTCGTCCTTATAGAGGCAGCCCTCGATAATCTTGACATACTTGTTTTTGTTAATGTGCTTATATATTGACTCGCCACAGTCAAAGAGGTCTACTTCGGCAAGCAGCGCATCCATCAGCCGTAGTTTGCGATGCACAGAGCACCGAGCAATGAGGTAAGAAGCTACCAACCCCATATTGGTGCCTTGGTAGTAAGTTAGAAACGATTTGAGGACTGCATGAAGTAGGTCGAACTGGCTCATGTAGGCCTTGAAGAGCATATCGAACTCATCTGCCGCGGAGGAAAGCTGGTCGGAACCCTTCATATCTTTGCTGCAAGTGATAGTTTTGCTTGTGAATGACTTGAACGCGCCTTCTGATTTTTTTGATGGACCCATGAAACTGGAGAAGATTGTGTTAAAGATTTGGTCGGTCTCGTCTTTTCCCGGTTCCTTTTTCAGGTAGACTGTGTTAAGGTTGGAATTTCTTTGGGGTACTGAAAAAGGATTATCATTTTGTGGATGGGTTTGGGAAATGTTTGGGGAAGGCTTCACAGACTAGTCATAGCGAATGCTCTTGGTCTTCGAAAACAGGTTGGTTACTTGCACAGGAGCTTATTGCGTGCTTTTTGGCAAGTTTTGCTTGGAGTTAGGGTTGGCTTTATTATCTGATGTTGATTGCTTGCTGGGATTATCAAGCTTTCTTTCAAATTCTTTGTGTGGGGCAGGATTTCGCATTCCATTTATATTCTGATGAGGTTGCTGAGGCTCAATATGAATCCCGAGCTCCTCAATGTTGGGAGCATCTTGAGCCTGCCCGGGTCGGATCTGTGACTTCCGTGATTCACGGACCTGACTCGCTAACTGCTTGATCTTTGGGTTGACTCCGATGTTTATGAGTGAACTATCGAACTCGTCATCGGCAGGCTATTGAATCGAATTAGCGGTTTCAGTCAAGTGTGGTTTAGATATGATTTGTGTAGGCTGACCTTTATGTGTTCCCCATTGAGTTTACGATGGTGCGTTATGTTGTGGGAGATCACTTGGGCTCCCAAGATTGGGATACAGCGCTCTGGTACCAATTGATCCCTCGGTATTGGTTCGACCTCCTCCCGAATTACCATTTTATTGCGCATATTTGGTTAGAATTGACAGAAAATCTTTCCTTTCGTAGTATTGTTTTTCCAGTGCCAACCATTTAGCGTAGCGATCATTGATCGATTCCTCCTCACCGTTGGCTCCGAAGTACACCATATACGCCAAATTCATAAAGAGTTTCCTGTTTTGGAGCTTGTAGCCTCCGGGTTGCTTCAGAAAGTGCGGGATAATGCACACCCTCTCTCCACTTACGACGAATTCCTTCGTTTCAAGCAACAGATGCACATACTCACAGATTTGAAACATCGTTGCTACAACAATGTCACGAGTTGCCATTACCGACTGGTGCCGGTACATCTGGCTTAGCGCAGCATCGACCAACAGGTTCGCTTCCTCGAATATCATGTAGTAGTTGGATTGGGTTTGAATCAGTTCGATCAACCGAGGAAACAAGCCTCCTCGATTCTCTTTGGCATTTTTGACGAACATAAACAATGCTTGTTCTCCTTCCTTCTTCAAAGACTACTTTCGCACACAGTACACTAGCTGCTTATGGCTGGGGTTGTCTGTTGTGTGACTCTTCACTAAAGCGCAGTCGACGGCCTCCGTGAGGGTGTGATCGAGGGTGTAGTTATTGACAACCCTGTTGAGATTGAGTATACCCTCATACATGGTATAATAATTATGTTTAGGTACGGGCTTGTTGGCAACACCATTATCTTCGGAGGTGGCTTTAGCCTTCTTGGGTATACTGCCTACGAGTTGTACAAGCTATCGGAAAGCAGCACGAAGATGAACGAAGACCTCGCTCGAGAGCTGTTCGAGGAGAAAAACATTTTATAGAGAAGATAAGAGGAATCGAAAACCCCTTCAGCAGCATTCAGCGGTAAACGGATAGTGAGAAAGATGAACGCACCAAAAAAAGAATAGTCGGGTCAAACCGGAGAGAAGAGCGAATACATTTGAGAATGATATGTGCATACAACTCGACTTGATAGGGATATGGTTGGGAAGCAGCGCTGGACGGGACACTTCCTCCAGTTTTATTGAGTCGTTATACTTAATTTTAATATTATGCATCGACAAAAGTTGTCTGATGTCCACCCATTGGCTGAGACAACTGTGTCTGCATTCGCTGCATAGCGGATTCCTGTTCACAAACAGATCAAGGTTCTTGCTCGGAAGCCAGTTGACGTAGAAGTCAATCATCCGACTGCTACGAGCAAGAAAAAGCAACGATTCTCAAGTGAAGATTTCGCTGGCTTCTACAGTCCTAGCCATAACCTGCAGAAAAGCAAAATCGACTTGAATCGGGTTCTTCCTCGGACACCGAGCAACGATAAAAACCAAGAATGCCAGTCAATCAAGCCGAATAATTCAATGAACGAACCCTTGGATTAAAATGCACCGGCGGCAATGTTGCTGACGAAGACCCCACCGACTCGATCTCAACTACGAGTTCGTCTGAAGCTGAGCGAAATCAGTAATGATGCACAGTATTTCAAGCAGACGCATCGCTTCAATGTAGTAGAGGCCAATGTGAAGCCCGAACAGCAAGCAATTCAGATTGCAGAGCTAGAAAGGCAGGTGATGCATCTAATGGAGGAAAACGCACGATTGAGAGAGGATAATGCGAGGCAGCTGGAAGTCAATAGCAAAGTCCAGTAGAACTTGGAGGATACGCTTCGTAGGTTTACTGAGTGGCAGTCACAGGAGCATTATCGAGAGGAATTAATCTGTCAGCTCCAGTCTTAAATATCAGAATTGAAAGGTCAAAACCAGTTTCTCACGAAGAATCTCCAATCGAAGTCTGAAGTTGTGAACTATCTCCACAACGAGCTAGAATCGACTCTCCTTCGTCTCAGGGAGATCCAGTCGTGCAAATAACTGTGTGAGTTTACAAACTTGGAAGAGAAAGTGAGTTGCCTTGAAGGGGTTGTGAAAGACACGAATGAAAAACTTCATCGGGAGCAGGACAAGACAAGATACCTGGAGATTCAACTGAGGATTCTCAAGCAAAAGCAGCTTGAATTAGACGGTGCACAATCCGCTCAGTAAGAGAGAGAGTTACTGATAGAGAAGAACCGTCGGCTGAAACGAGAAGCTGTTCGGTTAAAGAACCAGTTGATTTAACGTCAATAGAACGACGTGTTCTTCGAGCTCTCCCCTTGATTGCTCCTGATGTCGGTAATATACAAACTATCACGCCTGTTGGTTATTACGCTGTCGGAGCTGTGCCATCCTCTATCGTACTCGCTTGCCTTTATTGCTTTTCTTGGAAACCGGTACCCGTAATGGTGCCTTGATGGGAAACACTTTCTTTCTGAGCTTGTCCAATAAAAAGTTTTCAATGTATCGTCGTACAGTCTGGTAGTCAATTGTGATGTTGCCGAGCACTGGCACGATGTCGATTTTCAGGATTGGATCACCGATGAAGCTAAACCATCCCCGACCGAGCCAGGCAGGTACAAAGCAGATGCGAGCCACGCAATTGAGTCCCCGAATTTCAGCTTTTGCTCTGACTCCGATTGCTGATTGGAAGAACTTGAAACTGGTGTTGATTTCAAGTGAGATGAAACCAGGAAAGGAGATGTTGAGCTCCAGCAAGCTCTCCTGCTCCTCAGATCTCAGACTTCGAGCGCTTTGAATTTTGAAAGGAGGTCCTCCGAATTGAATGTTGAATACTTCAATCTCAGTTTCGCGGGTATCTCCGTTGAACACCACATACAGCTTCTTCTGAATTTTGTTCTTGAAGCGTTGGCTGGTCGACCATTCAAGGCATGCTGCGAACAAAAACTTATTGAGGCAGCTCACAACGGTATTAGATAACACTACATCCTGTACATTGTCGTCTGGTTACTGTTCTGATTCCTCACTCTTACTTTCAACTGCAGCCTCGTCGAAATTTATGTCTCCCAGCATCGTGGTGTTTAGTTCGCTGGCTGCATGCACCGAAAATAACTTGCTATCAATCTTGTTTATGTGATCCTGAATACTCTTTCGACGGCTGTTTAGCATTGTCAGGCACTGGCAGAGGAGTGACTTCTTTATTCGATTAGTGTGGGTCAAGTAAATCTGTCGAAACCGGGTCACTAGCTGAACCTGTTATTCGATCATTCGATACTGCTCCTCCAGACGCTATCGGATCGGCAGTGAGTTGCCTCTGGGAGGCAACCGCTATAGGTTATTGATTTCAACATCCACAGACTCTTTCAGCCGAAGGATCTTGCCCTGCAACACCAAAAGTTGATGTTTGTTACTTTCATAGAATCGACCGTTGACACGTATAAGTGCGTCAAGTTCCTCGAGGAATTTTTAGGAGACAAGAGTGGCACTAACGTTCTCGAAGAACTTGAGAAAGAATTTGTTCTGGTGTTCACGAAATGCCTGAACATCTCTTTCACTTTAGCGTTGAAAACTACTGAAGGCTTCATGCAGCTCGACCAGAAAGCGATTGAGATCTTGGATCGCTTGCTCAAGCATTTTGGTCTCAGAGAGATAGAAATCGGCTCTTTGGAAGTACTAGTATCGATATTTCTTTTCTGCAAGCAACACGGATTAAGGAGACTCAGTATCGAGCATCTGGCTTACCTTGGGAGGTCGTAGCTCTTGATACTGGTGAAGCTGGTGGACACATCGACCGAATGCTTCGATGCTTTATGCTGCCGAGTTGTAGCAACCCTCAAAGTAAGCCCGAAAGGTTGTTTTTTGCGTCTTATAAAAGGCATGTTTGTATTTGTTGAGGAACGTTTCAAGATTCTGCCTATAGTAGCGAAGCTTTTGCTTCATGTACTTTAGCTTTGTCTCGTTTTGTCTGATCTTAAGAGTTAGGTCTGTGAATTCCTTATATCGTTTCTTGAGCCAATATACCCATTGTATGTGATCCTCTGCATTGTCCGGCTGAGTCTCATTCTCTCTTTCAGCTGGGTCTGTTCGTTCTTCCTCCTCTTGAAGTCGGTCCAGTGTTGCCTTTGTCTCCGAAATAGATGACGTAAGGATCGAGATTTCACTAATGAGGTACTCCTGATCCTCCAGTATCTTTTTGTGGGTAATGGCAATGAGCTCCGAGTTAGACATCCGAATTTACGACATGTACTTGGCATAGCATTTACCCATTTCGTTGAAGAACTCTTTTAGTGATTGCCAGCTTGGCAGCCACAGAATATGGTTTTGATCATCCAAAGGCATTCTCTGACTTGATAGCAACTACTTTTCTGCGTCGTTCAGTTCGTTGAGAGATACGTAGCTTGGGGAAGCCTGCTCGAGATGAAAGAACCGATACTACCTTCCTGAAAACACTGGAACAGTTGCAAGACTTGCCAACTCGCTGCCCATGTTTGCAGGCGAACGGCTGAATTTGTCAAGGATGCGCTGGTACAGCTCTATCAATGCTAAGAACTCATTGGTGGCTTTGAAGTAGTTGAGACGAGGGGCTTCAACCTCAAGTTCTTGCCCCTATTCGAACTTCTTCTGGACGATCTTCATCTTCTTACGCACCAGTTTGGCTTCTTGTGAGTATTTATTTAGGAACAGGGCCTTGTTTCGAAGAGTGTTAAACTTTCGCTCCACTCTCTGGTTCTAGTCGACAAAGCTATCTATGCTTGCGATGGCACGTACTGAGTTTAACTCGGATGCTTGAACTGGAATAGAACCCCCTGACTCTGTAAATGAAGTAGCACAGCAGCAGGAGCATTTGAGTTCCCACAATGCCCGAGAACCCCAGCAGCACCCAAGTATACCGGCTGCCTCGGATAAACCAAACCAGCGCCAGCAGTACTATGAACAGTCCAGCGCTTAGCAGCAGCATAATATTTAAAGTTAGTATGCATGATCATTAGGCTGCCCTCGAAGTTATGCTTTGCTGGGAAGGGAACAGTAGTTCGTATACCACAACCCAACCCTCTGAGTCGAGCAGGACCATCAGATCCTGCTCTATTTCCATATGCCAGACACCCTCGTTGTGAGCCTTGACGATGTGCTTGAGTTCGTGGATGTGCTCACGAAAGCGTGTTGCAGTTCTATCTGTCAAGTGAGGACCCTCTTATCCCATTCTTTGTGGGTAAACGTCGAAGACTGCAAGTCGCCCGTCGAGTCCCATTGCCCAGAGTCGCTGGTTCTTTTCAATTATGTTCGAAACAAAACTCTTGAAGCCAACATAAACGTGCCTTTCTGCTTGTGAGAAATCAAGCACGCTTAGACTGTCATCCGCGCTCCCGAGGTAGAGTATGTTTGAACTGTACTTGGATTCTTCGATACAGTAGAAGCAGCAGTCATCCATAGAATATTCCCTGGTTAGAGTCTCCCGATCATATATGGACATACCGTAGTGAGTAGAAATATAGAGCTTGCTCGCAATGTGGCAGTTGCATAGCACAGAAGGATTTCGACAGGCACGCACCTTATTGAGACTGGGGATGGGAGAATAGAACTCAACAGTGGTATTTCTCACAACTCCGAAGACATTGGTGTCTCCAATAATGTCCTTCACTCCCTCCTTTGAGTCACTTTTGAGGTCTCGCACCTTGGTTAGCTTGTTATCGAAGCTATAGACGCTTACGACTCCGTTGCTGTAGCCAATCACAATATACATGTTTCTCCTTCCCTCCACAACGGCAGTCATAAGCTTGATGAGAGTCAACTCTTTCGTTACTTCTGCTTGTACAACAAAACTGGATATATTCATTAGGCACGAGTCCTGAAAGTGTAGCAGGCTGACCCGATCATCTGCAAGTTTGAAACCGATGTAGATGTTGGCGGGATCTGGATGGCTGACAGCCGAGACCAGCTTTCTGTTGAGTTCGCGTTGATCAGCTAGTACCTGCATGGAGGTTAGCAAGCGAAGTCGAGGAGGCTCTCTTTCGGCTATGAACATTATCGGGTAAAATCATAAGGATTGAAAACGTCGATTACGAATTCGCCGGGTTTTCAGACCTTCAGGGTTATCATGCGGGAAGTAGTATCGCCAGTTGTAAAGGCAGTCAATCTACACATCCCAAAACTCCGACATTGTCGTTGTTCGATGCTGCTGCTCTGAAAGCAGGTGCATTAGGATCTACGGATCCAGAATGTTTTTGTTATCAGAGAAGAATTTCGATTGCTGCTCCGAAATCTCTTGGAGAGATTCAGAGTTCACTGATGAAAATTGATGCGGATCTGTGTCTCCTGATTGTTCGCTTGGCCCTTTGGATTTTATCGGATCTGTGTCTGCTTCTGGCTCTTCCCAATCAAGGACAGAAGATCGAAGTAGCCCGATTTACTGTAGAATAATACTTCTTTGGAGGAAGGGACTCATATTTTTATCGGGGTTACGTTCGTGATCTTGACGAGTTTGCCGGTCGCTTTTGAGTCTCTTGAGGTAGCGATAGACAACGTGCTGCTTGATCGGAATGAAATGGAGACGTGGACAATTGAACTTGGAATGAAATTCCCCGACACAGTGCTCGCACTCATAAAGCTCAAAGCTGTCGAGTGAAATATGATGCTTATCGCGCTGAGAGCAGAAGTGCTCGTAGTCTAGGTTGGTCTGCTGTAGTTGGGTTATGAGATCTTCATTATTAATGTAGTAGAGAATGCTGTAGCTCATTGATTTCAGGGTGTACATCATGGGCGTGCTCTTGATGAAACCCTTGCTCAAAAGCTTTGACTTCTCTGAGTCCCGCACTGATAGAGTTTGGATGATGCAAGTCGGATTTTTATGCTATTCGCTTCGCTTGATCATCATCCCCAAGGCACCTTTTGCGAGTATCAGACATTGCTCCGGTTCTCCGCGGTTCAGGACTACTTCGTCAGGATGTGTGATTTTCCTGATAATACTCTGAGCGAGGTTATCCTTCGATTGTACAGTAAGCTCTCGAAGGAATGGCAAGCAATTGAAGATTCTTTTGTTAACATCCTTCAGATATTCTTTACGAAGCAGCGTCGGAAGCCCTTGGAGGAGCTGGTCTTGCTCCAAAAAGTTGAACCTATTCCTGATAAGGCAAGACTCTTCAATGTAGTTATTGATTTTGTTTTCGAGCTCGCGGCAAATCTTGTTGGATTTAACCATCATCTGGAAGGTCTTTAAACTGTTGTTTTTCTCGACTTGTTGCTGCCGTAGGTTGTTGATGAGGTTCCCCACGCAGTTGATGTTGTAAGCGAGCGTAATGCAGCTGAACATTTCAATGAAGATCAAACATCCAGCCTCCATACTGTTTGTAGCAGCGATATCCCCAAAACCAACGGTCAGCATTATCGTCGTCCCCCAGTAATAGCCCCATACATAGCGCTCGAGCCAGTCAGCCCCTACGAATCGTTCATCTTTCAGCCAATTGGAGTTTTAGTTGAGATGGGACATTCCGTTGAGGGCAATGGATAGTATGTGGGCGAAGGTGAGGTTGATTACAAGAACATTGAGCAGGCCCCAATACTGTTATCTGTAAAAGCTCGTGATATGGAGGTTTTCCACAGTTTGAAGTTTTTCCAGGACCTGAGGAAGCTTCAGCAATATAAGCCACCGGGCATATGCAAACTCAAGGACAGGATCAGAGGAAAGCAGGTCGATAAGGAGAAGCAGCGTGTTGGCTAGATCGATGAGGAATCTCCCTCTCAGGTAGTGTGCTGATATTTCGCTTAAGTACACTAAGGCTTCTCCTTCGTAATAACGTTTGAGTGTGAAACTGAAGTAGATATTCAGCAAAAACTCCACACTTGAGAATAGCTGTACCGCTCGGAACATGTCGATTTATTCGATTTCTGGAAAGACAACGGAGAGGGAATAAATTATTGTCAGGAGCATGATCGAGAGGATTCCGAGGATAGCCACCAATGTAGAAATGAAGCAAGGTAGCTCTGTTCCTTCGCGATGTCTGAACCACTAAACAGCACGGTTGCTCACTCCGGAAGAATCCTCCTCTTCAAGACTCACAGCCACTTTACGAGTGAGTCCCCTCTTCATCTTGTTGCTGAAGTTACGTACTATCTCTGCAGTCTTAAAGCGACGAATGATTCGCTTGAGAGTAAGAGGCTCTTTCTTAAGGCTGTGTTCAATATCCTTCGTTGTTGCCAATTTTCTCTTAGAATTCTCAATCGAAGGTGCCCACCGCTTGCGTTGCTGCTCGGAACAGAGTAAGAGGTATCTCTCTTCCATCTCAGCCAGCCAACCGGGCGGTTCACATCCATCGTTGTCATGTTTTAGGAGAATCTATAGTGGCTTCTTTTGAAGACGTTCAGTTCGCTGAATACTATCTCGGTTATTCAAGGCCGCGTGGCGTAGGCCTAGTGGCCCGCTTGTTCTTTGAGTTAGTCTTCTCTTTTGCAGCTATCGCAGAGGTTTGGCGGAAGAAGGACATTCTTATTTGGGACTGATGTCCAGCATATCAATTGTTATCGATGAGTATCAAAATCGATAACGAGGAGAATATCCAAATCAACGATTCAGTTAGCAATTATTGTAAAGTCTGTTCCAAATCAGTATAGAAGAAAAGGCTCATCTGATTGGGAGGTTACAACAGATTGTTCAGTTAACAGGCAGAGCAAGAGATAAAAGGTGTGCTCATTTGAGTGTAATCAAGGCACGATTGCAACCGAAGCTGACGACCAATAAAAACCTCGAAGAATAATCAACAGCTCCTACTGGAGAATCAGTTTATGTTAACCTCGGTAATTCGAGCAATCAACTTTTGGAGCTCTTCTGCCTTGGCTACCGTGCATCCTTGTGAGTTAGCCAATAATGTCTCATCTGGCATCGACAATGGCGAGCTGAGGTGTAAGTTGAATTACAAAATTCTCGCTCTCTTTCTCCCAAGAATTAAATCTTGGACTATTCACAATAGAAAGTAGGTATCTACCTTTCGGCGCCTACCGGCTCCAATAACTGTAGATTTCAGATCAAATGCAATGCTAATGCGTTTCTCTGGGGGCATTCCATTATTTCTTCAGGGAAGAGCGCCTCTGGCTTACACGCCGCGGCTGTATCATCTTACAGGCGATTTATATTTCAGAAAATTCCTGTTAATCGAGCATGATTCTAACTCCAGAGGATCATACTCAGCACCTTGACTTTAGCAGTATGGCATCTCACTACAGTCTCTATCACAGCCCTCTCGAGAGAACCAGGACTCGAACTCACACCATAGCCGAGCACTCTCGTCCTGCTCATCTACCATCTCGAATCGAAGGCTTCAAGTAAGAGATTATTGAGACTCCTATATCTCAAGTAAAGCAGAAAGAGCACCCACTGATGAGATCGTTTCGGAAATACAGAGTGGGCAGGCTTGTGCGAGTCTTTTCGGAGAAGCTGAAGCGCAACGTCGTGCTAAATACCCCTGTGACGACAGAAGCAGAGTTTTCTGAATCCACCTCTATACTTGAGCGACTCTTTGGTGAGAAGGAGGGTCTTGATCTCAATAATTTCTGGGTGGTGGTGCTGGAGAGTGTGAGTCTGTTTATAGTGACTTGGCTGATGATTATCTATTCTCTGGTGCTGGTCTTCCGAACTGTTCAGGAGACTGATCTTTTTCGAGTAAGCCAGTACGTCGCCCTCATCTTCTACACGTTGGAAATTACTCTCAACTTTTTCATCAAGCGATATGACGAGGGCAAGGCGATCAATTAAATTCGTTCTATCGTTCTGAACTATCTCAACCGAAAGTTCTTTATTGATATGGCATTTCTGGCGCTGTTGATCATTGATATCAGCGATCGAAACCAAGAGGAAATATGCTACCTACGCATGGTCATTGTCATTCGATTTCTCAACACTCTTCCCAAATTAAACACTCTTGAGACTATTGTCTGTACCAATTCCAGAAGATAGCAGCAGTGGGGACTAGTCTTAGTCTTTCTCGTCAACTTCTTCTTCGCTCACGTGCTGTCGGTTTGTCTCAACTAAATGGCCTACCTCAGCAAGAACGACAATTGGTGGATTCGCCGAGGAATCGAAATGGAACCTTGGTACGTAAAGTACATCTGGGGGTACTACTGGGGCATCAACATCATGCTCACAGTGGGGTTCGGAGACCTCGTAGCATCGAACTGGTAAGAAGCACTGTGTCTCATCTTCATCGAGACCATTAGCTGTATAATTTTCTCATATAACATCAACTGTGTGGGAAATCTGATAAACAACTTGAGGCTGCAGCAGGTGGAAAAAGAGAAGAACCTAAAGACCTTTCGGAGGATGTGCGTATTATCTGACCCAAACGGCAAAATTCTATGCGATTTGGAAAGTCGAATTAACCACTTCATCGAGAAATCTATTGAGATCAAACATAACAATGACGTTGAAAGCGAGGTTGAAACACTATCGCTGTTGCCGGAGCGCTTGAAGACTGAATTCATTCTGAAGGTTAACACCAAAATCATCGATGGAATCTATTTCTTTAAGGACCTCAACCGGAAGTGCATTGAGGATATTGCTTTCAGGCTCGAAAAGAGAATATCCCTTCCCGAAGAGCTCGTGATTCGGAGGGGTGATAGAAGTAGGCTCATGGTTCTCAGCAAAGGAGAGGCAGCGTACATTGCATACCAATAGAAACGCGGGAAGAAAGAGCATGTTGCACTTGAACGAATCGCTAGTGAGCAGGATGCGAGCCCAAAGCTGCTTTCCTTCTGCAGCTTCATCAAGAGAAGAGAGCAGAAGTTCGACATTATGTCGACAGACTACGCAGTCCTGTACTGTCTCGAGCAGTAGCCGTTCTACGATGCACTGCGCTACCACAAACTCGACTATGAACGCTATTGCAACCTCCGGGATAACGAAGGCTGGGAGGAACTCACTGAAGGGTATGATTGCCCAACTTGCAAATCAGGTGTGCACACGAAGTTCGAGTGTCCCCGTCTCCACTATATTCCACTTCGGGAACTCGTTTGCCTCAAGTATAAGAACCTCAGTTCTGGACAGAGTCGTAGCTATGCTAAACGGCTGCGCAGAAAGTGCAGCAACTACACTGCTATCCTGCACAACGATGCCATGTCTTTGGAGCGATCTGCAATATCACTCAAGGAGGTGAGCATGCACTATGTTCACGTGGATAACGTGAAGTCAAATACGATGGAGGAAGAATTGAAGACGATTGTTCTCGATGTGGATCGTATATACATTTGGAAGTACTACTCGCCAAGTAGCAACATGCCAAAATGCCTCAGGGGCTACAGTCGATGACTTGCTGAATTAGCTGATGGCACTTGCTGCATTAATATTTATTAGATGCTTCATCCGTATCAAGTGGTGCAGTATATCCATCCACAGCAGCGCGTAGACTTCGACATCTTCCTGTTCATCAACACGAAGAGTGGCGGGCAAGTAGGCATGAAGTTCATGACACTAGAGGTATCAGCGTACCGTAAACCAGATGGAGACTACCACCTTCATAATGCACGGGCTCAGGATCAACGTGAGCTTCTTTGATCAGAACAATAAGAAGCATCGGTAGGCTGGTCTAAGAAAATTGAAGGCTTCTGAAGAACTTGGCATCAAATGTCGAGCAATCGTCTGCGGTGGAGACGGAACTGTTCTGTGGGTCGTACGCGAAATAGTTGAGCATGGAATACGCATTCACAACGTACCAATCGGAATTATTCCAATCGGAACCGGTAACGATTTCTCAAGAGTGATGGGCTGGGGTGGCGATCAACAGAAGCTCATCGGATCCAAGTTCGATACTCTCAAGGAGCTGGTCTTCGAGTGGATCGACGCAGAAGTTGTAAACTTCGACGTCTGGGCAGTTGACCTGGAAACTTATGAAGTACCGAAGTTGTGATTGCAGACAGGCTACCTGAAGGAAGTTTCGGATAAGCAAGAAAAAGTAGTGAACATCCGTGAAATTCGGCGTTCGTTCACGAATTATTGCAGCGTCGGAATCGACGGTCGTATTGGCTGGAGCTTCGATAAGAAGCGCAGTAAATCTCGAGCCATGAACATGATCGTCTACGGATGGGTAGGTCTCATAAAAAGCTGTTCACCAAGGATTCGAATAGACGAGATCATCACAAGCATGTAGGAAGTAACTGGAATATCAACACTCATGGGAAACACGAGCTTTCCAATGCGCACGCTGGAGGAAGACATTGCATTGGGGGTAGCCAACAATGCCTTCGGAGTAGCCCGGATGGAAAGAAAGCGCGATCGATATATCAATGCCGGTAAGCAGACGATATTCAATAACCAACACAACTATCCGACTCGGCTCAAGTCAGGCTTCCAGAATATAGTGGCCCTCAACATTGATAGTTTCATGGGAGGCTGCCATGGAATTTGGGGGACCACCAAGACTGCACTTACGAATCAAAGCGGAAGAGGCTTCGCACCACAGAGTTACAATGATGGAATAATTGAGTTCGTCAGCTGGGAAAGCGAAGTTGGGCTTGCTATGGAGAGAATGAAGTGTATGGGTTCAAAAGTCACCCAAGGAACGGGACCATATATCTATAATTTCGCACCGCCTTTGAGTGCCGAGGACCACATCTTCCTACAGGTGGACGGAGAGTTTATGAAAGTGTACCACCCCAGGCAGATGATAATCGAGAGATGCAGCAAAATCCCCCAAGGTTTCATTCGAGTCCTCAAATATCGAGGGCGCAAGAGAGAAGACTTTCTTCGTCGTTGAATTGTAATAAACCTAAGCAATTATTAGTGTTGGGTGCAGAAATTCATAGCTTGAGGCATATAACCGAGATGTTGTCTGTCGATCCGTTTTTGAGTGCTTTCTTGATAAGCACGCGAGTGATGTTATCGACCTCGTCTTCGTCTTTGAATACAGCTGCTACTTCCTACTTATTTCATAGGTGTACCTGCTAGTTGACATAATCCCAGAGCCCATCGCTCGCCACAATTAAGTACTTGTGGTGCAGTCTCAACTCTATTCTTCTTACTTAAGGCACTGCTGACAGTCCAAATTTTCTTCGTATTGGTGTTAGCTTTACTTCAAGCCGAAATCTCCGAAGGCCCGGGTTACTGCGAGAACTCCTGCAAGCCTACCCATCATTATCGATCCTCCATTCTTTCTTTGCGTTAGCCAAAAAGTACTTCACCCGTTCCACTTCTGAATGGTTTGTGCTCCTGTGTTCAGGAGTGATTTTCTCTCCGCCCTTGTCGTCGAAGAGGTATGCACAGCTATCGCCAACATGGCTAATATACAGTACCCGATCTGCCTCTTACAAAAGAATAAGGCCGACAGTTGCTGTACTTCCCATTTCGGTTGCTTCCTGAATCTATCCCTTCAATTTTTGGTCCAGCTGAGTCGCCACTTTCTGTACCAATATGTAGGTGCTCTCGAAGGCAGCCTTTCCGTTCTTCTTGGCTGTCTTATACTCCCTCATGAAGTACTATGCTTGATTCTCATTCGTACAGTCGCAAACTGCTTGGATAGGTAGTCGCTCACCTTGCTCCCGCCATGCCCATCGAATACTCCGAAGAGAATACTGTTTGAGCAGTTGTCCAAGAACCGATCAATGACGAAAGAGCCTCCATTATTGATTAGTGTACTATCCTCCATGCCCTTTCTCATCCCCTCGTTGGGCTCGCTCTCGTAATGATACTCCTTGACTCCGTTGGCATGCTTCCCCGTGAACTTACGTTTTAGCTCCATACAAATGAAAGTATCAAAGTATTAAGGCGGATTCGAGGCACAAATCATGAACTCAGCAGTCACAGGTTGTTGCAATTAAGGAAAATCGTTTGGTAATGAGATAGCTGCGCAAACCAGCAATATCCAGCCAACGAAGATTCCATTTTGCCAATTTTTTGTCGGCTTTCTTGTTCTGTTGGTCCTCGAAGCGAACTGTTGCGCCGTTGACAATGAGCGTACGAAGTACATCAGTCTTGCACTGCAGAATATCCTCTTCAGAGACAACCTTGAAGGCTTCCAAAGCAAAGTACAACGGGCACTTGTGTTCCTTGGCACATTTACATTCTAGGCTTGTCTTGCCAACGAAACTGTTTAGGAACTGCAACCCCTCCCGGTACTGGCTAATGCTGGGACCTCACAATTACTCAACAAGTACCTTTAGAATGAGCCAGCCTGCAGAAGTTACGAATGAAGAGGTTCAAACTGCTGATGTACTGCCCTTTTTCCTCTTCGAATATAGCATGGAGATTGGCGCCTCGCCCGTAAAGCTCCACAGCGACAGCAGTTTAACCTCGCTTGATTGCATAGAATAGGCTCTTGTCAAGGTCTTCGGCAAACATCGTTAAATCAATATGAACTCAGCAATCGTTTAGTTATCAGGAATCAGCTGAATTATTCTCGGCAGGTCGTCTTGGGTTTGGCATCGGTGCTTGTGCCTGACTGGGTGTTGCACGAGACTTCGATTCAAGAGTCGGTAAGTAGGGCTAGACTTATTCCATGTAGAGGTCGGGGAAATTGAGACCGAAGATTATTCCTGTGGAGAGTCCGACAAGCGCGTGAGCGATTATGCCCTGCATGCTATAATATCTTTTAGTTATGGCAAGCGAGACCTATTATGTTGATGAGCTGTTGAAGGCCGAGGATGAGGCGAGCAAGATCATTAAAAACGCTGAGAAGGAGAGGTATGGAGCTGAGCGTGATGACACCTTGGAACATGAATCGTGATGAGATCATTTCCATGCTAATCCTGACGCTGGACAGTGCTTATATTTTAGGGAGAGGAAACTGAAGGAAGCCAAAGCAGCAGCTGAAGCCGAGATCGAGCGATTCCGCGAGAAGAAAGAGCAGGAGTATAAGCTGATGCAGGAGCGAGTAAATAGATTTGAGAATGCAGAAAGAAGACAAGGATTTCGAGGACAAGCTGAAGCATGAGACACAGGAAGACATTAAGAAGATCTACCAAGACTTCGAGCGTAATAAAGACAAGGTGATCAACATGCTGATTGAAAATGTGCTAAGCGTTGATCTTACTATCCCGATGACCATTCGGGAGAAATTCGCCAGCAAATGACAATCTATTTTCTCAACATTCACAGATGCTCGCAGTAGTAAGTAGCCTTTGGACCACTTTCTGCCTCCTGCCATGAAGTCACTCCCGTCATTGTTAGCAAGCTGTCCACCTCTGCGTTGTTCGCGAATTCTATGTCCGTCTGTAGGTTGTCTCCAACCATCAGGCATTCTTCCTTCTTGAGCCCGTAGGATTCCACGATATGATTCAAGATGAATGGGTTGGGTTTGCCGACGACTGTAGCTTTGACTCCAGTCGCAAACTAAATGGGTGTAACACAGCTGCCAGCACCTGGAAGCTTGTAGCCTGCCACAAGGATTGACTGGTCCTTGTTAGTTGCGAAAAGAGGCTTACCTTTCTGGATGTAAAGGCTCGCCAAAGCAACCTTCCCGAAATTGATGGCATAGTCGACTCCAACGATAACAGCATCGATGGAGGCATCGATACCACCAATCATATTCTTGAAGTGTTGGATTGTCGTAGATTCCTGAGTTGGGCAGTCCGCAGTTTCAAGACCGTCAACTCGAAGTTCTTTGAGTAGGTTATCCGACCCAATAACAAGCAGCCTACGGATGGCTGGATGGTGACGCTTTAGATACAGGGCGGTTGAGAAGGCTGAGTTGTAGACCTTTCGTAAATTAATGTGTACATTTTCGAGAGGCACCTTTATCTGGAAGTCTGCTAACCGGTTCACTATATGTGAGCGTCCCTTCGCGCTGCTGTTGGATATAAACATGATGCGTTTGTTCTGAGCATTGAGCTGCCGAATCGCCTGAACGTTGGGCTCGATCATTTCATCTCCTGACCACTAAAAGAGTCTAAATGGTCATACCACCACTCCGTCGAGGTCAAACAGAAATGTTGAGTACTTGTTGGCGACTTCCATAAGTCCTGTGATCTTCCGAACGGAATTCATGATTAATATCTTTAATTTTGCGTATCGAATACGTTCATTTCAACCGAATCATCACTCGGCCTTTGCTCCTGACTCATTTTCTTGAGTAGCCTCACCTCCTGTCTCTGGGGGAGGAGGCGTCTTCCAGTATAACTTAGCTGAACCAATTTCAAAGCCGTAGATTGAGACGATGAGATGGCTTGGCAGAATGGTCTTCTCCACGAATCCTGCGAATAGCGAGAGAGATCCCAAGAGCCAGCAGATGGCATTTTCTTCGAGAGTAAGGTCTACAGTCTTGAGGGATTTTCCTCCGAGTTTAATGATGCTAAACTGGACAACAAAGGTGAGGAGCAGAATGACAATGAAAAGTGGGTTGTTGAAGAAGTTCTTGAACACATTAAACTCCTCGTGCTTGAGCTTTCTGGCGTTGATCTCATTAAAGATCTGCAACAGCACGAATACATTGAAGAAGATGGAGTAGTGTTTTCCTGTCTCATCGTTCCAGTCCTTCACACCGATTGAGGAGGGTATATCAAGCAGCTCAGGGCCTGAGTTATATCTTCGGTACCTTTGAAGAGGATGGTGCCAAGGATGGCAATCTGCACAAGTCCCTGAGAAATGATGTTCTTCCACATGTTAGCTGTGATCAAACTTTCATTGCGGCTGTAGGGCATACGCTGAAGAAGCTCATCTGAAGGAGGCTCGGTTGCCAGTGCCAGAGATGCAAGTGTATCCATGATAAGATTGACCCAAAGCATTTGGATAGCGTTGAGAGGAGATTCCCGAAGTACAGCTCCTCCAACAAATGCCATGACAAGGGCCACAAAGTTGACGGTGAGTTGGAATTGCAAGAACTTGCGAATGCAGTCGAAGATGTTACGCCCCCACTTCATAGCAGTGACGATGCTCTTGAAGTTGTCGTCGAGCAGGATGATACCAGATGCTTCCTTAGCAACCTACGTTCCTGCGATACCCATAGCGAATCCAATATCTGCTTTCTTCAAGGCGGGTGCGTCGTTTGTACCGTCTCCAGTCATTGCAACAACATGACCGAGCTTCTTCAGTCCCGTAGCCATCAGGTACTTATCGGTTGGCGAGGAGCGAGCGAGAACCCTCAGATGTTTATCAATCTCCTTAAAGATCTCTTCGTTTCCAACTGCCTCGTCTTCAGTGCCTTCGTTAATAAGTCCTCCAACTTCGTTCCTGAAATCTTTTCCTTCCATGACTGTATAATGGGCAAACTCATCGGTATCGGGATTCCAATCACGATCTAGAATTCCTGCTTCCTTCGCAATAGCCACTGCTGTTTCCTTGTTGTCTCCTGTTACCATGCGAACAGTAACACCCGCTACTTTACACATCGCAACTGCAAGTGGAATCTCATCTCGAAGAGGATCCTTGATTCCAACCATCGCCACGATGATGAGGTCGCTTTCATAATCGTCTTGCTCCTCACTATCAGGAGCACCGTCAAGCTCCTTGTAGGCGATAAGAATTGTACGGAGAGATTCACTGGCAAATTCTGAAATGGCTGCCTTGAGCTGTCCGAGGAACTCGGCGTTGATCTTAGCAACAGTACCGTTGCGGGAGATATACTTGGTGCACTTGTCAATCAGGAAATCAGGGGCACCTTTCGTGAACGACAGGATTTGTTTTCCATCTTCAAAGACTGTTGTCATTTTCTTTCGCTCAGAGCTGAAGGGGAAGATCTTAAGAATCTTATCCTTTTGTTTGTCACGGACATTTCGGAAGTCGTAGCCAAACTTGAAGGCCATCTCAAGTAAGGCACACTCCGTTTTGTTTCCAATCTGCTCAAAGTGGGTTCTGTTGCTCTTCACTTCTACCTTCGGATGAGCGTTAGAATTCACACAGGCACCAGTTGACAATAGCTTGCACGTTGCTGGCTTCATGATCGAGTCATCGATATTATTGCTGCTGCTCTGCTCGACAAATATCTTGGTAACCGTCATCAGATTCTTTGTGAGGGTGCCTGTCTTATCAGAGCAGATGTTGTTTGCACCACCCATCGTCTAACAGGCCTGCAGATATCGGACCAGGTTGTTTTCATCCTTCATCTTCCCGACACTGTAGGCCAGAGCTATCGTTACTGCAAGAGGCAGACCCTCGGGCACTGCGACCACAACTATACTCACAGCAATGATGAAATACTCGATGATTTCATTCAAGGTTTCCCAGCTAAGGAGCTACCCGATAAAGTCTTCTCCCATGGCACAGTCATAGATGTAGTGAAGCAACATGGCGGAGAACGTGCAAATGGCTGACACAAGTCCGACGTTACCGATCTGCTCAGCTAATGTTGAGAGTTTTTCCTGCAAGGGAGTATCATCCTGATCTTGCTGAATCTTCATCTTCAACTTTCCGTACTGGCTGCTTCTGCCAACAGCCAGCACAATCATGTCGCCAGTCCCCTCCATTAGTTTGGAGCCTGACACCAAGAATGGGTTGCAGTTCCTGTCCTTGTAGTTGTCCGGAACTCGTTTTTTAACTTCGTTGCTTTCACCTGCATTAAACTATGATGCACCTGTAATCGAGGACTCGTCTGCCGATACGTTACTGCCGTTGATCAAGAGACCATCTACGGACAGTATTTCTCCCGTCTCGATTTGCACAATATCTCCCACCAGCAGGTCGTAAACTGAAACGTTGTCAATCTGTCCACTCCGAATAACGTTGACCTGCTTTTGTTGCGCAATCGCATTCAGTTTGCGGAACTGCTGCTCCTTCAGGTAGTTGTTGATGGATGTGACCGATACGATGATCACAACTGCAGCCAAAATAGAGGCTCCCTCGAGCCAACCCTCCCTGATACCCTAGGTGGCTATACCCAACACAAGGGACACCAACGCTGCTCCGCAGAGTACCCGCAGCATCTCATCTTCGAAGTTCTCCATAATGAGCTCAAAGATGGTCTTCGGCTCTTTGACGATGGGCTGATTGTCACCAAAGGCATTGGCGCGTCGCTTATGGTCGTTGCTGCCGCTGTCCTTGTTAATGCCTTTCTGAGTTAGATGTTGGTAACCTTGAAGGAAGTCAACAGCGAAGTCTCGAAGCTTTTGATGCCTCCCCATTAGCCGATGGTTTGCAACGAAAGCCCACTCCTAATATTGTCGGCTTCGAAAAGGTTGCTTCGTAAGGAAAGGCTATACCTAAGCTCATCGATGTTACGCTCGAAGTGCCGCTTGCCATATTCTTTGCTGGCCTCCATTTCGGTAATCTTGCTCATCCCGAAGATATTTTAATAAATTATAAATCTTCGGATAGGCTGAAACGCCTTCACCTCGAGCATTGGCCATCTCTCTCACTTGAAAGTGGACTGCTGGCAGAGTAAACAACACATTTGTGTTTGAGTCTTCGTGACTTTGAATTCCTTCTTCCGGAGTAAAGTTAATGGACAAGCCAATTGCAACTTTGACGATAACAAAGGATACTGCATTTTCCATCGAGAATTCTCGCATATTGAATTTGACTTTGCTGTAAAGATATTTATATCAGGCTCAGTGTTCCTCCTCCTCATCAGTTTCTTTCGTGACCTTCATAAACACTTCCTCCAGGGTAGTGTGCGAAACATTCCAGTCTTTAATGTTCTGCTTGAGGCTGTATTCGTCTAAGCCACTACTCTCCTTCGACTCCAGCATTTTCACGAGCTGGATCAGATTATCGTAGTTCGAGATTCCTACCAAGAGGTTACCTCCATTCGAATCGATTTCAGTCGCATCGGGAACAAGCTTTCTCATGTACCTCATGACTTCGGGTGCCTTATTCTATTAAACGTTCAGAGCAATTCGGTATCCAGACCCATAACTGTCCTTCAGGTACATCGAGCTTCCCAAACACTTGAGCCTTCCCTTGACTAGAATGCTGATGCGATCCGACAAAAAGTCTGCTTCCTGCATTGAATGGGTGGTTAGCACTATGGACTTATTCTTTTTCAGTTTTTCAATCAAAGTCCAGACTTGCTGTCGAACCTTCGGGTCCAACCCAGTGGTAGGCTCATCGAGGAAGATAATCTTTGGGTTCCCTACTGCAGCGATTGCAAGAGATAGTCTTCGTTTCATTCCTCCACTGAAGCTGCCAACTTTGGAGTGCTTTTATTTGAGGAGGCTTACAAATTCGAGGATGGAATCGATCTTTTGCTCAACTTCTTCAGAGGAGATTCCCTTGAGTCTCGCAAACAGTCTGAGATGTTCAGCAGCACTCATCTCCTTCCATAAGATATCAAATTGAGGACAAACTCCGATATACCTTCTCACTTCATCGATGTTGTGAATGCTCTCGTTGTTTATCGTGATATCGAGGTCTCGGTTGTAATCAGGACTCAAGATGCCCGTCAAGATATTTATTAGGGTAGTCTTGCCTGCTCCATTGTGACCCAGAATCGACATAAGCTCGTTCTTCTCAATCTCAATCGAAATGTTTCGTAAAGCCAATACTGTTGTCTTTGAGCAGATCCCTCCTTTGAACGTCTTGCTCAAAGATTTGATTCGCATGCCTCCCACCGGCTGATTGCTATTGTAGTTCCTGAATACTCTCAATCGCTCGTTGATTACTGACTCCTACTCGCCTCGAATGTTGTATTGGGGATTCCTCAAGTCGTCAATGTTTGGTAGTCTCTCTTTCCTTTGTTTTGGATTTCCAACCCAAAAACTTTTCTTGAGGAAGAATATTGGGGAATCTCCTCGTCCACGATTGCTTTCCACCACATGGTCAAAATACCAAGTCAGCACAGCGTAGAAAACAATATCGAGAGCTAAGATTATGACGGAGTTTCGAGACGAGTACTCAACAAAATCTCCCTTAGTCATAGTTTTGCCTGTTATCTCGCGATTGAAGATATCCCATGAAAAGCCTGGACCTTTTTCCCATTTGTTATCCTTCATACTGAAGTGGTTCCCACTAAACTGGGTGATCGTGGAGAATATCTATCTTAGCTAGATGGTACCTTTGAGTAGCTAAAGGGAGGATACAATGACAGGAACGACTTGAGGAAGACGACTAGCCCACTTGGGTTGGTCTCGAATATGAGTTGAAGGAGGTTGACGTCTGCAAGGAAAGACTGCACGACGATTGCAAAGAGTACGAATCCATAGCTGATGCTGTTAGCTGCCTTGAGGTTGGGTACGACGGTTGCTATAAAGTACGACAGCATTTGCATTGCTAGGCAGAGACTGAACATGAATGTGATGATGATGAGGAATGGGGTGTCAGTAAAAAAAGGGAAGCCGAAGGCAATTCCAGAGGCAAGTGTTGCTGCCGATACAATCAACGAATAGAGTAGAGAGATAACGAACCAGCTGAGCCAGTAGCTGAAATGGCTAGCACCGAACACATTGAGCCCTTGCCTAAGCTTAAACTACTTTTCCCGTACTATTTCGTTTTGGATGAAAAGGAACGCAAACAGCGGTGTAATCATGTAGTAGAAAGCTCCGGCCTGCGTAATCATATCGAACCCAGTCAGAAATCTCGTGGGTAGGACAGGGTACTGTTGAGTGCGATAGTTCAGCATTGGTGGTTGGAAATTCCTACCTCTCTCAAAATCAAGTATTCCGTTGTCCACCAACACTTTCAGCTCGAGTGCTCGGATATCGGTTGGTACCGGCAGTTTTGGGGATTGGAATATTGTTCCAAAAGAGTCTGTCTTGTTCAACAGCAGATAGTATGATTTAACTTGGTCGTCGGATTCACACAAGAATTGATAGCCCATCTGTGAACTGTCAAGGCAGAATACCAGCCCTATCTGAGTTTTGTTGGGCATCTCTTCGAGTGAGTGTCTGAATTGTTGCCAGTCCTGTTGGTTCACAATTTCAGGATATTGCCTAATGGTGTCTCCTAGGTCACTGTTTCGGCGAATGTACTCAACTGTGTGGTTAATCCACTCTGGAGATCGGTCCTTTGTCTGGTTTGACACCACTGTCATCCACACTAGCGATGTACAATTCTCTCCAAAGCATTTGGGAAGTGTTCCGACGGGAGACTGAGGATTGTCTATCCATGAACGAGTGGCGACATCGTCAGCGAGCTTTTGGAACATAAATAGCAGAGCACTGAGAATGAACGGCGCAACCAATAAGAACAACAGGTTCTTCGGGTTTTTGATGGTGAGTGTAATGTTCTTGCGCATCAGCAATCCAATATTAAGCAGCTCGGTGCGAACCCGGTTGTTGCAGGATCGTCCTCGTGAGTGTTATTAGGGAGCATCTACATGTGAAGCCTCAACGAGAGACTAGAGCTGGCTTTGCTTGTTGATGTCTTCTGCATTGATGCCCTGTTGTAAACTTTAGCTCATGCGATCAGAATTATAGCATACAGCATCAGGAAAGTTGAATAGAGTTGATCTTGTACATGTCAATCCCACTTGCCTGGAATGCTTTGTTCTTCAGCTTTCCCTTCTGCTTTTTGAAGCCATCTCCCCGTGTGTCCTTCAACTTCTCGTAGCCATACCTCCCCCATTCATCTCCAGATCCAAATTTGAACTTGGCCTGGAAACTGTTGTCTCTCAGCTCATCAGGCAGATCGCCTATTTCATCTTTGTTGATTCGCGAAAAGAATTTCTTATGGTTTGGTTCTGAGGATGGGTTTTCTTGAGGTTGAGAAGGGGGTGTGAACGGCTTGATTTGACACTTCAAGGGTTCACGCTTCGGAGGAGCTCTCTTGTATTTCTTCACTACTTTTTCTTCTTCTTCATCTTCTTCGTCAGACTGAACTCGTTTTGTGGGGCTGAGTTCCATCGGGGACATCTCTTCGTCGACTTATTATTCAGGAGCCTTGCCGTTTTGATCCTCTTAATCTTCCTCCTAGATATGCTTTTGTTTTTTTGCCTTCTTTGACCTCTTTGGAGATGTCTCATCAGGGTGGAACTCCACGACTTCAAGCTTATCGATTACGGTTGTCTCAAGTAACTTCGGCTTGCTAAATCCTTTGAGGACCGTCCCAGCATAGTTGGGGTCCTCTTCTTGTAGCTTGACCTTTTTGTGGGGATGGGATTCCTTCAGCACAGGTCTCTCATCTGCCGAATCTACATCCTCCTCTTTCTATTGTCCTTGGGCGTAGTAGTTGTAAATCTTCCTGCATTTAACCAATTTGTACGGATGGTCGTTCGCATAGTGCTTGATAATCTTTTGCAGCTTCTTCTTCAACAGCGGGTGAGTCTGCATTAATATTGAGGATACCTTGACTGCCTATTGCGAGCTTCCCGATAGCTTGAAGATCTTCTTGGCAAGCCGCTCCTCTCCAATGCCAACCAAATACTTCCCAATCAACGCCAGGATATCCTCCTTGGGTATCGAGACCATGATGTTGTTGTTGCTATTAATTATAATTAGCAGAGGAGATGCAGCATCATCAAGAACGCCTTTTGTAAACTGCCAAGCTGTCGTATCCCATGAACAGCTGCTCAGGAAGAGAGCAATGCCGGTACTCGGCTACCTTCTCATATTTCCTCAGGTCTATTCCAAACTTGTTTTCAAACCGACCTTGAACGATCATGTGTGAAGGTTCTTCCTTGAAATCATGAAGCATTTCCTTGTAGAGTATGTCAGGCTCTCTCCATAACCTTCGATTTTATTCATTACCTTTGATTCGATTGAGAGGAGAGCAATCGGGGAATCTCGCTGGTACATTTTGATGCATTACACTGTAAAACGGAGTTAGATGGCACTCTGTTAAAAACATGACTCCTGTCACATCCTTCTCATGGCGAATATAGCCAAGTGCTTGATAGGCACCTTCTCTCCCGTAGACGCTGCTTGAGAAGAATAGGAGGAAGTTAATGACAAGAGACACTACTACCGCTGTCCTTGAAGCCTTTTGATATCCCTTGACCGAGACAATCAACAGAAGAGGCAGGATGGGAACTAGGAACCTCGGCTCTTTGTGAGAACTTGTGCTGAGGACCATCATAACCAAAAAAGTGAGAAGCAGCGCTTATTTCAGACTAGCTGATCCATCTTTAGCTATGAGACTATTTTCGGCAGTTTGAGTTTTTGCGTTGGCCTTAGTTTTTGAAGTGCTCAGCTAATTGGGCTTGGTTCCCATCACTTCCTTAACCCCCTTGACGTAATACACAAGATGACCGCCATAGATGTATGGGAGCATCACGTAGAAGTACGCCAAAAAAGGGAATTTTCCATAGAGGTCGGACCATTGGAGCTTGATATTGAACTGTATAACATGTCAAGGTACGTAATAGAAGTTGTACTCGATGAACTGCCAACTTCCATACCACCAGTAAGCAAAGAGCAGTGAACTCCCCACCATTGCCACCACAGTAAACCCATTCTTCACGAGGAATTTAAATCTGTCGAAGAGGCTGCCTTTCATCGATAGTAGCTCATAAGGCCAGACCACTGCCCAGAAAAGCACGCTGGTTCCTCTGAGAACGAAGTTGAATATCGCGAGCAGCCGGGAAAGACTATCTGCCCACCACACTTTCGTGCGTATGTTCCAAAGGTAGAATCCGACAAGGAGCAGCATGACTTCGCTGGAATTTATGCAGGTTCGAGACATTATTGCAAGGCTAAACCAGCTGGTGTAGTTGAGCAGGATGATAACCCAGTTTGTTCCTGGGTTGTAAAGGTTGTTGAGCTTAAGAAGGAAGTAGTCAAAAATTGCGCTCACCAACGACTGGTACAGACGAGGCGCATACACTATCCAGTCAGTGTTGTCAAGTCCCAGCAGCTGGACCAGCCTGTAGCAGCCGCTTAGGATCAACGGAAACAAGTGGCTGCGAATTGGAGCATCCGTCCTCCATTCCCAAGTCTCAAAACCATACCTAAATGAGCCAGTGCATACCCGAATGCAATTTTGTGAGCAATCTCAGGACCCTGCCACTCTTCATCCGGATGATCGTAGTTGCGAGTGACGAACAAGCAAAGCAGAAGTCGAACAGCGAGAAAGAGGAAGAAATATCTTATCATCTAAATTAACAATTATGCTGCACAGCAACGACATGGTGCGGATGCAGCTCAGTCAATCGGCAATTGCTGATAATTTAATACACTCATATGAACGATCATTTAACGACTATTCGAACCAAGCACCTCGAAAGCTGCAGTAGCTACGATGCGGAGCCTCAGAAGAAGTCATACAGTGTAAGGAGACGCGCGGGTTTCACTGCAGCATCGGCAAAGAACATAGTGACGGAACCAACTTGCCCAGTGTAGGAACCTCTCAGGAGGTCTGGATTGCACAATCGCTCGGATAAGAGCATTCGAGGGCGCATACTACTACCCAAAAGCAAACACCTTCCTCAGAACTTCTTTGACGATAGGTTGTTCCTGAGATTGGATAGGAACAGCAGCAGGCATAAAGAACAGTCTCCGAAGTAAACGAATGTGGACACGCCTACGTTCAGATAGCTTGGTGACATCACATTCTGCGAGGAGTTCAAGAAGTCGGTAGTTCCACAGCAGGAAAAGAAGTTCGGAAAGAGCGAAGTACTGAGAAGAAAGCAAGCTATCAACGAGGACAAGGAGAACCAACCATTCTTGGCGAATATTCAAGAGAAACCTCGATCGTTAAGAAGCAGCATGATGCTGAAAAAACCAAACCAGTCACGTGAGGCGTATATGAAGCAAGGAGGCACTATCTTCCAGCCGAAGGTATCGCTGTTCGAGGAATAATAGCTGCCGACTAAGCAGCGGTTAGTCTTGAATCCATCCGAGACCAGAACGAGAAGACTGAAAATAGGTTCCTATCTCCCGCAATTAAAACTGAGGAACATTGTGTGACAAACACATACCCCGCTGACCGTTTATGCCATGTGATTGGATCACTATACCTGTGGTTGGATATCATGTACCAGTATAAAATCTTTTTATTTTATCATGCTGTTAAGACGAACCCTTCATGCTTGTCGGCACCAACGTTACCTGTTCTCGGCCTATCAAAAGGAGTTTGAAGCATCTATCAACAATCCTGAGAAGTTTTGGGGGGAAAGAGCAAAGAAAATCAACTGGTCGAAGCCTCCAAGCATATCCTTAGACTCGAGCAAAGCGCCTGTTTACCGCTGGTTTCCTGATGCAACACTCAACATCACCAAGCTATGTCTGGATGACAATCTTGAAAGGGGCGATGGGAAGCAAGTTGCTTATTACTATGAGAGCCCTGTTACCAATACCACCGACACTATTACATTTGAGAGGATGCATTCGAGAGTGAACAAATTAGCCCATTCCCTGTCTCGGGACTTCAAAGTTAAGAAAGGAGATCGTGTCATCATATATATGCCAATGATTGAAGAGGCGATTGTGGCGATGCTTGCGTGTGCGAGAATCGGCGCAGTGCACTCTGTGGTATTCGGTGGTTTCTCGGCAGAGGAACTCGGCTATCGCATTTCCGATACAGACGCAAAGCTCATTATTACTGCGACTGCAGGGAAGGAGCCAAATCGAATAATCAAGTATAAGCCAATCGTCGACGAAGCTATAAAGATTTCTGGAGCAAGTGGGGTTCAAACAATCGTGTTCAGAAGAGCGATCCAACCTGACTTCGATAAAAAGTCCAATGACCACGACTATTCTGAAGTTTAGAAGGCTGGCTCTGGCATTGCACCGTTGATTGTTGAATCAACCCACCCTCTGTACATCCTCTACACCAGCGGTAGTACAGGCCATCCCAAGGGAGTCATCCGAGATCAGGGTGGAACAGCAGTCGTTCTGAACTACACATTCGATAAGATCTTAGGGATGAAACGTGGGTAGACGTTGTTTTGTGGTAGCGATATCGGATGGGTGGTGGGACATTCTTTCATCGTCTACGGGCCTCTTATGCAAGGTGTAACATCAATACTCTTCGAAGGAAAGCCTGTGGGGACTCCGGATGCAGGTACAGTATGGCGTATCTGTGAAAAGCATAAGGGTAAGCATGCTCTTTAATACAGTAAACCATCTCTACTCCTCTCCGACAGCAATTCGATCTATTCGCAAAGAAGATTCTGAAGGATCATTCATCAAATCTCACGACCTTTCCAATTTGCATAGCGTTTCGTTTGCTGGAGAACGCTGCGATATACCAACATACGAATGGCTCGCCCATCAGTTCCCAAATCGCTTCCTCAACGACAACTATTGGCAAACGGAAAGCGGCTATCTCATGCTCTCTAATTTCAAGAACCTCGAAACCTTCAAGTTTAAGCCTGGATCGGCAACTAAGCCAACTCCCGGATTCAAATTCCACATAGTCGATGAGAATACTGGTTAACCTTCCAAAGTGGAGGAGAAAGGACTTGTCTATATTAAGCTTCCAACCCCGCCCTCCTTCATGAGCAACCTCTGGAAGAACGAGCGAGGCTTCGTCTAGAAATACTTCAGCCAGCTTCCAGGTTACTACTTCACCGGAGACTATGGGTACGTGGATCGAGATGGCTACTACCATATCATGTCAAGTACCGCATGAGCCTAATTTAGGAGCTGACGATGTAATTAATACTGCAGGTCACCGTCTATCCACAGGGCAGATGGAGGAGGTTATCATGAGTGACCCCAACATCGGGGAGGCTGTCGTAATTGGGATCAAAGATGAACTCAAAGGCGAAATACCGGTTGCCTTCGTAACGCTTAAGGTTAACTCCAAATTGACTGCTGAAGCCATTGAAAAGGAAATCGTTCAGCTGATTCGAGTTAAGATCGGACCTGTGGCGAGCTTTAAGACTTGCCTGCTGGTGAGTAAGCTGCCAAAGACGCGTTCAGGAAAGTACCTGCGCCACGTAATCCGAAAGATTTGTCATGGAGAGAGCTACAAACTTCCTCCAACTATCGAAGACCCCTCGGCACTGGATGCGATCACTGAAGCAGTGAAGCAACGCAAGATAACCGAAGGCACCAAAATCGATTTCGAAGAGAAGAATTGATGTATGCACCATGGCAATTCTCCCAAAGCCGTCTAAGCGTTCTGCTAAGACTTTGAGTTCTTCTTTAAAGCTATTCAGAATTCTTACATATGAAATTTTGAGAGTGAATTTATGTAGTCCAATACAACATCATGACCCGCCGATCCCCTCAGTTACGAAACGCAACATACGGATGCTGGAGCTGGGGGAATAGCACCGGGATATTCACCAGCTGGGCTGCTTGTACTTGCGGCGGCTAGGATGGTGCCTTAGGAGCTTGAGGGAAGGTCGGCTTGGTCGGGAGCTGCTGTCCTTGCAGGTTTTCTTTGAGCCAGCTTTACACAAACTTTTCCTTACCGAAAAGCTCCATGAACACTGGATTCTGAAGGTTGAAGTGCATGCTTTTCTGGGCTAGTCTTCGCTTCTCTTACTTACTCAGGACCTTCACGCCAACCGATGGTTCCTAAATGGACTGATAAGTACTCCTGCGAGCATAAACGAGATGACTCCCATGACCATCGACTACACATTCCAGATGGCAGACCAGCTCTCTCGGTGGTAGTCTGTGAAGGTAGTACAGACTCGCGTATCCACTTCAAAGTAACCGCTTGGAGTGAAGAACTTGAGCTGAGGCGGTGCAAACGGGTAGTCGTCCGGTAATATCAGAACCCCATGGTAGTAGCCTCCATGGTAGTCTTCCTCGTTGAGCCCGAACAAGCAAAAGTGGAACTCGCTATGCTCCTTTCGACGAACACAAGCAAACTGAATCGGGTCCTTGAGTAGCTGCTGTTCTTCCTTGACGAGCCTAATCGTGTTTGCCCTTTTCATCTTATTGTCGCTCTATTATATATACAGATGAAATTAGCGGGGGGCTTTATATCACAGTCGTTCTTCGCGCCAGCGCTTCATCCATCTGTCCACTGAGGAGTCGCTAGCACAACTTCACTCTTTTTATGTTGGTTCCATATTATAAATAATGTAAGAGCTCACTAACTTCTTTGGAAAGTACTTCATCAAAAAGGAGGATCGCAAAGCAGCCCATACGAAAAAGAAGCCTCTCTACCGAACCTGCGAGAAGGAGGAAGGACATGCAGGAGAATCTCTCAATCTCGTCTGCCTGGATAAGAAATGCGACTCTCACGGGCTTATTTGCTCTCTCTGCAGGGCCAGTAAGCATCTCCAGCATACTGTACGAAAAGTGTAATAGCAGGTGATACCTTTGAAGACGCTCCTCGAGGATCTCGAGAAGTCGATCGATGCGGACAATGCATCGCCTGAGGAGTCCCTCAACAACCTAGAGTACTACTATAATAACATGATGGGCAACCTCAGTTCCGTAGTCGAGAGTATGGCCTAATGGTTCAGGAGGCTGGAGAAGCAAATCCGGTAGGAGTACAGCTAACAACGACACCGAGTTAAGCGGAGATATCAACTGCAGCAGGATCTACCGCAGACAATCGATAGCATCTTTGAGCCCGAATCCAACGAGTCGATTCGAGAGGAGATTCTGGGAGTGCTGGAGTGCCTGAGCTACAGCCGATCAAAAAGTTTGGATGTTTCGATGTAGGTTGCTATGTTATCGGCACTGACCCAAAGCAACTAGCGAAGGACTACCAGAAGAAGCAGGAGAAGATAGGCACTACTCTGTTCCAGCTCATGGAACTGTTCACTAGCAAGACAAAAGATCTTGATGAATACTTGCAGAAGACTACAGTTGCGGAAGACGATGCTTCCAACATCTGGAGATTCAGCGAAACATTGAAATCGAAGTGCATCGTACTCAGTGAAGAGACCCTCCAAGCTAAGCAAAATTAAAGCAAGAATGAAGATCTTCGGTTCGCAGTTATCGAGCCTGCTCTCCCGCTTCATCGCACTTCCAAGATCTCGTTTCAAGTTAAAAATCTTGCCAACTGGATTGGTGTGGGGATCTGCTTCAAGGACATCATTACGCTCAAGAACTACAAATTCGACTGTACATCCTCACTAAGACAGATGGATCAATTGGGCACGGCAGTTACCTCATGTCCTCGAACGGCTATGTATGGTCGAACTCCAACGCTGCTGAAAACATCAAGCAGAACGGATTCAGCTTTCAAACAGGCTCATCCGTGACAGTGGAGTTTGACCCAATCAACAAGAAGGTTATCTATACTATGGAAGCTGATCCTCATCCACACAGACACGAACAGACCATCAGCCTAGCTGCCAACCCACTCGGTGCAGTGCACTTCTGCGCTAATCTTTGCTCCAAGAACGATGAAATCCGTATTCTTTGATCAAATGTTTAATTCGTAATACGTGCACCATGGCGGTTCCGTTCATTCAGCTGGGGCAGTGCGGAAACCAAGTCGGGGAAGCACTCTTTGAGCGTATGTATCAAGAGGGTTGCAAGGCGTCAGCTGGACATCAGGCCATGCTTTCGTATTTCTTTGATGAATCACCCAAGGGTAACGTCGCAAAAGCATTTCTGATAGACATGGAGCCAAAGGTGGTCAACAAGAATCTGAACATGCAACGGTCGTGGAAGTACAATAAAGATTACAGTGTGGTTCAAGAAGAAGGAAGCGGTAATAATTGGGCGTATGGATGTCGTATTCATGGACCACGGGTAAGTTCGAAGATTCTCAACCGGATTCGGAAAATGTTTGAGGAGGAGGACTATGTGAAGTGCATGTTTCAGATTCAAAGTCTAGCTGGAGGAACCGGCTCTGGACTTGGAACTTTCATCATGCAGCTTCTCGGAGAAAACTTTCCCAAACTCGAGAAAATCAACATCTGCATCATGCCGCACCTATCCGGGTAAGTGATCTTGCAATCCTACAACGCTGTCCTCAGCTTGTCCACTTTATACGAGGAGTCCGATGGGATTATCATAATCTAAAACGATCGAATCCAACAGATTTGCAACAAGGAATTCAAACTCGACAAGCCGTCCCTCCAAGACATCAATGGAATCATCGGTCGCCAGTTAGCATCAGTATTTTTCCCTGTCATCGATCGTAGGCTGTAGCGTGTATACTCAGTCGAGCAGAATGGCTTCAAATATTCCAATGATCTCATCCGAAACCTGCTCTACGATCCAAGGTTTAAACTGCTCAACCTCAAGACTGCACCGAACATGCCTAAGAACAGTTAATCATTCAGCTACGACAGCTGGCAGGCCATTGAAAACGAAGTCTTCAGCAAGCATGGCCGTTTGGAATCAAAGGCGTCGATGCTGATAGCGAGGGGGCCAGACCACCCATAGACATTTGCAAGCAGCAGTTGCTATTTGGTCGACAGTCATGCTTTCGGAGGATATCACCGAAGTGCGACGTTGATAGACAACAGTCAGCTGTTTGTCGACCCATTCGACAAGATAATCACAAGATGCACAGGGATGCTGAGCCAGAATGCCTTCGTTCATCAATACTAGAAGTATGGGCTGAGCAAGTAGGAGTTTATTGAGAAGCTGGCAGTCATGGAGGGCATTCAGCAACACTACGTGAACATGCGCAGAGAGTGAATACAAGCTCCAGAATAGATATGATCAATTGAGGCGTCCGACATATTAATGATATAATTGCCAATGGAGCATCGAGACTTACCACCAGGCCAGCCAGATGAACCACTTCTCAACGAAGTACCAGATGACATTTTGGCGGCACACTCGTAGGGAAGGGCCAAGATCTGCTTTGACCAAATGTTTATCAAGGCAACTGTACGAGCAATACAAGGCATCAGAACGAGCCTTGCGTACGAATATCTCAAGGTACCTGTGCTGTGACTGTAGTTAGTGCTCGTAGCAGTGTTTTCGGGAATCATCTACTCTGCCAATTTCCATGAGGACGGCAACTTTGATGTGTGGATGTGTGTGCTCGGAGGCACTTTTTTCACCATTGCAGCTCAGCAGTACTACCACTCCAGCCTCCAGAACACCGATACGCTCGTACGAGCAAGTCTCGTAACTGGCCACCTGTTAGCATTTCCAAACTAAGCAGAAATAAACCAAGTGTATAATGCCGGCGCCCCAGAAGAGCCTGAACCTGCCGATACAGTAAAGACAGCCATGGAGTTTACCCTTTCCAAGGCCATTCTCTCCTATCTCCAAATGACCAGCAGATTTGCTCGCAACATCAGCAATATTGGCGAGCTTGTGCTCATTGCCTGCATTATCGCACTGATTGTGAGTCTCTCAACCACTGATCTACCGGAAAGCACTAAGTGGGTGACCATTACCTACGTAGTGCTAGAGTGCATGGTCAGAATCAAGTACATATTGATACTCCTGTTCATCGCTTTCATCCCTCTGCTGTGCATCATCTTCTGCTGCGTCGCCTGCTGCACCAAAACTCCAAATGCTGGGGCATTTATCGAAAACCAAGTGGTGCAGCAGTACAAGGTGGCCACAGATGCAGCTCTGCAAACGGACTGCATCATCTGCTACAGTAACTTCGCTGAAGGCGAGGACATTATCAAACTGCCGTGCAGCGATAAGCACATTTTCCATGAGTTCTGTATCAAGCAGTGGCTCAAAATACGTTCGACCTGCCCGACTTGCAGACACGACTTCAAAGCTTAATGACAGAGTACGCCGGAACAGCCTCAATTCTCCATGGGGCTATATGGTGAGCTGTCGAATACAGAAGTATTTGATGTCTGTTCCTCCATAAACAATAACATATGTTTTTAAGTTTCCTGTGGAGGAGAGGCATTCGCTAAGCAGCTCGACCACTGATCTTCACAGCAAGGAGAGGCTGCCTGAACTACCCCCTGAAGATTAAGGAGCTTGTCCAGTCATATAATCCAACCAGCATTGAGCAGACAGCCAAGACACTTGACTACCTGCTCAGCATGCGAGTACCCATTTGGCTAAGCAACCTAGGAATACATGCCGAAGGCCGGTAGGTCAAGTGAAGGGCTGGTGGATCGTATCGTCGAACTCTTGAAGAAGAGTCCAGCCAGTCGCATCACCACCCGAATCTACGAGAGCCTAGCAGCAATGAAACTCAACTCCTACAGAATTAAGAATTTAGTGGCTGGGAAGGTGGCCGAAGCAATTGAGTCACACCCGAGCATGTCAGCATAGCTAATCGACATGGCTTACTTCCTACTGACAGTCATGCCATACCATAGCCAACAGCTCGTGGACCTTACAACGAAATCCATTGCTCTCAGTGAATTCGAAGGCAAGGCCAAAGGGTTCAGGGATGAAGTAGGTTATGTTGCATACTCCAAAGTGGCAGTTCTGCTCAAGTCAGCAGGCTTCGTGGCTGACTTCCCGGAGCCTGCAAGCAACTTCAACATAGGGAAGCCACCCATAGAACAGATACTTCAGCTTGCCTATAACCTTAGTCTCTTGACTCCAGACAAAAGTTAATTTCCGAATCGTTTGCTCGAGAGGTACCTCTAAGCCGACTCCGTTCGGTACGACAAGTATCTGCACAAGATTGAAAACATCGATATCGATCAGTAGAAGAACATGTCAACTGACGTCTTCGATGTTATCTCGTGGCACGAAGTGTCATTGCTGTGTCGCACAGCTGGAACTTTCCAGGAAGTTGATGAACAGAACCAGTTCAAGATCGGGCAGGTCATCGACAGGTAACCGTTGTCTTACTCAGAAAACTTGAAACAGAGAATGTGGACTTCTACACAGCAGTGAGCATTATATCGTTTGCAACTTCAACGGAGTTGCCGGACTCAGCTGCACTCATCAATAGGTGTCTGGAGTCAGTGCGTGAACTCGAGGAGGGAGAGAAACAGGATATCATGCTGGACTCAATCGTGGATATGCTGAGACTCGTTCGAGAGAAGAAGATAAATGATGACTTCTTCGAGTTCTTTGCTTAGGAAATCCCAAGGAATCGGTTGGAGTACAGCGAGGAAACAGTCTCGAACCTACGAGAATTGTATAGGAACAGGAACATCTCAGAAAAGCTGAGACAGTTTCTAAAGCTCTGAGACAGACATTAGAGATGGGTTATTTGATTCTTACCTGCATAGCACATTAGGTTTGACCGAAGGAAGGCTTGGAGGTCCTCAAGGAACAGCAGAGTCACAGAAATAATTTTTATTCCTCCGGATGGTGTATCCATTTGAATCATTAATACAATTAACCTGTTCAATGAGCAAATTCTGTTCCCCCTATGCCCAGCGTTGCAAAGAAGGCTGCTGTGACAAGTATGGTGAGTGCCCGCGATACTCTGGTCGCAAGTGTCGCTACTACTACAAAGGTACCAATCCTGAAGCTGAAGCTGAAGGTGCTGGAGCTGCCGCTGCTTCTGCTGGTGCTACCACTGGAACCGCAGCCGGTGTCGCCACTGCCAACAACAATCCTACAGGAGGTCAAGAGTCTAACGCTGAAACGAAGTCAGCAAACACATGGGGAAGAAAATCATCTAAGGAGTAGCCATCAAACGACAACAAGGGTGCTGAATCACGCAGTGTTAAACAAGCTGAATCTGCGAACACGGAGGCATCAAATAATAAAGAATCAGCTTCAAGTTCCGGCTCAAAGAAGGCAAGCAAGTGGTCACTGCCTTCTCCGTTCACACCTGGATCCAGTGTGAATATCATCTTCTGGACGTTGCTTGGACTTGGCTCAGTTATGCTTCTCTTCGCATTGTACTTCTGTTTCTGCAAGAGGCGCAGCCCAACTTACTTCAATCCGGGAACTGGAGGAATTCCTCAACGAACTCCAACTGGAACCATCGGGGCCGTTATACCTGGCGCTGCAAACATGGGAGCTTACGGCCCACCGGCTATGGTTATGCCTCCTCAAGAAGGTTTTGGTGGAAACATGGTGCAAGCTACTCCAGTTCATGGACCGACTTCCCCTTTCATCAAGCCCACCTATACAACAAGTACCTTGAGATTAAGTCGAACAGGACCAACCGGAATGCAGCCAGTTAGGATGTGAGGACCATAGTCTTGATGATCGTTGAGAATGACAGAGGGTTCTATAGAGATCATTGTATCGACATCCTCGACAGAAGGTCATAAGAGTAAATCGGGTACTGTGAGTTGGTTATCAATTACGTTGCATGGCGTTGGAAACGTTGGTTCATTGTTTGCTTCTTTGATCGACCTCTCACCCTCCCTACTATTGTACTGGTATTATAGCGATATGCTAAACGTGTCCAGACTGAATAGCTTGCAAGCTAACAGCGCTGTTTCGTGCCTTTTACTCTCCCCGTCTACAAGCAAAAGTGTTAAAATTTCAGCAGTCGTTTGTATGCGACAAAGTTGGCAACCTTATGGCTTTTTGGATTGTCTAGTATCCATTCAGAGGTATCGCTTGCTCATTACTTCGATAACCACCTCTTAAAAGATAACTATCCCAAGGCTCTCAATTCCTTTCCTTCTTTCTCTCTTCCCTCTCTCAATTGTTTACTGGTAGGAGCGTTAATAATTGAACAGGATAATTTAAACGCCTTCTTCTTGATCTGCAAAGAGCCTTAACCGTTAACGTTGCAGAAAGGAGGATAGAATCTGCCAAAAGCCCTCAGCTAATCAGACTACCTATGCATATCCTCTCTCACTGGAACAATATCAGGTGATTCATTCAAAAGGAGCAACTGTGAAGATCTTTGGAAAGATTTTTAGTCGTATTGGCTCTATTCTCTGGGTTCTGTATTGAAATATATATTTGTAAACGTTTGAAGATGACAGGCACCATGGCTACTTGCCTCCTGCTTGTGTTTCTAGTCTCTGTTGCTCAAGGCCAGAACGTTATCTGCGCAACCATGCCAAACTCGAATGGCTTAAACTCCAGTCCAACCAGCTGTTACTGTAATCAAGGGTACTCATGGTCAGGCAGCTCGTGCGTTCTAAACGGTAGTGGAGGAGGAGGTGGTGGCACAGTCGATTGCTCCCTTATACCAAACTCAGCCGGTTCGTCCGGCTCTTTCGCCTGCCTATGCATAACTGGCTTCTACTGGGCGCCGAGCTTCTGCTATCGAAACTGTACTGGTGTTGCCAACAGCAACGGAGTAAACAACAGTACCGAATCCTGCCAGTGTTTCACTGGGTATGTTTGGATTTCTGGCCAATGTATTGGAGGAAGTGGCAATGTGAACTGTTCAACGATCGCGAACAGTGTCGGAGTAAGCAACGGCACAGGTTCATGTATATGCATAAATGGCTATGCATGGATTAACAACCTCTGCCTCTATAACTGTAGCAATGTACCTAACAGTAATGGAGCGAATAATGGGCTGACAGGGTGTATGTGCAACGCTGGCTTCGTTTGGAGTGCAAACACTTGTACTCTAAACTGTGCAAGTGTTCCTTACAGCCAGGGCATTCCGGTGGGAACGAGTATGTGTCTCTGTTTAGCTGGCTTTACGTGGAGCAATGGACAATGCATATCAAGCAACTCAACGAATTGCAATGGGTCGACATCTTGCCAGTGTAACACAGGGTATACGTATTCGGCGGGATCGTGTCTGAGGAACTGTGCAGTCGTTCCCAACAGTAATGGACAGTACGGAGCCAGCTTCGACGTGTGCCAGTGCAACGCTGGGTATTCCTGGACTGGGAACACCTGCTCGGTCTACAACCCCCTCGTGGACTGCTCTACAATTGCGAACAGCGTCGGCGCCAACCAGACCAACCCGACTGCCTGCGTCTGCACTCCGGGATACAGCTGGAGTGTCAGCTACTGCGCCTATAACAGCTCAAGCGGGTACCCGAACTGCAACACCCTCCCCAACAGCGCCGGAAATGTGCTCGGAAACCCCATGGCCTGCACCTGCATCCAAGCGTACATTTGGATCCCGAGTGCAGTGGCTTGTCAGAGGAACTGCGCCATCGTGGGGAACAGTACCGGCGCGAGCAACGGCCAAAACGGATGCATCTGCAACGCCGGCTTCGTTTGGAACGCAAACACGTCGCTGTGCTCGCAGACGGCGGCCAACTGCTCAGCCATTCCCAACACCATCGGAATCACCCCCGACCCGACGGTTTGCGGGTGTATTCCCGGCTTCTACTGGACAGCCAACGGTCAGACCTGCACGCTCAACTGCACCAACGTCACCAACAGCAACTCCTCCAACGTCAACGCCAGCGCCTGCTACTGCAACGTCGGCTACGTCTGGACGCAGTCCAACTTCACCTGCCAGTCCAAATGCAACACGATATCCTTCGCCAACGGGACGACCCCGACCGGCGAGTGTCTCTGCTGGTCCTCCTTTACCTGGGGCAACAACCTCTGCAATTTGGACTGCGGGGTCGCGACCAACAGCGCCGGCACCGCGAAGAGCACCACCGAGTGCAACTGCAAGTCGGGCTATGCCTGGGACACCAACGCGTACGTCTGCACCAAGAAGGTGAGTTCTAGCAAGGCCCTAGCGCTGGGACTCGGCCTCGGACTCGGAATACCATTGGCTCTCCTCGCGCTGGTCGGTCTCGGGTTCTGTTGCGCAGGCTACTGTGCTCCCGTGGCTCCGCCTGTCTCAACGGTGTCCGCAACGCCCACGCCCGTGGAAACCGACCGAACGGTCAAGCTAGTCCCCACCATGCAGACCATTGCGCCGCCACAACAGATCATCAGCACGATGCAGGTGCCCACAGTTGTCTCGGCACCGCAGCAGATGAGCATCGTGAACATGCCGACCATGGTCACAGGACCCTCGGTCCGGGCCATCAATCCGACGATCATGGGAGCGCAACCGATGTTCCAGACAACAGTACAGCCCTATGTAATGCAGGCAACGCCAATGATTACGAGAGTCGGCTCGCCGATCTCGACGACCTTCCTCCCGGGATCGCAGAGGTCGTCGATGATCATGCCAGTGAACGGAATCCCGTCTTCCGCGAGGTTTGTGGAGGGACCCATGATGGCCCAGCTTTATGGAGGAACGTCGATGCCGGGAAGAGATAGCCGAACTTTTATTCCGACGACAGTCCTACCAATGGGGGCTAGAGAGAGTCAAGTAATCATACAACCGACCGTCGTCAACGGGGTCAGCCGCAATATTTTCTGATAATCTCTTTATAAACTTCATTTTTACTCCTACATACCAAGCTAATTCTGTTCGCAGTACCGTAGGGGTTCAAGCTTACACGAACCTTCAATCCATATTCCCAACTAACCTCATAAAAATCGGCATAAAGATTACATTTACTCCTTCCTATCTCTATTCAAATCACAGATCCCGTCTAGGCCACCCCTGGGTTGGGCCTAGGACTTCGAAGGTTTGACTCCATACTTTTGGGTTGTCTTGGTTAATGTAAGTGCTATGGTCTCCAGTGAAAACATTAAGCAGTTAGCAGTTGTGGGAGGTCGTGTTCGAATATATGATCGGCCTTTTTACACAAAAATGCTGAGATGTCGATACCAATGACAAAACTGATGTCAAGGTGCCTGCTACGCCTAAGAAGCTAAGGAGATAGACTCTTCCTCTAGATCTCATCCCATCTGCAATTGAATTTTTGTTGGAGGACACTCAGAACTTTCTCTTGGCGCGGGTTCTCACACCACCTTGGTGCACTATTTGTCTGTCTTACCTTTTGACTGGCTCTTGTTGGGCTGGAATCATCCTTTATTTTTGAGCCTCAAGACTAACATTACTCGAGATAAACAACATATGGATGGGATACCTTCACCGGAGCCCATTCAGTTAATCGAAGTCATCTTTGACTCTGCCTCTCTTTGTTTATGAATTCATTCAGCTCCAAGATTGTGAAGGTCTCTGTGACGTTGTTCCCAATCGTGTTAACCCGCTCCACTGTATAGGTATGTTCTTCCGCGCTGAATCATTGATTTGCCCTTGAACCATTGAACCTTAGAAACGAGTGTCTGCGCCATATACTGCTACAAAGGCAACCTGCCAGCAATTGAGAAAGAATTCGATAGGCATTGTGCTGATTGTGCTGGCTTGCGGTTCAACAGTATTCAGAATTGTGGCTAACCCTTGCCTTTTTAGTTTAAGTGGCAACTGCATGGAAGTGGCTCGATCAGAACTATTAGTTCATGGAATCTCCTGCCTGATTCAAAGGATCAATGGATATCCTTTGCATGCTTGCTTTCAAATTACTGGCTGTGTTGAGAGTGGCCTATTGGGTAATTCTACAAAATGATGTTGTGTAAAATGTACGCGCAATCGGGTTAAATCATATGGAATGCGAGGGAGAGGTGTACGAACTATAGATCAACTGAGAGTGCTTGAGCTGGTGGTGAAAGCTGGATTGAAAAGATGTGCTTTTTGTGTTGCAGATGATTGGCTTGTTTGTGTCCGCTGATACGAATTAAAGGTTTTTTAAAAAGTTGAGAATCCATGGGCATCGCGCATCAGGAGTGAGTTGTTTGCGATAAATTTCAAGTCTTCCGGCAATGAAGGTCCGCGTCGGCCTCTGAGCAGCAACGATCTGATCCCACAGATCCTTTGAAAGCAAAGAAACATGAACACTGCCTCAGTTACTGATCACTATATAACCCAACCAGTCAACTATCTAAGTTGGGTTGCTTACGACAACCGTGCCGTCTCCACTATTGAGCTCCAAAGAAGACATAGCATCGACACCTTCGTGCAACCCAAACTCTTCGAATATTTCATTCAAACGTCCTTTTTTGAAAAAGCAACAACCATTTGACCTTAGCAAAGTTTTGTCGTCGGGCCAACTCTATTACTCTCTCAATCGAATTACCAGATGGAAATATATATTTGCAAACACACATGAAGTTGATCAGAAGCTCCTTCATTGCTTGCCTCATACTCACTTCCCTGCTTTCAACTGTTCAAGGCCAGAACGTCATCTGCGCAAACATACCAAACTCAATGGGACTTAACTCCAGTCCAACCAGCTGCTTTTGTAATCAAGGGTACACATGGTCAGGCAGTTCATGCACTCCAGATGGTGGCAGTGGAGGAGGAGGAGGTGGCAGCACAGTTGACTGCTCCACTATTCCAAACTCAGCCGGTTCTTCCGGGTCTTTCACCTGCCTATGCATAACTGGGTTCTACTGGGTGCCCGGCTCCTGTTATCGAAACTGTACTGGTATTGCCAACAGCAACGGAGCAAACAGTGGAGCCGATTCCTGCCAGTGTAACAGCGGATATACTTGGATGACTGGCCAATGCATTGGAGGAGCTGGCAGTGTGAACTGTTCAGCGATAGCAAACAGCTTGGGTATGAGCAACGGCACAGGTTCATGCTGGTGCGTCAGCGGGTATGCATGGATAAACAATCTCTGCCTCTATAACTGCAGCGGTTTGGCGAATAGTAATGGCCTCAATAACGGTACCACAGGGTGTATGTGCAACGCTGGCTTCGTCTGGAGTGCGAACGATTGCACTTTGAACTGTGCAAATGTCCCGAATAGCCAGGGTACACCTTCGGGAGCTAGTTCATGCAACTGTTTAGCAGGCTTTACATGGAATAATGGACAATGCACTTCAAGCAACTCAACTACAGTTTGCGGGGTGAGGTCAAGTTCTTCGACAACATCTTGCCAGTGTAATACAGGATATACGTATTCGGCGGGATCGTGTCTGAGGAACTGTGCAGTCGTTCCCAACAGCAATGGACAGTACGGAGCCAGCTTCGACGTGTGCCAGTGCAACGCTGGGTATTCCTGGACTGGGAACACCTGCTCGGTCTACAACCCCCTCGTGGACTGCTCTACAATTGCGAACAGCGTCGGCGCCAACCAGACCAACCCGACTGCCTGCGTCTGCACTCCGGGATACAGCTGGAGTGTCAGCTACTGCGCCTATAACAGCTCAAGCGGGTACCCGAACTGCAACACCCTCCCCAACAGCGCCGGAAATGTGCTCGGAAACCCCATGGCCTGCACCTGCATCCAAGCGTACATTTGGATCCCGAGTGCAGTGGCTTGTCAGAGGAACTGCGCCATCGTGGGGAACAGTACCGGCGCGAGCAACGGCCAAAACGGATGCATCTGCAACGCCGGCTTCGTTTGGAACGCAAACACGTCGCTGTGCTCGCAGACGGCGGCCAACTGCTCAGCCATTCCCAACACCATCGGAATCACCCCCGACCCGACGGTTTGCGGGTGTATTCCCGGCTTCTACTGGACAGCCAACGGTCAGACCTGCACGCTCAACTGCACCAACGTCACCAACAGCAACTCCTCCAACGTCAACGCCAGCGCCTGCTACTGCAACGTCGGCTACGTCTGGACGCAGTCCAACTTCACCTGCCAGTCCAAATGCAACACGATATCCTTCGCCAACGGGACGACCCCGACCGGCGAGTGTCTCTGCTGGTCCTCCTTTACCTGGGGCAACAACCTCTGCAATTTGGACTGCGGGGTCGCGACCAACAGCGCCGGCACCGCGAAGAGCACCACCGAGTGCAACTGCAAGTCGGGCTATGCCTGGGACACCAACGCGTACGTCTGCACCAAGAAGGTGAGTTCTAGCAAGGCCCTAGCGCTGGGACTCGGCCTCGGACTCGGAATACCATTGGCTCTCCTCGCGCTGGTCGGTCTCGGGTTCTGTTGCGCAGGCTACTGTGCTCCCGTGGCTCCGCCTGTCTCAACGGTGTCCGCAACGCCCACGCCCGTGGAAACCGACCGAACGGTCAAGCTAGTCCCCACCATGCAGACCATTGCGCCGCCACAACAGATCATCAGCACGATGCAGGTGCCCACAGTTGTCTCGGCACCGCAGCAGATGAGCATCGTGAACATGCCGACCATGGTCACAGGACCCTCGGTCCGGGCCATCAATCCGACGATCATGGGAGCGCAACCGATGTTCCAGACAACAGTACAGCCCTATGTAATGCAGGCAACGCCAATGATTACGAGAGTCGGCTCGCCGATCTCGACGACCTTCCTCCCGGGATCGCAGAGGTCGTCGATGATCATGCCAGTGAACGGAATCCCGTCTTCCGCGAGGTTTGTGGAGGGACCCATGATGGCCCAGCTTTATGGAGGAACGTCGATGCCGGGAAGAGATAGCCGAACTTTTATTCCGACGACAGTCCTACCAATGGGGGCTAGAGAGAGTCAAGTAATCATACAACCGACCGTCGTCAACGGGATCAGCCGCAATATTTTCTGATAATCTCTCAACTGTTTAGGTTTGCTGTTAGCAGTTCATATGGACAAATTAGAAAGTGTCTTCTTGAAAGCTGCAATCACGCTCCTTCAGTTTGGGACTCTGCTCCGAAGGGAAAGTTCAAAAAGGCTCGATCTCCCGTCTTGTTGTCGATTACTGTGTAAGCTGGAAGGTCTGTACCAATGTTCTGAGTCGATCGAACTGTTCCTCCACCGAGGCTGTTTGAGCTACTTGTTACAGTCATACCGTTGACTTGAACTGATGTGTATGGAGTGAACCCGCTCCGTGGAGAACTTAGGTCCTGCATAGAGTTGACGATTCCTCCTTCAGCGTATTGAGCATATGTTGGCATACCATTTTCTTGATACTGAGTATTTACTACTGTTGTTGTCATTGGTGCCATCGCCATTAAGGCCGGGCCTCTTAAATGAGCTGGAAGAGGGGCTTCCACATATCTTGCTGTTGTGATTGGAGAGTGTATCATTCGTGACTATCGAATGTTAGTTACGATTGGTGGTCCTTGCCTTACACTTTCCACTATAGTTAAAGGTTGCTGTTGGGTCCTCACCATATAAGAGTTTTGTGGAGGAGGTGCCACAGTTTGCGTAGTCTGAATAATCTTATGCGACTCAACCATTGGAGCATAGAGATTCTGTTGAGCATACATTGCTGAAGATGGGTAGGAAGACATTTGTTCAGAAAAGAATACGGATGGAAGGGCGGCGGCAACTGGAGCAGGTGGCACGGGAATAGGTGGAAGCGGAGTTGGAAGTGAAGTTGCCATCGGTATAGGCTTCCCAAAGACACCACAGCACCAAAGCCCTAAAGCGAGTAACCCCAACAAAGCTAGAAGTCCAAGGGGAATGCCTATTGCAAGCGGCAGGATCAACCCTAGTTTGGAATCCTTGCCAGTGGCGACACACATCTTGATGACATTGTCCCAAGAGTAGTTACTAGCACAATTACACTACCCTTTGGAATTGATATCGCTGTTTTTAGTGTAGCTTATCCTTGAGCAGTTCAGATCGCATCTATTATCCGTCCAACTGTACTGCCGTTTGCAGATGCAGTCACCGGGCTTCTGAACATTTGATGCCTCGGCGTTAGGAATGTCAGTGCAATTACGAGTGCAGACTCCCTCAGACCAATAGTACCCGGGGGTGCAGTTACAGCCAGTTGCATTGATATTTGTTCCTGTGCTGAACTTAATATCGCTGCACTTTATGTAGCAAAGTCGGTTGCTGAAGTAGTAGCCAGGTGCACAAAGGCAAGACGTAGGGTCCAATGGTGAATTTCCAAGTGAATATGGTATGGCACCACAGTTGAGATTGGGTATTGGAGAAACTAAAGGGGGAACTGGAACAACAGGATTCACAAGCACTGTTGTGCTGTTTCCTGCAGCTGCAGCAGTAGCCACTGTCGACGAGTTGGCTGTCGACGTATTTGAATCGATTGCATTTATGAGTCCCGAGTTGATTGTATTGGCTATGGGGGAGCACATACCGATGTTCCATATATAGCCAGGATTGCACTTACAGCTGGTTGACCCGAGCACTGAGATACCGTTGCTGTTGGGAATCTGAGAGCAGTTGATAGAGATGACGCATATTCTTCCGTTCCATCCGAAACCGGAGAGGCATTGACAGGCGTCTAACCCCGAAGTAATACCGTTGCTGTTGGCCATAAAGGTACAGTCACGAAGACAGTATCCATCGATCCATTTGAAATTTACATAACAGAAGCAAGTGGCTGGCTGATCGTTTACGCCTGTGCTGTAAGGAATGAGACTGCAATTCACCATATCCTTGGCTATAACGTCTTGGATAGTGACATTGTCTCCGCGGCACTCCTGTCCAGTCCAATTGTAGTTTGGCATGCACTTGCAACCGTCGATTCCAACGTTGCCGGGAATGGTATTTCTGAAGTTCGAACAGTTTCGGAAGCAAGCAGAGGTATTCCAGTAGAAGCCAAGTGCGCACTGACATTCGGTGGGAGAAGTGTTAGTTCCTTGGCTGTAGGCTATAGAGGTACAATTGACGAGAGGTATGATGGTGGTTTGGTTGATGATGCTTCTATTGACGTCGACGAGGATAAGAATATCACCACATGCTGTACCGTTCCATCGGTAGTTGGTGTTGCAGGCACATTCTAGAGGAGTGATGTTCGTGCCGTTGCTATTGGCGACACCAGTGCAGTTCTTGTTACAGAAGCTGTTTCGGAAGTAGAAACCTGGCTTACAAACGCATTCGGAAGGTGATATGTTTTCACCTGTGCTGTTTGGGACAGTAGAGCAATTGAGAGTCACTGTCGTTGTGACCGTTGTGCGAGTAATCGATGTCGAATTAGGGGTTGTTGTCATAGAAGTTGTAGTGTTGGAGGTTGTTAAGGAGGAGTTGCTTAGCGTGGTGGTTGATGAGGTAGTTGGCAAAGTAGGCACGAACGATGGTCGGGGCATCAACGGCAATGTTATCGGCTGAATCACTTGAGGATTAACGGCCTGTGAGGAGTTGGAAATGGTGGTAACTGTGGTTGTAGTAGTAGTATTCTGCAGCCGACTTGCCGGAGGAATCGGAACGGCTGGATTGACTGAACTGATAGGAACACCTGAGGATGATCCAGATTGGGAGCCTGTGGATGATGATGTTGTGGTTGTGCTACTGATCGTCTGTCCACTGGCAGAATCCGTAAGTGAGTTTACGAGCGTGGGATTAGAAATGTTGTTGACTCTTATTCTTGAATCGGGGAACTGAGTGGAAGTGGTCAAAGGTGGATTTAATACAATTGGTGGAATAGTCTGCGGTTGACCGCTTGTGGTCGAAGTTACTGTCGAGGTTGTTGATGTTACTGTTGGTTGGCTGATTACAGTGGTGTTCGTAATTGATATTGAAGATGCGTTGACCCGATTGGAAGGAAGCACACTTGGGGGAGATGAGGGTCGAGAGACACTAGTGTTATTATTCACAGTTAATGTGCTTGTCGTTGTACTTGAGTTCACAAGGGTTATATTTGTGGGCTGGGGTCTGGTGCTATTCGCTGTTGAGGCATCTGTCCTCCTTGTAATCACTCCGTTTCCTAGGTCGACCCACATGGGGGCAGTGGATGCAGTAGCTGCGCCTGCCTGGCCGGAGGAACTTGAGGTGGTTGTCGTTGTCCTGACAATGGTAGTGTTGGTACCGTTTGCGGTTGTGCTGGTTGAGCTAGAACTTGAGGTATTAGTGGGTAGTGGATTAATTGAGATTGGCCGTATGGGCTGGATAATAGAAGATCCATTCATTGGTTGCGTAACCGTTGTAGTTGTGACAGTCTTATTGACTATTGTTGATGAGCCAGGCGTCCCTATAATTTGGGTGGTTGTTGATGTTGTATTCTGTGCGTTATTATTGGGTGAATCAAAACCTCCCAGTAACTGAGATCCCGCTGCAGATGATATATTTGCATTTGAATTCGAAGCTGATAGCGTCGTGGATGTTACTGACCGAGTTCCAGTCGCTCCTGAAGGCAAAGGAGGAGTTGTTGAGGTAGTCGAGTCCCCGCTGATTTGAGTTGAACTGGATGTAGTACTACTGCTGCTAGCTCCAGCAAGCAAAGCTGCCGCAGCAGCTGCTCCAGGTAATGCAGAAGTCGTTGATGTTGTTGTTGTGGTTGTTGTTACCGATCTATTGGTTGACCCCAATATATTTTGACACGATCCTTACCTCCAGGTGGTGCCACTGTTACAATAGCATTCTTGGGGGTTAATGTTGGAGCCATTGCTGTTTGGCACCTGACTGCAATTTACTGACAGTCCATAAATAGCTATTTACCCGCCCGACCCTCCCGAGGATCCGACCAGCAACTGGTTGTTACGATCGATATCTACTGAAGCTCCTGATTACGGCAGCCTTTTGTTCAAATTGAATGGTGTTGCACTCGATACCCTTGTCCAAAACCCGGTAGTATCGTCTTGACCTGATGATATCACTTTCACGTTGTCCGTTGAAATGGTGACTGCTGAAACACCTCCCGGATGCCCGCTTGAAATCGTCTGGAAGTTTCGGTAGTTGCTACCAGTTGGCGACTTTGAAAGCACTGCTAGGCTGCCGTTACTGTATCCAGCCACAATAGTGGATTCGTCATCGCTGAGTGAGACAGCATTGACTGCTGAACCGTCGCTGGAAGTTACTGATTGAAGCTGCTAGTAACGATTTGTTGTGGGGTTGAGCTGCCATATCCTCAACGAACCGTCAGTGCCTCCCGCCGTCACTAATTTCTAATTACGGGTAGATACCTGCTTGACAGCTGATGTGTGGCCCGTCAACTTCTGTTGGAAAGTATAAGAGTTTGATGGTGAAGCCACCCAAACATTGACAGTGCCGTCGCTCGACCCGGTGATTAGTTTATTTGCATCGTCTGTAAACGTCACAGATGTTATGCTGCTCAGCGGCGAGTCACCTGGATTGCTCAGAACCTGAGACTGTTCATATTTCCCAGTGATAGGATTCAGAGTCCATACGTAAGTCTTCGATTGGCTACCTCCAGCCGCTATCTTCGATCCATCATTTGAGAGTCGAGCAGTCTACAGCCCTCCTTCTTGCGTTAATGTTTGTGCTAGAGAGTAACGACCAGAAGGTGATCGAGTCCACACCGAGATAACTCCTTCGGCTAGCGAGAGAAACCGATTGCCGTTTGCATTGTAGTTGACGGAGTTGACTCGGCCAGTTTGGTCCTTGGGCATCGAGTTCAGCACCTCCTGGAACTGGACTCCGTCGGCTATGGATGATACAATCCCCACTACAAGGAGTATCAGCGCGACTTTAGAAAGACTCATTTGATATTTATTGTCAACCTATACAGATGTCGGAGTTTATGTGCAAATCGAAGTGAAATTTCCCGTTCCAAATATCCACCTCCCTCATTTCGGGTGATAAAGTGGCCGACAGACTCCCCTCTTTAAACTCTCGCTGCAAATTATTGATTTGAAAACTTTTGCAACCGTTTTCAAGCGAGTTCTCCCAATTTCCACATAATATAGTCTAAAATTCGTGGATGTTGACCTTCTGGCGATAACAGAGCCTCACTCGGCTTAATCTCTGGCTACCGGTGTATAGACTTTAGGCATTGCGAGGAACAATTAAAGTAGCATCCTTCCATTCGAATTTGATCAGTCACACGCCATATCAGTTGAGCCACTTGTTTAAATCGTCCTCCACTGAAACGTTGGAGACCTTTGTGGTGGCTGTGATGGTACTCTGAACTGGCTTGACGACCTGTGCAGGGTTTTTATTGAGGGTTGCTTGAATTTTCTGCGCCTTATCCTGCTCCACTTGACCTTCGAGCTCCTTGAACAAATCCTACAATGGCATATTCGCATACCTCTGCTTATTCGTCTTCCTGGTCCTAGCCCGCTAGTTCCTTCATGAGCCTATTGGTCTCTTCCATGTTCTGCTGGATTTCCTTGGCATCGAGCATGATGTCTGTCATTTTTTCGTTGACAGAGTCCATAGACTTCATGATTTCGGTCGCCTTGCCCATTTCGTCTGCCAAGGAGAGATCCATCTTGGCGATTTCGAGCTGGTTCTTTTGCGTTCGGAGCACCTTCTTCCGGGTGTTGATCAGCTGCATCAAAGCAACAGTTACCTCAATTTTCTTCTTGATCTCGTTAAGTTCAGCCACTGTTTGTTTCGCTTCTTTCTTCTTGTTTGCAGCGATGTACTACTTAGCCTTCTCGGTCAGCACGTCCACCTTATTGTCCAGCTTGTTAGATTCGTCGGTAAGTGTGCGGATCTGTTGCTCTAGACTCATTATCACTCGCTCAGCCTCGACGTCCTTCGACACTGGAGGTGGAGGGGGTGGTGTCGGTGGAGCCTGCTCCTTCTTGTCGCCTCCGCCGAAGAGTTTTTTGAACATTGCAATAGTCGGGTTTAAATGATTATAGGACCCCAAGAGAGCATGATATAAAGATCGCATCGGAGTTCTGACTAGTAAAGTTTACTCGGCATTGCGCAAGATTGAATGTTGAGGAGAAGACTAAATATTTCTCTTTGTTCGATGACGAAGAGAAGCATAGGAATACCAATCAAATCTGTCAAGTAGCAATGAAGTATTAGTAAGAGAGCATAGCATAGACCGTCAAGAGTAGCAGTAGTTCATTGAGTCGTTGGTCCAACGAGCAGTTGCAGATGCTCATTTTCCGTTCTGAGTTTCTCGCACTACCGACACAGTCTTTCGTAGAGTTAAAAGAAATCACGCTGGTCGACCAAACTTCGGTACCTCACATGAGTATCTTGCAGCTGGCTGAGCGACTGTGAAAGCTCGTCGATAGTGGCTGCCTTGTTATGAAGCTCATCCGAGTGGTTCAGTTTCAAGGCATTAGTCTTCTCATCGTTTTGCTGCCTAATTGCCAAATTTCTCAGGAACTTCTCACGATGCTGGATTTTGAGCCTCTCTAGATTAGCCTCCAACCCACCGAGCTACTCGCTTCTCTTGAGTGTGCTTGTCCATTCAGTCTGCTGCCGATAGGCTGCGAGCTCTTCCCATAGAATGTCGTATTCCTTAATGTTCTGCATCGATGGGTTTATTACACAGTCGACAAAGCTCTCAACATCGAGCCACTTCTTCAGCTCGGAAAATCCGGTTCGCACGCGCTGGCGAGTCACACTGCACCTTTCCTGGAGATCAAGCTTCTTCATCGAATTATAACGACTAAATCAGAAGTGCATTTGCACAGTATCCGAGGTCTTCTGCTCGGCGTGGCAGACCGGGCACTTAAACTTGGTCTTTGTACGGTTCTCCACGATTCGATTGAAACTGTACTCGGCAATGACGTGACCGCATTTGAGTACTATTGGCTTTTCGTGGGGGCTGCTGACCTCCTTCCAAACAGGACACACAAACATCGAGTGGTACTACTCTTGGTGGTCTACGCTGAAAGGAAGCACATCCTTCTTGGTTGGCTCTATCAGCAATTTCTCGTAAAGTCGAAACGAGCGCTCGAACTTTATTCCTGATCGTAAGCAAATCTCCAGCGAGTCGAAGTTGGAGATACCGTTGTGTTCGTAGTATACCAGCAGGAACTGCTTCGCTATTGACTCAGTCTCGCTCATTAGCTCCTTCAGCTTATTGTACCGATCGTTCGGTGCGGTCTGCGCAAACACGAGATAGCCCATCAGCTCCTCAATTTGCTTCATTCTTTTGCCCATGAACTTACCCATGGTGAGTCTACAGTAGGCAATTGCATCTTGCGGTTTCCCTTTATTGACATGCTGTAGGAACTGCGTTCAATGAACCTTTACTTATCGTTTCCTGAGTTAAAATTCAAGGTCGAGGTCGAATGTTTCGTAGAGTCGTTAGGATTCCGCCCATTGGATGGCAGCAGCGTATTCTCCCCTCTTGACCTGCTCGTAAATTGATAGCCCCACTTCAAAAATTTCCTTCAGTTCATGCTCAACGTGAAGGCTGAGGGCAGCTTCTCGATTGTTATCCTTCAGGAAGTGCTCAAGTATCGTCAGCTCCACTAGCTCAGCTTAAAATTGATGACTCTGCCGCTTCTCTGATTCGTCGGATTGGATTGTGCCATCCAGCTCCTTCCCGATTTTAGATATTCTTGCGTAAATATCCTGGTTCAGTTTTGCTATCGTTGATAATGGCTTGAGCTGTGCTATGCTGCTATGTAATTTTTCAAGCCGCTCATGCACCTGACTCGCTTCCGATAGGTCGGCAATATCCTCTTCAGTACGCCCGACGACTCCGATGAGACTGTTCACTACACTGACAATCTGCTCCTGAAGCAGCTTGAACTTCGATGTCAAACGTTCGACAGACTCTGAGAACTTGAGCTTAGTGCGCTCCTTACTCATCTAATTCGATTATAACATTACAAGCCAAACCAGCACTCCCTTTCCTGCCTGGTCGAAAACAACACCGAAGCAGTATAGAAACTATGTTCTTTCTGCTAATGCTCGAATTATCTATAGGCTCTGCTTGAAGCGAATTGAAGGTATAATACTGAGATCGTATGGAGCCACGCGACCCCGAAGACGCTCTCGCACTCAAGTAGGTCGGCAACGCTCTGTTCAAGGAAAAGCGTTACGAAGAGGCAGCGTAGTACTACAGCAAAGCAATTGTACCCCAGCCAGATATCGCAGGAGCATGATGACAAGAATAGCATCTTCTTTTCCAACAGATCGCGTTGCTACAAGATGCTGAACCGGTTCGAAGAAGTACCCAAGTTGACTAGCTCGAGGGATACGAAGATGCACTCAAGTCGATTGCTCTGGATGAAAAGAACATTAAAGCGCATCTACTTGCGGGGGAAATCCTTATCTGTCTGGCCGACAGCGAGAAGGAACCTCAGAAGCTTTAGGCTGCAATTGAAAAGATCAAAAAATGTACGGCGCTACCGATTCAGCATTGGCTTTGTGCAGTTCTCAAGGAAAGCGCTAATACGAAGCTCAACTGAAAGACGAGATCAACCAAGCTAACAAGAAGCTGTGGTATTTACGGCTTGAACGTGAATCGGCAAGGAAGAAGGCTCTGAGAAGCTACCTAATCGTACATTGACTTCCAACGCAGAGCATCGTGGAGAGCGATAAAAACCTTTCGGAAGAGTTGAAAGACCGATATAATGAGCGTATTGTTGGACTCCTAGAACGCAACATACCTACACAGAAGGCGAAGGTTCCACCCTAGCTTATTTGCTTCATCACGAAAAAACTGATGAAGGATCCGATTTGCAACGAGTACGGACACACCTACTGTCGCAAGGCCTACCTGGATTACGTAAAGGAAAAGCCTGTGGATCCCCGTACCCAGTACCGATTGCTTCTACTCAGAAAGTAGTTAGTCTCGAAGGTGGTCTACCCCAACATCAACATCCGCAAGGCTATGGAAGACTTTCTATCGTCTAACCTGTGGGCCTATGATGAGACTCTTGTCTGACGTGTATTTATAATTTCCACGATGTTTGACATATTCCTCGGGAAGGGAAGCAAAAAGGTTTCTCACGAGCTCCCCGATAAGCAGTTTACCGTCGACATCAAATCCCTGCCAAAGCTCAGCCAGAAGGAACTCTGTACGTTGGCTACCGAGCAATAGAAGTACCTTAAGTAGGTAGTCAAACGGGTAAGCCTGCAACTAACGACAGTTTGAGAAGCTGCGCTAAGATCACTTACGCTCCTCAGAGAAGGTGGACGAACTGACCGAGAAGAACGAAATCATCAACCAAGAGATCTTCCGGATGAACAACGAGCACGAGGAGTTGAGTGTGAAATTCAATAATCTCCAGAGCGCACTTGAGATGACTCTTAACTAGAATCAACGGCTCACGAAAGAGAGCAATGGTGGTGGAGGTGGGCAGTTGGGTTCGCCGAACGGACTTGCAACGAGCAAGATATCCTCGTTTGTGAATGAGGAGATCAAGTATACTCAGATCCATTTCCACAGCCGGGTCGAGTTTGGGGTCGACATAGAAAGGTGTCTGCAACAGCTCTTCGAATTTTACCATGGACGCATGGCATTATTCGACAAAATCGAAGCTCAGAATAGGAAGCTCAAGGAAAAGTTGGAAGAAATTTAAGATTTCCATAGCGGCAAGGTCAGCCAACCAGATAATTCTTAAACTGAAGAGTTGACCAAACGCCTTGAAAAGAAATAAGCCGAAGTGCATATTCTAAACGAAAGGTTAACTGATACAACAAGCAAACTGCAACACCAGCTATTCGTAGTGAAGACGCTTCGAGAGGAATCAACGGAGCTTGGGCAGGAGCTTGCGAGGGCCAAGCATGAATTAGGTGAATTGAAGAAATTGAACTACTTGGGGTTGGAGATTATCAATGTCCAGCTTGCTGAAGCCAATACAGCCAAGGAAAAGCAGATCACCAGTTTGCTGAGCCAGCTCGCTGAAGTGGATTCAAGCAAGCAGAAGGCATTTAGCCTGATGCAGTCGGAGATAAATAAATTGGCAACGTAAAAGGAAGAGGCTATCAGGCAGCTGCAGAACAAGCTCAAAGACACAAACGCCAAGCATGACATGGACAGAGCATCAGTCGTTGCAGAAACTACCAGCCTTAAACTCGATAAGGCTAAGGCCTTGCGGGACTACGAAGATATGAAGTCTCAAAGGGAGGAACTAGAGAGGACCGTTGATGAACTCAAGCAGCAGAAGCAAACAGCCAATGACCAAGCCAATAGTACAATCGCCAAGCTTGACGGCTCTATCGTCCAACTAAAAGCTGAGGTCTCCCAGCACCAGAAGTAGAACGGACAGATCAGGAAGGAGCTCGAAGAATTTAAGGAACTGATAAAGGACAAGCAAGAGAGCCAGGCCGACAACAGTGTGTATCTCCTGGAGATCAACCAACTAAAAACAAAGCTGGACGAATCAAAATCAGCTCAAGCCACCATTGAGATATAAATGCGCAGCCAGCAGGTGTAGTGCAAGAACCATGTGGCTGAACTGCAGAACAGGGTTGAACTTATCGAACAACTCAACAAATAGTTGTCCGAATAAAAGTAGAAAAGATTAACGGTTGAGTCAATGGCTACTCGCACCGTCGATGAAGCAGAGGAGAAGCTCTTACACGAATAATCAAGTCGGCATCAAACCTAGGCTCGGCTGGCGAGTACTACCAAGACTCTGGAATAGACCCTTATTGAGCTACAGCTGAAGAGTTCCGAGCTTGAGTCAGTATCAGACGAGCTTGGGAAAGTAAGGAGTAGGCTGTTGGGAAACGATTCAACTGTAGACATGAGGCTACCGACAATCGATAAGCTGCTGGGGATGTATTTAGACAAGATAGAGGAATAGCACAGTTAGGAGTTGGAGCAACTAAACAACGAACTGGCTCTGAAGCAGGAGTAGTTGGAGAACTCCAGACTAAAGATTTCAGAGCTTGCTAAAAATTCTGAAGAAGCTGAAAGGTATTACCGCACTTCGAAGCTAACGATCGAGTCGTTAGAGAAAAAGGAGCTGGAGCTTTTGAACCTCGTGAAGCAAAAGAACCAATTGCTATAGACAAGTAATAAGGACCTGTCGATTTTGATTGAGCAGAAATCGCAATTGGAGGAGTTCAACAGTGACACCCGTGGAAAGGTCACAAAGAGGGTGGAGGAGCTTGATAAGCTTTGCAATGAACAAGCTCGTGAGCTGGAAGAGAGGGAGCAGAGATTGCGTAAAGCTGAAAACGAGCAGAACCAGGACCGAATCAAGATAGAGAGCTTGAAGAAGACGATTGGCAAGTTGGAGTAGAAACAGAAGGAGAACAAACAGTCTATGGAGAAGATCTACGAGGAAATGCTTCTGAAGACCGAGAAGACTCTCCAACTTGAGACCAAACTCAAAGATTACAAAAAGGAGATTTTGCGCCAGAAAGCTGAGCTTGCATAGCAGCACGAAAACCACGAGAAGAAGATCGGTGAGATGCAAGCCCAGCTTGAAGCGGCTCAAAAGAACTGTGAGACTGTGCAGCAGAAGTAGCACGTTGAGTTCTCTGAGAAGGAATTTGAGCTTCAGAATAAGATCACCATTCTCACGGACCAGGTCAATAGTGCAGAGGCGGAGAAAGACCAATTAAAGGAACAAATCGAAAGACTTCAGGAGGATAACAGAGAGAATGAGCAGAGAGTTAAGGCACTTTTCTAAAAAAGAGAACAGGCTCTGAAGGAAATCCAAAGGCTTGAGAAGAGATTGGAGAACAATTTAAAAGAGCCCATGAAGTCGCCCAACGGTCTAACCACTCAGAATTCGGTTATACATCAGTCCTCTTCAGGCCAAGACAGAGCTCGAAAGATCACTGAAAAGGCTCTAAGGGGCTTTGAAATCTTATCTCGGCTGTTAGAGGTTTTGTACAAGGACTTCATCACCACATTTATTGACAACATGACAGAGGAAAGGATAAAGCGACTCGAGAAGGGCCTCAACTAACTCAAGAAGAAGTCTTCGTAAATGCAAGACGTACTGGAAGGCTACCTCTGACAATGAGCCTGCCTTC
>ERZ724508.112-NODE-112-length-55678-cov-5.621452_pt1 | contig 55678 bp, 91 predicted proteins | sample MGYA00376041_ERZ724508 | MGnify/ENA primary metagenome ERZ724508 (study PRJEB28724, sample SAMN07190887) | wastewater metagenome | isolation source: effluent of sewage treatment plant in Hong Hong | place: USA: Christiansburg, Virginia | collected 2016-03-01 ...
GGATGGGAGCCAAGGGGAGTAGGGTTCACACTATCGGGGGCACTACGGTGAGTAAACCCCGAGTGCTATTTGTTGTTGGTGGTCCTGGCTGTGGCAAAGGAACGTAGAACAAGTGCAATTCAGTCAATGTTAGAACCTAGTGCGAGACTATGGGTTTATTCACCTATCGACTGGTGACTTGCTTCGAGAAGAACAGAGAAGGGCAGGCAGTGCCGGTGACCATATCAGAAGTATCATCAAAGAAGGTAACCGGTCTGACAACACTCAGGGCGTTTGGTTGGTAGTGAGATCATTGTGGATTTGCTGTCACGTGCGATAACTTCAAATAATAACCCGAACGCCCAGTATCTCATCGACGGCTTTCCTCGGAACACATAAAACGTAAAGGTGTTTAACCAGATGCTGAGTAGAAATGTCGAAGTTCAAGGCGTCCTTTACTTCGATTGTAGTTAAAGGTGTATGGGGAGCCGACTCACTTAGCGTGGCAAGTCAAGTGCACGAGCCGATGATAACGCCGAAACGATCAAAAAGAGGCTCGAGACCTTCAAGAGAGAGACGCTTCCAGTAGTTATAGCTGAAGAGTCAATGGGAAGAGTGATCAAGGTCAACGCAGGCAATCCAAAGACACAAGTCTACGCTGAGGTCCAAGTTAAGCTTCAAGAAAAAGGCATCATTCCCAACCGATTGAATACCCCAATCTCGCAATCCTACTCCAACGAGACACTCATAAGCAGAAGTGTTTGGAGTGAGGCTGTTTCCAACGAGGCTTGCTTATGGTGCTTATGCAAAGGTGACTTGACGAGCACTCCAAGTCGAAGCTGGTGATTGCTCCGTCATAAATTCATTGGCTTCTATGTTTTTCCATTATGCCTATAATTAATAGAAATTGAGTGATGCTACGTCCCAACCGTCAACCAATTGTAAATAGCCTGTCTAAACTAGCTGCCAGTTATCCATTAAGAACCATCCTTGGTGTCCCTCACTGATGTCAATCGCATCAGCACTATCTACTCCACTGCCAACAGCACCCAGAGGGTTCCATCAGCACTCGTCATGGCCAACGATCAGAGCAGCCCACCAACAGCCAATAGTATCAACCCTAAACAACCAGCGTTGCCTCCACCTATTGTTCCATATTATGCTGCAACAGTGCAGATTCCGCATTTAATTCAGCATCCCTCAGCTTATGGACCTGCAACCAAATACCAGCCGCAACCAAACAGACTCACTCAAAATCTATAGCACATACCGACAGCACCGTTTGTATTTCAGTCTCAACCCCAACCGGGGCATATGGGCTACCAATTCAATAGCACGCAGCAACAGCAACGGCAGTTGCGCTATGGCATATAAAAGTATCCTGAAGAGCCGAAACCGATTAGTTTACGACCACGGCTTTCACCGAATGTATTGGAATTGCGTTAAGCCGTCAGCAAAGAAGGATGTCTATTATGTTTCTGTACAGGAGACACCACGGTACTGCCGAATTCTCATAGCTCATGGTGAGGGGGTGGCCTTTCTTTTGATTGTTCTGATTCATTAATTATCCTCAGAACCTTCTCAGAGGGAGAAAGCATGTCGAACCCAGGGGGGAGGGGGAGGCGAATTCCAATTGGTTATTGTTATGGTCGTTAATCTCTGATATCGAGCATCGAGATATCATATCGAACTAACTCACCTCCTGCATCCAGTGGCCGAACATAAGGTAAAGCTGCATGGCTGATGCGATAGAGATCCTGGAGGACAAGTGGCATCAGCCTTCGACCCGATGTTGAATCCTTTGCCTATCGTTTCAATGAGCGCAGGCAACAAATACCGAACTCTTGCCTATTCCTATAAAGTTTAAGGTTGTTACACTAAAAATATGTCGGAAAACCTTCACAACCAGCCTGCCAACTTCAAGGAGCCTTTGAAGTTCGACAATACAACCCCCAATGTCAACAGCTATCGAAGGAAACTCAGCGAGGAGATCTGTGAAAAGCTGCACCAAGTAAAGCAAGTGAGCGACCCTCAGCTCCCCGATCGCTATGAGATGATAGTGCGAGCACTCACTGGCCTTGAGAAACCACCTCACCCCTGATCCTCGATAAAATTTTCCTCCTGAAACGGTTGAAGTATGTCGATTGTACCCTCACTTATCGGCTCAAGACCGTTCAAAGAAACAACCCATTCCGAAGCTGCAACTGTAGCCAGTGCCGATGCGAGACTAACTCTAACTCTGCTTTCTGATCTTCTACCAATGGAGAGCTGAGGTGGCTGCCGTAGAGTTGTCCATAGAGTAGTTGAGCATGTGATAGGTCAGAGAGGACCGACTCGCCGTCAGCACTTCCAACCAAATAATTATAGAAAAGGGTTTGTTGATTGCAGTCCCATAATAAGCTGACCCAACCGGGCGTATATAAGCAGGCAGCGACGGTAGACCTCTATCATCAGTAGGTAATCCTTACCTTCAAAAGGATAACTGGATGAAGGAAGATGAGCGTCTATGACTCCTGATCATAAGCTCTAAATCTGAACCTACTGTGCTTAACGCAGCCTCAGTGCACCGCAAAGAAGGGTCAATAGATATCATTGTTGCTTCTTTATCGCATTCATCTCCTGGTTTCGCCTTCCAACCAACAGACTGTTGATGGGATGGTTGACTCCATGTGTAAACAAAGCTGGGCTTCGAGGGCTCGTTCTTTGGCGAAGCATGTTTTCTATTTGTCGCTTCCCGTTCGTGTCGACCTCCCGTAAGACTGTAGGGAGTCTTTATTCCTTGTCCAACTTCTCGAACTTACTGTCAAGGTTGCACAGTACTTGATACACTTCTGATCGTTTCTTAATGAACCGCTCACGCAACTCATGGAGTTCTGAGATCTTCACGTGACTAATGACTTCGGTGCTGATCTCGGTTGAAATTTCTTCAGACGCGCCCACCCGTAGGTCCTGTGAACTATTGACTCTTGTGGGTTTCCGAAGTGGCAGTTGCTGTGTCTGCGTAAGGGTCTGCTCAATGAATGTTCGCTAGGTTAGGCAAGTAGCCTCAGACGGTTCGGTGGGTAAGCTCGACTTCGTAGGCAACGATGTCTTCATTCTAGAATGAGATTTGCATTGCTCGTTGTTCTTGGAGGCTTCAAGCTCCACAGGTTTGTGCTGCTGTTCTAACCTTTGCTTCGAAGGATTTCGTTTAAGGTCAATCTTGATCACCTTCTTTCCGTTTAGAGTCTCACGCTTCTTAGCTGTACCAGTTTCGGTTACTGCGGCACCCCAACCCCTTGGTGTTGACTTCTTACTACTTGATTTTTCAGAAGCTTTGATACCTTTGCTCATAGAGGATGCACCTCGACTGCTTCTCGGCTAAATAAGCTTGCGTGAGGGAGTCGTGACCTCAATTGAACAGTTTTTGAACAACAATGGAATATTCACTACCTTTGTTGGCGGGAGGTTATTCTTAGCGCTTGGTTGCCGCTTCATCATGACGGTTAGCTAATAAATTAACCGGAATGGCTTGGGTAATAATCGATTGCGATCAGTTGTTGGGCGAGAGTTTACAAGCGCTTGTTGCCATACGGTATTAACTTGGGTTACCAGCGACCAATTAGTTTTATTTATAAGACTTGGAGAAGAGATGAGTCTCGGACGAACCAGCAATCTTGAAAATAAACCCAGTTCTACCAACGGGTCGATTCGAGCCAAGCCCAACGCATCGAATACCGTGGTGCTCACGGAAGATGAGATCACCCGCATGAAACTTCGAGCCGATCTGATCACTGCACGTAAGTTCTTAGTTGATGCAGCCAGCAATGAAAATCGTGAGAAGGAACTGCAGCAGATGAGCCAACAACGCATCAGCAAGTGGCCAGACAACATTAAGGATCTCAAAAAGCGCAAGGAGGAGTAGCGGTTTCGGAAATTCGAGAAAGAGGAACTGGAACGTCGTCGCATCGACGAGGAGGAACGCCTTTATCAAGAATCACTCAAGCGATAACAAGTGCGGGAAGCCAACCAGAAGATCTTCATGAACCAATAGAAAGTGAAGGCTTTAAATAGCAAATTGCTCTACTCGGATGCAGTTCAGGAACGGGGTAACCAGCTCGAGCTCAAGCAGCAGATCAAGGAAATGGAAAAGAAGCGTGAGCAGATCTTCAATGAGCAGCTCATAGAAAATGTCAAGAAGTTGGAAGAGGAAGAACGTAGGCAGAAAGAACTAGAAAAGGAAAAGAACCGACAGTTTTAAAAGGATATTCGCAAGCAACACAAGGAGCTCAAGAAGAAATACATCGGAATGATGAAGGAGGAGATGGAGGAGGGAGAATTCCTACGCATTAAGGCTGAACAGGCAATCAAGGAGGAGGAGCAGAAAGAGAAGGAGCGACGCCAAAGGGAGACCGAAGCTAAGATTCAAGCCAATATCATAAGCGAGCAGAACCGGCAGCTCAAGGTGAAAGAACTTGAAAAGGAGAAGCAAATGGAAGCCCAAATTGAAGAGCATCGAAAGAAGCAAGATATGGCTGCTTAGATTCGAAAGAAGAGAGAGAAGGATAAGATTGAAGAAAAGATCAAGCAAAGAGAAGAGCTATACGCAAAGCAGCTCGCCGAGACAAAGAATTTTAAGTCGAAGGATGAAGAGATATACAATAAGCAGGTAGCCAATTTGTAATTCAGGTGGAAGAACTCAAAGCAAAATAAGAACGTGAGGAGGCCAAGAAACGATAGACAAAGGAACGCCTGAAGCAGCAATACGAACAGTCCCTAAAGGACCAAGTGGAGAAGCATCGCGTCGAGAAGCTTATGATGGAGGAAGAGAAGCGATAGTTCAGCAACACCTGGAAGAGTAAACTCGATGAACTTCATTCGAAGGAGAAGGAATAAGAGAACTTTATGCGCGATCAAAGGCTCAAAAACAAATAGTTCCTCAAGCAGCAGGCTGACGTAATGATGTGTCCTATCGCAGGAAAGACAGAAGAAGCGAGAGGAAGACTATTTGAAGGAACTGGAGGAGGTTGAGAAGCAACGAGCCAAGCGGTAGAGCGAGGATGCACAGTTCAACAGCTACGCCGAAAAATGCATGAAGGAGTGGTCATAGAACGGCAAAAGCCTGTATCCAATGATTAGACACCTGGCTACCTTTAAGGAAAACTGATCCTTTATCGATATGAAATTGCTATGAACTGATCACCAAAACTTCACCCAACGGTTATGGAGGATGTGCACCACGCGCGAATTGGGGTTGACTAGAACATAGAGCACTTCCTGTGGATTATAAGAAGGCTCGAATGTTTTCTCGATTTTTTTGATTCGGTAGAAGAACGATTCAATGAAGATATCGTTTGTTTGGCTGTCCTTCCGAACCGTCACCAAGGACTTGTACAGTTTCTTAGTCCAGTCGAGGTAGGGGGACAGCAAGTCTTCGTATTGGTTCATCGAACCGCCCAGCACAAGCAATTGGAAAAGTCGGAGAAGGAGCTCATCACGCTCCTTTTCATTGAATAGGCAGTAGTGCTCACTTTCCTATCGCAAAAGTGCGTCGCGGATAACATTGCAGATTTCTATCCCCTCGAATTCTTCACCGAAAGTGCCTTGAATGCGATCGCTGATGACCAACCCTACATAATGCCAGCATTTACTGTTTTCACTGAGTTTGTCGAAGATGTCTAATGTCGTCTCTTGGCAGCGAAGCTTCTCGAATTTGATGTCCGACACGTTTTCTTTAGGGTAGTGCAACTGCGTGATTATACGGTATACCGCCGACACGAGATAACGTACGTTGGGACTGTTGAACAGATCCTCCAAGAAGCGCTGAGCGCGAAGTTCATCGTATGGCTGATTAAACCTAAAGGAAGCAATTGTGAGTGTCTAATTGAGCCCCCTGCGTAAGCCAGCATCTACCATTTCAGCAGGATCTATTTGGTGTCCTTGTCGTTGATGAACTTGTTCTCGATTGCCGTAAAAAAGCAGGTCTCTTCAACAACTGACGGCTGCGAGGACTGCACCTCCTCAATGTCGAGTTGCATGTTCAAATTATAATTGGTGTGCTACAAAACTTAGCTTCAATAGAGGAGGACTCAGCATTAACAACACTTGCTTTCCTTCTGTTGGGCGAACTGCTTTCTTTTGGCTGGGTCTATCTTGATGCCGTTCTATTACTGACCCACCTTAATGATTCCCGTGTCGATTCGGTCTAAAATGTTCACGGTTGGACGAAGGAATGCCTACTCAATGTTCTGATCACTTTTTGCTGAGGTCTCGATATACAGTAGATCCTGCTCTTTAGCGAGTTTGAGTCCGTCGTTGCGGCTCACCACTCTTCTCTCTGCCATGTCAATCTTGTTGCAGATCAGCACCAGAATAACTGACCTGTTTCCATTGGATCTCACATCTTCCACCCATCTGATGATGTTCTTAAATGTCTCAGGTCGGGTGCAGTCGTATACTAACAGTGCTGCTGCTGCACTGCGATAGTACTGACGAGTCATTGATCGGAAGTCTTCCTGGCCAGCGGTATCCCAGACCTGTAACTTGATGGTTTGATTATTCACTGAAATGGTGCATTCTCCGAACTCCACACCTATAGTGATGTCGTTTTGCCGATTGAAGGTACCCTTGAGAAACCTACTAAGAATACTGGTTTTGCCAACAGCTGTGTCGCCCACTAAGATGAACTTGAACGCGTAATCGTAAGACATTGATATAATCAACAATGGACCTGTTCGAGATTCCCGAGGACTATAAACCGGAGCATCAAATGACTGAGGAGGAAATGAAGGAGACAACGGAGTACCTTTTGAACCACCCACTATTTATGAAGGAGCTTCCGGCAGATATCGAGTCCAATCCCCACCTGATGGCTCTCCAGAACATTATCTATGACGAAGAACCGGAGAAACTTGCTGAAAGCCTGAATGTAACCAACAACTTACCTCAGAGGCAAGGCAACGAACGGCTCAAGGAACGTCCCAACCACATTTACTTCATGAAGGATGCTTACAAAAAGTACACATAGGGCATCAACTTGAATTCTAGCATTGCTTCCACAAATGCCAAGTTACACTGCAACAGAGCAGCTATTAATCTCAAGATCAGTACTGTCAGTTCGCTACTCAGAAAACTATGGGAAGGTCATTGAAGATTGCAAATTTGCACTCAAGTACGACCCGAACTACGCGAAGGCTTATTACCGATACGCTTGTGCTCTATAAGCTCTAAAACGCTATGAAGAGTGTCTAGCGATCATGAAGGATCGAAAAGAACCAGAGTTCGACGAGCTGAGGAAGAAGGTGCTGGTTGCCCAAGAGAAGTAGCGGAAAGAAAGAGAAGAAAAGGAATCAGCAGCATCGTACTTTGAGTTGCGAGTGCGAAACTACTGCAGCGAGCACGGTTACCGTATCAAAAAGCGGAAGGAACCTCTTCCAAACGGAGTACTTTATGTTTAACGCAGGTCAAGCTCAAGTTTGTTGAGGATCGGCTTTGCGTGCCTCTGCTCATCATGTACCCTGAGTTTAGCCAGTTCGATATGGTCGAACACACTTTCTAGGAGGACCTGTTGAGCACTCATGTCCACGAAGTCACCAAAGATGGGCTTCCATGGGATGTTGAACATCACTACACGGCAAACAACGTGGAGACTTATGTCGAGGTGGAAGAGGGGGTGATGCTGCATCTGACAGCAAATACCCACATTGGGGATCTTCTCAAAAAGTGCATAAACCTTGAGGCAGTGGAAGTGACTCTCGTGAGCACAGTTAATAAGCACTACCAGCAGTTCAGACAACATTACAAAATCGTAAACGATTGATTGTTCATATTATTTCTGATGAAGATCGTGATCTACGGTGCCGACTACTGCCCTTATTGCCAGAGCGCCAAGAAATTGGTTGAAAAGCACAACCGACAATACACCTACGTGGAAACCACAACACCCGAAGGGGAGAAACAGCGCGAGCAACTGGGCAAACAGTACAACTGGCAGACTATTCCAATGATCTTCGTAGATGGTAAGTTTGTGGGCGGATTCGATGACTTCAGCGAAAAGGTCAAGAACAAAGAGATAGTGCTGTGATAACTGCTCTAAAAACAATTATCATCCAAGCATAATCCTGTAGGTCGACTTGAGGTTGCGTTTGCCTTCAGTTGGGTTACTATCTCTCCCGCTGGTAAGTGTGGCAAGCTTCTTTGAGGACAGAATATGCCTGATGCTCTTGCCCTTTGAACCTGAGCCATCCCGTGAAGCCGACCCATGTTCCTGTTGCTGTGTCCCGTAGTCTGATTGACGCTTGCTGCTGAAGTTCTTTCCACTGACCACGGTTAGCTTCTTCAGGCTGCTGCTCTTTGGTGTTTGACTGCTACCACGTTCTGATGCCGAGAGGCTGTTTTATTTTTCATTTCGCTTGACGAGGGTTATCTTCTTCTTGATTTCTCTTGGCTGGTCTGGCAGGGTGCTGATATGGTTGCTGCTAAGTTTATTCGAACCAAGGCCGGTCGTATTTACGCTTGCATTTCCACTGGCTACAGCTGTTGTATTAATCGTTTTCTTTGTTGTTTTTCCGAACGGTCTTTGACTGACCAGCCTATCTCCAAGGACTGGAGTCTTCTTCTGTCCCTTCGTACTATCTTTTTGGCTGATTTCCGTGATTTGCCTCCCATTTGAATTATGCTGCTGCTTTCCGCTTGCCGACTTTCCATAAAGAATGTTTCTGCATGACGGCTTCTCAAACTTGAAGAACTCAAACAACGGTTCGGATACCCCTGACCGTTCGTACTCCCTATTCAGTTAGCTGACATCCTCTTTCAAGAACTCCTCGTGAATGTAAGTCCGGTAGAGGTCGAGCTGGATTGCAGGAGTGTAGTTTCGCTGATTAATGGTTGCCCAGTTCACGTCGGCAAACCACTCTGATCGTTTGATCTCCTCCATCGAGCAGACCCTTTAATTTGGATCTTTCATAAGCATTCGCTCCAGGAGTTTTCGCAAGTTCGGATGCACATCCGAAGGATATTCCACCTCATTGTTGGTGATGTTGCTAAACAGCACTTCCTGGTCCTCGGAGTAGAAAGGAGGCAGGCCAGTTGTGAACTCATACAGAATAACCCCAAGAGTGTACAGGTCAAGCGTATAGTTATAGCCAGACTGAAGCAGCATCTCAGGAGCCATATACTCTGGACTTCCGCAGTAGCTATCTGCAACTTCGTCTTCGCGGAATCCCATCTTGCTGAGCCCGAAATCGGCGATCCTGAGATGACCATCGCCATCAACGAGAATATTTTCTGGCTACAATAGTGGCATGCTGTACCTTCAGGTCTCGATAGAGGATGCGGTGGCTATGTAGAAACTCAATGCAGGTCAGAATTTCGCAGAAGTACACTTTGACTGAGGCATCGTTAGAGAGCAGCCCATCCTTGATATGGTAGAACAACTCTCCACCGGGGCAGTAGTCCATTATGAAGTTCAAGTGCCTGTCGGATTCGAATGCAGTGTGGCAGTTAATCGTGAAGGTGTTTTCGGGAAGCTGTAGCAATATCTTGCGCTATCGTAGGATCTGCTCGAAACGTTTGTATTCGGAAATGTAATCCTTTGCGATTTGCTTGAGTGCAAACAAGCGACAGCTCCGCCTGTTCCTCACTAAGTATACAGCACAGGATCCGCCTTTACCGAGGCATTTCAGTAGCTCGAAATCGCTGAGGCTTATCGGTCGAGGTTAACTTTCAGGCTCAGTATACAGTACTTTTAGGCGTTGGTGGTTGCGAATAGGCTCCAGTGTCTTCTACCATTCCATCAGCCAATAGTCCAGCACTTCATAGCCCTCAAAACTTGCGAGGCAGCAGGGTTCGTATCCTATGGGCCCATGCATCTCATGCAGCTTATCGTAGGCTCGGACAACTGAAGTAAGCTCACCAACTTTGGTCCGACGAGGTACTGTAAGCTGCAGCTCATACTGGCCGATGAGCACGACTAACTGGATGGAATCCCCAGATCTGAGACCCTCCTCGACCTGCGACTGCCGACGTATTGGATCCTGTTGGTGTGGATGCTGCTGCAGACTCGAGTAGTTCTTCATGCAGCTGTTAACGATTTTATTATGCCGAGGCTTATAATTCGAACCGTCAGTCGCCTCAACAATCAAGGCTTCTTAATGAACTTCAGAGGACTGCTTGTTGGTGGTAGTGGGCCTACCTTCTTTCGGAGCTTATCCAGCTCGATAAGCATATCACCCTTCTCTTCATTGAGCTTTATCAGCTTGATGGTGAATTCCTTCCGCTCAACCATGAAGTTCTCCTTCACGAAATCTAGCTATTCAGCATGCTTCAGCTTCTCTGTCAGCAGAGTCGACTGCGTTCATTAAGGACAGTACTTCCACTTTGAAGGTGTGCGACCTCAGGCTCTCCAGTTCCACGACCAACTCTGATCGCTTGTTGGTTAGGGCCAGAACGCTTTGTCTTTCGGCTTGCAGCTCTTTCGTTATCCGAGCGATTTCAGAACTATTGCTTTCGAGCTGCATTAGGTAGAATGTACCGTATGTTCAGCCTCCTGCAGTTCCTTCTTCAGTCTGGAGTTGTCCTGTTGTAGTTGTATGTACTCAGCATGTTATTCTATATTTTGAGGAGGCTGGAAGGCGGATTGATTGGGCTGCTGAGACTGAATTGTTTGCTGTTGGATCGTTGGCTGTTCCGCTGTCGGTTCTTCAGTGGTTTTTGGGTTTGATGTCACCCAATCATCGTACTTGAAGTTGCTCGAATCTTCGAGGGCTCGGATATCCTCAATTTCGCTGGTAAGGCCGACAGGAGCCTGCCGTTCACCTTAATCAGATTTATCGCTGAAAGATGCCTTGCTTAGCTTTCTGAGGTTCTCGATAATCTCTGCTCGGTTATTGACAGCAGCGTCACCTTACCCCTTCGTCTCCAGGTGTTAGAGCTTCTTTTGCAGTTCCAGCTGCCCATCCTTCAACTTTTCGATACACTGATGAAGTTCTGACATTTCTTTGTCTTTGGCTTTGGTCAGCAATTCCATTTCACGGTTGCTCGTTGCCATTTCGCTTGTATATTTGGATAGTAGTTCGTGTTTTTGATCCTCAAGCTTCCTCCTTTCAGTCTAACTTTGGAGTTTTCGTCGCTACAGCTCTGTTTGCAACTATAGCACCTTTGCTTCTGACCGATGGAGTTTCTCCTGGAGAGATTCCATACTCTGCAACAACGAGCTTTCCTGCACTCGAGCTGAATTCAAAGTTTCATCTAAATTCCGTTCCATCTTCTGGTTGATCTCTCCCTCTAGCCTTATCAACCGCTACTCGAACTGCTGTTGATCTGACTCCATTCTTTCATTCAGTTTGTTGATTTCCTGCCTTCGCAGCTACAGACGGGCTTCATATGCTTTTGATTCCGTCTCGAAGCGATCTGCAAGTTCGTCGTACTTTTATTTTAGTTCGAGGAACTCTGTTGTGTGCTGATTCGCTGATCGGATCTTTAGCTCTTCCTCCAAGGAAGCTATTAAGCCCTGTTTCTCCAAAATTGCTTCGACAGCTCCTTCCTTAACACGTTCAAGCTGTTCCTTCAATCCCCCTACTTCACCCTCGAGCCCTTTTATAGTCTGTTCGAGTTTGGGAATCTTTGCAAGCTCCACTCTTTGCTCCTCGATTCGTACTGCAAGTCCTCTCTTCTTTTCGATTTATTTGGCACGAATCTCCAGTATTTCATTCTCCTTCTTGGAGAGTTGCTACGTAAGCTGTTGGATGCGAGCATCAGAACTATTACTGGTCATTTCCTTCTTGAACTTCGACTCAATTTCGTCTGCACGCTTGCGCTCGTACTCCAGTTCGCATTGCAGCTCAATTATCTTCGACCTTTTTTCGTGCTCTGCAAGACGAAGCTTTTCATTAGCCTCACGAAGTTAACGTTCTATGCCTGAGTGGACTGCTGACTCGTCTGTGGGTTGCTGGTGCTAGACGTTCATCAACGGAGGTTTATTATAGCAAGAGAGGCTGACTCTGTTGATCGCACAGCAGTTATAATACAAACCTTACCATGGACTGCAAACTCTACTGCATGTTCGTCTCGGCCACAGGCGCAGTCTTTCTAGTACCTTTGATTCTACCGCAGATGTTCCTCGGTCTTTTGGTCGCCTTCGACAGCAAAACACTCTACGTAATTCCAAAGAATCGGCTTGCTTCTGGAGTGGCACTCATCTTCTCAGCACTCGTACCTCAAAGGATAACAACAGATATACGCAGGAATATTCGCTTTCATCTACTACAACAAATACATAAATGTGGGGCGACTGGAGCACCGCAGGAGGGAAATGGAGGAACGTCGTCACAAACAACCCGAGGAAAGCCAATAAATGCAGGCCCTCAAGTAAACGTATAGGACAAGTGTGGCGCAGTTCAAGTGATTTGCCAGTATACAGTCTTCGGCATTCATTAGCAACAGTTGCGCTGTTTTATGCGCTGGGGACCCTTCTGAGGGTTAACGAGAACTGTCGACTTGTTCTGGGTAGGTGTAAGAGGCTTCTCAGTCTGGTCCGGTTTTGTTGCTACTTTTGCTGGTACGTTGTTGGCTGCTGTTGTTGGAGGGGTAGGAGTTGTTGGGATTATGGACTTGTCTGCCTTGTCGATGATGCGGTCGACAGGCGCGTTCAGCAGGATGCTACAAAGGCTTTTGAACATATCGTTTAGGTTACGGCCAGTCTTTGCAGATACTTCGTAGTAGTTTATCCCTTGTGCTTTGACTTGCGCCTCAGCCTTCTCCGAGTTAACGTTGCGGTCTGTTTCCAAATCTAGCTTGTTGCCGACCACAAAAATCAAGGTATCGCTACCTCGCGATTCCCTCACGAAGTCAATCCACTTTCCAATCGACTCAAAGGAATTGCTGCCTACGTCGTCCACAGATTGGTACTGGTAATATCGAACACCACGAACGCAGCGTTGCAATCCTTCAAATAGCTGGGAATTAGGGATCGAAAGCGTTCCTGTCCTGCGGTATCCCACAACTGGAGTCTTACTGACTTGTCATTAATGCTGAGGTTTTTCGATACGAAGTCAATACCAACGGTGGGCTGTGGTGAGGAAACTTCTTACATTGTGCGATTGATCAAATTCGTTCTTGATGAAGCGACTGATGATGGAGGACTTGCCGACTCCCTGATCCCCGACAAAGACGATCTTGAACTTGAGCACAGCAGCTTTGCCTGTTGCGAAGCTAATCTCATCTTCCCTCTTCATATTTAAACGTTTGTTATCCAAAGTCGCTAATGCTGAGACAGCTCAGAAGATTTATGTGCATCTAAGGCAAAGATCTTCGTGGGAAGGATAACTCCACTGTGCGAAACAACAAACAGAGTCCAGCTTACTTCAATTTCCGTGAATTACCCAATTAAATCGCTTACTTCGACAACGATGGATGCCGTAGCAAGTCTCGCTCGTTATTCTCCAGCTGCGTAGTTGAAGATGCTTGCGATAGCACAACTATCGGCAGCTATCTCTCCAACGTTGAGGACAAGCCAACCAGAAGGGAGTTTGTTGTCTTTGGTCGATCGAATGTAGGAAAAAGCAGTCTTGTCAACAGCCTCTTCTATGGGTCACAGGCTGCTGAAACCTCAAAAAAACCGGGTAAAACACAACATCTGCATTTCTATCGCCTGAACGATCAGGACCGCGACTGGTATTTGGTAGATTCGCCTGGCTACGGCTTCGCAAATAACGCATCAAAGCAGCAGATGGATTCGTGGAAATACATGATCAACACCTACCTGAAGTCGCAGTATGTGCACCGCGCAATCTGTCTTTTCGATAGCGAGCATGGTTTGAAGCCAACAGACCGTATGCTGATGCGACTGCTTGACAAACTCCAAAGGTCCTACCTACTGGTGGCAACTAAATCCGATAAGAAGACTACGAGCCGAGCCAGCTTGGAAAAGCTTCTGGAGGAGCACCCATTTATGAACTCTTACGTGCATCTAACCAGTTGTCGAGCCAACACGGGGCTGGACGAACTTCGTTCACACATAACCTATATGTGCCCTCAACCACTAACGAACATTCCAAAGTGACGGAAACATTAGCAAGGGTTAGTGATGTCATTCGTTGAGGTGTCTCATATATTCCTGTCTCTTGCTTGAAGCCAAAAATGGATGGTTTAGTAGTTCGTCCATTTCAATCCTCGAGTTAGGGTTCTTCTGGAGAGCCTTGTAGATAAAATCCTTGGCGCAGTTCGATATTGGAACGTAGTCGGGGAACACAATCTCATCGTGGATCTGGCATTACTCATGCAATTACGATTTTGTTGAGGTCGCTTTAACAGTTGATTCGGAAGGGCACCCGTCCAACCAGGAGTTCATAAGTGAGGATACCGATAGCCCAAATGTCAATCTTATCGTCGTAGAAGTCCCCCTTGAGAACTTCTGGGGACACATACAAGGGCGTTCCACAAAAGGTTTGTCGAAGACCATTTGCAACGTGCACAGCCCAACCGAAGTCACAAACTTTAACGATGCCCTAAAGTTTATTGATGGTGTACATCCTGCATGATGATGTTCTCCGGCTTAAGATCACGATGAATGACTCTGTGTCTGTGCATAAAGTCAACTCCCCTGCAGATCTGTTCAACGATGTTGCTGGCTTCGGTCTCAGCAAGGCGTTTGTGCTGTTTCAGAAGATCAGCGAGTTCACCATCCTCGCAAAACTCCAGCAGTAAGTAGAACTTTTCTTCATCGTCGAAGTAGCCGTACAGCTGCACAATATTCTCGTGCTTCAGGTAGGACTGCAGCTTGATTTCGCTGATCAGTTGGTGCTCCACGTTTTATTGGTGAATCAGCGACTTTTCGATAATCTTCATGGCGCAGATGAAGCCAGTCGATTTATGCATCGCAAGGAACACATCTCCGTATTTCCCCTTCCCCAATTTACGGCCAATGTTGAAATCAGAGAAGCATGGACGACGGCGTACTGGAGATTTCGTCGGGCTTCCAGAAGTTGAGCTTAAAGGGCTAGCAGTGGAGAGTTCTACAAAACTTTTGTTGAGTGTAGCTGTTGATGGCCCGTCGGCCTTAACCTTGGTAAAGCTTGTTGGACTGTATTTGCTGACCCCAAAGTCATTGACAGGGACGTTCCTCGATGGCTTCAGATAGTCAACACACGTATTCTTGAGGACCTCAGGAGTATGTGAAAGTTTCGTTGATTTTCTGAGTTCGGCTTCCTTTCTGAGAGGTGCATTCTGCGGAGACAGTTTTGCTGAATCGTAAATTGATTTATTAGGCTCAAGAGAAGACCTTTTGTCCTTCTTGAAGGCGTTGTCTTGCTCAACTGTGTTCGCTTCTAGTTACTCGCTTTCTGTTTGGCTCCGGATTGAAGCTGCAAGCTAGGGTTTTCTGTCAGCACCCACCCTTTAAACTGGCTTTTCAGTCTGACTTTGAACACTCTTCATCTCCAGTTGGCAGTATTCCTAGCAACCGGTTCGAGTATGCATAGATTGCGTGAGCTTTGAACTGAGCTCTTTCATTGAGGAAGTTAATGTCATGCTTCTTCCTTAATCCTGGCCCATACTGTAACGGCTTCCCGTCACGCGTTATGTAGTCGGTTAGTTTAAAGTTTGATTTTGGCGGCCAACCAGTTCAGCGTAGGTCTTGTTCTTAATGTGGTCTAGTCTGTCCTGGCGTGGCTCTTGTTTCGGTTGCTGGTACTCAAATTTTACAGTCAGCTTGTTATCCGAGTAGTTTGATCCCGGACTCCCTCTGATCATGACGTATTGCTAGCCAGGTACTCGATAATGAACGTTTCCTGATTCGTTCGGTGAGTTCTGCTCCTGTATAGCGCCGCTCGGAGAGCCAGGGACTGGGGTTGGCACCTGTGAATGGACTACAACTGAATTTTTCAGAACTTCGGTGCGAGGGTATTGCGGGTTTCCGATTGTGGTGCGAATTAACACTGTATGTGGCTGCTGAACATTGATTCTGCGGTCTGTCTGAAGGATAGTTTGACTTTCTATTGCTGGATTGGTCTGAAACTATTCCGAGCCCTTTCGAGTGCGATGGTTAAATGTGCTTGGTATGGGTTGACCTCTTACTCCGTCAGTGAAGCTCCTAAATAAGCTTGTTTGTACGTTGAATGTGTTGGAGTAGAGTTTTTGTGTTTGTCCACCAAGCAGTACTGGACGTTAGGCTGAGGGTAGTGCAACTGCTCATGCCCACCCAGTGATTCGCCACTTTTAGAAAGCTGGGCATGACGTTCCGGATTGCTAAAGTTGCTTTGAAAGAGGAAGGACCGTTTAAGTTCGGGTTGGTAGATGAGTGAAACTGGACTACCGTTGCAGCTGAGTGGGTATGTTGCAACTGACACCCTTTCAAGTTGCTGTTGAGGCAGCAACCTGCCTCCTTCAAAGTGGGTGACAGTGTAGGCACCTTGCGGCCTTTGTTGGTAGTTGCTCGTGGACATGCAAGCGAGTAATTAGAAATATATATAACCGGACTGCCTTCATTCCGATATTCCATGCTTCGAGCCACTTTCAACCGGAATTTAATTAGACTGGGTAGGTTTCACAAAGAACGGGCGAACCCGCATAGCTATGATCATTTTTCTCGTTCCTCTGTGTAGGTTCCAACACCTCGAACCGTGAATTCAAATGTCTAACCGTCCTCCACCAAAATCTTAAATCTGCTTTTGTACAGCACATTTTTCTTCGGCTGAGTTAACCATGGCTTACTTTGAAGTTTATCAGTATCTTTTGGGGAATATGCGTCTTAGCGTACTCATCGTCTGGTGCTGGCAGCGCCAGGGTTGTTGGCATCAAATGAATAGGAACGGACAGGCTTTCACAAGTTCCCTCGGTCAACGAAAATTGGAAACAGTCTTTATCGTCGGTTATTTATTGGTCTTAGTGGTCCATTTTGGTCCAGAGCACCGGCTCGAACGGCTTTTTACTGGGGAACTTCACATATTTGAGAGACCACTTTGCCTTGACAAGAGAAACATTGGTGAGGTAAATTGCAAGGGTCTTATTATTCTTTGTGTGAACTGTTCCGAATTCAATGAGGTCCTCGCCAGCCTGACCCTCGAATCCTGTTGTATTCAACTGAAGGACAGGTCTGTAGAGCTCGCCAACGAGATCAAACTGTTGGCTGTGCCCATTCGCATAAGTAACTATAAGTCTACCCTCCCTACGAATCTTGTTGAGCAGGGGCCACTCCTCGAGATTCTTGCAGTCACCTTTCAGCTGTACCTTGAGTTCAACATGAGTCCTTGGAACGAGGTTGAATGAGGTCTGCACAGTTTGCTGTAAAGTCTTCCGCATAAAGCCCTTGCTGCTCGTTAAGAGTTTCGGATCGTTGAAGGCGTTTGAACTCTGCGAGTTGCAGCTGCTGGCAACTATTTGAAACCATTTCTCGGGAATTTCAACACTGAAGATCAGACTGGCATCGGTATGGTTTTCGAGCATGACGGTTTTAGTGTCCTTCGGGCTCAACTGACCTGCTAATTTCTGAAACTTGGTCAGCACGTTCGTGAACTAAGTTAACACCACGAATTACGGTAGGATCGATGGACAGCTCTGGTTGGATTGTTTCTGCTTGCACCACAATCGTGAGAAGTTCCATCTTAGCCTTGTCCGTTCCGCTGATCTGCAAGCGTGGCTCGCCGATCAGAATGCTCTTAGCGACCGAAGGCTCCTCTGAGGTCTTGAAAGAGACAACGAAAGCCGACTCCTCTCTGCCTTGAAGTATCTTGTTTCTGAGTTAATGTCGTCAGTACCTTGGTTCAATGGCAAATGGAGAGTCCTTTTCCTCATCAGGTTCAATAGGGTTCCAGTGAACTCCGATGGCATCTTGCGACCCAGGAGCTGGGTCTGTAAGCTGGAGTTTGAATAGGTCACGATCAGATTTCATTTGGGATGAGAATATCTTCCAGCTGATCTCTACAGGCTTGGGTCCATTGTTGGTGACTCTAAATTCCTTTCTCACAAGCCCACTTTTAACAGGAAACACTCCAAGCTTATACAACGGCATTTCTTTATTGAAGTTGATGCCAGCTTGGTTGCGACTGACGCACACGGGTGTCCCTTTGATGTCGATTTCCACTGGGAATTCCTTCTTCTCGTGGTTTTTGATGTTCACCACCAGCCTATCGGAAAACCTTCCGCAGATATCGTTGAATAGGGTTATGCGAATGTTCACTGTTGAGCTTTTTAGGAGTTCCCCTTTTCTGGGCTCGCAGAGGATACTCAGTCCTTTGTTGTTGGACAGATGCTGCTTTTGAGACTGCTCCAGTTGCCGATTGGCAATCAGTGTCTTTCCCATTTGCGATGTAAAGGCAAGCGCAGTTGCTCCCAAGAGGTTTGACTTTTGTTTGCTCTCCTTTTGCTCCTTTTCGAGGGTCTTGTAATTCAAGGCTTCAACCTCGAACTCAGTGTTCAGGTCTGATAGGTTCTCGAGACTGATATCAATTTGCCGAGGTTTATTGATCTCACAGTTAAAGAACTCTAAACGTTCGAGCATTGGATAGACAGTGGTTTCTTTTTCCCTCGAGCCGATGCTTGCAGAAGCGAATCCCGAAGTTAACGTGACTGTCGTGAACTTCTTGCTTTTTGTTCGGTTCATGTCTTCGATAGTATCCTTGACCTTCACTTTCTTGGCGAGGGACTCGTCAACCAAGTGGTAGGCTACTTCCAGCCCACGCATTTCTGCTATCACCTCCAACTATAGGGGGTCCTGAACAGAAGTGACGTGGCATTTCAAACTCAAGTTCAGCGAGGTGGTTCTGAGAGGAGTCACTACAACTGTGACCTTTTGCTTTGCCTTTGGAGATAGCGAACCCTGTTGTGGAGTTATTGATACTTCGTAGCTGTCGCTCTTTGGGATATCCCACTTAAACTCTGCTTAGAGATTACTGAGATTCATCAGAAACAGTGGGCGCCTACTCTTTCCACTTCTCTCAATATCGTACACATTTCCCACAAAGATCTCGTTGAGAGAAAAGGAAGATTTACTGAGAGCAACGTGTATGTCCTGAACCTCTGCAAATACATCCAGCTCATAGAGCTAGCCATCAACGACTCGAAGCTGAAGCTTATTGTTAAAGGTCTCGCAGCCACGAGAGTTATAGCTAAGATGCACCTCTTTGGCACTTTGAGCTGGGATGATGATGTCTGGCTCCTCCACCACTAGCCTCTTAAATTTACAGGATACGTTTTCATCGTCATAGATGTAGAAGTCGTCGAAGTCGTTGTCGTAATACTTGCTTTAGTTGATCAGCTGAACCTGAACCTCAACTGGACAAGGGTTACTGATCAGCAAAGCTTGCACACCTTTTGAGAAAGTCTTCAGCAGCCCAAAATCTATCCGTTCAGTATGCAGCTCGATCTTGGGTGACCTGCTTTCAGCCTCTATCTCAATGAACTGGGAAGGAGCGTTGACAAATTCCACCAAATATTCCACCTTCTTGAGAGTGGAGTCTAATGTCGTGATCTGAAAGTCAATTTCGATGTCGACAGTTGAATTCTTTGGAACTGTAGCCTTGGCTGGACTTTTGAGGGAGGACTGCACACCTTCGGCCTTGCGATAGCTGCTGATTTGATACTACACGTCGGTTTCATTCAGGTTTACAAGCTGGAACTTCCTGAGGTAGTGTGCTCCACGATATATTGCTTCTGGGAACCTGTAGTAGTTGGGAAGCACCTTCATGCTCAGCGGAACAGGGCATGTCACTACTTCGAACCGATAGTATTACAGGGCTGGTGCCCCGTTGGTGCTTGCTGCTCGACTGCGGATGCTCTGTGGTGGGATGTCCAGCAACTCCAGATACAACCTTTCAAATTTAGGAACCGTGTCTTCAGAAGTATAGGCTATCTTAAGTATTCGCTCCTCCATGGGTTTAAACGTACCTTGCAGCTCTTCCAACATCAATTTCGAGTTCGGCTCTGTGCGAAACCGATACTTGAGGTCAACTGTTGCTAAATTTTTCACAACGATTTCAGAGATCTTCTTTTGTCGAGGAACAAGCTTTTCGAAATAGATGCGATAGTTGCTCAGCTGTGGATCTACCTTTTCACCGTTGACGGAAAGCAGGGCCATCTACGCAGCATAGCCACATCCTGTCAACTCAAAAGACAGCTGCGTACCATTATCGCAGCTCACACGAATTCGCTCTGTAAGCTTCCCTTATTGCTTCGGACTATAGCGTCCAGTAAGGACAACTCGTTGGTTCTTATCCAGCGAGAAGCTTGAAGGCTGTAAATTAAACTGACCAATCTGGAGTACTCCATCTGAGACAACTCCGCTTTCGCAGCTCAGCTCGAACTTTGTGGCTCCCCCAGTGTTTACTAGTTCGTATGTGGTTGTAAGGCTATCTCCGACCCAGCAATTCCCGCAGTCCAATTGTTTGGGGAGGTTGATGTTTGTTTGCTCACGTCGAGCTATGATGGGAACCTACTTAGCTGACAAGGGCTACCTTGAAGACATTATCTTCTGACATGACAATGAGTTCATCGCCATACTACCGCAACATCGTCGGTTTGAACCAGACTGTGACCTTAGCAGCCATGCCTGGAGCTATGTCTCCACTCTCTCCCGAAGGATACTTGACTTCAGAAACAGTGAACTCGGGTGACTTGATAGGCGCAAGCTTGATACGCTTCATCACACGGGAAATGTTCACCAGGCTCACTTCGAATTCATACACTCGATCTTGCTGGTAGTTACTGAAGACAATTTGCGGTGGGTCACATCTCAATGGTCCCTCTCTAACGTCAGCAGTGTTGATGTTAGACTGACTTATAGATTGCAATACCTGTTTGCCGTTGATCTCTGAGAATTTCGGAAGTCGCTGCCCTTCATATCGAGGGTTCTTCTTAAAGTCAATCTTTCGGTTGATGCGGGTCAGTATTTCCTCGTTCTAGATCTTCTCGTGCATCGTCAGCTTCGGTGGTTCTTTTCGAGACAACGTCTTTGAGGTGGCGGTGTGGTCCATGATTTAAAATGTAACTTCAGCTGTTCGTTTAACTCAGCAGAATCGGAGATACCCCGTGCCAGGAAGACCATGCTTCAGCCTCTTGCAAGAGTAACTTCGTTCTTGAATTCAGAAACAAAATAACAAAGGTTGAGAGTGTATGTGCTGGCAATTCATCATCAGCAACCAAATTGGCATGATGACATGTTGATGTCGTTGAATAACCAAACCAAGATTTTGTAAGAATAATTCCGATCGGTAGTCTTCAAAACAGGAGTGTTAATACACGAGGGGCAAGCAACATTCTTATAAATCATTCCACTATGAAGAAATCATCAGTACAACTTACAGTCATCCCTGAAAGTAACTCCGAAGAGGACTTTTCTGTTGAGGTATGCGACCTCAACCAAACAGAAGGAACCTTGGAGCAAAAAGACGCAGGCAGCCAACACTTTGGTAGTCTTGGCTAGCGTGAAGTTTCGAGACAGTGCAGATATCACCAGAAGAAGGCAGATCTTTTGTGCTTGAACGACTTTGCTGTGGTTTGCACAGATTGCGCAATATTCGGCGCACACAAGAATCATGAAATGAAATCTTTGGATGAAGTGCAAAGAGACCGAAGGAGTAGAGAATCAGACATCCACCGTGTTTTGGAAGAATGCCAGTATACTCTGACTCTGTTGGAGAATGACGAATACTCAAGGAAAACTTTGAGGCAACACTATGAATCTGCAAAAGATCGGCTCAAGCTCAACTTCGCTTTATTCAAGGAATTAGTTGATGCTATTGAGACTAAAACCACGAAGGAATTGGAGATGATCTACAAAGAGCAAGTGTCCCAACTTAAAGGCATTTACCATGTCGATAGAGAGCTGGCAAGCAAGTACTATTTCTGGAAGACCAAAAGTGCAGAGGAAATGGCAACTTTAAACAATAGCTGCCACTCAACAGTTAGCATTTCAAGGAGACTCTATACGGAGAGCGAAGAAGTCTTGCAGGGAGGATTTGATTTGCTCACCGAGCTGGAAAGGCAGAGGACAGTCCAATCGCGACGTTCCGCTCTCTTGTTAACAGCTTTCGACATCAACTTCGACTATACGTGCTTGGATCCTCTTGAAGGATTTGCCAAATTGGGGAGCAAGTAGGAACCACTGCTCGATCATATTGACGATTGGTCCTCAATCACAGGGGATTCTCAATCTGCGACCACAAACTACTACTCGAGCCAGTGCTATTTCTCATAAATCAATACTGCTCAACTTCCCTCTGAAGAAGATTTTGAGGTGATCGAGACAAAGGACGATCTCACTACTGCAACTGACCTGGATATCAGCCTTTTGTCAATTAAGACTGCTCCAAACACCCGCAAACCCAAGAAACTCAAACTTCCAGAGAAGTACGATACCATCTTCGGACTACTACAGAAAGATAAGCTCGATGCTTTGGATTTGACGAATGCCGAGCTTGGAGACGATACCCTCGTCAATTTCTGCGAAGAACTGCCTCAAACCAAAGTTCGAAACATCAAGTTGATTCGAAACAAACTCACCGATAAGGGACTCAAACGGTTAATTCCATCTCTGCGTAATGCAATCGTCCTGAATCTCTCTCAAAATGGTCTGACCGAATAGTCAATTGACTTATTGATTACCAGTTTGAGGGAACTGCCACAACTTAGGACTGTCATTTTGAGTCAAAACCGCATCAAAGAGAGGAGTGTCCGAGAAAAGCTGAAACAATTCACTGCGAGGGGTATCTGCGTATCCCTATGATTTTTTACTGAGTTTGAATTGAATTCTCAATCGAAATTTGATGCCAAGGGTATTTCATCATTTGGGAGATGTATCCACGAACGCCAAAGCTCCCGAGGAGTCGGCATATACGAACTCTTTGTTCTTGTTGCTACAGTCAACGGAAAAGCAGCCTCCCTTTAGCTTGGATATGCGGTTGGTGCATTTGTAGTGACTACCGTCTTTACGGAAAACTCGTACCTAGTTCGTGCCCACAGCTCCAGCAACAATGCTGTTTTTATCAGATTTTCTGTATAGACAAACCTATTTACCCGAACTGTACGGAGTAGACGTATGGAACTTCTTTATTGGTTGGCCACGGAAGGGTTTCCACGAGTTTCCCTGAATCAAAGTCCCACAGCTGGATTTGATCTTTGTTGGAGTAGCTTCCGGTCAGTACTTGTCCATCCTGAAAGTCCAGCGCATCACCTGAGAGATGCGGACCGTAGATACTTCTCACACTCAGTCCCTGCCTTAAATCCCAAATGTGAAGAACGCTGTCCCATCCACCAGATATTAGGGTATGTTCATCGATAAACTTGACAGCGAAGACTCTATTGCTGTGACCTCGGTTGTTCCACTCGGCAGCAGCCAATGTAACCTCCACGCTCTTCGTACCTTCATCGTACACTCGAATGTTAAAGTCCTTGCCTGCAGTTGCAAACTGCCCACCGTTAGGGCTATAGTCCATGCACAGGATAGAGTTGTTTGGTTCACGGAAGCCGAATAACTTCTTCCAGGTCGGAGAATGCCAGAAGGCCACCTCGCCTTACGAATCGACGCTCACAAGGACCTTCGAGTGAGAGACCACTTGCGGACGCCACCTTACACTGGTTGTCGGAGCCTTTTCCTCACTTTAAATGGTCCCCACAAGTTTCTCTTCTTGCAGAGAGTAAATGTGCTTGGTACCGTCGTTACACCCCACTGCAACAAACTCCTCAGAAGAATCAAATCTCACTACAAAGCCTTCCTGCTCAAGCTGTAGTGCCTTACGAATGGAAAGGGTTGACTTACCGTAGTTCTCTATCCTACGTAAGAGGTAATGCTTACTCTGGCTGGTTGGCTTCCATACCTCAATCAATAATATTTATGGAGGTAAGTCAACCCAGCAACGAAACGTTGACTCAACCAGTCAGACAAACCCTCTATAACAGTTCAAGCAACCACTCTCAACTGCAACACCTTGACAATCTGCAGTTTGTTGCAAGAAAACGTCGATCGCTGCCAGGGGTTGGGCAGAAGCGGATGGCTGTGACGGATCGCCCAACAGAGTTAGAAGCTGAAGCATATCTCAACTCTGAGTTTGTTCCCAGGCTTCCCGCAAAGCATCTCGCAGCAGCTCCAAAGTTCCTTTTCTCACTCGAAAGGAAGCGCCTACGAATAAGAAACGGCATTAGCAGCAAAAACAACATGGGTTCAGACATGCAGAGAACTTTCTTCAAGGGCGATAAACCTCGAAAGTCAACTAAATGCGTTGATCGTTGCAAGCATACTCACGAAGTGCATAATGCCAAGACTCCACAATGGTGTATCGTCCCACCAGTGATTGTGCGAGAACGTGCCTAGCTGCCTCACTTCCTATTCAACATGCATCACATGAACGATCGGCAATACAACTTCACTATCGAGGAAATGCAGAGGAAGACTGCCAAGGGATCCAACACATCGTTCTATGGGTGCAATTCTGCAAGGAGCTCTCATCGGCAGACCGCTCAGTCTAGTAGGTCAGCCCTATCGACAACCCGCAGAAGCGACTACTTGAAGCTGGAGCTTGACTGAACTAACACTGAATCTGATAGGCTTACTCCGGGTCGTTTATGTGTCTGCTTGACGGGAAGGGTTAGAGGACGTACTTTTTGCTGGTGCAGTTTACATTCTTTTGGGTAAGTAGTAGCATAACGTATAATATTGATGTCGCAGCGCCGACAAATTAATGGGTACGAACTGCTGGATCCTATCGGTTCAGGCACATTTTCGAACGTGTTTGTCGCTCGGCATACACAGACGCGCAAGCTGTTTGCTATCAAGTAGATTCGGAGGAGTCTATCGAAGAAGGTAGGTTGCCAGCCACGTAGGATCTAAGCTACATCGATAGCGAACTCGACATCCTAGAGAGAGTCCACCATGACCACATCATCCGATTTTACGAAGGCTTCCGGTAGGATGGGACGAGGTACCTCGTGTTCGAGTATTGCAAGCATGGCGATTTGAGCAAGTTTCTCGAGAAGCACAGTAATGCTCAAATCTAAAGTAGGAACCCTCCAGGAAACGACTGTTCAAATGGCTGCGTGGTGCATCTGCTGTGCCCTTCACGAACTTTCCAAAAACAATATTGCCCATCGCGACCTTAAACTTGCAAACATTCTCATCACTGAGGACTACAGGCTCAAGCTTGCTGATTTTGGGTTCTCGAAGCAAACTGAGGACTCTCTCATGAAATCGCAGTGTGGGACTCCGATAACAATGGCTCCTGAGATTCTGGAGAAGAAGCTCTATAAAAAGGAAAATTGCGATACCTGGTCGCTGGGAATCATCGTTTATCAGATGCTGTTCGGTGAAGCACCATGGATGCCAAGGTCCGGCGAGAAAGGAGGTATGGACGGTCTAGTTGAAGCTATCCGTTCACGGTAGCTCACCTTTTGGAAAGAGATTGAAGTATCGGAGCAGTGCAAGCATTTCATCAGCAGCTGCCTGGATAAGAACAATGTGACGAGACCGACCATCACGAAGATTCTGGAGCATCCTTGGCTGAAGGGAGGAGAAGAACTGCTGGTAATAATTTATCACTACCCAGCGCCACACAGATAACATGTTCGAGCGATAACTCTTCGAGACGCCCAACGTAGTGAAGTACTGCACGAGCAAGCATCTCGATAAGCTGCTAAAAGACAACCACTTGGCAAATATAAAGGATTTCGTGGGGCAGGCAGTCAGGTTATTCAAAGGGTGTAAGTTGCCAGAGGTAATCGGAGATATCGCGAGGTAACGGTTTCGGAGGCTGGCCGAGTCAGAAATTACATTCCGGCTGCCCGAAGGTGAAGCCACAGTCAAGCTTGAAAATTCCAATTACTTCAAGGATAGTGAGGATAGGTAGCTGAGAAGCATTGGAATCGACTGTAGCCGCAGAAATAGCGAAAAGGAAATGAGACCCTCGAAGTTCCGGAGGATGACTCTGCGATAGACAATCAACGCCTTTCTTGATGTGCTGCAGAAGGAAAAGGATAACCGGCTTGCTTCGGAAAAACTGGATTTTCTAATGAAGATAATGTCTATGTTGCCTGCCAGCCCTACCATCAACCTCACCATCACTATATAACCAAACTTTGACCTTCCTGAGCAGGAGAGAAGCCTGTATGTGGAATACCTGAAGAGGCTCAGACTTCCGGAAAAGCTTATTGCCTAGCTGAATGACCTGCAGCGAAGGGACTCTGCCGAGACTATTACTGAATCGTTCAGCCTGAGCTGGGAAGAAAAGGACATCCAAGCGAAAGAAACTGCAGAGGTCATCGAAACTACTGACATTCTTATGATGCTTAAGGCGAATCTACGTTGCCACACCCGCCTAATTGATTGTTAATGAGTATGGTAGCTGGCACAAACTGTCATAGAGCGATCGACCGTTTCTTTGTCTGCTTGCTGGAAACACTGCTTTGCTTTTCCGCTGGGGGTTTGGCAGTAAAGCGTCGACCAACCAGCCTCACTGAAATGTTAACCTGCTTATTTGGAGCATTTGGTTGTCGATTTTCCTTGAGCTTCCGATTCTCTTCAGCTGGTTGTGTACGGTAACGGTTCAACCAGCATTTGTATTCGGCAGTGTCTTCAATCTCAGCAACCTTTTTGGCTTGGCTCATCTCGGTCCTGACCTTAACCCTGGAAGTATCAACTTGGAGGCGATTGGCTTCGATCGTTGAGCATGTTCGATCAACTTCATCGGACTCTCGAGTTCGAATTGGCAACTTTGCCCTGAGCCTGTGCATATGTGCTGGACTATTCGTTGAGGATTTTTGCCGATTACTCATCAGCTCCAGGATAACTCGCGTCTCATGCACAAGCGAATCCTGAACAACATCCAGCCTGCTGATATCCTCCTAGATGTGAAAGCAGTTGGCAAGGCTCACCGGCTTTTGCTTCATGGACAACGAGTTCTTTCGGTACAGGTAGACACCGGGTGAGTAGTTACAGCGTGGACTCGTGACAGCTGAACTACTTTGCATAGCGTTGTTGCGGCCCAAAGAAAGCTCTCTTGGCGCAAGCTGCATTGCGAATAATATTCGTTGAGTATTTAACAAGCTCACACCTTATGAAAGCAGATCAAAACAGAAGTTCGTTTGCATCGACTTTTCTTTTGAGGTCGTCGAAACCACCGACAAATTGGTCATTCACGAGAATCAGTGGGATAGTCGAGTGTTTGTATTTCTTGGAGAGGATAGAACGTTGCCTATCACCTTCCTCTGTTGCGGTGTCAATATAGGTGTACGCAGCATTGTGCTTCTTGAGCAATGCGACGGCTCTCTTGCAGTACGGGCAGAATTCGGATCCGAAGACGACGACTTTCATGACTTTTGTTGCCATCTGACTGAAATAATTATAAAGTGCCAGTGGCGAGGCTGAACGACCCGGGAGTTGGCTGACCGCTCAGCAAATAATTTTATTATGACCTTCTACCGAAACAATATCAACCGACAGCAGCTTCATGAGGACAATTATGACGAAGAAGACTGTTTCGAACTACCAAATATTGTTAGTCGAGCGCGCCACCCAGCCGTGACCAATCGCATCACCGCTAACGTCAGCAGTACCCACCCAGCTAAGTCAGATACGCAGTACGATGTGGTCCTCGACGTCTGTGAGAACCTCCTACGCTGGAAGTTACAGTTCGAGTCGGAAGCTCGTAGTTGGGACCTGCTTTGGACTGACCACGCTGTTAGTTCTGACATGTTGCAGCGTATGGAGCAGCACCAAAAAATCAATCACTTCCCAGGTACCTTTCGCGCCTCGACGCAGGTATGAGCAATTTGTCTCGCAAGAACCTCCTTGCAAAGAACCTTCAGAAAATGCAGGATGCGTTTCCACAAGACTATACCTTCTTCCCGCGCACGTGGATCCTCCCTTACGACTTTCATCGGCTCAGAAGTTATACTGCAGAAATGCGCCGAAAGAACGTTGTGAAGACATTCATCGTGAAGCCTGAAGCGAGTTCTCAAGGAAGGGGAATATACCTCACAAAGAATCTCAACGGTACGCACTTATACTAGCGAAGCCAGACATCCCGGAGCACTAGCACTGCGTCGTGCAGAAATACCTCACCAATCCACTCCTGTTTTAAGGGCTCAAGTTCGACTTAAGGGTTTATGTTCTCGTTGCAGGCTGTGATCCACTTAGACTCTACATCTATAACGAGGGTCTCGTCAGACTTGCCACATAGCGTACTCATTGTTACAACTCAGCCTATTCGAAGCCGAACCCAGAGAACATGGACAACATGTACGTGCACCTTACCAACTACGCCATTAACAAGGACAACCCTAACTTTGTTTTTAACTAATCCGAACAAAACTTGAACCATGGACACAAACGATCACTAGCTGAGTTCTTTCAGACGCTCAAGAAGAGAGGGTTCAACTCAGCGCGGATCTGGTCCAGTGTTAAAGATATAATCTGCAAGACTATGATTAGTGGGCAACCGTTCCTTTCTCACGAATACCGAATGTCCCAGCCTCACAACCTGCAGAACGATATGTGCTTTGAGATTCTTGGATTTGACATCATGATAGATAGCTAGGAACGTGCCTGGCTCCTTGAGATCAACTATACCCCAAGCTTTAGCTGCTAAAGTCCTCTGGATGAACTTATCAAGAGCAACCTCATCCGAGACACTCTGGTGTTGATGAACGTAACACCGTATAACAGGGACTCAGTAATTCGCCGAGTCAAGCAGCAACAACAAACCAGAGTATTCACAGGTAAGACCATCAAGTACGACAAAGAGGAGAGAGCAAAGCGAGTTGGGGAGTTACAACTACTCCGCGATGAGTACTAAAACGATCACATGGGTAGCTACGAAAGAATTTATCCACCGATCAACGTGGAACTACACAAACGTTATATGAAATTTCTCTAACACTCAGAGCTGAGCTTCAGCTCTTCGAGCAAACACACCCGAAAATCAGCTGTCAGCCATTCACAGTCTCACGGTTCTCCAAAGAAAAAAGAGTATAGGAAATCAACAGTGGTCAGTACTGAATCAGAAGCAAAGGAACCCGAAAGTTACAGTGGTGAGGCAACAGGAGCTGGAGATTGGAACCCTCCGAACATCTTTATTCCACCTCCTCCTCCTCCTCCAGATCGGCACCACCTTCCGAAAATGACTGACCGCAACGCTTCTATCAGCTCGGATATCTTCAGTATAGTTGATGCACTTGACCGCAGTCGTATTCAAGAGAACAAACAGAAGCCCGTGAATCGTCAACTCGCTAGCATTGGAGGACACCTCATATCGTTCGGTATGAGAAACACTCCCAAGCCCGCAGTAAGCCTCTTCGAACCCAGCTATGTTGAAGAGTAGTCAACCATGTTCAGCCGGCGCCGTCGTTGATACTGCTTGAGTTTTTGATTGTTCGGAATCGAACAGTATGGACGTCAGAAAATATCAGCATGGGGTTTAGATATGCAGGCGATGCCTTGAAGTTATAATAAAAGAGTATGGATAAAACCAAGGACACTGGACGATGGGGCCGCAAGCGCCAGGAGAAGCATGGAAAGATGAAGGACATTAAGGACCAAAAGAGCGATCATGGGTTCCCACGAGCTCAAGCTTGGCGAAACCACAAGGATGAATTCCACCCAAACGCAGTACACAAAGAAAAGGAACTCCGAAGGATGAAGGAGACCCTCAGGAAGATCTGAGTGATACTTATATTGCAACATAGCTCACAATTACTCGTGGCACACCACCCATATCCTGACCTCTTGAAGTTTAGCAATGAACGATATCAAACTGCGAACTTCACCTGTTCCAGGTCTACATGTTCACCCTTCTGCAGCTGCTGCTACATATATCGTGAGATTTCCTCAAGACCAACTCGAACATCAGTGACCGACTTCTTCACTAACACTTCCAGCACTGGCATGAGGTTGAGCAAGCAGCAGTCTTACTCCTCACCCGTCCAGGTGGTAATGTAGATACCGTTGCGTGGCTGGAGCTTGAAGTTGCTCGGGATGTTATCGACGATGATGGTGCGAGACAGGTCGCGACCAAGCATTGCAAGGTCCTTGATGCTGACGTATTATTCAAGGCGGGTATGCTGACGGTACAGCCTGTGACTGATGCTTGACTCCTTATCGATGATATCCAAAATTGTGTCAGCATACTGCTTGACAGAAGCCGTGAAGATAACAATTTCGTAGTGCTTGCTCATTTCCCTCAGGAATTCATGGCAATAAGGCCGTACTAAGAAGGTTTGGCTATTGTCCACTTCTTTGAAGTGAATAAGTGTTTCGTCTAGGTCAAGCACCAGCGTGTAGGGGTGGTTTGTTGCTGGGAGGAACGGTGGTTATGGTTTAACAACCTCCTCCTGAGGCAACGACGATGACATTATCTGTTCGAGCGACATCAGCACAAACATAACCTACTCGTACTTGTCCTCGAAAGTGGCCTTGCTGGAAAGGATCTCCCCTACAAAGTTCTTGAGACTTTCGAAGGTAGACTCGCTGACAACAGATTTCAGCAGGTCCTCGGTAACTTGCGTATTCTTGACCAGCAGATCGATCGCATCACCGTCATGCTGAAGTTTTCTGCGTTGCTCATTGAATCGCATGGTGTTGAAGATATGGAATTGGCCAACAACGGTTGCCTTTTCATATTCAGCTATGGACATTAGAAGCTGAATAGTAATCGATGTACATCGAGAAGGATTAGATTCGTGCTGTGCAGGTAGGACCCGACTGACTTCAGCTTCGAATGCACCGTCTTGTTAAGCACGAGGTCAGTAGACAGCAACAGAATCACATACAGACCCAGCTTCTCGAGAAGGAGTGCTCTTTACACTTCCTCCTCCCTCTCAAAGACACATGGGAGCAGCAGGGCATTGAGCTTATCGCTGTTCTCAAGATAGATACGGCAAAAACCCAGCATCTCCTACTTGCTTCGGTTGTTCTGCTTTAGTAAGGGTAGTTACGCTCTGAGACAGGTAGTACACAAGCTCTTCCAAGATAAAAAGCTTGAGGAAGTCGAGTTGCTCCAGCTTGTCGGGATTGTGATAGCGGCAATTAACTGCAGTCTGTTGCTGTGCCTGGCGGTTCTGCTGTTGCAGCATCGGTTGTTTTGGGGTTCGCTTGTAGCGGTTGACTATGACAGGCTCCCGCTCATAGTCACTTTCAGAGTATTCCAGCAAGTAGCCCAAGTTGCGTTTCTTTTTGGTTTGCTCCATGTTCTTAAACAGCAAAAGTTTGCTTTCGCGCATCGCTGCCTCCTGATTCTGGGCCTGTTTAAGGTGCTTCTTGGCTTCGGTGGCGACTTGGGAGCGTAGGTTAGTTCCAACGATGGTGCCTAACTGCCTTGAATGATCCTTTTTTCTCAGCTACTTTTCCAGTTCATAGCGTTTGCTGAAGCGATCAGGGACCTGTGACTGGGCAAGCTTTCCAGCCGGATTCGTGCTCAAATTGCGTTAGCGTTTTCTATCAGTGTTAGGCTGGCCAAACACTCTTCCACGCATCAGTTGTGGGAGCTTCAGAGCTGCAGGACGCAGTTTCCCCAACTCCGACATTATAATGATAAGTTTATAGAGAATTCCAGAAGTGGGAAGTTCACTATCTGCCTTCTGGACGAGCAGCGAAGAAGTTGAAGTCGAGCTCCTCATCAAAATCGATGAGCGTGCGAGAAGGGATGATACTTCGGTTATGCGACTTCGCTGGTTTCTTGTGACGAAATGAACGCCCCATGCCTCTTGGAGTGCTTACCTCATCGGAAGGTGGATCAACTGCGGTCAGTTGGCTACAGTTGCGTAACAAATTGAGTAAAAGCTACATGATCCTTTGACATAATTCCGTTGATGTTACACAGGTGTCCTTCTTATTGAGTGCGGATTGGAGGCGCAACTTTTGCTGGTGAGCCCAGTGCATGATCCACATAAATCTGTATCTTGCTTCCGGAGTGTTGAATTATTTCGATTATCGTGGCTTCTCTGGTAGATGTATGTCATCCATCGTGATGGCATATTACTTTGCTTCAGCGAGAGCCTGCTGATTTTATTCAATACAGAGCCTGAGTTACCCAAGACGAAGCTCCATCGACCTAGCTTTGCTGAGCAGGTGATTATACACTTCTGTGCTGCCGAATATCTCTGAGAGTTCACTTGGCCTTTCGATTCCCTGAATTAGAGTGAGTTTACTGCCACCTGCCGAATCGTCCCGTAGCACCTTTCCGTCAGCATCTGCTGTTCTTGCACCCTCATGCATTTGCTCCGAAGAATCGCAGCCAGCATTACATGTGCTAACCGTAATCTTTGAGCGTGGTTTCTTGGACCTGTTTTCTTCCAGTTATTAATTGCTGTATGCTTGTTCTGAGGTGTCTTGGCAAGTACTTAAAGCTTTCTCAGCCTATCTTCGCTTTGCCTAATAAGCCAGCCCTTCTCCTGAGCCGCCTCCTAGTGCAACTGCCTTCTAAGCCCGCCCAAATGCTGCAGTTATGCCTTTCGATGCTAATCCTTGACCTGCCCATCCTTGGCAATGAAATCATATCTTTTGGTATGGTCGTACAGTTGGTTTACCTTTTTCCTTTGCTGCATCACATTAACGAGGAGGTTGTCACGCATATTCCCTAGCACTTTGGTGCGCATTTGAGCTTCCTCCAAATGCGATTTCAACACCTGATCGTTACAATATTTTTGGCAGTCGAACTAACACTCATTCGACTTTCCGCAATATTCAGTTTGAGTACGAAGGAGTTGCACCTCTTTCTGAATAGTCCAGCAATTTACTGTGGTCCTTGCTGTCTCGATCCGATAGGCCTATCGAACTCGCACCTGTTCATCGTAGAGCTTGCGCAGCTTCGCAAGCTTGGCTGTAAGCGAGTCGACCTGCAAAGCCACCGAATCCAGATAATATGGGGTCGGATCTTGGTTGCAGACGCTTGGCAGTCTGCTGTTCGATCTGTTCAGTAAAGCTGTGATTCCAGAGGTGCTGTTCCTAGGTGTACTACTACAGATGGATGTTGCTGATACTTTGCGGTGGCAGAGTTTCGAGTCATTCTAACAATCTGCTTATGGAACTTCCTTCTGACAGTACTGTCAGCAGCCATGGCTGCTGCCCTGTTGCTGATATTTTCTTTCTGCAAACTCATTAATTGCGAAAATGGAATAGAAATAGGAAGTAGCAGAGCACCTGCCGAAGCATTGTCACAGGCGCCGCAAGGAAAGCACGGCGGATCCTTGACGTCCACTGTAATGTACACTCAAGCTGCTGTTCCGGTCTATTCGAAGAACATCCGAGTAGATTGTACTGAACCCTCTGAACTGGGGCTGTGGATACTTCACTTGTTCGGAATTAACTACCAACCCCAGCTCGAACTCAGTGTCGCACCCTATCATTACCAACTCGCAATGGTACAGCCCTGATTCACGAATAATCAGGGATGTCGTGTTACGGCTCCACATATATGACTACGGATAGAGATTGAGCTGCTCCTTCTCCCATGGGATGGAATCGAGCTTACAAGCGATACTGCCAGCCCACTCCCACCTCCCAACGCGCACTTCCTTGCACAACTGTTCATTAATTAGGCTCTGGTGATTTAGGATCTTATTGGTACTGCCAATATTTGCCTAAAAGTTTCTAGTAAGGGAATCGAGAGAGTCTTCGAGTGGCGCCGTGATGTTTTTCACAAGCTGGACAATATCCTTGAGATAGGCTTTTTAGTGAAGCTCTGCCTGTAGCTCCGATAGAATTTGTGAGAGGTTATTAACCTTAAGTCCATCATAGAAATCTTCGAATTTTCCATGCTGCGAGGCTTTAGTTTTTCTGGGTTCCTGCTGTCTCTCACAGTGCTGTTTGCGTTTTCTGAATAAGCGCTGCTGTACAGGCTAGCAATATCACGGTCGACAGTCTCCAGCTTTTCGTAGATTTCGTTGCTTATGGCCAAACTTGCCTTGTTCTTCTTGTTCATCACTTCGGCCAGGTTCTACTGATGCTGCTTCAGTTCCTTCAGCTCCTCAACGAGCATAGCGAACATCGTCTAGTTGCTCTCCAGGTAGAGTTATTGCTCCGCAACTAGCTTTGTCTTTGGTAGCTTTCCTGATAACTTCGACAACTGCCTTGATAGCTCCTCATGAGACACCTTACCAACCAGTTCCTTCGTTAGCCTGTCCTGATGTCTTGTGAGATCAATAATGCCTGGTTAGATGTTCACTTTCAAATTCGATTCCATTTCCTCTAGCCTACACATTCTCTGCCGCTACTCCTAAGCATCTCGAAGCAGTTTATTCAGAATTTCCTAACGGTCAGCCTTCACTAATTGGAACTTTTACCTTGTTGGAGAAGCTCAATTCAAGTTCATGCAGCTTTTCCCAAACTCCTGCAAACCGTTCATCAAACTGCACGAAAGTCTATCGGATGACATCCTGTATGTTCCTCCACTTCTCAGGGTTCTAGCGTAGACAACCTTTGTACGAACATGGCTTGGCTGTCAGCCAGGGTCTGCTATCGACTCCAATCTTTAGAATTCATAAACAATGATCACTCGATGACCCCGATACGGCTCTTTCGAAGGTTGATCTGCCAGTCCAACCAGAAGTACAGCAGAATCACCACCACCACGAATCCTGCCAGCAAGTACCATCGTGAGCGAGTCTCTTTTACTTGCTTCTCCTGCATCAGGCTTGCCTGGAGCAGCTTGAGTTGCTGAATTTGTTCCTTCTTCTGCCTCTCTTGCTCCTCTACCTGCTGAATTTCTCGTAATCTCTCCTCCTGCTTCTCCCGCTACCGTATTTTCTTTTGTTATCGATTCTTCTCTTGCTGTTTCACTTCTTGTTCGGCCTATTTTTGCTTTGCGACCTCGACTGTTTTCGAAGTTTATCTTTTTAAGTTGGGAATACCATCGTTCAGGCCCAGTGGCATTCCTATTTCCTCTAGCATTCCTTTGACAGCTAAGAATTAGTTGCGAGCAGCGATGTGCAACACAGTATCCCCATGTTCATCTTGAGTGTTTAGGAAGAGCTCCTTCTCCACTGAAGACAATTGGCTTTAAGCGAGTCTCCGCAGTATTTCCGAGACAACGTTCGACAAGTTTTCCTTGACAGCAAGAAGCAAGCAATTATTTCCACCGGGCCCCCTGACAGTCAGCTGTACATCAATTAACTTTTAACCAAGCAGCCAAAGTGCTGTCTCTTCACTACGATGCTTAATCGCGAGATTCAACAGTGAACCTTCTTCGCTTTTCACTAATGAGAGATTGGTTCCTTTTCTCACCATTATCTCAAGAACCCGAGGCAAGTTCAGCCTGACTGATGAGTGTACTGCGTTCTCTCCGTTGCGGTTGGCTATTAGTGGGTTTGCTTCCCTATCCAGCAGCTTCTCCAGTATCTCCATGTTATTCATCAGCACCGCCTACATTCCACTCATTCAATACTGTCTGCAAAGTTGTCTCTCGGTTGTCGCGGTCAGTCATGTTAACATTAGCTCCGGGGGTAGAAAGCAGAAGGTCAAGCGTCCTGGAGCAATCAGCCTCAATGGAGAGCTGCAGCAGGTTCTTTCCATTCTTCTTGTCGTATGTTTGCCAGTTGACCGGAGCCTGCAGAAGTAACTGACTGAGCTTTTAGTGATTGCCCTTCTTGACCTCTTTGAGAATCTGCTCAGCCATATAAAAATGAATTTGCTTCAAATGAATATCAGTTGCCAAGCAATGGCATCAATGGATGCGTTGCTTTAACCATTTTTGTGTTGCCTTCGGTAGCAGTACTCAGAGAATAATAATTAATCTACAAATCCTTCAATGATAGAGGCGGAGAACTTGAGTCCCCCCAATGATCATGACAGCCTTTAAAGCAGCCCTGCTCTGTGCACCTCAGATATCAACAAGAAGGATTATGATCAACTCTTTGAAAAGGATCCTTGCCATGATTGTCAGTTCGAACATCCTGGGGCTCGGGAAGAACTCGCAAGACATGACATATTCACATACTACTACGCCTAAAGTTCGGAGATGGTGAGCTGCTACAACTAAATCCCATTTATGTATGTGCTGAGTATCGAGCGAGGAGGGGTTGTGGTTCGCTATCGAGTTGTCATTGGGATCGAAGTTTATGAAGTCATAGCACTGCATCTCAAGAACCCTTGTCCAAAGGACACAAATCAACAGGACGAAAAAGGATTTTTCGGAAGAGTCACGAGGATTCATCTCAAGGGAGGAAGCCCATATGTCAAGAAAATCATGAAAGTGAGGTACCCCATAAGTAGCACAGGATACAATCAGAACAGTAAGGAAATGAAGATGGGGTAGATTCTCAAGGAATACTGTCTGGTTAAGCGAGCAGGAATTTACTCTTACGGTCCTTCTGTGATCAAGGACGAGTGTCAATTCGACATCGTCTGCTACTCCGACTACGTTGAGTTTGCGATGGAGGAGTGCGTGCCCCTCAAAAAATACATTGAAAGCAACAACAATATCGACATGGATGTGCTCAAAAAACGCTTTATTCATTGTGTCAAGCATATGCACCATAAAAACCTCGTTCATCTTGACATCAAACCCTAAAATTTTCTGTACTCTCCCAGCAAAGATCTCTACCTCTTAACTGATTTTGGACTTGCGCGGGCAGTGCCCCATGGACCTGGATTCCTAAACATTCACGAAACCCGTGCAGGAACATTCAATTATAGTTCGGAGCAGTTCAAGAATTTTTTACAGAGCAAACATAAACAGGATAAATTAGACCTTCATGGCCAAGACTGTTATGCACTACTAGAGACCTTTAAAAGGCTTGATAAATTCCTAAATGCAAGGAGGGAGTTTAGTTTTCGAGAGGTTCCATTGAGGGCTGCTCAAGTGCTCGATGAAGGGTCAGAAAGGGCGATCGTCGAGAGACTTCTCCGTGAACTTTCAGGTGTGTATACAGGAAGAATATGCAAGCCCAGTCCTCTACCCAAAGGTTATGAATGGCTCGTGGAATACTTCCCAGAATATTCTGGCTTTCGAAAGAATGAATGCGATCTTCCAAAGGACCCTGTACTTCTTCAGAGATCAATAGAGCTCAATTTCAAACTATCTGACTACCATTACCACGCGCAAATGACTTCCGAGGCGGAAAAGTCCCTACGAAAAGTGGAATAAGAGATCTAAAAAAGTAAAGAGGACCATCAAAATGCGCAGAGAAGACTCAAAGTCTTCCAGCAGACAAACCGCAGTAACAAGATGTTGGAGAGGATCATAAATAGAAACCAACAGAGCGAGGAAACCGATAGCCAGGCTTATGAAAACTTAAAGGGCTGGATGGAACTCTTCGACGAACAGGTGACGAAACATGATGCCATCGAAGACGTCATCAGATACTACGACCTTATGGAAAGATGGTGGAAAAAGCATAAAGATGATCAACCTACTGATGGTTACGAAACTATGGGTAAAAAAATCGCTGAGAAAAAGCTGTATCTTGACCTGCTCAAAGGTGAGCTGAGCAGGGAAATGATCGAGTGGAGGATAAACAATTTATGGAGAGTCGAAATACCTGACTCAATGGGTAGGTCTGAGGAAGGTGCACTAGAAGACATACAATTCGAAACTGTAGAGACAGTTGACCCAAACCGTTTGAACTCAGAGCAACCTTTCCGTGCAGCGAGAGAAGACATGTATGGTATCAACAACGAGTAGCACTACACTTAGGGCTTCGATAGGCTGGACTCTCAAGAAATGGAGCGTATAAGGCTGAATCAGCCACCAAGTGCTCGGTTTGCTTCGATGGAAGGTGCAAGTTCATTGAGCAAGGAGGAAGTGTATGACCGGCATCAACAATGTATATGCAGAATCGCCAAGATCCTATTTTCTCGGAGAGAAATAAAACTTGCACATTACTTTGCGAACCAACTCACGGACCTCAAGTGTGAGCAGGAAACTATTCATATCAAGTTTGCCTGGTTCAGAAGTCTCAAACGATAGTTAGCTGTGCGACTTTTAGAAAAGGAACTCAATAAATTCAAGTCGAGAACTCCTGTTGACAAAATGCTGATCGCCAAGACTACTACCTTTTTGGATAATCTCAACAGAAAGGAGAACAAGTAAGTGCCTCCTTCAAGCCCAGAAGGCTATTAGATAGCACCAGAATATACTCTCAGGCAGGTTGCTGCTAACTATTACAACAGGAGACAATACAAATAGGCACAATACGCTTATGAATCATGCGCGGAAATAACTCGGCTGACCAGCCCCAAAAACGAACTTTTTTTCTACGCACTCCGAGCTCGGATTGGAGAAATACTTGTTACTCGGGGTTTCTCGGAAGAGGGCTTTTCCTTGCTGAACAGATGCATAGAAACTGTCCGATTTGCTCATGGAGATCATGGCACTGAACTCTCACTCTGCTACTATCGCATGGGAATGGCTTATAGATCATTCTGGGATCGATCAAACGATCCGAGATCCGATATGAAAAGGGCTTTGAAGTACTTTCAGGAGGCTATGAACGCAGTAGCAAACAGCGACTAACGGGTTTCAAACGAATATATGGATGCGTTAAAGCAGAAGGCATGCTGCCATGAACTGCTGTTTGGGGGGTATAAAAATCCTAAAGATCGGCAGGAGTCAACAAAGCTTTACGAAGAGGGCTTGCAAATCAAAATGGAGCCCAGCCCTTCATCGCTAAACAACCAGTCAAATTGTTCACTACGATTAGGACTTGCTCGCATCTCCCAAGGAAACTGGTAAGCTGCTTGGAAAGCATTCGTGTAATATCTTCGTACCATTCGATAGTTTCTCAAGCTACCGAACTTGGGTCATTACCAAGAAAAATGGAGAGAAGAAATAGAGGCAATGATAGCAGAGATCAGCAACTTCAAAAAGCCAGTTCCAGCAACCCTGAGTGACAGATTGAAGGAAAAGAAGGCATTGAAGTTGCTGCTGAGGCTTTTTCTCAACAATCTCAGGCGATTAAATGCTACTTCCCAGCCCAAACCCAAGGAGTGCCTGCAGAAACTCAAAAACCTTTTGGACGATACTGCTTGAGGTTAATTTCATTATAAATCCAAACTGTCTTATAAGCGGTCCTGTTGACATCCGGAAGATAGCACTGCCTTACTTTTCCAGTTCTCCATTTGCTGGCAGACCGTCGGATGCTTGGTGCTATGACTGGAATCGACCACCATTGCAATCGAGTGCTCTTTCCTTTTCGAATTTTTCAAACAAAATGGAATGTGTGCATATACAAGCTGTCTACTTGAGTGAATCAACACGTAGAATTGCTCGTGCCATATCCGGTGGCTGTTAACTAATAAGTAGATCGTATGGGGCAGCTTGTTGGGCTTTTTATCAACAGCTTTTGGGGAACTTCGTTAAAATCTTTGGTCTCACGGTCCATATTTTGTCGAAAGAATTAATGGTGGCTTCTGCGGCCACGAGTGACTGCAGCTCACATTGATTAATGATCTTTTATCGATGTTGGCTCAACTATTCAAATTTAAACTCAATTGGCTTCGCCATTCAACTCTGCCTTCCCCAGTATTCTTGGGACAACGAGGCAGAACTGGCGGAGGCATTCGACCGGTCTGGACTACCCAAATCTTCCCTATATTTAGTTTCTATGGTAACGCCCCTAATTAAACATAACATCAGACCATTATTCCCGTCAGGCATATTGGAATGCCTTAGAAGTATGAAAATTCTCTCGGAGAACTCAGATGTCGGCACTAGTTCCCCATTGTAGCTAATCCAACAACCTGCTAGCCCGTGAATTATTAGACCGCCATTTTCTATGGCTGTAATTTGGTGACTCAACATCACCACGAATGCCACTATTAAATGACGATTCTAGAGCTGTATGGTAATCATTTAAAAGATGCAGCTGCCGGGAACTATCCACGACCTCGATGAGCCACAGCTTTCATTTGGAGAGATGAGCCACCCACCATCTCCCATCTGGCAGATTGAAGCCTTTCTGAGCGGAATGGAGTCCCTCAACTCCTCTGTCGACCAGCTCTTTTACCAGCCTTGTGGAGGTCCGCGATCGGTCGCAACCACTGCAGGACGCGAGGACGAAGCCTTCGACGAACAAGCATTCGAGCCACTGTAAGTTTAATGCTGTATGCCATCCATCAACAACGATCACGAGGAAGCACTCTCAAGAAACGTCGAGCATAGTGTCCACGAACCACCTTCTGCCACCGAAATAATCAACATGGTCAATTGTTCGAGTCAACAGCAACAATAGGGGACGCGATCTCGAAGAAACTGCCGACGTGTTCCAAGGGTCATCGAGTATGAAGAGGATGAGTCAGCCGAAGAGGAAGAGGAGTTCAGCGTCAAGTCAAAGAGTATATCCGGCAACGAAACCAAGAACATCCCCAAAAATTTTGGTAAGGCCATCATTTCTTTTGTTCTGCGTAACCGGTCTTTAGTCGAGCAACTACTCGAAGGTACGGCTACCTTCCAGGAATTCCTGACGGAGCTGAGGCCTGAGAAGCGACGGGTCAACACCATCGCCGACCTTCGTTCTTTATGGCTGGACCATCGCTTCGGTAGGGAGCTGCGCGTGCTCAGCAACCTCTTCCTGAGGAAGCACGCACTTACTTATATCTTCAGCAGCCGCGTGACGAACCAGGGCAGCCACATCAAGTATCGCGGAAGGCTACGTGAGGCCCTAAGGGACCCCCGGAATTTCACTAACATCAAGGACTATTGAAGTGCTTGTCACGCCATATATTTACAGTACGGAGTATGAATGTACCCCCGTTACTGCCGACGTGAGTATAAGCCTCAAGGCCGACCGGCCTAAAAGAAAAGCAACCATCATCATCAATCTTTGCTGTACACTCCTCAACACCCTCAGCACGCTCCCGACTTTGCGTGCTGCCTCTCTCTCATCCTACGACCTCGGGACTACCTTCTACCCCTCCTACCCCACCCGCACCAGCCAGTGTCCCTGATATTTTTTCTTTTTCTTCATTTCCAAAATACGAAAAGTGGATTAAGAGAGCAGAATGGGCGGCGACGTGGAAAACCAAGTAAGCCCAATGTGTAAAGAAGGGCATTATCTTCTCAGATACCCACCTCGTTTCCACAGAAATTGCTGGTAGATTTCCGTTCCTCTTGGTTATAATTTGACTATTGTATGATTGGATTTGAGTAAAACATCGTAACCAGCCTTAAGGTTCACCCCCAGACCCTCACGTAGAGAGAACAAGGAAAGATTCTGAAGGTTTGCTGCGAATTTGCAGCATTCCAAAAGGTAGGCTTCTGAAGCTGAGGACGAAATTACAATGACATTCAGAATTAGAGCCGAGATCCAGCTTTGAAATACTTTATAGATGGCCGAACATCCAATATTTCGAATATTACTTTTTGTCGTTCGATATAATGTTACCCGAGCTGGCTCAAGTCGGTGGCACGACACAGCTCTGAACGACGACGTTGACAATACGTCCAATGAGTTTCAGTTAAGCACGCCTTCCAAAGCCTAAAGACATTGAAGGACAAGCACGGGCAAAAGACTACTGAAGAAAGGTTCATAATCTGCACCATGAAGAGGTTCGACGAACTGATCATGCAGTTGGTCAGCATTAACTGGACTGCTCATTTTCAAGCCTATTCGGAGTTGTCGAATTCTGCGTTTTTGCTTTCGAATCGAATACACCCGAACTGCTCAATACTCAGTAAGCCAGCCATTCAAACAGCGATGTCAACGTTCCTAAACATTTAACGAAAGCAAATCCACAATCCTCTTAAACATCAATTCTTTCGATTCTTTGCCGGGGTCTCTCAAAGACCCACATCAGTTTAGAGGCTTTGGGGTGCCCAAATTTATAATCGATTGAATATGCTGAAAGACATCGAGAACGGATAGCAGGATTCATTGCCATAATCAAATGCAAGCCCAGCCGAGATAACAATCGAAAGTGGATCAATCATACCGCTTTAGGGAACCCCATTGGGTGAAGTCGATGCTGAGCCTATCCTTGAAATTGAAGAAGAAATGATGATAAATACCAACTGGCAGGAGGAGCCCTCTGAAGCACCAGCAGTTCCATAAGTTCAATGGGTACTTGCCATTTTTTAGGAGCAAGGGCCTGGAAACCCACCGCTAGTGATCAACCGTCCGCCAAGAATAGTAACCACGAGGCCCACCAATGAACGGCCTGAAGTACCACCCGAAAGGGTTCATACTAGAGCCAGCAGGAGAATTTCGGTGCTCCTGAAAGGACCTCAAACGCGTTCCCGCAAAAGAAAATTGAAACAACTCCGTCACCCGGAAAAAGGAGCTGGGACAGTTACTAAGTCTGGTCGGCCTTCGACACGACATAGACACACATCGTGATGATGTACATTCATTGAAGCCGGGCAGCTTCATTCAGATCTATTATCAATCACCAATGCACGAACCTGATCAGAATATCGTAGTCAGTGCTAGGGGTTTATACGATGACATTAGTAAATCGTGCTGCCTCGCAAGTTTAATGACCTTTCCAACAAAAAACTTCGAAGAATTACTGAAGCAGCAACTAGCAGAGGCTTAAGTCTTTAAGAAGGATCCTTACCTCTTCACCAACGACATCATCAAGGAGGAGATATCTTTTGAGGTCGTACGCTGGAGCGAGAAGAATGCGGTGTTAGTTGGATTCATTGGCTTTCTGTTCGCGCCTCTGAATACCATCTCAGTTGCACTACAAACATCAGTGGGTGTGCATCGAAACATACATTCATAGACACCACAAAAGCCGGCAGGCGAGACAAAACAAGTCACCATTAAGAAAACATAACTCACCCTCACCTAAAAGCGGAGATTGTAGCTGCTGATTCGAAGCGGAGGCACGCACAAGCCATACACAGCTCCCGTCTACGATGGGATAGTTTCGGCTGCGAAAGGGCTATGGTCTCAGGGTGGTGTGCAAGGATTGTACAAGGGCGGGATGATGCGTTTGCTGCTGAATAGCTGCTGCACATACTCCCAGTGGTTCATCGTTTACAATGCCTACAAGTAGAGTATGCTGTATGGCAATACGCCCTCCTTGGGATTCTTCCTGGCTGGGTTCATTGACACTTTACTCAACATCAGCTACATGATTGAAGCGAGGTGCATTCTTCAAAATAGGCTTCCAGCCTTCCGCTGTAAACAAGTCATTCTACTTAGCCTTCAAGAAATTCTATCACTCTGTTAAGAGGCATGAAATACTTCGCGGAGGGTTTGTTCATTTATATACAGGGATCATAAATATCTGCTCAATGGCCCTTCTCTTCAGGGGTCAACAAGGTAACACCGAGCTGACGCTAATGGGTACGCTGCTACTCAATCGGTTGTTGGTCTATCCTGCGTTGACAGCATATCGGCGAGTGATCTGCCAGGTAATTTCTAAATTAACTGTAGTCTGAGGTGATTGGTATGATTCCGTTGAGGTACAAAGGGGTGTGGCACTGCATGCGACTGACTGCACAATAGGAGGGAGTCAAAGCTTTGTACAAGGGCTTCTCTCCTCACTACCTCTATAGCTTGCTCCTGAGCTTGGCCGTTGTGCAGGGGGTTTAAAGCAGCCCTTACTTTTCTGGTCAGTAGTGATTGAGCACTACTCTCTTGACTGTTCATACTCCGATATAGACCCGATAAAGTTCGTAGGGAAGATGAAAAAAGACAAACCACTGACAACAGTGCAGTCCAAATCTTCGTTATCACCATCAGCAAAGGAGAGGCATCAGCCGAAGCAGGAGGACTAGCTTGTCTTTCTCAAAGGCAAGCTAGTGGATCTTCATAACCGACTGATGGAGCAACTTGATATCTGCAAGGAACAATAAAAGCGCATTCTCGAACTAAACCAAGAAAACGAGTAACTGAGGGAAGCAATACCATAGTCTCCGGCCGACAACGATAAACTCGTTGAGCAATTGGAGGTTACCCGTGCGAGGCTGAAGACAACAGAAGTCGAGCGAAACCGCTTTCGTCAAGAGCTGCAGTTTCTGGCTCAGAAGTACACAGAGCTGGAGGAGGTCCATTCGAGCACTAGCAAGTAACCTTTTGGTTTGAGAAGGCAGAAAGATGAAGACGGAAGAGGCAGGTGAACAACAGTTTAAGAAGCGACTGGCCGGAGCAGAGGCATAAACCCATAAGTTGAAGAAGCTGTTGGAAGAGGTCGAAGCGTAGCGTGGTTCCTACAAACGACAAATTTCAGATCTCGACAAAAGTCTTAAACAGGAAAAGGAAGTGAATCGTACACTCACAGAAGTCAACAAGGAGCTGCAAGCCAAGCTGTTCAATATGGTTATCAAATCAGAATCACTGGAAGAAGAGAATGCAGAGCTACGAAGCAACAAATCGCAATCAAGCAAGGACACCAACAAAGAAGTCGAACGAATGCGGAAAGAAATCCATCAGCTCCAAACGCAACTGAGAGAGAGCGAGAGGGCTGCTCAGCAAAGCGAGAAGGTTCATCAAGCAGAAAAACCAGCTCACTTAGATCGTTCTCCTTCTAAGAAATCCACAACTCCTCGCAGGACATTTGACGAGACTCAGTAGCTGATTCGCAGACTGGAGCAAGCCGAGGAGATGACCCGCAACAGGAACACTAAAAGCATAAACAAACTCCATACGAAGAAGCGCAGTGATTAAGAAAATCCCTTTCAGAATAGATAGCTCACCTTCGAGAACGACTCCTAATAGCAGCCGAGACGCATTCGATACTGATCAGTTGAGTTCAGCACTAGTGGTGACTTATTTTATTCAGTTTAAAAATCTATGCTGCCGAGGCTTCCCCAGCACGCCGTCCTGCAGGAACCCAACAAACACTCTTTTCGGCATAGCAAGTCCTATACTGTCTACAGAACTAAGACACCACACAATATAACCGTTGCTCGTGCGGGGCTTCCACTCCCAAGGAGGACAAGGCTCGGCAGTTAGGAGATCACTCTGTCAAGAAGGTTAGCCATCGGTACCCCCCAGCGATTGAACAACTTCGGCAAGAGTTCCCGAGGGATGCGATCCCATTGCAGTGAAGAAATGCTAGCGGCGAGCAAGCAAAGGGTTAGTCACAGTTGCAATCTGCGTCGACGTCCTCAGTTGAGAAAGATGCCAACACAATAAAAACCTTGGAATGCAGATACCCACTGCAACCAACCACCGACCGTTCGGCTTCTATCTGCACAAAAGCGGAGAACGAGGCAACCTCCAGTTATCGATTCATACAAACTGATAATGGATCAAGACTACCGCAAGTACCAGTTGCAGCCGGCAAAGCGACACGAGCTATAGCAATTCGACTTGGACAAGATGTTTAAACGAAGCTATCGGAGCCTGCAGAACTTTACGAATGCAGTGTGCTTTAGCTATGGTATATGTTTCGAGAAGCGAAAGAAGAGGCAATACCAGGCAACAGTTGATAAAGGCAACAACTCTCAATTAGTAAAGCACCTCCTATCCAGTCGATTTTGGTGGGCATTGGCAGATGAAAAGCAGCAGGATAGTACTGTGCAGTTCCATTGGAGCCAAAAACGGAAAATGTAAAGCATCGGTGCCATCCCTAAGGCAAATGAGTAGCCGAAACTGGAAGCTGTTTCCACAGAAGCCATAAGGAAACAACCGAAGCATCCGATGAGGCCGTCTATTCCGTTACTGCAGTACTATCGTCTAATCCTCAACGATCTTGATGTTCAGGCTGTTGCGGACTGCAGCATTTCCAAGCAGGTGAAATGGAAGGAGCTGCGAACACTTCGCAGGATTGAATCCCGATCCAAACCGATTGAGTTTACTCATAATCATCTCGAATTTGGACAGGAGCTCGGTAGTAAGAAACAGCTGTTCCATAACATCAAGACCTACCTCGAATCTTTGGGGAAGAATCCCTTCAGTGTGATTCCACTGACCTTCCACATCACAGGAATCTATGACCCTCGATTTGCGGAGTTTACAACAGTCTATCTCGGCAATCTTGCCAGTCAGGCATAAGCTCATACGACCAACCGCTTCCAATCAACTAATATTTGGATTGTTAAACCGGGATAAAACACCAACCGCGGGACTGGAATCGAAGTACTGTCTTCCCTCCAGTAAATCAGTGAGCATATCACCGCAACAAACCACAAATTACCGGAGCGCACATTCATTGTGCAGGAGTATCTCAACCCTTTCCTTTTCTTCAAACGAAAATTCGATATCCGATGCTACTTACTCGTCACAAGTCATAACGGGCATCTCAAAGGCTACTTCTATAGGGACGGCTATCTTCGCACCAGTTCCAAGTAATATTCACTGAAGAAGCTGGGCAACAAAATGATCCACCTGACCAACGATGCAGTTCAGAAAAAGGGAGAAGAATACGGTCGCTTTGAGAAAGGAAACAAGATCTCCTACAGCGAGTTTCAGAAGTACCTCGATCTGATCCACCCTCACCGTCAATGTAACTTTGAAGAACACATATTACCGGAGATCAAGGAATACGCTCGAATTGCTCTGTAAGCTACCTCAAAGAAGCTGGATGCTAATCGACGTGGCTACACTTTTGAACTCTTTGGGTTGGACTTTCTCTTGGATGAAAGTTTAAAGCCCTGGCTCATTGAAGTGAACTGCAATCCTTGCTTAGAGCTCTCATCACCGCTGCTCAGTGTGCTCATTCCAAGCATGCTCGAAAATACTCTTAGAATAGCAATCGATCCAATCTTTCCGCCACCCGAAGCTGCAGAATGGCCAAACTGTTACAAGACCGGTTGTCCAAATGGTTACCTCGAAACGAACCGCTATGAACTGATCTTCGAATCCGAGAGACATGACTCCGCCATAAATTCCCAGGACCACAGATACCGCATATCGCGTGACGAGCTATCCTGCAGTTCAAGCTCACTTCGGAGAGAGGCTTGATAGCTACCATTTCTGATTACTTACCGACCACTTTCGTATTTTATCATCTTCGCCTCTCCGGCAGATATATAATCAATGGAAGTTAGTCAAGACGAGCTGATCAGAGAACTCATAAGTTAGGGCTGTCCAATTTGCATGGAAGTGGCCAACGAGCCAATCGAGACTTAATGCTGCCACCATTACTTCTGCAAGGAGTGCTTCGAACGGGAAGTGAAGGCCCGCAGAACTTGTTGTTACTGTCGGCGGCCCTCACCAACGTTCAAGATACGAAACGACCTTGAAGAGAAGCTGATGGTGACGCCTCTGCCATGCCCAAACGTTGGATGCGAACAGCTAATTATCAAGAGATTGCTTGTGGAGCACAGTACCAAGGAATGCGGATGTTCTCTACTAAAATGCTTATTCTGTCAGACAACGATCCGCAAGAAGGACTACTTGGATCATGTCAGCAAAGAACATACAGAAAGGTTAAGAGGGTTGATGCACTACCATTCGAACGAAGTATTGCCACCGAAGCTTCAGCTGACCAAAAAGCTTAGTGCAAGCATGACATTCAAGTTTGATCCGTTGTTTCAGGGCAACAACAGAGCGGGACGTCTCGCCAAAAGAGGCACCACTGGAAACTACTACTGCAGAGCCGATGTAGGTTTGAGGGGAGGCTGCGGTTGTGATGGTAATTGCGGTCCTAACAACGGATGTTGCTGCGTAGACTGCATGAGACTCACCCTGGAGGCACAAGGTATCAAGTGTAAAAATATTCTGGTCAATCCCGAGGGTCGTCTGGTTAAGGTCTAAAACAAGCAAGTTGTCGGCTGTTTTGTTGAGAAATACAGCGAGAATCCCTGCCAGGCTCCTGACCTGTGCAACGAATGTCAGCACTTATCTTTGGGAGTTCGACGCTACGATGCCTTGCTGTAGTGATTGTTCAGTGTATTATAACAGCTTGTTCGTTATCCGATGGAGCCGAAGGGCAAGTCAGCAGAATAGGAGTCAACTCGCATTCACGCTCTAATCAAGGAACGGGTGTATAGTCAAACACTAGAGCAAAAGTAGCTTCATTACAGCTACGTCGAGAAGAAGAACAATAGTGGGATCATGCATAATGATCGTATCCTCATAGTCTTTGATCGGGAAGGAGTAGGTTATATTAGCAAGCTTGACGAGAAGTTTGTACTTCCGTTTCAGTCATTAGCCAGGGTGCCAAAACGAAAGGTCACCATCCCGTTCGATAGGATTACTAGCGTCGAGAGAAAAGACGGTTCTCTCGAAATCAAATACCGAAAGGATGATAAGGGGAAAGGCGATCCCGAGGTGTGGAGCCTGAGAATGCCCAGCGAGAAGATGATGGAGGACTGGGAGCGAATCATTGAAGTCGGTCGAAAACCACCACCACCAAAACTGAGCACAGTCAGCAATATTTCACAGCTGGTGCCAGGACAAAAGAAACCCGGCGAGTAGATAGGAGTAGGCGACGACCCTGTTGTAGATAAAAAGACTGATGAAGTTCAGACCAAACCAATGACCACGAACGATATGACTCAAACAGAATTCAAACCACCTCCACCTCCTCCAAGCTTTCAGAAACCCATAACTAATGCACCTCTCCCTGATGAAAGGCCAATATTCAGCTCTGCTATAAATGAATCAAAACAATTGGACGATAAACATCCAAGTGGAGTGGGTGCAGGGAGGCCAAGCCAATAACCCTCTTTGTTAAATTCTGGTTATAGTAAGCCAACATCTTCAGTTGAGCTTTTTCGACCCACAAATTCAGTTGTGACTTTCCATGATAAGAAAGGTTCGAATGCAGTTGGAGCCAACAATGATCTACAGTCTTCAGCGCACAACCCATCCATTCCTCACAACTCAGATATATTTCAGCGAGACCATGGAATGCGTCAGACAGGTTCGAAGATGTATCTATCAGGTCGAAAACCCGATGGCCATGACTAACGAGTAAATGTTTAAGAACCCCAGAAAGACTACCCTGAGGAACCAGGTGAGAACTGGAACGAGCATCTTCTGAGGGCCGAAGATCCCTCCCAACTGGTGATAAGGTTCAAACATGTCGCTGAAGAGGTTGTAAAGGACGTGATTGATGATCTAGGCTTACCTCCGAAGATGCGAAGATACCGTCCAAGCAAACCCTTCACAAGCACATCGGACTACAGCGAATTTTCGACGAAAGGATTAAATATCGTTCTGAGCTTTTCTCAACCAAAAGAGAATCCAGTGAGCAAGCAACCAGTTTACGATGAGACATCAACTCAACTTCTTCAGAATTAGTTCTTCAATATGAACCATGTGTTTTATAGCACAGAAAACTCTGGAAGGGTCAGGGTTCCCTTGGCTGTGCTCGTCGAGTATCGAGGAATAGTTGCTCTCGCAAAAGCGGTAACAGCAAAGCCAAGCTCCGAAAGAACTATTATTCCGCTTGACCTTCAGGAACACTTGGCTGGTCAAACCAACATACACAGAAAGGTGTTTGATGAAGGGAGCAATCTCAGAGCTGTGGAAGTAGCAGCAAGCCCTGACTCCAACTACTTCCTCGACGATGTTGCAGTTCTACTGCCCGAAGACCATTTCCAAAGACCATTTGCAATTGCCAATCGACTTCCCAGTGCCTTCGTGCTTCGACAGGAGTTTACGACAGCCAAGCTATATTCAGCTGACAACCGCTTGGCAGCTCCAAACCGGAAAGGCGCAGAAGGGCCTCTTATCAGCAGCCACTAAACTAACGAAAGGATGGAAGAACTTGTGAATTCGTTGCTGGATGAAATGGAGAATCTATCATAGGTGGTTGTCACATCAACATAAGTGGAGGAGCTATTCCAGGAACGATGTGTACCAAGCCGGTACGTCGGGTTGATAGGCCAAAAGACAACTGTACAGTTAGTGAGGCAGGTATGCTTTTCGTAGGTTGCTGCGCAAAGTTGTTCGGCAGTGCTGCGCAATGAACTTCAGGAAATTATTAAGAATGGTTCCACTCTAGGCTCAGATCTACTGGATGATCGCGAGGCACTTATTGCTCGCAGTAAGTAACTTTCTTTCAACTGCCTGCTTGAGTTGATCAATACCATCTTGAGTGACAACAAGGAATCGGAATTGCTGTGGAAGATCATATCGAATCAGGCAGAAAACGAGTTCCATTGCCGTATTGAACGCAAGGATATTGTTGAGGGATTTTTCTTACAGGCGCTGGCCTATCACTTTAGAATCAAAGTGAGGTGGGACTCATTCAACCACGCACTTTAAATATTCCGCCGGGATGTGAAGTACTTTACGAAGGACAACATCGATGGGATGGAAGCGAAGGTAACTGTGTTCGATTACGGTTTCAGCCGGTCGATAAAGGAGGTCTAACAAATACTCGCCGAACATACCGAAGACAGTGTGAGGAATCTAATCTAAAAGCTCAAGCTTCGTGAAGCTGCAATTCCAGAGGTGTATTCACTGCGTTCCCTTGACAAAAGAATCAAGGTATTTGTAAGTTCGTTCCTCTCGCCACACGACAGTTCCCCAAAGTCGCTGGAACTGTATCGCCACTACCAACTTTAACCATTGAGTTCGTGCGATTTTAAAGTCCTCCAGAATGAAATCAGATGGGCAATGAAGGACCCGAACAGCGACAAACACAACAGACTGTCGAAGTAACTCACCAGCAGGATCGTCAGGTGGTGCGGCGAGTTTCATCCTTTTGTAATAGAGCTTAACCAGCTATTTTCTGGTTACTACAACCTTAAGGGAGATCACGAAAATGCAGTAACTATGTCGAAGAGTTCGCTTGCCTGTTGCATCAAAACTGTTGGAAGCCATTCACTACGCACCGCCGATCAATACTACCAGTTGGGAGACATCGAGGAAAGTTGCTCCAGAAGGGAAGACGCACTGATCAGCTACCGCAAGTCTCGAGCGATCTTCGAAAATGAACATCGTACCAACACAATATCCTACGGCATAATCAACAGCAAAGTCGCCAGGCTGGACATTTATTATGGTCGAATTGCAGATGCCGAAAATTCACTGGTCAAGGCCATATCAATTTTCGAACATAATCGAGAGAGCTGCGAGCCCGAACTATCTGAAGCGATTGAGCTGTTGAGTCGCTGTTATGAGGTCGCAGACAACATTCCAGAACTGCGTAAACTTTCAGAGCAGTACGATAGACAGTTGCACTTGATCCAGGATCCCTTGGCTCTGGAAAAAGTGATGAAGCTAGTAGTTCAAGCCAAGGTCAAGCAAACCCCCAAAGGTCTCAAAGACCGCGCACTACAACTCATCGACTCATTACCATTACGCTTTAACCAGGACAACTACATTAAGGGCTACGAATCGCTCAGAGACATTCTCAGCAAAGACCGGAGTTTACTTCGTACACTACAGCATCAATTTGAATCACTGGAAGATGTACTACCGGAGATCAAACGATAACGGTTGCTTGAGGATTGGGATGGAATGTTGCCATTACCTGACATATCAACAGCGTCTATCGCTGTAGCCTTTTGGGCGTCTCTCGTCTATTTCATGGGGCAAAGCTTCATAATGGGCTCTTTAGAGTTCAGCTGACTTACCTTATCGTTCTATGGTTTTAATATGATCATCAAGGAACTGAGCAAGTACGAAAATGAGCTGAAGGCTGCCCTTCAGCAAACTGACAGTGCTTTCTTGGAAGGTGAAAGCAGGTTTCGTGCCGAACGCTTACACGGACTCATCGAATAAGAGAAGAAGTTGGTAAGAGATCAATCTAAGACAGTTAAAGTACGTTGAGCTGGAAGCAGTGAGGTTGACTCCCGAGGCACGTTCAGTTTACAGCCAGCAAGTACACCGGCTTGAATTAGCCAGCTTAAACGCTTCCGACGCAAGATCAAAGAACACGAATAGTTTTTTGGACATCGTCTGAAAGGAGAGCACTACGAGGGCAGACTCGAACCATAGGACAATCAATTCGCTGAAGATTATATGCTAGCAGCACAGAACCGCCGGCTTTTGGGTGATAAACTAACAGCCTACGAGAACCAACGACTCAACGAGCAGGTGCAGCGCGAGCTGGACGACCAGCGCTAAACTTTGCTAAAAGCACACTAAAACAACGCAAACCTCCAGGGATAGCTTGAGGAATCGTAAGGTTTTATCGATGTGCTACAGCGAGCTCTGAGCCGTCGTCGGAATATGTTCGCATCACTCTTGGCAGCATTCCTGCTCTCGTTGGTAATAATCATCGCAGTGAAGTTCTTTCGCAAGCAGCATTGATCGACAGTATCATGATAGCAAGTTGTAGCTGTGCAGTAGTGCTAAGTGTCTTTGTTCCAGCTGGATCTGCCGATTGCTATGATCCAGCAAGTAGCAGTGGTTGCGGTCTAGCAGGTAACCATCACGATCCAAGTAGTACGTCACTGAATAGCTGTACCACTGTACCTTCGTTGATGGCGATCTACTCGCTCAATGGCTCCAATGTTGTGGGTTGCAGCATCTGCAACGTTTCCTTGTAGCGAAGCAGTCGAGGGTTGTTAAAACGCCGGCTTGTTGTGAAGAAAGTGAAAGGCTCGTGTTAATCCAACTGCTTGCGGAGATGGATCGTCTACTGACGGAGATGTTATGTTTGCTGTCGTAGCTCTGCTACTTCCTTGTCGAGCCTGCCACTTGACTGTCGATCAAAATTGGTTAGTTTGATTGATTCAATATCTCTCCAAAGCGACTCAAAGGCCGTCCTGGACTCTGACTGTAGCTTCCCCTTTAGTTCCTGAATCTAATTGAATACCATCATTGTGAAGTCTTCTTTGCGTGTATATCGTTCTGAAAACTCTCTCCTTAAATCTTCGACAGCTGTGAGTATCTTTGTCTGAGTTTTCTGCGACTCGAAGTCTAGTTCCTGGCGGATGATGCGGCTTGCCTCAAGAGGCAGCAGATTATTCGTACTGTAGTCGGACCCATTTCCACTTACTGTACTGCCCGATAGTTTGCTTTAGCGAATTTCATTGAGCAACCGCTAGTGCTCAAAGAGCTGTTTTCCCATCTTATACATGCGCTCTTTGAGCTATCTCATTGACTGCTCCATCTATCCATTCGTATCGGGCTTGTTTTGGGAACGGCTTGACTCCGTTCGGAGAGGGTACTTGGCTTGGCTATGGCTTTGATTCATCATTATTGGCTGCATGTGGATGTTCTGCATGGAGCCTTGCTGCTCCATCATCTGCTGGATGGGTTTGAACATGTTCGGGGTCGTTGGAGTGCTACTTCCTGGCCTATATAGATCTGTTTGTTGTCGAGAAGGCAGCGGTGGCATCACTGGCATCTTTTCGGTGGTCAGATAAATGCCCTGCTTTTGGGTTGGCTGCATCATCAGTGCTTCGGATTAAATAATTCGAGGGTAGTGTCAGAAGGGCGGCTGTGGGTGTTCACTCATATTTACTCTGGTCTCGAATGGCAGGTACTTCTCGCCGATCTTCCGAAGTATCCCCTTGCCCTGGTACAGCAACATGCGTTCGTGATAGAGGCTGCAGTAAACACCATTAACGTAGCATACATCACCTTCTTTCAGGTATTCTCCGCCTGACATAGCCACTAAAAGTACTTTCCCCGAAGATGTTGAAGTCAATACAAGCAGTAGCATCTGCGACGATAAACTTATGAATGCGCTCGCCCTTCTTGGTATTGATGGTCTCCTTGCGTCCAAGAACGATGAATTTCAGCTACAGGTTCTTATCACCCGGCTTGAGACCGATTATCTGGTGGGCAGGTTCTCGGTAAATCAGCGAGTTCATATTGGCAAAGCTCACAACAGGTGGCGGCTGCAGTTCTCGATCGATCACTAGTCTTTACATACTGCGTTAAATTCACAATTCAATAATCAGTTGAGAGTGAAGTATTGCAACACTGAGGTCTCACCGTGGTGGACGCTTAGCTTGAAGTTTGCACATTTATCGTATTTCACGCGTTTCATTGCCATCGAACCATGGATATGATCTCCTTCCTTTAGTTCCAGACGCTGCTTCAGGTAGAAGATAGTTTGTTTCCAGCGGGTCTTTGGCATAAATGGCGAACTGCTCAGCACATTATCGGTGGGGCCATAATTGAACTCAAGCTCGAACCAAGTTACAAGGGCATGAGCATTGATACTCTCCATCGCAGTGAGCTCATAGGCGCAAGAGAAGTCCAGCTTATCCATGGTGATTCTCTCCAAGCCAAAATCGCGGAGTTTGAAAGTATCTGTGATCACCACACTTGGGTCAACAATATCCATGATGGGCTCAGTCAGCACCCACTCCTTAATGCACGACATGTTAACACCGTACACTTCATCCCAGAAGTTGATCTTGCGGTCGTAGTAGTACTAGTCTTCAATTAGAGCAAGTTTGAAGGTAGCACGGTCCGGGAACATCAGCCCTTCCGGTGCTAAGTACTTTTCTCGAAACCAAACCAGCTTCTCAAGCTTGTTCTCGTAGAAGAGGCAGTATCCTTGCCACATTGACACAATTATGTCGACTTTTTCAACAGGTAGAACAGTCTCCTCTATCAGCCCGCGCACCACTGTTACTCTGTCCTGGTAGCCATTGTCTCGTATTACTGAGTCAACAATCTGCTCGTTATCCGGGTCGTGTTCGTCAATGTCGAATACATGTCGCGCTCCCGCTTAACAACAAAGTAGGGTGAGAAATCCACAGCCGCTGTAGAGTGCAGCGACGGTCTTACCTTCGAACAAGAAAGGGCAGCCCCGAATGGCTTGGATATACCGCTCGCAGACCACGCGATCCCTCAGAACATCCTCTAATTGGTCGAGGTGAAGTGCTTCCACTTAAACTTCTTAGCGCATGATAAAATGAATTTCATCGGGGGTGTGCTGATCAAACCTTGGGGTACTCCTTGGTCACGACCTCAACAAAGTCGTTGTAGTTAATGACTCCGTCTTTGTCCTTGTCAGCATACTGGATCATGGTGAGGATCTCGTTGTCGGAGAAACGTTCGCCGAGAGAGTCGCACACCTTACCGAACTCAATATCAGTGAAGTGGCCCTTTCCTTCCTTGTCGAACTCCTCGAAGAGGGACTGCAGAGTGGTCTCAGCCTTGGCATCAGCGGAGAAACCGAAGACTTCCAGGAAGCCCTCGAAGTCGATCTACTCGCCGTTGCTGTGCTGATTGACCAAAGCAAGGATCTTCTGAGCATCACCCTCGAGACCTGAAGTAAGTGTGCGCTTTACCGAGCATCTTGACAGTGGTCCTCAGCTCGAACGGCGAGATGTTGCCGCTCCTGTCGTAGTCGAACATGTCGAAGCAATCCTTGAGCTTGGAGATTTGGTCGAGTGCCAGTCCAGGCCTGACGTACTTCTGCAGCGCAGCGTTGGCGCTGGAGACAGCTGGGGCAGGTGCAGTGGTCTTGGTGACTGTAGCGGTGACAGTGGTCTTGGTTACGGCTCTGCTCATCGATGAATCTTTTATATTTTATATTTGGATACTGCACCTCAGCATTTTAAACGTCACTCGGGCCGGCAATAAAGGGTACTTCAAGCCAAAAAGTTCGCGAAGTGCCTACGATCCTAAAATGTGCCTTACCCGAGGAAATTTAAATATTGAAACGCTATTCGGTAGTTCTGATAGATTATGGTGGCGTGGGTGGACGCCTGGTATCTATGAATTTTATGGGACACTACCCGCAACTTATTTATTGCCATTGGACAGCAACCCCAGAAATGAACTCTGAGTGAGTTCCACTACCTTACTGCACCCGGAGCGAGGATCATTACCACTTACTCTTGTGGCATCGGCTTTATCGAGACATAAGCAATCAGAGTTTTCTCGGAATGCTCGCGAACACGCTTCGAAACACAGCTTTGAAAAGAAATCGCGAATCGATTCCCAACAAGGAAAGAAGATTCTCGTAAGTTACAGCTCTTCGCCTATTGCATCGGCTGTGCATATCGACCGCTCCCAGTGTAACTCTCTTCACGAGTTTATAAGAATA